>Ga0208821_1000135_pt1 | contig 62973 bp, 61 predicted proteins | sample June2015DPH_20_5_FD_184720 | JGI IMG/M metagenome (GOLD analysis project Ga0208821, IMG submission 184720) | Peatland microbial communities from SPRUCE experiment site at the Marcell Experimental Forest, Minnesota, USA - June2015DPH_20_40... | ecosystem: Environmental > Terrestrial > Soil >...
ATATCTGGCCATAGCCAGATCATGTCGGAAATTACTCCGCTTCGCCAGGTTTCAACTGGCTTCGCTTCGAAAGGATGCCATTCATCCCCAGGCTTAAAAGCCTGGGGTTTTCTGGCATAGCTTATAAAGCATTTATCATAATAGAATACAGGGTTTACCCTATTTACACTCTGTCATCAAAAGGCTAAATTCTTATATGCTACAAATACTAATACAAACGCGTTAAATTATTTTACATGTAGCGCAAGGCTTTAGCCTTGCTTAAAGCAACCCTAAAGGGTTGCCCTACAAAATATTTAATGCGTTTGTATTAATACTATTTATTCTCCCAATTTTCTCTGAGGCATTTAGCCTCTGTTTGCATTCAGGAAACGATAAAACGGTAATACGGCAAACACGTGTACCCAAGGACAGGACATCAAATTGAAGAATGCCACTGTTGCGATTCTGAGAACAACGCCTCAAAGGGTTTACGAAGATATCCGTAAGCTGATGGAGATGGCCAGGGTAAGAGAGGCGTTGAAGAGCCAGGCAACCACTATTCTGAAGGACAATATTTCATGGCACTTCCCCTTTCTGTCCGCCAACACGACTCCCTGGCAGCTGGAAGGCGTCATTCGGGGTCTCAAAGCAGTTGGATTTTCCGACCTCGTGGCCGTCCACAATAATACGGTGGTCACCGATCCCTTCAAGGGCGGACGTTTAAACAAGTTGGAACCGATTTACCGACAACATGGTATCCCGGAAAAATACAACTTTTTAGCCGATCAGATCGCCTGGGAGATCTACCGTCCTAAAGCAAGAATGAGAGTGCTGGACCAGATTTTCCCGAAAGGTATAAAAGTGCCAAGCTTTTTTCGCGGGAAAAACATCGTCCACCTCCCCACCGCCAAATGCCACATCTATACGACGATCACCGGGGCCATGAAGAATGCCTTTGGTGGGCTCCTCACCACCCGTCGCCATTACACGCACAGCGTCATCCACGAGACGCTGGTCGATCTGTTGGCGATTCAGAAGGAGATCCATCCCGGGATGTTCGCCGTCATGGATGCGACCTTCTGCGGTAACGGGCCCGGACCTCGCACCATGATCCCTGTGGAGAAGGGTTTAATCCTTGCAAGTTCCGATTCGGTGGCGATCGATACCGTAGCCGCCAAGATCATGGGTTTCGACCCTATGAGGATCGACTATATCAGGCTTGCCCACGAAGATGGGCTCGGTGTTGGGAAGATTGAAGAAATCGAGGTGCTGGGAGAAGACATATCAGACATGAACTTTCACTTCTCGGTGGGAGACAACCTGGCAAGCCGCGTCGGAGATCTCCTTTGGTTCGGCCCGTTAAGGAGATTTCAAAAGCTCTTTTTCCGTACCCCCCTCGTCTATCTCTTCATCCTTGGCTCTTACATCTATCATGATTGGCTATGGTGGCCTTTCGTGGGCAAACGTCTCATGGACGTTTTAGAAACCAATAGCGAATGGGGTAAATTCTTTGCGAGCTATCCCCCGGAGGTGAAAGGATAAGGGTTGTGTCTATGCAAGCCCATTCTCTCGAGACAAGCGGATTGGCGAACCAGCAGGCGACCTCCCCTCCCCTCGTTGTCGACCTCGATGGGACTTTGGTCAAAACAGACTTGCTGGCAGAATCTTTTTTTGCGCTGATGAGGCAAAACCCTCTCTATGTTTTTCTTCTCCCTTTCTGGCTTCTCAGAGGAAAGGCTTTTTTAAAACAGCAAATCAGCCAGCGAGTGATCCTTGATGTAAGTCTCTTACCCTACCACCGCGAACTTCTTGATCATCTGAAGATCCAACGTGCCCAGGGACGTCAACTGGTTTTGGCAACGGGGACTGACGAACGAATTGCCAAACAGGCAGCCGATTATCTGCAAATCTTTGACAGGGTACTCGCCAGCGACGGAACCATCAATCTTTCAGGTCAAAACAAACGGAACCGCCTGGTCGCCGAATTTGCCGAGAAATATTTCGATTATGCCGGAAATAGCCGGAGGGATCTCGCCGTCTGGTCATCAGCGCGAAAGGCCATCCTCGTCAATCCCACAACGAGTTTATCCCGCAGAGCTGCCGGCGTCACAGAGATCGAACAGGTCTTCCGCAGCCCGAAAGGAGGAACAAGGCTCTTTCTGCAAGCTTTACGTCTCCATCAGTGGCCAAAAAATCTCTTGGTCTTCGTCCCTTTGATGATGACCCACCGTTTCTTTGAATTTGACTTGCTCGGAAAGACCTTTCTGGCTTTTTTGGCCTTCGGGTTGTGTGCGTCCAGTGTTTATCTTGTCAATGACCTTATGGATCTCCCGTCCGATCGGCATCATCCCCGGAAGCGGCAGCGACCCTTTGCGGCGGGCGAACTTTCGCTTTTCTGGGGCTTGGGATTGTCCCCTTTCCTGCTCGGCCTCAGCCTTGTTGTGAGCCTGCTGTTGCCCTTCCCTTTCCTTGGAACGCTGGTCATCTACTATATTTTAAACCTATCCTATTCTTTTTACCTGAAGCGGATCGTCCTTTTAGATGTGATTGTCCTTGCCGGTCTATACACTCTGCGGGTGATGGCCGGATCGGCCGCTATCTCCATCTGGCCGTCCTCCTGGCTCTTAGCCTTCTCAACTTTCATTTTTTTGAGCCTCGCTCTTGTAAAACGCTATGCTGAACTGGTAACCATGGAGGCTGAAAGCGGAGTCGTGCAAGTCCGAGGCTACCAGATTATGGACAAGGAACTTCTTGCATCATTAGGAAGCGGCAGCGGGTACGTGGCTGTCCTCGTGCTTGCCATCTATATTTCCAGCGGTGTCGCAGAAATCCACTACACCCGGCATTACCTTGTTTGGCTTTTATGCCCTTTACTTCTGTACTGGATCAGCTATGTATGGCTGATGGCCCACCGCGGCACAATGCACGATGACCCGTTGGTATTCACCATCCGGGATCGGGTCAGTCGCATCGTCCTCTTGCTTTCGGCCGTCGTCTTGCTGCTCGCAAAGTAAAAGACATCTGGGCTGTTATACACGGCGACATTAATCGGAGCAAAGGAAGTCATTCCTGCCCCGTGTCAAGCACGGGGTAAACTCCAGACGGAATCCAGGCGTCGTCCCTGCGAAAGCAGGAAACCAGTTTCTAAACACTGGATTCCCCCGTGTCCAGCACGGGGCAGGCTTAGTCAAGCCCGGAATGACAAACTAAACAGGACTTGTGTCGCCATGTATAACTTTAACGGAGCGTTCAACGAGAGGTTTTTGCAAAATATTGGAATAGATATTTCAAGAGAGCAAAATGAGTAATCACAACAAAAAGAACTGGATGCGGTTATTTCATCTTGGCCTCCTATCCGTTGCGATGGTACTCGCCTTCAGCCGGTGGACACCTTCTTCCGGAGCAGAGGACAAAGGAAAAGAACCTGGTCCCGGAAGCCAGCACGATGTACCTCACGTTTCTAAAACGATTATCGACTTGCAGCCCTTTCGCGAGACAAGTTCGATCAAAATCAAAGGTGTAAGGGGCGAGGAAGGGCTCGCCACCCTCATTAATCTGAACCCCAATATCAATGCGTGGTACGTGCTCCGACTTAACTGGCCCGGTGTACCGGAGGAAGATTATCACTTAGAGAATGCTCATCCCCGGACTCAAAGATTGTTGCTGGACAACAACGATCCCGATGGTCTTCTCATCGTTGAGAAAGAAGGTAGATATCCCTGCAACCTTTGGGGAGGAAAGTCCCCCCCTAGTCTGACAGGCGCCAAGAGGACGGGCGCCGCTTATGTCCCTGTTTGCGGGGGAAGGCTGTACCTGCGCAACCGGGTGAAAGGGCACCAAACAAAAATAGAGAGAGTGACCGATGTCCTGCGGGACGAGGTCCCCGGCGGGGAGAAAATTGTGGGGTTTGTGCGCGACACATTTTTTAAGTATCTCTACGAACAAAAGGCTGAAGAAAAAGTTGAGTCAAAGCCCGTGAATGGTCTGCCTCAGAGGGAAATGGAAAATGCGCCTGCGCCGGCCTTGTTAGACGCAAAGAAAACCAATCGAAGCGTCAGACCCAATGACCTCGGCATCGAAGTTCAAGAATCAGGTTCAAACAGTATGGTCCTTGGATCCTGGTATGCGGTCAAGGAAAATCCGGGCATCTACGTCAGTGTGATCATGCCCGAGGGGATTGCCCCGGAGATTTTACGAAGCTTCACAAAGGTGGTAAGCGGTCTGGACAGCGTTGAATCAGAAGGGCTTGCGTATCTTGTGGCTTTCGACCTCGATAAGTTCAGCCTGAAGTATGCCCTCGGGACAGAACATCCAAGAGTCGGATGGTCTGATCATATCCTCGAGCAAATGATGGATAAATCTCTTCCTGGGCCCGATGGCGTTGGCAGCATTGCTCCCTTAATCTCGACTGGTCTCGTCAATCCGATGGATGAAAGCAGAACCGTAGCTACCTTCACCGGAGGATTCAAGCGCTTTCACGGAGCGTTCAGCTATGGACAGTTGGCCCTCAAGAATCACGGCAGTCATTACGGCTTCCTGGAAAACGGCGTTATATTCAGTAGGCTTCAGCCCGGACTCGCCACGGTCTATGTGCTGGAGGATGGATGGGTGGATATGAAGACCTGGACCCAACGAGACGATTATCTCCTTCCAAGAATTCGGTATGCCCGCCAGAATGGCGTACCGATCGTCGTCGAATTCGATCAGGCTATCCAGATGTCCATTCCGGGTCCGCTCGTGGCCCGATGGGGAGACGGAAATTGGTCTGGCTCCGCAAACAAGAAGCTGCGCACAATGCGGTCGGGTCTCGCCTTCCAAGAGTTCAAGGGGAGGCGATTTCTTCTCTACGCTTTCTTCTGGAGTGCAACGCCGTCAGCCATGTCGCGTGTCTTTCAGGCTTACCGATGCCGTTACGCCATGCTTCTGGACATGAACGCCCTGGAGCACACCTACCTGGCTATCTATAAAAAACAGGGTTCCAACCTCTATGTCCAGCATCTGATCCGGGGAATGAGCGAAGTCGATATGTCTGTGAAAGGGAAATATATTCCACGCTTTCTCGGCTATTCAGACGACAGAGATTTTTTCTATCTGACACGAAAGGAGAGACCATGAGAAGGTATCGAATTGGAGCAGCAACTATTCTCGCACTTTTATGTCCCCTCGTTTTTCTTTTATCCTCCCCTGCCGCCCAGTCCCTCAAAGAGAATAATGAAGTCTTATTCGAAGAGCTTCAACGCATCCATGGCCTGTCCCAAGGGCAGATGGATTCAATTCGCACCATCTTTCGCGAATCCGGGTACATCGGTCAGGGAAACCCGGCCATCACCCGACATCCGATGACCCAGCAAGGGTGCCAAGAAAAGTTGGACCAACAGGGCGTCCGATATGAGAATAGCGAATTTGAGAAGATTTGCAAGGGGAAGTACATGGCGCCGCTCTATAATCCAGCCACTGAAAAAGCAAGAGATGCCAAGGCCTGTATCGATCAATTCGAGTTTCCCGATATCCCCTGCGTCTACCCGGTCGTTTGGGTGCGCGCCCGCGAAGCGGCGCTCATCTGTCGGGCCATGGGCAAGCGACTCTGCGATGCCCATGAATGGGAAGGGGCTTGCGCGGGTGCACTCGAACCGCCTGATTACCATTTCGAGTTTGCCAAAGGTGTTTCCCCCAATGTAGCGATCGCAAGAATGCGGGAGGCGCACAACGAAAAATACGGCGCCCACAAGGTTTGGGCTTACGGGGATCATTATGAGAAAGGGATATGTGCTTCTTCGAGTTTCAAAACCCCCGGCTGTAACGGAGGAAGCTGGACGGGTTGCGGATCGAATACGTTTCCTTCCGGGAGTTTTCCAGACTGCCACAGTGCCTTGGGAGTCTTCGACCAGCATGGAAACGCAGCGGAACACATGAACCTTCCTCTTAATGAGAGCCAGATGGCGAGTCGGGGCAGCCCGGAGTTGGGATATACGGAGATGAAAGGCAGCTGGTTCGTTTTCGATACGATCTATGCCCATCCCGACTGGTGCCGTTGGCGAGCGCCCTTTTGGCACGGCAGCAGGGTCATGGATCCGCACAGCCATGAGAACTATCATCTTGGCTTCCGCTGCTGCAAAACAATCAAGGAAGATTAGAGGAACCAGTAAGTTTCACCCAAATCCCGATCTAGAGAATAAAACCCTTTTCCCAGCCTGTCTTTGCGAGTCCCGCCAAAAGCGGGAAAAGGGGCGTGGCAATCTCATTGAATAAGGAGGGGGATTGCTTCGCTCCGCCCCGAACACCATGCGGTGCAGGGCTCCGTTCGCAATGACAATCTCCTATATCGGGATTTGGGCTTCAAAAGGATGTTGAAACGGGTTGGGTCGGATAGGGATGATGAATGCCCATCAACTGTAACACTTTTCGGATCGGTCCTTCGTCGCTCAATATCGTCGCAAGCTTTGGATCTTCTAAAACGTCATAGATAGACCGGGGTTCACCATCGATCAAGACCACGTTGCTGATCAGACGAATGCCATGGCTGTAATCGGCATAATTTGCGCCGTGGACGATGGTGAGGGGCTGAATCGGAATCCCCGAGAGACGATGCCAGCCGTAGATGGCGATTCTCCCAATGGTTTCACCCAGCCGATTGGTCAGCACGACATCTTTTTTGTGGCCCGAGATCAACGCGCCCAACGGGCAGCCCAGGGCAACGCGTTGTTTTCCGATCACTCGATTATGTTCCGAGAAGTAAGCCACGGATCTCATCCGGGACCCCGGAGGCATCGGGTCAGGCGCAAGGTGGAAATCGGATTGTTCGAAAATCGCATCCACTATTTTTTTCGTCGGTAGGATAAAACCCAATCGGACCGCTATTTCAGTTGCCGTAAACAAGCTCATCGGCATCAACAGGAAGTCGCGATCTGAACCGACGGCCAGGTAGTCCGGCATCACAAAAATCGTTGCGGTCACTGTTTTTCCTTCCCCAAACGTTTCGACCAGCTGGACAGGTTTCAACCTTCTCAAAAAATCAGGGAGGTTGCCTTTGACGATTTGGCTCAGGATGGCCTGCTCTCTGACGGATCTGTCCATGGCGGAGACAGATTTAGCGAATTCTGATCCCGTCATGGCGGAAGATGACCTGGGTGAGATCTTCTTGATCAGAAAGGCCTGAATATCAGTCCAGTCCGTGCCGAAGGCGTTGATGGCCTGTAAGCAGAGGACAAGGACGAGCAATCCTTTCAATATTTTTTTTATCATGTGCCCCACCCAGGAATCGATATTCAAGTCTTCTCGTACCACAACCCGCCCAGATAGTCAATGGTAATTCCTCTTTTTGTGTAAAACAAGATTTGGGAAAGGACCATTGACGCAGAACCTATGCAGGAAGCATGTGTTCTATTCTTGCCCGACCGACCCCGGTCGGGCAAGGGAAAAACCGGAAGTGGGAAAGGGATCTTCAGTTCTGAACACTTGATGCAGCTTGACTGTTATTTTATGATTAACTGCTCTTGTGGTGGGGGCCAAAATAATATCATAAACCTTAATCTTTTTCTGCGAAGGTGGATGGACCCGGGAGGAGAGAAATGCAAAAGCTGGACTGTCTTATCATACACACCCCGAAGTTCAACAATTACTACAAGCCGGTCGGCCAGTTCATGTGGGTCAACTATATGCCCCTCGGGCTGCTCGGCATCGCCGACCACCTCGTCAGGAACGGGATGAAATGCCGCGTCCTTCATCAGGGTGTGGAAAAGATGAACCGTAAGGCATGGCAGCTTCAGGATAGTCTGGAGGCCGTGTCCGCGCCCGTGATCGCACTATCGCTGCACTGGCACTACCAGGCGCACGACGTCATCGAGTCATGCAAAAAAGTCCGTGAGGTTCATCCAGGCGCTACTATCGTCGTCGGCGGATCTACGGCAAGCTTTTTTCACGACGAGATCATACGCGACTTCAATTGTGTTGACGCCGTCATTCGCGGCGACGGCGAGATCCCGCTTCTTGAACTCGTTAAAAAGGTAAAAGCAGGAGCAAGGGACCTCAGCGGCGTGCCAAACCTGACATGGAGGAACGCAGAGGGCAAGGTCATCTCCAACGAAACGACTTACTGCGCTGACGAGAAGATGTTGAGCGAACTCCGCTTCGCCAATATGGAGCTTCTCGAAAACTATAGGACATATATCGATTACGTGTCACTGCCGTTTATCGTGGTCAAGGGAATATCCAAGGAGTTAAACTTCAAAATGTTCACCGCCCGCTGCAAGCTCTTTCCGCTCTGCGTGGGAAGGGGCTGCGCGTTCAACTGCACCTGGTGCGGCGGATCTTTCACCCCGCAAAAAGAGTATATTTCGTGCAGAAAGAAGGTGGTCTGGCGGCCTCACGACGCAGTCATCGCCGATATCAAACAGGCACTCTCCTACGGATACGAGGCCATGTACACTGTTTTCGACCCGACGCCTGACAACCAGGATTACTTCGTGGGGCTTTTCAAACGCATCCGTGCCGAGGGACTGGCCAAAAAGGTCGGCTGGATGCATGAGGCGACTGGTGTGACCTCGAAAGAGTTTGTGGACGAATTCGCCGAGACGTTCTCTGAAGACTTCAGAGTAATCGCCCTGTCACCCGAGTCGGGGAATGAGGAAATCAGACGTCGTAATAAAGGATATTTCTGCTCGAATGCCGAATATCATGAAATGCTTGGTTATATCACCTCGAAGAAAGTGAATGTGGAGGTATTCTTCACCTACGGCATACCGGGTGAGAATGAAGAGCTAATCCAGGACACGTACCGGATGCGAAGGGAGATCGTGAAGAAATACGGGAGACGCAACTGTCTCCGCGCCCTTTCCATCGAGATGGAACCCGGAGCGCCGTGGCAGATTAACCCGGACACGTATGGGGTGGTGACTTCCCGGAAAACCTTTGCCGACTTTTTGGAAGCACACTCCCGGAAGACAGCCGGTACTTACACTGACCTCGGGTACTACATACCGGGCTACTTCACGAAGCCACTCGACTCGGAGAACCCGGAAGCCGATTTCTCGAAGAGGCTGCAGGACATCAAGTGCAAACACTTCTGCTTCGTCCATCCGGACGGGCGTAAGACCTCTTCACCTTTCTGGGGCAGGATGCTCTGCCACACGATGCAGCTGGCGCGGTTTATCATGATGAAATAAGTGTCGATCAGAGCCTTCTCGTCGACTCGCCGGAATCAGTGTGAAAAGCTTTTTAGCCCCACATGATTTTCGATATCGCCCTTTCCTTTCTTCCACTGTTTTTTCATCCTATATGTAATACCTCACTCTGCCACGGAAACTCAACGGGATGGAGCCCTGCGCCAGGCGGGGGCAGAGAAAATCTTATAGCGGATACCTCAGCTCGTTCCATTAACTGCAAGCATGCCTTGAACATTGAAAAGGTTGTGCTGCAACGGAGGAAAGTTGCCTTTGCCGATTACAATTTTGGATCATCCGCTTCATAAGATTTTCAAAGACCATGCGTGGTGCGGGGCTCCATCGGAAGATACGGTCCGCGCCTCAGTGAGGCGATACCCTGCCATCATCATTCCTCTTGAGTCCATCAGTAGAATGACCTATATTGGATAATATGACACACAAGAAGGGCACCATAGTGATGGAGTTTCATATCTCCCGGAAGGCAAGGGATGACTACCAATTTGACGCTTCCCTGTTCTCCCTCAGCGGAAATGTCGTTCTTCCCAACTTCCATGCGGCAAGATTATTTGCCCAGAAAATGAATGAAAAAAGGGATTTGATCGTCTTCCCCGACAAAGCCGTCAGAGCAGGCCAGATCAATGCCATGGGGTTGATCGACGAAATCCTTCATTACGTCGTGGGCCTGTATCGCACCGAAAAGAATGCGCAGGTGGTACAACAAGCCATGAATTGGCTGGATGAGAACCTGGGCAAGCAAAAAGTGGATGAGGCTCTTCGGAAATTTGCCGATGAATTTCCGACGGTGGCTGTCTATCGCCATGAAGTGGATCTCCATACGTATTTGGAAGGGGAGACAGCGGGGACCCCTCACCGCTTGATCGTACTGGAAGAAATGCTGATGCTCTGGCTGGCCAACACGAATCCGGCCTTTGCTCCCTTTATGGAGTTATTCGATGACGCCACTCTGGAAAAAGATACGTCTTACCTCCAAATCATCGAAGCCCTCCGTTCCTTCTTTGACCATCAGCCCGTGTTCGGCCCGGATCATCAGAATCTGGTGGACATGCTTCGCAGTCCTGCGCTCGCCGTTCCCCACTCACTTTCGGGACAGCTGAAATACATCCGGGAAAAATGGGGCTATTTGCTGGGTCCCTATCTCTTACGGCTTCTCAGCAGCCTCGACTTAATCAAGGAGGAAGAAATCGCGGAATGGCGGAGAATGGCCTTTTGGGGCCGTGCGCCTGCGGAGGTCTACGAATTTTTGGGGATGGAGGAGGAGCCGGAACGCTTTAGTTTTGACCTCGACTGGACGCCGAGGCTGGTTCTTATCGCAAAGAATGTTTATGTGTGGCTTCATCAACTCTCCAGAAAGTACCGGCGCTCCATCTACCGACTCGATCAGATTCCTGATGAAGAACTGAACCTCTTAGCCCGTTGGGGCTTCACCGGCCTTTGGCTCATCGGCGTGTGGGAGAGAAGCCTTGCTTCTAAAAGAATCAAAGAGCGGATGGGCGATCCCGATGCGGTAGCTTCGGCTTATTCCCTGTTCGACTACGAGATCGCAGGCGACCTCGGAGGCGAGGAAGCCTTCCAGAATTTAAAAGACAGGGCGTGGAACCGGGGCATTCGCATGGCAAGCGATATGGTACCCAACCATGTGGGAATTGATTCCAGGTGGACCATCGAGCATCCGGAGTGGTTCATTTCCCTGGATTACAGCCCTTTCCCCGCCTATCACTTCAGCGGACCGGATCTGTCGTGGCACGGGGAGGTGGGGATTTATCTCGAAGATCACTATTTCGACCGGAGCGACGCAGCCGTGGTCTTCAAAAGGGTGGAACGGAGAAACGGGAGCGAAAAATTCCTCTATCATGGCAACGACGGGACCCGAATGCCCTGGAATGATACGGCCCAGCTGAACTACCTGAACCCCGACGTAAGAGAGGCGGTCATTCAAACCATCCTTAGCGTTGCTCGAAAATTTCCTATCATCCGTTTCGATGCGGCCATGACCCTGACGAAGCGACATTATCAACGGTTGTGGTTTCCGGAACCGGGCACAGGCGGCGCCATTCCCTCTCGAGCGGAACACGGCATGCCGAAAGAACAATTCAACCGTTTCATGCCCGAAGAATTCTGGCGTCAGGTGGTGGACCGCGTCGCTCGGGAAGCGCCCGATACGTTGCTGCTGGCCGAGGCCTTTTGGCTGCTGGAGGGATACTTTGTCCGGACCTTAGGGATGCATCGCGTTTACAACAGTGCCTTCATGAATATGCTGAAGGACGAAGAGAACGCCAAATATCGCTCCGTGATGAAAAATACTCTCGAATTTAATCCCGAGGTCCTCAAACGGTTCGTCAATTTTATGAGTAACCCTGATGAAGAGACTGCTGTCACACAATTCGGCAAGGGAGATAAATACTTTGGCGTATGCGCCATGATGGTGACCCTGCCCGGGCTCCCCATGTTCGCTCATGGCCAGATCGAAGGATTTAACGAAAAATATGGAATGGAATACCGGTATGCCAAATGGGATGAACAGCCGGACCAGGAGCTGATCCAGCGGCACGAACGAGAGATTTTTCCGCTGATGAAGCGCCGCCATCACTTTTCAGACGTGCAACATTTCCTGCTCTACGATTTTTTTACTCCGGAAGGCTATGTCAATGAGAACGTATTTGCTTACTCCAATCGAAGCGGCGATGAGCGATCTTTAATCATCTACCACAACAAATATGAGTCCGCCCGGGGGTGGGTCCGGTCCTCCGTCGCCTATTCGATCAAAGCCGGTGAGGGGGATGTGCGTACGTTGATTCAGAAAAATCTGGGAGAAGGCCTCGGGTTGCACGATGACCGAGCCTATTTCTCCATTTTCCGCGACAATGCAACCGGTCTGGAATACATTCGCAAGAGTGAGGAATTGTGCAAAAGGGGGCTTTATGTGGAGCTGGGTGCTTACAAGTATCACGTATTCATCGATTTCAGAGAAGTTCGGGATAATCAGTGGCATCACTATGCCCAAATAGCCAATGGTCTGGATGGCCGCGGAGTACCCAGTATCGAAGACGCATTGAAAGAGATGTTGCTCAAACCTCTGCACGACGCGCTCAAGGAACTGGTCAATGTGGACACGTTCCGCCGCCTGATGGAGGCACGCGTCACCCAACCACAGGCTCAGCAGCTCGATCAAAAACTGATGGAAGAGATAGAGAAGAAAATGAAGCGCCTCCTTCAAGAAGCCAGACGCCTCAGCGGAGGGAGAGAAGATGAGAAGGCGATCGTCCAAGAGATTCGGCGTAAACTGGAAGCCATCCTGTACTTGCCCATCCTAACCAGTCGCTACCCGCAGCTACAGCCAAAAGGAGTCAAAGCCGCGGCAGAATACCTCCACAAGAGGCTGGCGGGCTCAACAGCCGCCTGGACAACCCTCTTCGCATGGCTGTTTGTCCATGCTCTTGGCAAGGTCATCAATCAAAAGGACTTTGCGGGGCAGAGTCATGCCTGGATTGAGGAGTGGGGATTCAGGAAACCAATCCTTGCCGTTCTCGGGGACTTGGGGATGGAAGAAACCACTGCATGGAATTCGTTGGCAGTCATCAAATGGCTTACGAGTCATCAAAAATGGTTTGAGTCGAAGCCATCCGGCCAAGAACAAGCTCACGGAATATTAGAATTATTGTTGAAGGATAGTGATGTCCGACAATTCTTGCAGATAAACCAGTGCAACGATATCTGGTGGTTCAACAAAGAGGCCTTCGAGGAGCTGCTGTGGTGGCTGATGATGGTAGCCGCACTGACCATCGGCTCCGACCCTCTCCGCCCTGTCCATGCCGTGATTGAAGAGTTGCAAGGATGTTACACCATCATTCAAACATGGCAAAAGGCCGAAGAAAAATCCGAATATCAAGTCGAAAAACTGCTTTCCGCCCTCCGAGAATAGGAATTTGCGGTCACCCCAAGCTAACAGATATACGTCTAACTAAGACTTCCCTCTTAAAGTCGTGATTCTAAAATTTTGCCTCTAAATGCATTATTTCAGATACAACTCAATGAAATCAAAGGGCTACAAAATTAATCTTGACATCGCTTATTAAAAATGCTGTAATAATTCACCAGTGGTCATCTTTTTTCATCATAATTATTCACTCATCATCAATACCAGGGGGATCGCCGCATTGGTACAATCAATTTTTTAGATAAAGGGGTTAAGAGGAGGCGAGGTATTACGAGAAAACTGTTTATTGTCTCCTTGGTGATTTTCTCCTTTGCTTTGGCATTTTTATCTGGCGCAGAAGCTATAGCCGCAACATATACCACCAAGTTTCCGCTTACGGAGAACCCCATTTCTGAAAATGGACATTGGATAAATGGTGGGACGACTGGACTTGATTGGACTAATGTAAGGACAACTTCTCGGTTAGCTTATGGCACAGAAACCGGATCGACCAATTATGACGATTCGACTGCCCTGTTGACAGGGACTTGGGGACCTAACCAAACAGTTCAGGCGACAGTATATACGACAGTTACGGGTAACAGCAATTTTGCAGAGGTTGAATTGCGTGTCAGGAGCTCCCTCTCCGCCCACAATTGTACCGGATATGAAATTAACTTCAGCGTGAATCCATCTAATCCATATGTCCAGATAGTGAGATGGAATGGAGCGTTCGGTAGCTTTACCTTATTAAATGCCACTGGGTCTTATGGCGCTAAGAACGGAGATGTGATCAAGGCTACAGCTAACGGGAACACTATTACTGCATACCTCAATGGCACCGCAGTCCTAACGGCTACTGACAGCACATATCCCACAGGCAGTCCCGGGATGGGCTTCTATTTGCAGGGGGGCAGCGGTATAAACAGGAATTATGGATTTACGAACTTCACGGCTTCGGACGGAACGGTTTCCAAAGCACCAAATCCCCCGACGAGTCTGGTCATCTCGCCTCGATGAATCAAGCCAGAGGGGACTCAGCACCCGGAAGTCCGGCTCTCGACTTTCAGCTTTACACTGACTTCCAATCCGTAACCCTTGATTCTCAAATATACCCTCCTTAACTTGGAGGTGAAGTACCCATATTTACGGGGGTGACTCAAAAAAATCTAATTTGAGCTTCTTCACATCCTTTTTAATAAAGTCCTGCCCAGGTGAGCGTCCAATCTCCGAATCGTTCGTTCACTCGATCCATCGCTTTAAGCAGATTATCTTTCTTTTCTCTCTTCTCAAAAAGATCCAACTGGCACCATTCCTTTTTCAACTGGGATACGCCTACTCCGAGGAGACGAATCGGCTTCGGATGGGAGATCGATCCAAAGATCTCGAAGGCCTGTTGGAAGATTTCGTTGCCGCTCATCATCCATTTGGAAAGGGTCTTTTGTTTTGAGAAGGTAAAAAAATCTGAGTAACGTATAGTAACCGCAATCCTCTTCCCGTAAAATCGTTCTCTCCTCATCCTTCTGGATACCCTCTCTGAAAGTTGAAGCAAAACTTTTTTCAATAGCCTGGGATCAGAGGTATCCGCTTCAAGGGTGACGCTATGACTGATGGACTTCGCATCTCCCTCATCGTCGAAGGGAACGACCGGGCTATCATCTAATCCCAATCCCATTTCATGAAGCCTCTCACCGATCACACCGAACTTTTTGGACAAGACCGAAACCGGAAATCTTCCCAACTGGCCGCATGTAAAGACGCCTATCGAGTTTAAAGCCTCTGTCAATTTTGGGCCGATTCCATACAGTTTGGAAACCGGAAGATCTTTCAAGATCCCCTCAACATCCCCTTTCTGAATTACGACTAAGCCATCAGGTTTTTTAAGAGCGCTTCCCAACTTCGCCAGGAGCTTATTCGGAGCCACTCCAATAGAACAGGTCAATTCTTCTTTCTCGCGGATTTGATCTTTGATCGATTGAGCAATGTGGAGAGAGGACTGAAATAATACCAGGGATTGGGTGATATCGAGATAGGCCTCGTCAATGGAGGCAACTTCCACTAAGGGCGTATATTTTTTCAGGATTGAGAAGATTCGGGATGCGGTTTCCGTATATTTCGAATGGTTTCCTTTCACAAGGATCAATGGAGGGCAACGCCTTTTCGCCTCCTGGGTCGACATTCCCGCCCGAATCCCGTAAGGCCTTGCTTCGTAGGTAGCTGAAGTCACCACACTTCGAGAAAGAGAACCACAAACCGCAGCGGGTTTTCCTCGGAGTGATGGATTCTCTCTCTGCTCAACCGAGATGAAAAAGGCATCCATATCGATGTGAAGAATAATGCGGTCGTCCATAATCTATTTCGGATTGCGGATTTCGGCTTGCGAATTTAATAAAATCTGATCTATTTTCATCTACTAATTTTTTTATTTTTTGCAGTCTTTATTGAAGCAACCGTAATAGCTAGAAGCTCGCCTGCTTCCTTCATCAATGCATCCATTTTTATATTAACTTCTACTCCAGCTTCGATTATTAACTCCATCCAATACAGTGATTCATCCGCTTCTTCTTCAACAATACCCATCTTAGAAATAAAGTCAGCGATAGACTTGGCTCGGCAAGCACTCCGATAGTTTGATCCAACTGAAGTCCCTGATCGCAACAATTGTCCCCCAAGTACTCCCGCTGTTCGCTCTTTAGGAAGTGACTCCACGAGTTGAATAATACCAAGGGCAAACAACTTTGTCCTTTGTTTCATCTCATCTTGATCCATCCCTGTCCCCTCCTTTTCTGAATTTTCTTTTGAATCCAATCCTCATTGAAATTATTTTTTATTCTTTGTTTAAATCCGCAATCCGCACTCCGAGATCCGCAATTGATGTTACATTTTTCTAAATATCCCTATCACCTTTCCAACGATGGTGACTTTTTTCTCTCCTTTTTTGACGACAATAGGTTCCATCTTGGGATTGGCTGGTTCAAGCCTAATTAAATCCCTCTTTTGAAAAACCATTTTGATCGTAGCCTCATCTTCGATTAAGGCAACGACGATCTCACCGTTCTCTGCATTGGGCTGCGGCTTCACCAGAGCAAAATCTCCGTCCTGGATGTGCGCATCGATCATGCTGTCTCCCTGGACCCGAAGGAGGAAAACATCTCCTGATGAGGCAAAACTCCGATCGAGGTTGATGTAACCTTCAATATTCTCAATAGCGAGGATGGGTTCCCCTGCCTGCACTCTTCCTACAATGGGGACGGGGAAAGTCGGCGCAGTGGCCGACTCTACAAACCCCATTTTGTAGGGCAGGCCTCTGTGCCTGCCGACCTTGGATCCCAAAATTTCAATTGCCCTCGATCCTCCCGGAACTTTATGGATGTAACCCTTTCTTTCCAGGATATTTAAGGTTTTTTGGGGAGCCTTAGGCCCTTGCAACCCGAAGTGAGAAGCAATCTCGCGTAGCGTCGGCGGAAAACCTTTTCCTGCAAGGTATTCTTTCAAAAAATCGAATACCTTCTCCTGGGTTGGTGTCAACTCTCTTTCTTTTTTCATTTTGTTCCCCATGTTTAATATTTATTTAATGTAGGGCAGGCCACTGTGCCTGCCTCAACAATTGTGATCAACCCTAAATCCATCTGTGCCATGCAAATGGATAATCAACCCAATTTTCAACAAGACAAGCACGTACCGGATTATTCACAATGTATTCTGCTGATGTGCGTATGTCTTCCTCCTTGCGAAGAGCATGGTCATAAAATCCTCTCTGCCAACACGGCCCTATCAACCCATCTCTTCTGAGAAGATTTGCCGTGAAACTTTTCCATCGGCTGACCAGATCCACTAAGTTTGCCTCCATCGGGGATAACTGGATATGAACATGATCTGGCATCAAACAAAAAGCATAAAGTTCAGTTTGTTTTCCAAAAGGTCCTGTCTCAAGAGTAGTCAAAACAAGGTTAGCCCATGTTTCATTTCGAAACAAAGAGCGCCGATCCCATGTACATATCGTCACGCTAAAGATTTGTGATGAGATTTCGTATGATTCCCTTGCCAACCTGATATTTTTGCGTCTCATCTCAACCTATTTATTGGTCGGCACAGTGGCCGACCCTACGGTCTCTTCCTTAAAAATGGAAATTTTAGTCAACATATGTAGACCATTTATAACTTCGAACATTTTTAATGTCAAGAAAAATTTTTTCCTGTAAAATTGTCGAGTACCCGCGAAAAAGGAGGCGTTTTGAAAGCGGATCAAAAAAAATGGGACAAGAGATTCGGGAGGAAAGAATTCGCCCTTGGGAAAGAACCAAACCCTTTTCTAAAAAACCATATCCACCTTCTTCCGAAAGGAAGGGCCCTCGACGTCGCTACGGGCGAGGGAAGGAACGCAGTCTTCCTGGCTCAAAATGGGTTTGAAGTGGATGCAGTAGATATCTCCGAGAAGGGTCTGAAGAAAGCCAGAAAATTGGCTCGAGAGAAAGGAGTCAAGATTAACACCTTTCTCGTCGACCTTGACCAATTTCGGATTGAAAAAGACCGATACGACCTCATCGTCAACCTCTATTTTCTCAAACGTCGTCTCATCCCAAAGATCAGAAATGGGCTCAAGAAAGGTGGAATGGTAGTGTTCGAGACTTACCTCCTTGAACATAGAACGCTCGCTACGGGAGGACCGAAGCAAGCCAAATATTTCTTGAAACCTAATGAACCCCTCAGGCTCTTCAAAAACTTCCGAATTCAATTCTATCGCGAAGGGACCTTCAGAGAAGGTAGAAGAAGAAAGGCAGTGGCAAGCCTCATCGCTGAAAAAATCTGAATAAGGGTTCAAGGGTTCGAGGATTCAAGAGACAGAGAACCGAAAGTGGAGAGTAGAAAGTGGTCAAAACCACAATCCACCTTCCACATTCAGAACCTTGCCCCCTGGACCCCTTGAACCCTATTTATTGGCATAGAAAGTTTCTTTGGCGCGGTTGAAATAGCCGAATTGGAGAGATGGAAATTCTTTCTTCAGGATATCGATCATCTTAGAGATGCCTATCCCCCAACCGCTTCCCATGTTTTTGAGATAGAGGTCCGGATCGATGTTGAGGTTTCGCATCTGAATCAGATCGAGGTTCGTTTCCCTGATCAGTTCTATCAAGCCTTCCACTTCTGCCTCCCTATCGGTGAACCCCGGGAAGACAAGGAGATTAATCGATGTATAGATCCCTTTTCCCTTGGCCGAAACCAAGGAATTTATCACATCGTGGAACGAATATCCCCCGGGTCTGTGATAGCGTTTGTAATAATTTGAATGGGGACTGTTGAGTGTGATACGAACGCTATCCAGCCCAGCCTCGCAAAGCTTCTCCAAGACCCTTGGAAGACTTCCGTTGGTGTTAAGGTTGATCGTTCCTCGATCGGTTTTTCCTCGAAGCTTAAGGATCGAATTTTCCAAAAGCCTCCATTGGATCAGCGGCTCTCCTTCACACCCCTGACCAAAACTGACAATCGGGTCCTCTGCTTTTTCAAGATGGGGCAAGGCAACGCCCAGAACCTCGTTTGCCGTAGGAATAAAATCGATCCTCTCTTGTGATGCCGGGCAACATTCGGAGGGCTGTAAGGAGATGCAGCCTAAACAATCTGCGTTGCACGAAGGAGATGTAGGCAAGGGGCATTCCCACCTCCGAAAAAAAACATTTTTTGCCGCAAAACAGTGATATTCCAACGCACACCTGGAAAGTTGGCGAAGGAGGCGATTTTGGGGATGATCCCTAAGAGAGGCTTGGACCTTTTGTTTTAAGAGGCGATCGTTCTCAAAATATTTTGGGTGCCAATGCGGATTAGAGTCAATCTGTAATCCGGTCGCCCAAAATCTTCCGTCTTTCCAGCCCACAGCCGTGTAGGCCCAGAGCGGAAGGATGGGCGCTCTGGCACTGCGTTGGGTAGCAGGAAGGAATGTCCGGATATACCCCGGTGGCAGGAATGCAGCGACCGCGGTACACTTCGCGTCTTTATTCCCTAATCTCGTTTTTCGCAAAGAGACAAAAGATCTGTCTTCTTCTTCCCAGCCGATCGGTATCCTTCCGGGCAAGGTAAAGAGTTGACTCCCTTTAGGAAGAGGCATTAATTCTGATGGAGTGGGGAGGAGGAATCGATCTCCGGATCGACCTGAAAGCTTAAGAGAAGGATGGTCAAAGATATTTCCTTCAGGATCTGATAAGACGAGCCGAGGATATTCAAAACTCATTGTATGAAGTTCTTCAGTGATGATGGCGACGGTGGATTCACCATCAAGACAAGATGCGTTCTTTGCTATGCGCCAAGCGCTTAGCGTTCTTTATTACGTCGGATACTTTCTCTCTCCTTTAGACTTCCTCAATGAGTGTTTGACATTCTTTCTCTTCAAGGCCGCCTTCAAACGATTCGTTTTTTTGCGTCTCTTCATCTTCTCCTCCGTCCCCACCCTCACCCCAACCCTCTCCCTTGAGGGAGAGGGGGAGATAGAAGGGTTATTTGACCAGCCAGATTCCTGAGACAATCAGCATAGTACCGATGACCCTCTGGAAAGTGACTCCTTCTTTGAGAACCAGAATACTCAGAAAGGCGGTTACCAGGGGGTAACAGGCTGCGATGGGAACGATCTTTGAAGTTGCCCCCATCTTCAAGGCGCCGTAATAAGTCCACATGCCCAGAAGACCTGCGATCACGCCGCTGGCGCCAAAGAGGAAAATACTCTTCCCGTCCAGCTCAATTAACTCCCTGCCTTTGCCCATCAGAAAGGTGAGCAAAAAAAGGCCTGCTGCGACAACGGCACTTCGGACGGTGACACCGATCAGGGGATCTACTTTTGCCAAGCCCATTTTCTCAAGAATTGGGGTCGATCCCCATAACAAAGTCGTGGCGATCAATAAAAAGACGACCAACCCTTCACCTCCCCGATAAAGACCGACTTCGAACCGCCTTGACATTCTGTACGATGGAGTAAGGAAGCTTCATGTCTCCTCTTCCCACCCCGATGTCCAATTCGCTTTTTTCCATTCCGTGATAATCTGTCCCCCCTGTCGACAGGAGGCTGTATTTCTCGGCAAGCGATTTATACTGTACTATTTGCGCCGCAGAATGTTCAGGATAATAGACCTCAATCCCTTTGAGCCCCTCATCGACCAGATGGACGATCAGTTTCTCCAATTCTGAGTAGCCATTCATTCCGAGGGTATTGGGATGAGCAAGCACGGCCACACCTCCCGCTTCGTTGATAAAATGCAGAGCCTCTTTCGATGTAAATCTGAATTTGTCCACATAGGCCGGAGCCCCCTTTTTCAGAAACCGATCGAAAGCTTCTTGAAAATTCCTGACAACCTTCTTCTCCAAAAGGACATTGGCAAAATGGGGTCTCCCGACCTGTCCTCCTCCGGAGGCTCTCAGCACCTCTTCAAAGGTTATATCGATTCCTAACCTATTCAATTTTTCGGTGATCTTTGGATTTCTTTCTGCCCTTGCCTTCTGGAGATATTTCAACCTCTCCGTGAGAAGGGGGTGATGGATATCAAGAAAAAATCCTAAGATATGCATGGAACCGGGTGAATGCTCCGCGCTGATTTCAATCCCCGGGATCACTTCAAAACCAATTCTCTCCCCTTCCGACAATCCCTCCTCACATCCTTCGACGGTATCATGATCGGTAATCGCAATCGCCTGGAGTCCCTTCGCCTTGGCGTATCTCACGATCTCCGATGGGCTCAGCACTCCGTCAGAGGCGGTCGTATGGAGGTGAAGATCCACATATCCCATAGGAATCCTTTCAGCCGCGTTTTTAGAAAGACGAAGGAGAAGAATAAAGAATCAGATTTAAATTCTATAATAGATGACCTATCCAAAGTCAACCCTTCGACTTTACGACTACTTCATCGACGTGTTTAGAAGAAGCCAGTGAAGATTTTTTTGTAAGGAATCCCGAATAAGGAACCTTTCAACCGAACATTATATGAATTGCTACCTCGGAGGAGTTGTTCTACCTGATAGTTTAGACGTAATCTTCTCTTCGAATAAGTAATCATCAACTCTAAAACCTATATCAAAGTGGATAGCAGGGGGTGAAAGAGACGAAAAATTCTTCCTGCAATCGCCCTATCGAAAAGTAAAAATCCTCACTAAAAAAGGAGGGGGTTATTGGGCAGAAATCAAGCATCAAATTAGATTAAAAGAGTCAGTTTTTTGCTCGCAACGTAGAGAGTTTATTTTAATTTTTTCATGCTTTGAGAAAATTCCCGAACACCAGTGAATTAATTACTTTTTTCACATAAAGACGTGGAATTAATCCTATATGAATATAGGAATATTAACCTTGCAACTTATAACCAATTGAAAATACTAATAAATTTAGTAAAAAATAATGCTTGACAAAGCTTTAGGACTTGAATATATTAGAATAAGAGAATAAACAAATCAGTTAAGAAGAGGGATGTTGAATGTAGAGAGGACCATTCTTCCGGCGAGGGTTTTTTGGGTAAAGTAAAAATGAATAAATCCGCCCTTTCCATGGACAAAGAATGGAGAGGGCTTTTTGTTCCGAGAAGAAAGGGGTAACGTACCTGTGAAAAACAACAAGACAACAAATAAAAAAGGAGAGGATTTGGCCCTTGAGCCTGTTCAATCCTCAACCCTTTTTGCTGAATCCCCGACCTCCATTCCACCCATCCAATCTGCATCCTACGTGGAGGGTGAATTAGAAGAGACAATGGAGGATTTTGATCTTCAGCCCGACGAAGCAGAGTTGGCGGCCGAGGGAAGTGAAGAGGTGTCAGCCGAGCCCGCTCCTCACGAAGAAATTATTTTTCAACCTCAGGATATCACGTGGGAGTATTTAAAGGGTCTTGAAAAGATATCGCTTCTTACGCCTGAGAAAGAGGTTGAACTGGCTAAAAGGATTAAGGAAGGTGAGCGGCAAGTCAAGATTCTCGAGACGAAGACCAATCGCCTGAAGGCTCAGTTGTATCCCCCTTCGGCCCCCAAGAACGGGGGTAGACGCATCCATGTCAACGCACGGCAGGGTTACAAATTCAAGGGAAAAAATGGTAAGAATGGGAAAAAGTCAAAACCTACGCCTTCAGAAATAAGGGGTAAAAACCTTCTTTACAAGGAGACGTTGAACCAATATCAGCGGGCGATACTCGATCTTCAACGGGCAAAGAACGAACTGATCCAGGCCAATCTTCGGTTGGTAGTCAGTATCGCAAAACGTTATGCCAATCGGGGACTTTCTTTTCTCGATTTGATCCAGGAGGGAAATCTCGGCCTGATCCAGGCCATGGTGAAGTTCGATTATACCAAAGGCTTTAAATTCAGCACCTACGCTTCCTGGTGGATCAGGGCGGCCATTTTGAGGGCCTTTGCAGAGAAGTCGAGGACGATTCGAATCCCCAATTATCTTTTTGAGATCAAAGGGAAATTGATGAAATCCTTCAAGGACCTGGTAAAAAAGTTAGGGCGGGAACCTACCTCTCAGGAATTATCCAAGGAAAGCGGAATCCCTCTACACGACGTCGAGAAAATTCTCAATCTCATTGAAGAACCGATCTCCCTCGATATGTCCATCGGGGAAGAGGATAGTACGCTCGAAGATCTGATTCCGGATGACAAGGGTCTCTCTCCCAGTGACTCCCTGTTGGAAAAAGATCTGACCCATCAGATCCAGAAGCTCTTATCCGGCCTCTCGCCGAGAGAAGAGAAGATTCTCCGGCTCCGTTTCGGCATCGGAGAGGACGGGGAGTGCACTCTTGAGGAAATTGGAAGGCAGTTCGGTCTCAGTCGGGAGAGAATTCGGCAGATTGAAGCGAAAGCCCTTGATCGATTGAGGGATCCGAAACGCTATAAAGAAATTAAAGAGTATTTTGAGTGACCCTTAAAAAAAGAAAATAAGAAAGGGGCGTCCATGATTTGACGTGGAGCGCCCCTTTTTTGTTCTTATCGGAGATAGTCATTCCTCCATCTGGATAGCCTCTACCGGACAATTTTCAGTAGCCTCTTTACAGGACTCCAGCACCTCCGCAGGAACCTCATCCACCTTGACACGAGCCTTATCATCATTCATCTCAAAAACTTCTGGGCACGTCTCCGCACAAAGCCCGCATCCGATGCAAGTTTCCTCGTCTATAATCGCCTTCATTAACGATTCTCCTTTCCGATTCCTCCGTTTATTTTATTATTCCTAATCGCTTTTCTTAAATCAAGTCGCCCGTTCTGAATTTCCAACATCTTGTATTCGACGTTGCCATTTTATAACCTCGGCCAATAATTGAGTCAAATGGATTCTTCACTCCTTAGGACCTTTTTCCAAAATTAAGGAAGCGAAAGTGTCCGGAAGGACCCTTGGGCAGGGGTCTTGGTAGGATTATCTTCTTCTCACGGATACGAATGAGGCTCAAGATAGAAAAACACTGCGGGCCGGCAAAGCACGCAATCAAATCCTCGTAGTGGTTGTTTTTGCTACTCCTCCGAAACCAAGGGTTGCGGGTAAGCCTATTTGTGAGTCTTTTGCCGGAGCATTTTCAGAAGATGCTCAGGGGGTTTGTTCGTTAGAATCTCTCTGAACTGGCTGCGATAGTTCTGTACCAAGCTAACCCCCTCAATCTCCACGTCGTAAACCTTCCATTCTCCGTTCCCTAAGATCATTTTATAGTGGATCGGAATCGACTTCGAGGATCTAAGAACCTCACTTTGGACTTCGGCAGTTTTATCTGAGAGGCTAATGACTTTGCCAAAAACCACTTTCTCGTCTTTATAGGCCATGATCCTGTCTATGTAAACGCCGCCCAGAAGTTTCCCGAAAAGACGTGTAAACTCCTCCTGTTGGTCAGGGGCGAACTGTTTCCAATGCTGGGCTAATGTCCTTTTGGAAAGCTCGGTGTAATCAAAGACACCATCGATGATCGTCCAAATCTTCTTTTCTTTGGTCTCCTTGGCGGATTCACCTTTGAGAGCCGGATCCCGCAACACCTCCAGCGCTCGGTTGACCTGTGTCTGAATGGTCTCCTGAGGGGAGGCTGCAAAGACAGAAACCGACCAGAGGATAAGAACAGCAAGAGAAAAGATCAACAGAGTAAGCGATTTTCTCATGGCTATTTCTTCTCCTTTCCATCTTTTCCGATGTCGCCGAAAGCATATTTCCCGATGAGGTCGGATAGATCGGGGGGCGATTCCGTCTGTATGATAACCCCGCCCGGGTTCAGGATCGGACCCGATCCTCCTGCGTCGAGACTGATATACCTATCCCCGATCAGGCCCGATGTCTTGATGGAGGCAATCGCATCCCCATACACTTTGATGCCTTCTTTTATTTTGAGCTCGGCTATGACCACTTGCTTTTCTTGATCGAGACTGAAACCCGTGACCTCTCCAATTTGGATCCCCAACATCTCCACGGGGTTGCCTGCCCTCAATCCGGATACCGAATTGAAGCGGGCGTAGAGAGGATAAGAATCGTGCGCGAAGAGTTTCACCCTTCCGAGTCTCACGGTCATATATCCCACGCATATTAGCCCGATGAGCACAAAAATTCCGGCTACCGTCTCATAACGAAACTTCTTCATTCCCATTTACCTCCGCATATCACAGTAAACCTTGGCGATCTCCTTCTGGTTCGCCTCGGCCTTCTTAAAAACGACATCGATCCCTTCACTCCCTGCTTTGCTCTCGGCTAAACCCGCGAGGATAGCGAAAGGGAAACACATGTCCTGAGAAATATTTGCCTCTGCCTGAATCGTGCGCAATCCCTCCTCCCGAAGATCCAGGGCAAATTTTTCCACAATTCGTTCCGCCTCGCTGAGGTTTGAAAAGGGAAGAAAGGTGCTGAATTGATTCTTGCTCTGGCGCGCAGAGAATCCTCCGACAGCACCGAAATGCTTGTTCAGGTATGCTCCCATGGCATTGAGAACTTCCTGCCCTCGGGTGTGCCCCAGATACTCACAGAGTTCATCAAAGTCCTTCAGCGTAAACAACGCCATGACATAGCTTTCTTGAGACCGCTTCTTTCTGAGGCCCACCTGATTCCGCACCCTGAATTGCCGCTTGGATTGAATTCCGGTAAGATGTTCCTGGAAGTCCTCAAGGCTCTGGACAAACTCGTCGATCAAAGGATTCTCGAATTCCTCGAACTCCCCCGGTGTTCCCTGGAAAATGATTTTCCCATCGTTGAGGGCGAGGATACGGTTTGAAATGAAGAAAACGTCCGGGACGTCATGGCTGATGAGAACCGCTGTGAAGCCGAGCTTTCGCTGGTACTGAGCGATCATGCTCAGAATGGCATTCCTGCGGATGATATCCTGGCCCGTGGTGGGTTCGTCAAAAAGGACGACCTTCGGATCGGTCACCAGAGCCCGGCTCAACGCGACTCGCTTCTGCATGCCTCCCGAGAGCTCCGACGGATAGTTCCGGGCCACTTCCGTAAGTTCCATCTGCGCCATCCTTGCCCTTACCCGCTCTTCAATGGCTTTCGGGCTGAGATGGGTGGTCTGCCGGAGGGGCAGGGCAATATTGTCGAAGACGGTCATCGAGTCAAAGAGCGCGTTATTCTGAAACATATAGCTGATCTGGCTGAAGGTACGATCCCTCTGGGTCTTGCTCATTTTCTGAACAGGCTGACCCCGGAACAGGATGGTGCCTTCATCGGGGTTCAGCAACCCGATAATGTGCTTGAGCAGCACGCTCTTGCCGCTGCCGCTCTTTCCGATGATCGTGGTGACCTGTCCCTCGTAGATCGTCAGATCAACCTGATCGAGGACCACATGGTTGTTGAAACGCTTGCTCACTTTTTGGAATTCAATCAGCGGAGTTTCCATCGATCCCTAAAGAAGAAGCGACGTCACCACATAATCTGCGACCAGGATGAGCACGCACGACAGGACCACCGCCGACGTGGTGGAAAGCCCCACCGCCTTCGCACCGTAACTATCCCTTCGCATGTGGGTATAATAACCCTGAAAGCAGCAGATGATCGACACAATGATGGCGAACACCAGCGCCTTGACAAAACCTCCCGTGATATCCTCCAATTCCACGCCGGTCCGGACCCGGTAAAAGTAGGTGCCCGCGTTGAGGCCCATCATCATCACTCCAGTGATAAACCCGCCGAGGATACCGATGAGATCGAAGAAGGCCGTCAGCAGGGGGAAGCTGATAATGGAAGCGGCAATCCTTGGGCTGACCAGATACCGGAGCGGATCAATCCGCATCGTGTCCAGAGCGTCGATCTGCTCGGAGATGCGCTGGATACCAATTTCTGTGGCCATGGAGGAGCCGGCTCGAGCCGTGATCATGATGGCCGTCAGCACCGGGCCCAGTTCTCTGATCAACGACAGCGCGACCGCTGTGCCCAGAACGCCAGCTGATCCGAACTTCACGAGCGTATGAAAAAGTTGAAGTCCCAGAACCATGCCCGTGAACAGGCCGACAAGCATCACGATCGTGGCGGATCTGGCTCCGATGAAATAGACCTGGTGGGCGATGACGGGGAACTGCTTGGGATGAAAAATCATCACAAAGGCCCGGAAAAGGAAGACCACCATGGCGCCGAGTTCATTGACCCAGCGTATCGCCATCCCGCCCAGCGAGGTCACGGGGGATTCAAAAAAAGTCTCTTTGTCCATCGTTTTTACTTCCGTTACATAACACTTTTTACATCAGCATGGAAGTATGTCTGTATTATATCCGATCTAAGGATTGCCTCGTCAAGAGCGTTTCGCATAAATGAAAAAATTTCTCCATGGTCGGGATCCCTCTTCGTATCGCCAAACGCGCTAGGCCATGAGAATAATCGTTCTGACCATCACATATTCCACCGGTCATCCGGTTGTCAAAACATCTCCTTCAAACTTCCAGCCCCTTAAACGACCGTCACGAATTCTTGCAATAATCTCTTTACAGGCTTTTTCGTAATCATCAAACAGCTCTTCTGATACCAAGACAAGTCTATCTATCCCCCGAATCTCCTTTACTTCGAGATGATTGGCATCAAATTTTTCCCTTTCGGATTGCTGAATGAGTTCTATGGGTTTCCCCGGCAAAATAACGTGCTGCAGACCAGAACGCAGATTCTCATACAAATCAAAGGGCCTCCCCTTCCCTTGATTGAATCTACGATAGGATGTTGGAAAAAGATCGTAAATAGCTCTTCTGAAGCGCCCAGCGCTTAAACCTTCAGCTGAAAAAGGCTCTGAATCAAGGCAAGCTCCCAAAAACTCTATCCCCTGGCAGACGAGGCTATATGAAATATAATGATGGCCTTCGTCTTGTTGAATTTCCCTGAATTCCTCTATCAACACCTTTTGAATAAAATCCGAAATTCTCATCCAGCGCAGTCTCCTGGAATGATGAATCTGAACCGTATTTTACTCGATCCCAGAGCAATGCTCAACTCCAAACGAGAGAAAGGAATTTCGCTGTCCCATTGCTACAAACCGGAGAAAATGTTACCTTTGGCCTTATTACCTTTGAAAGGGGCTTTACATGCACCACGCAGGGATTATTGGAACGGGCTCTTATGTGCCGGAAAGAGTCCTTACCAACTACGATCTGGAAAAGATGGTGGAGACCAGTGATAAATGGATCTTGGAAAGGACGGGCATCCGTGAGCGAAGGATTGCAGCGAAAGAAGAAACCAACGTGACCATGGGTCGACTTGCCCTTGAACGAGCAGCGGAAAACGCACACATCGACCTCACTGAAATTGAGATGCTCGTGATGGGCACCAATACCACTGACCCGATGTGGCCTTCTGCGGCGGGCCACATCGCTCATCTCCTCAATCTCCGTAGAAACCTGCCTTTCTTTGATGTGCAGGCGGGGTGTACCGGTTTCAATTATTCTCTGGCCGTGGCAGAGCAATTTGTAAAATCAGGGCAGTACAAAACAGTCGCCGTGGTCGGATCGGACAAGCTCTCGGCCATTACTAACTATAAGGATAGAAATACGTGCGTCCTCTTTGGAGACGGAGCAGGAGCCGTGGTATTGCGGCGGAGGGCGAAGGAAGGCGTCATCCGATCCTATTTGGGCGGGGAATACAAATTACGCCATACCCTTGTGCTTCGCGATAGTGAAGATAATGGCTGTCGATTCATGTCGATGGAGGGTAGAAAAGTCTACGCTTTTGCCAAGGGCGCGATGGCGGAAAGCTGCCTGCGAGTCCTTGACCCTGATGGGAGGGCGAGTAAGAAGGAGCTTCGGACATTGCTCAATCAGGTTGACAGAATCGTTCCCCATCAGGCCAATGCGAGGATCATCGTGAGCGCCGCAGAGGAACTCGAATCCAGGCTCGAACTTCCCACCGGGGCCGTCAAAAGAAAGATGATCGTCACGATTGAAAAGTACGGCAACAACTCCACTGCTTCCATTCCTCTTGCTCTCGACGAGTCCATTCGAGAGGGGAAGATCCGGAGGGGGGATCTTGTGATTCTTGTTGGTTTCGGAGCTGGCCTGACTTACGGTGCCAATCTGGTGAGGCTGTAAATCAGCTGCTCTTTCCAAAATTTCACATTACGCTCAAGACCAAAGAAAACCTAACACCATTTGGATAATAATCTTTGACCTTTGCTATCCAAATATTCTGAGTACGCTCATCTAACTGAGCTTTGAGCGTTTGTCGCTTCTGCTTTTCTTCTCACTAATTGGATACAGCCCTTGTTATATCGAAAGCCGTTGGGATTTCGTCCCAAGTTCTGCCTTCAAGCTTCCGCCCGGTTTTCTTCCTGTTTGGACCACCCCATTGTTTAAAAAAGAATGGGACTTTCGTCCTCTGGCATTTGTTACGGATATCCACAGCCCACGATGCATCCATCGGTCTCGCCTGAGGCCCGGATTCTCCTCCTACAATGACCCAGTCTATCCCCTTGAGATTGAGATCGCATACAGGCCCAAGAAGCGGTTCAAAAGATATGAATTTAATTTTTGCTCCAGTCTTGCGCAGATGGTCGATTCTGAAAGCATACTCTTGATTTTCAACACTCACTCCCATCCAAATGTTAGAGCTCCAGGAAAGTTTATGATTGATCTCAAGAAGGCGTTCCGATCTTTTTGTCAGAATCTGGAAACGATGCCAGTGGGCCTGTTCCATCATATGAAAGACCCTCTGAATAAATTTAGCTGGAACGTCCTCATGGAAAAGATCACTCATCGAGTTGACAAAGATAGTTTGCGGTTTCTTCCACGCCAGTGGCAGTTTTAGGATTTTCTCGTGTAAAGCAAGTTCAAATCCGTTGGCATAGTTGGGCTGCCCCATCGCCTGAAGCCGTTTGGCCATACGCTCTGCGTAGCAATGGCCGCATCCAGGGCTCATTTTGGTACAACCGGTGACTGGATTCCATGTGGCTTCGGTCCATTCAATTTTCGAAACCAAACCCATATTCGTAGTCCTATTTGTCGGCGCGAATTCGTGCACCGCTTACAACAGTGTTCTTCCTTTGCCCAGGCTGCCGTTTGATTGACACTTTGCCGTCGTGCTCTAATTCGATCAATGCTTCCTTTATGGTCTTGGCCACACCAGCGGTGTTAGCATATGCCCAATCCTCTATCTCATCGTAATCCACCCAACCCTTCGCGCTCCGGCATAGCTCTTCGATTCGCTCACGTAGCGCAACCTTGTCTGGGTTCTCAAAGAGACTCATCTGCCCGGAAACCAACCCAATGGCTTCGAACCGATAGGGTGCATCACTGACTTTTGCCATATTGTTCTTCATGGTCTTGAGTGCCAGAATGTCTTTCGAAGCGTGAATGAGATAGTACCGGGGCCGTGTTCCCTGACTAGGTGTGTTAACCCTAAAAGGCATCACATACTGAGCACCAGCTTTCAAAAGGCAGGAGGAGTAAAGGTTGATAAAGAATGCGTACTTCTGTTCTGGCGTAGTACAATCAGAGACTTTCTTAAACTCATCGGTACCGAACAAGGCTATCATATCCTTTTCGAATCGTTCATGCTCCCAAAACCTTACAATATCGTAGACCATAAAATTGACGAAGAGCTCAGCGCGCGGATAGGCTAATAAGCGCTCTAAACTCTTCATAGGATACCCGCTGTACCCGCGTGGGTCAATGAAAAAGAATAGCGGTTGGTATCGCAAATCTGACTGGTCGAATAAGTCGAGTACTTCGTTGACTTTGTCAACGAACTCACCATTGTGTACCTGCCAATCCTGGTTGTGTCTATTGAGTTCGTCTATCTTCTTTTTCAACATCTCGGTGCACTGGACATTTCTGTCGATGCAGTGTATTATGACCGACCGTTTCGGGTCTTCGTCGAGATATCTGTTCGCAACTTCTGCAACCAACAATGGAGACCCAGAGCATTCGTCCGTCTTAGACTCGTCGTTGTAATATGTCCCCGGGCCGCAAAAACCGTCGAAGTAAACCACCTTCTGCTCCTTGCCCAGTTTGGTTTGGACTGCGAAAAAAATTGCCATCCAGGGGTCAACGTACTTTGTGAGTAACGCGTGTTTGATGCGAGTATGTTCATCAATTACCCAAGGTATCTCAACGACAGTCATGATATGCACCTGCCCATGGATGAATACTTGTTCAAGGGAGCTTCAAAAGTACATCTTGATGCACAAAATATCATGACTGGTAAATATGTCAATTGTTTTTGATCCACCCTCACCCCGACCCTCTCCCGTCAAGGGAGAGGTAGGATATATCAATCATCATCTCCTTCAGGCGTTTCGCATCATAACCAAAATGAATCAATATCTCTTCGGTCGCCTTCACGAGCATCTCCAGATATTTTTTGACATCGTAGGTGTCATCCGGCCCCACCAGCGGAAAAGGTTTCACCCGCTCCGCCTTATCTTTGGACGCGGCATTCTTAATCACATACTTGACCTTCTCTCCGGGATGGATCGGAATTCCGAGATCCTCAAGCTCTTGAGCGGCAAGAGCGGTCAGACTATCCACCTTGTAGGCGCTGGGCTCCTGCGAGATCCTCTTCCCGATGGCCAGTTCTTCGCTTTTCGCTCGCCCGTCCTTTAACATCATCCCATACTCGAGAAGGAGGTCTAAGATTTTCGGAATCTTCGCCCGGTAATCCTCCATATCCTTTGTCCCTGCCAGGATCTCAAGCATTTGAAGCTGAGCCTTCTGAATCAGGGGAGGCGTGTCGCCCCGTCGAAACGCTAATCCCCTCGCTTTAATCTTTCCGCTTCGGAAGAGCCCGAAATAGCGGTTGGCCACCGGACTCTCCCGGTTCCCTTTTGAAGGAAGAAAAGCCATCCATCGATAAATTCCCTCCAGACTCATCGTGATCCCGGTGGCCTCCCTGATTTTCTGACAGAGCTCCAGAACCTCTTCCTCTCTGAATCCTTTCTTACGAATCCAGAGGGAATCGGTAATGGCATGGAGAAGCTCAAACCCCTCCTCTTCACAGATCTCCTTGGCTTGGAGGAGGCTTTCCCTCCCAAAGGCAGTGACCGCCTCATGGGCTTCAATTCTTCCGAAGCGGGCATTTCGATAGCCCAGATATCCGAAGCATGTCACGAGCATCCACTTGAGCGCTGTCTGCTTTCGATGATAAATCTCCGTGTCCGTGACCGTATCCCGTGTCCGCACATTGTCCATCGGACTTGGCCCTTCATTTATTCCGCATTCTTCCTTGCCTCCTGCATTCTGCCTACTGTCTTCTGCTTCCTTCGCTTTCTTCTTCAGCCATGCTCTCCTTGCTAAAACGGGCCTGAGCGTCTTAGGCACGATTCCTTCCCTCTTCTCACAGATCGTATAGCCCACCTCCGGGACACGGCGGTTTTCACAGCACCCGCAGAGTACGGTCTCCGGAGAGATATTGTGAATCGCCATCATGGTGGGATACATCGAGGCAAAGTCAATCTCTGCCACATCTTCGAAGGTCCCCAACTTGGGCTGGAAGACAAGGCCCCCCTTGTCGGCAACGAGCAGATCCCACGCCGTCTTGAACCGTTCCGGCTCCCCCTTTCTCCAGGGAATGAGGATATTATCCTGACAGGCCCGGTCGAGTTGCATCGAGGTGATCGCCGTTCCCGGAGAGGTCCGGGCCATTCGTTGAACCGGGACTTTAGCCAAGCGCGACAGCTCGATCACTCCCTCCATTCCCGATTCTCCGTAGATGAAAGAGTTTCTACGATCGATGTGCCATCTTCCAAGAAAGAGATGGGCAGGGGCCTTGTAATAAGTCCTGCCATAGGAGAAATAGGAAAAGCCTTTCGGATGAATCTGTCTTTTCACAGGGCAAGGCTCCCGATCCCAGGGGATGGAAATGTTCCATCTTTTCTCTTCAAAAAAAAGGCGGGGCAAAAGAGAGGCATCCCCCTCGTCGCTCAGGATCACGTCAGGATCGAAATGTTTGAGAAACTTCTCGATTTCTCTGACATCAATCGTCTCCATTTCCACACGATATCCTTCACACTCCAGAATAAGAGACTTCTTCCAAAGGTCTCCTTCGATCCGCAATTCCAGGATCCGGAAGTCAGAAAGGTCTTCGTCGTTCAGCCATACAGATTCGGATGGATCCGGGTGAATTTCAAAGATTCGATTTCCCTCGGCCTCAACCATACATCGGCCTGTCGGGAAGACTCTTTTCTCATAAAGATAAGTCTGCGGCAAAGGGATGTCACAATTGTAGAAGGTCATCTTCTCTTCCCATGGAGGGAGAATTTTGGGGAGCTGGGCATAGTGCTCCGAATCGACGACCTCAATCTCCATCACTTCCACTTCCTCACCGCTCCAGAACTCCTTCTTTTTGTCCCACTGGTGTCCTGCTGTCCACCGCTCTTTCTGGAGAGAGCGGAAGAGATCGAGAAGATCGCTTTTTCTCCCCTGCGCATAGAATCGAGGCCGGAAAGGATCTTCGAATCGGCGGAGCCTCCCGTCTTCTTCCTTGATCCACAGGATCATCGAAGATTCCAGAGGATAAAGATCGAAGAGCCGTCCGTGGATTTGCATGGGTTTACCTAACTACTCTGCGATTGCCACGAGAGGATTATGACAATGCCCTCCCCCTTGATGGGGGAGGGTGAGGGTGGGGGTGCCCAAAAGGTACTTATCCCCCCTCCCCTTCATCCCCTCCCCTCAGGGGAGGGGAGATGAGAGAGGGTTTGCCACTCTGCTCCTCCAAGATCTTCAGCTTTGATCTCAACTCTACCAAGGCCTTCTCGTGCTCAAGGAGAATAGAGATCAGAATTGTCTCAAAAGGCCAGGGTCTCGAAGCATAGACCCCGGCTTGGACATGAAGCCTCGCCTCTTCAAAGAGCCGGTCGAGGAATTCCTGATCCTCTCTTCTCAGCCCTCTTCGAAACTTCCTCCACTCCTGGGCTTCCTGTTCCAGAACCCTGCTAAAAGGAAGAACCGTTCTTCCCATCACTCGTGCTCCGTGTCCGTGACTCGTGTCCGCTAAATTTCAAAATCCAATGACCCAATGATCAAAATGTTTCTGTCTGGAATTTTGAACATGGATTAACTGGAGCTTATTTGGGATTGGGTGCTCGTCATTTGATATTTTTCTGTCAGCCCTTTCTCCAGGACGATCTGCAGCTCTTCGTCTAAACTTATCCTCCAGACCAGATTCGAAAATTGAAAGAGTCTTTTCATAAGATAAACCCTCTTTGAACTCATAAATCTCCCCTCTTCCCCCTTTCGTAAAGGGGGGTGGGGAGGATTAGACTGAAATAGAAGAAAAGGAACCCCTTCCGAAGCCATCCCTTCTATCTTTCTCAGAGATCTTTCAAAGAGAGGACGAACTTCCCTTTCTGATACGTCCTCGTCCAAAAAGGTGGTGAGCGGCCCCAGAAGGATCACCCATGGTTTTTGTAGGAGCGATTCATGAATCGCTCCTACTGCCCTGGCATGAACCAGGGAAACTAATCTTTCTCCCATCAAAGTGGCCATCTGATAGCAGGTGAAGGCCCTTGCAATCCGTATGCTTTTGAGAAGCCTCTCCGGAGGAATCCATGCCCTCCTTGCGAGGGATGAGACCGTGTAAGGATCGAAACGATTGGCCCCGTCCAAGACGATGACCGTTATCCCTTTCCCTGCCAGCCATCCCGCCACATAGGATGAGATTTCTCCTGCTCTCTCCCCCCAGAAAAGAACTTTTCGGGAAATATAAGATTGGACTTGTGACAAGACTTCATCGAGGGTAAGGGGTAGAGTTGTGCGTTTGGGGTCTTGTTCCCACAAAGTTCGGAGTTCGGAGTTAGGAGTTCGGAGCTTAGAATCCATATTTTTCGTTCGGAGTTCGGAGTTAGGAGTTCGGAGCTTTTTTCAAATCTTTTTCAGAGATTTGATTAATCCACTGTTCTTAGCATTTCCTAAAAACCCCGATGACTTTGCCAAGAATCTGAGCTTCTCCTGATCCTTCTTCAATCTGAATCGTCTCCCAGCGCTCATTGTCCGGCTTCAATTCGATCTTCCTCCCCTTTTTGAAAAACCGCTTCACCGTTGCCTCTTCCCTCATCAGCGCCACCACCACATCCCCATTCTCTGCCGAAGGTTGGGACCGGACGACGACATAGTCATCGGCGAGGATGTAGGGGGACATACTATCGCCCTTCACCTTTAAAAGAAAGACCTCTTTCCCTTTCACCCATTCCGCAGGAAGGGGAATCGTCCCCTCCACATGTTCTACGGCCAAGGTGGGTCTCCCCGCAGCCACCTTGCCTAAAATTGGAATCTCCCGACTCTGTAGCCTTCCTTCTTTTCTCAGCGGTTCCCCGTGTAATCTCTCTTCCAGAAAGACAAGGACCTCGAGGCCCCTGGACATGGAACCCCTCCGTTTTAAATAGCCCTTTCTCTCCAACGCCTTGAGATGATCAAAGGCTGCGCGGGGATAGATATTGAAGTGCTCGCCGATCTCCCTTACCGAAGGGGGATAGCCTCTCTCTTTGATAAATCCTCTAATAAAATTGAAGATCTCTCTCTGCCGGGATGTCAGCTCCATCGTCACCTCTTCATCTAATAGACTTCCAGTTTTCAAAATGAATCTCCCGCCCACAGGGCGGGGCTTCCCGGAAACGAAATCTCATTTATATTGTGCCCTTTGACCCCGCCTACAAGGCGGGGTTTGCGGGGCACTTGCCGGTCAAATCCCTGCATTCATTATTCCCCCTTTTAATTCGTACTCCCAACTCCCTGCCTTCGCCGAAACGCTTCGTGCAGGCCCTGAACCGTACTGGTACAGGGCAGGCAGGCAAACTCATCACCCCGAACTGTAATTATAGATACTATACATTTGTTTAGTTGTCAAGGGAATTTTAGGGTCAATCTCAAAATTTTTATTACTTTGTCGCCATTGTATTTCATTCAATTTTTAAGTTAAAATGAAAATTTAGCATAATCAGGATTTAGCGATGTGGGAGCGTTTTAAGGAAGACATTCGAACTATTATAGATAGAGATCCTGCGGCGAAAAACGTTGTGGAGATTTTCCTCTGTTATCCGGGTCTCCATACGATCTGGCTCCACCGCATTGCCCATTTCCTTTATCAAAAGGGATGGTTTACAACCGCCCGTCTGGTTTCCCATTTCAGCCGTTGGTTCACAGGGATTGAGATTCACCCTGGTGCGAAAATCGGCAGGCGACTCTTCATTGACCATGGAATGGGGGTGGTGATTGGGGAGACCACTGAGATCGGCGATGATTGTTTGATTTATAAAGGTGTTGTGCTGGGTGGCACCACTCTTGAAAAGAAGAAACGCCATCCCACCCTGGGAAACCGTGTGATCATTGGCTCTAATTCCACTGTCTTAGGAGCCATCACCATTGGCGATGGCGCAAGAATTGGGTCTGGCTCTGTTGTGGTTAAATCCGTTCCAGCGGGTGCCACTGTCGTGGGTGTCCCCGGTCGCATTGTGGAATCCCTGACTCCAGAAAAGGAAGAACTCGATTTCGAACATGGAAATCTTCCGGACCCATTGTCTGAAATCATGAAAATGCTTCTCCAGCTACACTCTAAATTAGAAGAGAGAGTCAAGCGATTGGAGAACCAAGAGAAAAAAGATTAATAATACAAGGTTACGGTTGAAGTTAAGATTTGAAGTAAACCCCGATTAAATTTTGCAGGTGCGAACCATGGCAAAATATTCAAAATTTTTAATGGAACATTTCCAGAATCCAAGAAATGTGGGTGAGATTTCTGATCCGGATGGTGTCGGCACGGTCGGGAACGCCTCTTGCGGGGACATCATGCAGATGTTCGTCAAGGTCAACGGCGATAAGATTATCGAGGCAACGTTCAAGACCTTTGGCTGCGGCGCTGCCATTGCCACGAGTTCTATTCTGACAGAGCGGATCAAAGGGGCTACGCTTGATGAGGCCCTGAAGATATCGGAGGAAACCTCCAAGGAAGTCCTTTCCCAATTGCCCAAAGAAAAAGTTCCCTGCTTTACTCTGGCCACCGATGCTTTGAAATTAGCCATCGAGGAGTGCCGTTGCAAACAGGCTGGGGTTCATGAAAAGGGCGGTTTTGATTTGAAAGAAATGCAGAAGGATTAAGAAGGGCAATCTCATGACGAAAGAGGAAAAGGTCGTTTTTCTCAAGAACCCGAACACGGTTCTGGAACAGCTCATCAAAAACTTTATCAACGAGGCTCAACCGAATCGAAGAACCCAACTCGACCACGGAGTTTACTGGGAAGAACCTTTGGTGGGCTTTGCATCGGGGATCGACCCACTTTTTCTTGAATATAAAACGCTGATCGGCTCGTTCCATCTCACTCCGAGAGAGGTCGTCTCGGCAGCTCTGAGGGAGAGGGGAAGAGGCCTTCTCTTCACCGAGATTGAACAGATCAGCGTCATTTCATGGGTCCTCCCTGCATCTGAAGATACTCGGAAGAGCAATCGCCAGGAGAAACAATTCCCGTCCAAACTCTGGGCTTACACAAGAGATTTTGGCGAGGCCTGTAACGATGCCCTGAAGAAGCATGTCACGACCTTCTTGGAGGATTTAGGGCACCTCGCCGTGGCACCTACTCTCTCGTCAACGTTTCAGTATATCAGGGATGAGAAGATAGGCTGGGCCTCTCCCTGGTCGGAACGCCATATTGCCTATGCCTGTGGTCTTGGAACCTTCAGCCTCAATGACGGTCTCATCACTCCGAAGGGAATGGCAGTTCGATTCGGGAGTGTGGTTACTTTATTAAAGCTGACGCCGAATGAGAAGAAATATCGCCACCACCGGGAAAACTGTCTCCAGTTTCGGAATGAAAAATGTGGAAAGTGCATACGGAGATGTCCGGCCGGCGCGATTACGGAAAAAGGTCATAACAAGGACAAATGTTCTGAGTATATCGTTTCTGGGTCTCTGCGTGCCAAGCGGTTGGAATACGGGTTGCAAAATGCTTCTTCTTCCTGTGGCCTCTGTCAGACGGACGTTCCGTGTGAATTTGAGATTCCAAGGCCAAATCTGATCGCTTAACATTCGAGTGGAATCGTAAGGTTTGAGGCTGAACGCCAAATTTTTCTGGAGGTCGCATTTGAATGTGCCTAAAGGGGAAGGCATGCGAAGGCTGATCGTTTTTCTTTTCTGCACTGTTCTCCTCTGCTGGCCTGTCTACGGGATAGCCCAGGAGCCTCCTTCTTCTATCCAGATCTATTACTTCTATACCGAGGACTGTCAGTCCTGTCAGGTCATTCTCCAGAGCTATCTTCCCACACTGAAGACTATGGTCCCGACGCTCGAAATCAAGACGTTCGATGTGAACAAACCGGCCTATTATGAAGCCCTCACCAAGCTGGAGAAAAAATTTGGCCGTACAGAAAATGAACTCCCTATCGTCTTCGTCGGAGATCAAATGCTCTCCGGAGAGATGGAGATCATGGAGAAATTGAATCCCCTCCTCTTGGAGGTTCAGGCACAAGGGGGCGCCTCCCCTCCGCCTATTGAGCTAAGTGACTCGGGGAAAATGCCAATCACCAAACGCGATTCACGAACCGAAGGGTCAGTGGACCTTGCCTATTTTTATCAGAAAGGATGTTCAAAATGTGACCGCGCAAACGTCCTCCTCAAGTACATGACGAAGAAGTACCCCCGACTAACGATCAAAGAGATCGACCTGAATACACCCGATGGGAAGCGTTTAAACGAAACCCTGTCCAGCCGGCTCAACCTTCCCATGGACAAGCGTTTGATTGCACCGAGTATTTTTATCGGAAACGATTACCTTCCTCCGGGTGAGATCACGGAATCCAAGGTGGAGACATTGATCCAGAGGTACGAACGGGTAAGTCTTGACGCCGCTGCCGGAGTAAGTGTTGGCGTCACCGTCGGTCGTAGCAAAATGCCTGAATCAGCACCATCCCTATCCCTGTCGCCGGAGGAGACCAAGAAAGCCGAAGAGTCAATTGTAGAACGCTTTAAGTCCTTTGGAGTCCTGGCCATCCTCCTGGCAGGCTTAATTGAGGGAATGAATCCATGTGCCTTGGCCACTCTGGTTTTTTTCATTTCCTATCTTACCATGGTTGGCAGTAAACAAAGGGAGATCTTGTACGTAGGGTTGGGTTTTTCAGGAACAGGCTTCATCACCCATTTATCGCTCGGTCTTGGAATTCTGAGTTTCATCAAGCATTTCTCGTTCTTGCCTCTCTTCTCGCAAATCGTTTATTTTGTCACCTTTGTATTCGCCGTCCTCCTTGGAATCTTTAGCCTTTATGATTACATCCAGCTGAAAAAGGGACGCCCTTCCAAGATGAAGCTTCAGGTCCCGGATTTTTTGAAAAAGAAGATCCACCGGATCATTCGGGTAAGAAGTGGCGAGTTGGAGGCGAATAGGGAAGGCACGTCTGTGCGCTTCCTGCTTGCCGCTGTCGTCATTGGTTTCATTGTCACCCTCTTGCAATCCACTTGTACAAGCCAGGTTTATCTTCCCACAATCCTCTTTGTCACAAATATCCCTTCCCTCAGAGGGAGTGCTGTTTTGTACCTCATTTTGTATAATCTCGTTTATATCCTTCCATTATTGGTCATCTTTGGGATAGTCTACTGGGGAGTCACTTCGGAGCAACTTTCCTTTTTTCTCCAGAAGAGGGCATCCACCATTAAGCTCCTCACCTCTGTTTTCTTTTTTGCCCTGGCAGGGATATTGATTTTGACTTTGATATGAGTCATAAAGATACTGTTCGAATTTTACAGAATTATCCGTATTCTTCCTCGTCTGGTCGATCCTGAGAAGATCCGGGTGATCCGTGAGCTGTTCGCTTGCTAGATTCGTCTCAAAATAATGAAAGGAGTGTTTAAAATGAATAACACGGTTGAGGAACAATCCGCCGAACCTAAGGGAGGAAAGATGAGTCGGAAGACTATTCTCCTTGCGGCTGCCGCAATCGTTATCGTGGCAGGGGCCTTCCTTTTTTACTTTTTCTATCTCCAAAGTCCACGCCGCCTGGTTCTTGCGCGGGTGAACGACGAAAGAATTACGGTCCAACAATTCAACAAAGAGATCGACAAATTAGAACCCCCTTTGATAAGAGACATGTTTCGGGAAGAGCCCGGTAAATTTCTCGACAGATTGATCGTGAAAACCCTTCTATTGCGAGAGGCAAAGAAGCAGGGTATATCGGCTCCGGTTCAAACCTACAAGGATGCGGCCAAGAACCCTCTTTCATCCGACGAATCGATCATCATCGAATTTGTCGCCAAGAAGTTCTCTTCCCCGCCGGAGGTAAAACGCGAGGAGGTTGAGGGATTTTATAAGATGTATAAAGATCGAATGGAGGGGAAACCTCTGAAAGAGGTCGCTCCGGCGATTGAACAGTATATACGGGAAGCGAAACGACAGGATGCACTGGAGCAGTATCTGGTGGAGCTTCGGAAAAATGCCAAGGTGGATATCGACCAAGAACGGTTACAAAAAATTGCGGTCAAAGCACCTGACATGAATACGGAGGATGATCTGAAGAAGGCTCTCACGAGTGGAAAGCCCGTCTTGGTGGATTTCGGAGCAAATTCCTGCATCCCCTGTCGCCAGATGAGGCCTGTACTTAAGGAGGTCGGCAAGGAATATTCGGAAAAGGCAAAGGTTCTGCTCATCGATGTTTACAAAAATCAGAATCTTGCTCAAAATTATAAAGTTTTCATGCTTCCGACACTCGTTTTCTTCGATTCGAAGGGAAAAGAAGCTTTTCGAAGTGTCGGAATGATGGAAAAGGAAAAGATTGTCGGAAAATTAAAGGAGATAGGAACCGGAACGTAATCCAAGCTTGGAATGCGGATTGCGGAATACCGACCTAAGAAGCATCGCGCACACGACTTCGCTTCTGAAATTTAGATCCTTCTCGCTGCCGTAACATACTCCCACAGTCCCATCTGCTCAAGTGTTCTGCGAACAGGCTCACGCGAGGGCTCGGGGGTTCCCGTCCAGAAGGCGAGGACAACCGCTCCCGTACCCACGCCTCCGTTGGTGCCGGATTCTTCTCTTCCTCCTTGTGCTGTGATTTGAGCAGCACCGTGGATGATCTTCAGTCGGGCGATCTCTGCCAACGGGGGTGGCACAAAGGCCATCAGGCTATCCAAAACCGAGGCGGCATCCGGACTCAGGCGAACGCCGCTCACATCCGGTAGGACATTCTCTGTAAGCGTCTGCCGATTAATAATGGCCTCGATGAAGGCATCAAACTTCTTGAGAATCGCTTGATGCCTCTCTTTGTTAACCCGCACCACCTTTTCAGCCCATCGCTTGCAGTAGCCGCATTCGTCACACGAACTATGATAGCAGTCGTGGGTCTTGAAATGCTCGGCGAAACCATCCAGGGCCCGATTGTCTATTTGCATCACGTCCGAGAAGGAATAACCGAAGATGTCGGCCATCTCGAGCATCAAGTCAATGTTCACAAGATCGGGCCGGATGAGGTACTCCAAATTGGGCGGATTATAGGCGTTCTGTCGGGGCAGCGTCAGCAGCTCAACGAGGTTTCCGTCGAAGCGGCGCTCCTCATAGGCCCGGACGACCTGCATGAGGGTCTCCGTGTTTCGGAATCGTTCGAGCAATTTGAGCGACTCGATCCCGATCTCGTCGTAATCGCCCACATCCTCCGGGCGGACCCAACGGGCCCTGATGAGTTCATCGGGCTTTCCCAATTTCATCCTCTGGCAATACACTTGACAATGGTCGAGAACAAAGCCGCCGCTGACGTGGCCTCCCTGCGACGAGTGGGACATCATGTTGATATGATTTGTGTCGAGATAGCACAGGTAGAGACAGGAGGGATTGGCGATGACCTCGAGTTTGCAGCGAAGGGCCCGCCGCATCGAACGGAGCGCGGCGAAATCGCGGGTTGCAGACTCCGCCAGAATGATTCCGTCCGCACCAAGGTCTTCCCAGTATTTGGCCCGTTTGACGTTGGCCACGCGCGCCCAGCTCGAAACCACGACCTTAAAGTCGGGAAAATGTCGCTTGATCCACACGAGCAGCATAGGCAGCGTGACCGTCACCATATCGGCGCCCGTCGTGGCCACCCATTCGATATGGTCGAACAGATTACGGTTCCCTTCACGGGTCATCTCGAGGTTGTCCTGGCAGGCGCCGTTGAGAAGATAGTTGAAATGAAAGCCGCGCTTGCGAGCGTCGGCAATGAATTCTTTGGCCGGTTCGCGTGTGACCTTCGGAGCCAGAAAAGAACCCCTGCCTCCTCCGAACGGATCATCGGTAATCTGGCCGAAGAGTGTCTCCACACGGGAAGACTCGCGGCTCAGACGTTCCAAAAGTTCCGCGTCCCAATTACAAGCAACTGAATACCTCATGGGGCAACGTCTCCTTTCGTGGTCTGCGACATTCGAAATGATTTGGGTTGATCAATTAAGATCTCAGTTTAATTCTCGCGGAGGTATTTATAAATAACCTAAATTTATCCTCTCCGCAATTTTCTATTTTTCAAACCGTGGAATATCCTCCCGTTGACAATTCGCCAATCTGACGATATTTTAGACTCAATAAGCGGCCAAGGGATCAAGTTCGACCCACTTGAGCCCTTGGACCCTCGAATCTTTGTATCCTTTTATTTAGATTTAAGGAGGTAAATGATGGAACTGAAGACTGAGCGGTTGGAGATCCCGGAAGGATGTAACGTGATTTTTGGCCAGACCCATTTTATCAAAACGGTCGAAGACCTCTACGAGATCATGGTGGGTTCCGTTCCGGGCGCGAAATTTGGAATCGGATTCTGTGAGGCCTCGGGGGATTGCCTCATCCGGCTCGAGGGAAACGATGAGACTTTGAAAGAAGTGGCCAAACAAAACGCTCTGAGGATGGGAGCGGGTCATACCTTTGTCATCGTTTTAAAGGATGCCTTCCCGATCAATGTCCTCAACGCAATCAAGATGTGCCAGGAGGTCTGCACGATTTTCTGCGCCACGGCAAATCCGGTGGAAGTCATTCTCGCTGAGTCCGAACAGGGAAGAGGTGTCCTCGGCGTCATCGACGGCTCCTCTCCGAAAGGCGTTGAAAAGGAGGAAGGAATTGCGTGGAGGAAAAACCTGTTGAGGAGGTTTAAGTATAAACTGTAGCCAGTCGGGAAGAAATCCTTTATGGCGGAGAATGAAATCATCTTACATTTTCATCGACGGCCCAATGCCCTCCTGAGCATTGCGCTCGCCCTTTATGGAATTTCAACTGATTTCAAGAGGGGCGACCGAGTGCCGAAAATCAGGGCGGTGTGGGAAGATGTGAAAATAGACCCCGATCATCTTAAGGATTTCGGAGAAGTCTGCGGACTGCCTTCCCACGGTGAGTTCCTTTATCCGCTGTATCCACAGACGTTCATCTATCCCCTTGTCCTCAGGGTCCTCGGTCATAAAAAGGCACCTTTGAGCGTATTCCGAATGTTAAATACGAAATTGCAGGTCACTTCTCATCGCCGAATCGGAGTGCATGAGCCTCTCCGGATCATCTCTGAAACCGGGCCCCTGCGGGTCCTCCCTAAAGGGCTTGAATTGGATTTGACCTCTTCTGCTCAGGCCAATCATGAAACCGTGTGGGAATCCTTACAGACATTTTACTATCGCGGAAAATTCGGAGACGGGAATCCCTCCCATTCTGACCAGCCGGAGCTCCCCCCCATCTCGGAGGCCAAGACAGTGGCCTCCTGGTATCTTCCGGACGGGATCGGGTTTCGCTTCGCCAGGATCTCCGGGGATGCCAACGGGATTCACTACAGCAGCTCATACGCGAGGCTATGTGGTTTTAAAAGGGATTTTGCTCAACCGTTGTTAATCCTATCAAAAAGCCTGAGTTGCTTTTCGGATTTCGATCCGTCCAGATTCCGTCTGCTGGCATTGTTCAAAGGACCTATCTATTACAAAAGCAACGTCTCTCTCAAAGGCATATCGAGCGGGGAAGGAATTCGATTCGACATTTATTGCGAGGATAACCCGAGACCTTCTCTCTCTTGCCAACTTTCCAAAGCGCTACTTCTTTGACAGTGTTCGTTTAACATCCCGTCACACGATCCTCAACTCTTTCAATTCCTTTGTCTTTTTGTAAAGGCCTCGGTCAGCCGTAACGAAAGCGCACCCTAATCTTCTGGCGAGAACGACGTAGGCGGCATCATAGAGGGTTATTCCGTATTGCCGGGATAAAACTATTCCCTCCAAAAATTCATCGAGACCGAGACTGAACACCTCAAGATCGAAATTCCATATCAAAGAAAAGGCTTCGGCTGCATCTTTTGTACTTAATCTGGTCTTTGTGGCCAATACATTGGCGATCTCATAAAAGAAGAGGCTGTGAACCGCTACCGCTTCTTTTCCGCTAACATGTCCCTCTTTATAAAGTCTTGCCTTTTCTCCTTCTTCTTCCTCTCCAAAAATCCACTTAAGGGCTACAGAGGCATCAAGGACGATCATCTCCCCTCTCTGACCTCTCTAATCGCCTTGACGATATCTATATTGACAGTTTCTTTGAGATGCCTCTTCTTCCACCTGTCCATCTCAGTCGATATGTTCTCGAGCTTTCTCTCCCTGTTTTTGTTAAGCACCTTCTCTTCGTACTCATCGAGTGAGATCAACACGGCGAGAGGTTTATTTGCCCTGGAGATCACCACTTGCTCCCCCTTCCTCGACACATCATTAAGGACAGAGCCGAGCTTTTTCCTTAAGTCGAGAGCCGTCACCGTCTTCATTCCGAACCTCCTGGAATTCCGACCCTTCGGCAGCACCAAGCCCCCTTTAGGGTGGAGTATAACGCGCCGCTTCCTTCGGCGCATTCAGAACGCCGAGTCTATTGAATCGTAGGGTCAACCCTGAGTAAGCCCCGGCCTTCGGGCTGGGGCGTCGGCGGATTTACTATAATATAAGCTATGATAGTTACTATGTCAATCCTCCTTCGACCCCACGGCGCTCTGGCCCCGTTTCCCGTAAAATTAGTTCCCGTCTTTTACCAGGCATTCCAGGGCCGTGATATACTCCGCTGTCATGCAGGTGGGGATCCGGTGCTTCTGCAGGCATTCAAAACATTTGCTCGGCTCGTAGAGAGGGGTGCTCACATATTTTTCTCCACCATCCGGAAACAGGGTGACGATCACACCCCGATCCATCTCTGTCGCTTTCTGTAACGTCCCCCACATGGCCGCCCCGGAGCTGATTCCACAAAAGATTCCCTCCCGAACGGTGAGGGCCCTTGCCATCTCGAAAGCATCCTCGTCCTTCACGTTGATCTTTTCGTCCAAACGGCTTGGATCGTAGATCTCCGGGACATACTGGGAGCTGAGGTTTTTCAACCCCTGGATGCTCGATTTCGGATACGGCTCCACGCCAACAACCTTGATCTCAGGATTATATTCTTTCAGTCGCTTGGAAACGCCCATGAGGGTCCCGGTGGTTCCAATCCCTGCGACAAACATATTGACCTTTCCCTTGGTGGCCCTCCAGATCTCTTCGCCGGTCGTCTCATAATGGGCAAGCACATTATACTTATTCTCAAATTGCTGGGGCATGAAATATTTGGAATCCGTGGCCATCTCCTCAGCCAAATCAATCGCTCCGTCCATTCCCTTGGAGCCCTCGCTTAAAATGATCTTTGCTCCAAAGGCCGTGATGATCTTTCTTCTCTCGATGCTCATGGTCTCCGGCATCACCAATTCTAAGCGATATCCTTTCACTGCGCAGACCAAAGCCAGTGCAATGCCGGTATTTCCGCTGGTAGGCTCGATCACGATCTTATCCTTCGTCAGGAGGCCTTCCTTCTCCCCGTATTCAATCATGTATTTCGCAATCCGATCTTTGACAGAACCAGCCGGGTTATATCGCTCCAGTTTTCCATAGACTTTTACCCTCTTGTTGGGAACAATATGATTAATCCTCACCAAGGGGGTATCCCCCACCAAATCGACCATATTCTTGGCCACACGATGCATCGCTGTCCCTACCTCCCCACTACTCAAATGACGTGAATCATGATCCGCAAATGGTGGATCGTGTCACGAAAGATCTCTCTGAATAAAAGGAAACGAATTCAAATCGCTCTCGAATCACGAATCACCAGCACGAGTCACGTGACCAAAGTTTAAAGCGCACTCAGTATCTCGGCCCCGACGTCTGTGATGGCAACGGTATGCTCAAAATGGGCAGAGCGCTTTCCATCCGCCGTCACAACGGTCCAGCCGTCCGAGAGAACCCTGACCTCGTACGTTCCTTCATTCACCATGGGCTCCAGGGCGAGGACCATGCCTCTGCCGAGTCTCGGTCCCTGGTGGGGCATCCCAAAATTCGGAATCTGCGGCTCCTCGTGGAGTTCTCTCCCGATCCCATGGCCTACGAAATCCCTGACCACGGAAAATCCGTGGGATTCCACCCAGCTCTGAATGGCGTAGGAGATATCAAAAAGTCGATTTCCCACTTTGGCTTTTTCAATGCCAATATAGAGAGCCTTCTCCGTCACCTCGAGAAGCCTTTTGGCTTCCGGATCGACCTCTCCCACGGGAAACGTGATGGCTGCGTCTCCGAAATAGCCCAGATAATTGACCCCTGCATCCAGGCTGACAATATCGCCCTCTTTCAACCGGCGCTGGCCTGGAATGCCGTGAACGACTTCATCATTGATGGAAATACAAAGAGTTGCCGGAAATCCCCTATAACCCTTGAAGGCTGGACGGGCTCCTTTTAAAAGGATATAATTTTCGGCCACTTGATCCAATTCCTTTGTGGTGATCCCGGGCTCGATCATACCCTTCAATTTTTCAAAGACCTCTGCCACCACGACATTGGATCTCTTCAATTGCTCAATCTCCCGCTGGGATTTGATGATAACCATAGCACTAATATGCATTTGAACCATGCAATTGTCAACCTTTCTCTCTTCAAAATGCTTCCAGCGGTGGCGGTTCGTGCCATCAGACGCTCAATATTTAACAAGCCGTTTTTTATTGACTTTTCAACACCGTTCAGTAATATTGTGTAATGGATCACATGAGGTGCCTTAGATGATTCCAAGATATACCCGACCGGAGATGGGAAAGATTTGGACGGACCAGAGAAAGTTTGAAGCCTGGCTCCAGATTGAGATCCTCGTCTGCGAGGCCCTTTCCCGATTGGGTGAGATCCCGGCAGAGGCTGTCCGCGAAATCAAAGAAAAAGCCTCCTTCGATATCCACCGTATCGATGAATTAGAAAGAGTGACGAAACACGATGTCCTCGCCTTCCTGACCAACGTGGGGGAGTCAATCGGTCCCCTCTCGAGATATTTCCATTACGGTCTCACTTCTTCCGATATCCTCGACACCTCTCTGGCCATGCTTTTAAAGGACGCCTCTGCACTCGTCCTGCAAGACATCCAGCGGCTTTTAGAGGTATTGAAGAAAAAGGCCTTCCAGTATAAGGAGACCTTGATGATCGGTCGATCCCACGGCATTCACGCCGAGCCCATCACTTTCGGCCTCAAGATGACACTCTGGTACGATGAGATGAAACGAAATCTCATCCGCATGGAGAGGGCCAAAGAGGCGGTGAGCGTGGGAAAAATCTCAGGAGCGGTGGGGACCTTCGCCCATATCCCGCCCTCTGTTGAGGAGTTTGTCTGCGGCCGATTGGGACTCAGACCCGCGCCCGTCTCGACACAGATTGTCCAGAGGGATCACCATGCCGAATTCTTCACCACCCTGGCCATCGTCGCTTCCTCAATAGAAAAATTTTCCGTAGAGCTTCGTCACCTCCAGCGCACGGAGGTCCTGGAAGCCGAGGAATTCTTTTCCAAGGGGCAGAAGGGCTCGTCCGCCATGCCCCATAAAAGGAATCCCATCTCCTCAGAAAATCTCTCCGGTCTGGCACGGTTGGTACGGTCTTACAGCCTGGCGGCTTTAGAAAACGTTCCCCTCTGGCACGAGCGTGACATCAGCCACTCCTCCGTAGAAAGGGTGATCGGTCCGGATGCCACGATTTTGATCGACTACATGCTCAACCGCCTCAGCTCCCTGATCGAGAACCTCATCGTCTACCCGGAGAATATGAAGGCCAATCTCGAGAAGATGGGAGGCCTCATCTTTTCCGAATCGATTCTGCTCTCCCTGACCCGAAAGGGCCTCTCGAGGGAAGAAGCCTACGGGGCGGTGCAGAGGAATGCGATGAGGGTCTGGGAGAAGGGCGAGGATTTCAAGGCGCTTCTCTCCCGGGACGAGACCATCAAGCGCCTCTTGACCGAAAAGGAATTGGACGCTCTGCTCGATGTCCGGGCGCATCTGAAACACGTCGATGATATCTTCCGAAGAGTATTTGGAGAGGCTTAAGATGAAGAAGGATCAAAAATCTGCCCCTGACCTGAGAGATCTTCTCGGAATCAAAGAGCCTTCTCCGGAACGAGGCGGGAAGAAACCCCTCTCTAAAAAGACCCACTTTACGATCTGGTATTTCGTCATCGCCTTTCTTATCATCCTGGCCATCCAGAGTTACATCAGCTCAAGAAAGGATGAGGATGTCATCACCTACAGTGAATTCAAGCAATCCCTCCGGACAGACAAAATCAAAGACGTGGCCATCACTTCCGATTCGATCACAGGGAAGAGGGAGACCGAAAAAGGTTTAAGAAAATTTCAGACGGTGCGGGTGGAAGATCCGGATCTGGTGAAAGAATTGGAGACTCACCACGTAACATTTGAAGGGAAGGTCGAAAGTAAATGGCTCACGTTTATTGCGTCGTGGTTCCTTCCGGTAATCGTGTTTTTCTTGATCTTGAGGTTCCTCATGGGCCGAATGGGAGCCGAGACCAGCGTGATGTCCTTCGGAAAGAGCCGGGCCAAGATATACGCCGAGAAAGAGAAGAAGATCACCTTCGCCGATGTGGCAGGAATTGACGAGGCCAAAGCGGAATTGGAAGAGGTGGTGGAGTTTCTCAAAAGTCCTGGAAAATTTCAACGCCTCGGCGGAAAGATTCCCAAAGGAGTCCTCCTGGTGGGAATGCCCGGAACGGGGAAAACGTTACTCGCCCGGGCCGTGGCCGGAGAGGCCAACGTTCCCTTTTTCTCCATCAGCGGCTCCGATTTTGTGGAGATGTTTGTCGGCGTGGGAGCGGCACGGGTCAGGGATCTCTTCGCCCAGGCCCAAAACCATGCCCCGTGTATCATCTTTATCGATGAACTGGATGCCCTCGGAAAAGCGCGCGGGGTAAACCCCATGGGCAGACACGACGAACAGGAGCAGACCCTCAACCAGCTTTTGGCGGAAATGGACGGCTTCAACTCCAATACAGGCGTGATCATCATGGCCGCTACCAACCGGCCTGAAATTTTGGACCCCGCCCTTCTCCGGCCTGGAAGGTTCGATCGCCATGTCGTAGTCGACCGGCCCGATATCGTCGGCCGGGAGCAGATTCTGAAGATTCATGCCCGCAATGTCAAATTGTCTCCGGACGTCGACTTGAAGGTCATCGCTTCAAGAACACCGGGGTTCGTGGGCGCAGATCTCGCTAATATCGTGAATGAGGCTGCCCTTCTGGCCGCCCGAAAGAACAAAGAGGCCGTAGAAATGGCCGATATTGAGGAGGCCATTGACCGCGTGGTGGCCGGCCTGGAAAAAAAGAACCGGTTGATGTCGAAGAAAGAAAAAGAGATCGTCGCCTTTCATGAATCCGGCCATGCCATTGTGGCCTCCATGGTGCCGAATGCCGACCCGGTTCGACGCATCTCCATCATTCCGAGAGGTATCTCTGCTTTAGGGTATACGCTTCAACTGCCTACGGAGGATCGATATTTGATGACCAAGACAGAGCTTCTCGACCGCCTGGCGGTTCTGCTGGGCGGAAGGGTCGCCGAGGAAATCGTTTTTGGAGAGATTTCCACCGGTGCTCATAACGATCTCCAGCGGGCGACCGACATCGCCACAAGCATGGTCAAAGAATTCGGGATGAGCCAAAAACTAGGTTACGTCACCTTCGAAAAAGAAAAACAGCCTCTTTTTCTCCCCAGTTCCCTTTTCCCCTCCAGGGAGTACAGCGAGGACACGGCCAAACAGATCGACGAGGAAGTGAAGAAGATTATGGATGAAACCTATCTCAGGGTCAGGGAAATACTGACGGCGAACAGAGACAAGGTGGGGGAGCTTGCCCGTCTCTTGCTTGAAAAAGAGGTGGTTGAGGAGGCGGATCTGAAAAAGATTCTTGAGTTACCCCCTGCCAGCGCATGATAAAGAAAATCTTAAAACATCTCCGGGCAAAGATGTTCGCGGGAATCCTGGTCATCCTTCCTCTCGGGATCACCTTTCTCGTCTTGAAGTTCGTCTTCAATACCCTGGACAGCATCCTCGGCCCCCTGATCCCCGACATCAACGTCTTCCTTTTCCATCGCCTCTTCCATCTCCCTTATGTGGGACTCTTTAGCTTTCTGCTCCTGCTCTATCTCATCGGATTGATCACTACCAACGTCCTAGGACGCAAATTGATTGGCTGGGGGGATCGTCTCTTCACCGCGATCCCGGTGGTCAAGAATATCTATACCTCCTCTAAGCAGCTGACCGATGCCTTTTCGGCCACGCGTAAAGGTTCCTTCCGCCAGGCCGTTTTTGTCGAGTTTCCGCAGGAAGGAAATTATGTGCTTGGATTCGTGACGAACGAGCTGACGGATCTCGACCGCAAAACCAGGGTGACCGTCTTCGTCCCTACCGCCTTTGTCCCGCCCCAGGGTTTTCTTCTCTTCCTCCCCAAAGAAAAGACACTTCCTGCCCAGTTGACCGTCGAAGAAGCGATCAAAGCCATCATGTCCGTGGGGATCGTCACCCCTCACACCCTTTCGGTTCCCTTATCCAGTTCGAAATCGAAAAAGGAATAGGTTGAAAATTTCGGAGGGCTGAAGTATCTTAATCCAAAAGCGGAAGGAGGTTCTTGACTATGGAGGGTATCACGCTTCTGATCGCAGTGGTTGCGCTCATCATCGCTATCCTCGCCTATCAGCGCACAGGGGGAACCGCGGAGTTGAAACGGCAGATCGAGGGCGCCGCTTCTTCCCCTGATTTGAAGAAACAGATAGATGCTTTGCTGGCGATGAGCGATTCTCTGAGAGAAAAGACGGCCGATGCGCTGGAACGTCTGGAAAAGGCCATCCGGAAGACAGAAAAGAGCGAATAGGCTCAAAAGGATGATTCAATGTCAAATGTCGAAGTTCAAATTCCAAATCAGCCCTTCGACTTTCCCCGGTCTTAAACCCGGGGCTTGCCCTTCGGCCCGAGCTCAGGTCGAGGGCTCAGGGTTGATACTGAGCAGCGCTTTTCACCCTGTCCTAAAGGATGGGAGTTTGGCGCCGTCGAAGTATCAATGACAAATGGCAAGTAAATTTTTGAAATTAAGGTTTTGACATTTGGCGTTCATTTGAATTTTGGAATTTGATCTTTGACATTTCAAGTAAACCACCTATTTTAGATCAAGATTGAGGCCTCAGTGGATAAGCCCCTACAGATTCTCTTCGTGACTCCGGAGGCCGTCCCTTTTGCCAAGACAGGAGGGCTGGCGGATGTGGCTGGAGCCCTCCCTAAATCCCTTCGGGACCTGGGATGCGAGATCAAGTTGATCATGCCTTATTACCGGATGGTGAAAGACTCCGGCCTTCCCGTTCAATATTTGGGCAACGAGATCGAGGTCCCCATCGGATATGAGAAGCTCAAGGCGGAAATTTATCAGGGCCGTCTGGACCAGGACATCCCGGTCTATTTCATCGGCCGGGAAGAGTTCTTTGACAGGTCCCACCTCTACGGTACGGCCAAAGGCGATTACTTCGACAATGCGGAGCGCTTCATCTTCTTCTCCAAAGCCGTCTTCCTCCTTTGCCAGCACTTAGGGTTCTCTCCCGGCATCATCCACCATCACGAATGGCAGACCGGATTAGTCCCGGCCTATCTCAAATCGGTCTACCGGCGCGATCCTCTTTTTTCCCGCACGGCGACCCTGTTCACCATCCATAACATTGCCTATCAAGGGTTATTCAAGAAGGAGAAGTTCCGGCTCACCGACCTCCCTGCGGAGATGTACAACCCGGAAGGGATCGAGTTCTGGGAGCGGATCAACTTCATGAAAGCCGGAATCGTTTATGCCGATGCGATCAACACGGTGAGCAAAAAATATAGCGAAGAGATCCAGACCGTAGAATATGGATACGGGCTGGAGGGTATTTTGAGAAAGAGAAGGGACCGCCTTTACGGAATCATCAACGGCGTAGACTATGGGGAGTGGGACCCTTCTCGCGACCCGCATCTGATCGCCCGATATGATTTGAAAGATCTCTCCGGCAAGAGGGAATGCAAAGAAGATCTCCTCAAAGAATTCCATCTCCCCTCCTCCCTGATGAAAGCCCCTCTTTTAGGAATGATCTCCCGATTAACCGATCAGAAAGGATTCGACCTGCTGATGGAGATTTTGGACGAACTTTTCAGCCTCGACATCGGACTCGTCCTTCTGGGCACAGGGGAGCAGAAGTACCACGATCTTTTCAACCGGGTCGCTCAGAGGTATCCACAAAAGGCAGGGGTCCGGATCGCCTATGACGACCGGCTGGCCCATAAAATTGAAGCCGGATCAGATTTCTTCCTCATGCCTTCCAAATATGAGCCGTGCGGCCTGAATCAAATTTACAGCCTGAAGTATGGAACGATCCCCATTGTGCGTGCGACCGGCGGGCTCGACGATACCATCACCCCTTACGACCCCGTCTCGAAAAAAGGAAATGGGTTTAAGTTCGTCCGCTACGACGCCAAAGAGCTCCTGAACACCATTAAAGAAGCCATCCGTTTTTATTCCCAGCCGGAGCATTGGGAGCAGCTCCTCCGGAATGCCATGACCGCGGACTTCTCCTGGAAAAGGTCGGCTGAGGCCTACGTTCAACTCTACCGGAAAGCGCTGGGGGATAAAACGAGGTCCGTATGAAGAATCAAAGATCTCTCATCATGATCGGAGGACTCCTCACCTTCGTGGCTTTATTTCCTCCGGGCCTCTCTGCCAAACCGTTTCCCTTAAATAATTTTGACCACCCCAGACTGATTGAAACACGAGAATTATTCAATCTGATGGATCACCCTTCGCTTCGTATCGTTGACATGAGGACATCGCTGTCCGACTATCTCAAAGGCCATATCCCCGGCGCTGTCTATCTCCATTTCGAAAACCTCCAGATTCCGGATAAGGGGGTCCCCGACCAGGCTCCTGACCGGATCTGTCTCGAAAGATTATTAGGAGATAACTTGGGCCTTTCCAATCACATGGGGATCGTCCTCTACTCCGAAAGATCAAATCCGAATGCGACGCTCCTTGCCTGGACCTTGGATTTTTTGGGTCACAAAAAGGTAGGAGTCCTGAACGGAGGCTGGGAAAAATGGGTTTCAGAGAGATATCCCATTACCCAGACCTATCCCTCTCTTTTGCCCAGTAAATTTTTCGGGAAAGTGATTCGGGAGACGGCCGCCGAGAAAAAATGGATTCAAGACCGACTCTCCGCGAGAAATGTTGTGATCGTGGACGCCCGCCATCCAAGAGAATACAGCGGGGAAGAGGGAGAAGAGCTCCGGAGAGGCCATATCCCTGGAGCCAGGAATATATTTTGGGAAACGACTCTCGAAGGGGAAGAGGTGAGGGCTTGGAAGAAAAAAGGGGATCTGGAAAGGCTCTTTGCAGAATCCGGCGTGATGCGTGGAAAAGAGATCGTCGTCTATAGCGAGAGAGGAAGAGAGGCGAGCCACCTCTACTTCACCTTGAAATATGTTCTCGGGTTTCCCCATGTTTTTCTATACCGCGGCTCCTGGATCGAGTGGTCCGCAGACAAAACCATGCCGATTAAAACCGGCATGGACCCTTGAAGTGGGTTTCCGAAAAGTTCCATAAACCTCTCGTAGAATCTTTCTGAAGTCTTGAAAAAGAAACTCGTGACAGAATTATCTTAAAGTGCTTCAGGTCCAACGTTCCTCGGATCCCCTTTTCATCCGCCATTTCTGAGGGTTCCCTGTTCCTACCATCGAAGATGATTTCCACAAATCTTTTTACTGATTGACTTTTTTAGCATATACTGATAATTCATTTATGAAACTTCAGAGGAGGAACATCATGAGCAATCCCACCGTGCTTGACAAAACGTTTCATGTCATCATGAAGCGTATGGTAGAAACCGGCCAGGCGCCCTTTTACACGGAGCTTGCCGCACTCGGTCTTTCCGTTGAAGAGGGCCGGAAAATCCTGCACGACCTTTTCTCCTCGGGAATCCCCGGGTGGCTATACCCTCAAACCGATCTCATCGTCTCATTCGCACCCTTTAACAACCTTCCGACGCAATACCGGATCACCATCGACGGTCAGCAGAAATGGTTCGGCCAGTGAGCCTTTGAATCGCTGGCGGTCTGCTGGCTATTCCCTGGCAAAACACTGACGTTGGAATTCCCCTGCCTGGATTGCGGCAAGCCTCTCCGGGTGGTCATCAATGACGGGAAGGTTCTGAATGAGGAAGCTTCAGTATACACGGCCTACGTGGCCGTCCCGTTCTGGAAATGGTTTGAAGACCCGGCCTATGCCTGAAGCACCATGAATCTCTTCCGGTCGGAAGAGCACATCCGTAACTGGAAATCCTTTGTCAAAGGCACCGACGAGGGTATCTTGTCACTTTCCGACCTGCTCAAGCTGTTCTCCGGGCCTTACTTCAGGCGGCGCTTGGATGAGGACTACGTTTCCCATATGCAGGAATATGCCCGCGAGATGGTCCAGGCCATGAAGGAAATCGGCAAAACCGGCCCATTCTGGAAAAGGCCAAAAAAGTAACTCGATAGTGGGCGAGGGGTCAGCCGATACGGGAGCACGGGAAAAGACTCCCAAGGATCTTTAATGTGATTTTCAAACAGGGAACGCGGGGAGTTTAATAAAGGGGTGATTTATCGATGTTCAAGAAAATCTTATTTTGTACCGATTTCTCGGAAAATTCTGACCATGCCTTCGCCTATCCCCTTAATCTCACAAAAACTTATAATGCAACGCTTTTAATTCTTCATGTCATCGTCGAACCGGTTTCCTACTATTGGTCGTCCACACCAAAAGCGGAGGATGAACTGATCGCCAGGCAGACTGAGCGGGTGAAGCAGGAAATAAATACTCGCTATCTGCAAAAGATTGAGGGGTTCAAGAATTACGAGATTTTCGCAAGAGAGACAGACGAGGGCAGAGCCTTTTACGAGATCATCCAAGTGGCGAGGGAAGAGTCTGCGGACCTTATTGTTATGGGGACCCATGGAAGGACAGGGATAGACCATCTCATCTTAGGTAGCACCGCAGAGAAAGTGGTCAGAAAATCGCCCTGCCCCGTATTGACGGTGCGACTCCCCGGCAAGAAATTCATCATGCCCTAAGAATCAGACATAGGAAACACCTGTGACGACTCGCGCCAGGTGCAGGAACTCGCGGACTTCCCTGCTGATGTTCGGCAGCTGCAGCTGGATTTCCGGAATTGCAGCATCATTCGAAGAAGCGCCCGAGGGCCTAATCAGGCGTTGGAATGGATGGCTTCGAGAAAAATTGAGAGTTCGAAAAATATTTTTTCAAAATAACTCCTCGGAAAGAAACTTCTTCGTTTACCCACGCCTCTGCATTAAATCCCCATAACCTATCCCGGTACCGATATTCGACGCGCCATATTCCCCAAAAGGACTAGGATTCGAAGGCGACTTTCGGGTATGTTTCGAGTTTCGATAAGAGCTCGGGACCCTCCAATAAAACAAAAAAAGTTTTTTAGCTTGACAAGCCTGAGTGATCTATGTCATTAATCTATCAATTTTTGGCTGGATTCTCCTGATCTTCTACTCAACTCGCAAGGAGCAGTGAATGGTGGGTAAGATTTTAGCGGCGGGGTTAATCGTGCTCCTGTTGTGTGCATGTCATCCCCATCCAAGCCCTGTTTCCGAGAAAACGTCTCCTGCTCCTCTCCCTCCAAAACAATATGCCTCTCTCCCCGCGCAAACAGGTTCGGAAAAGTCTTCCCCTCAAGAAATTCCTTGTTCTTCAGAAAAACCCTCAGCCTCCAATCCAACATCCCCTGCGGAGAACCAAGGAAATTGGAGTTTGGAATTTCCGACCGGCGAGGAGTCCAATGACGATTTCAGTCTTGAGGTCATCCCGCAAGAGCGGCAAAAACAAGGACCGGATTTCGATATCCCTATTGTGATCAATGCGAAGGTGGAGCAATTCATCCAGTATTTTCAAACGACGGGTCGGAAGGTATTCGCCAATTGGCTGGCGCGGTCGGAGAGATATATCCCCTTCATGAAGAGTCTTCTGAGAGAGAACGGCCTTCCTGAAGACCTCGTCTATATGGCCCTGATCGAGAGTGGCTTCAATCCTTATGCCTATTCCAGGAGCAAGGCGTCCGGCCCCTGGCAGTTCATTTATCTCACGGGGAAAAAATATGGCTTAAGGTCGAACTGGTGGATTGACGAGAGAAGGGACCCCGAGAAATCGACCATCGCCGCGGCCAAATATCTCAAAGACCTTCACGATATGTTTGAATGCTGGTACCTCGCTGCCGCCGGTTACAATGCCGGTGAAAAAAAGATCGCCGCCGCGATGAAACGCTATGGCACGGAAGACTTCTGGGAATTGACAAAATACCGGTACCTGAAACGGGAGACAAAAGATTATGTCCCCCAGATGATTGCCGCCGCGCTCATCGCCAAAGAACCGGAGAAATACGGTTTCATTGGCATCGAATACCAGGAGTCCCTCCGTTATGAGAAGGTGAAGGTGCCCGAAGTCACCGACCTTCGCCTGATCGCCAAGGCCTGCGAGGTGGACCTGGATGACATCAAGGGTCTCAACCCCGAATTGTCGCGCTGGTGCACTCCTCCGAACTTCCCTGACTACGAGATCAAGATTCCTTCCGGAAAAAAGGAGCTTTTTTTGAGAAATTTTGAAGCCCTCTCTCCTGGCGAAAGATTTCAATTCAGAACCCATTCGGTGAAGAGAGGCGAGACCCCTGCAAGAATTGCCAAACTTTATGGGGTCGACTTAGAGCCCATCCTTGAACTGAACCGGCTGAGCAAGAAGAGCCGCCTCTCCAAAGGAATGGACCTTCTCATCCCCTTGCCGAAAGATCAGGATCAGAAGCTGATGGCCATGGTCAAGAAAGAATCGAACGGGGGTAATCGGCATTCGAAACCAAAGGAGATGACCTATACGATCAAGAAAGGGGATTCTCTGTGGAGTATTGCCAACGAAATGGGAGTGAATGTCGGGGCCCTCAGCAGCTGGAATAACCTCTACCCGGAAAAGAAACTGATGCCCGGGGATAAGCTGGAAATCAGGTTGACGAAAGCCCACAGGGCATTGGATGACCCGCACGGAAAACAGCCGGGAAAAGAAATCCTCTATGTCGTGAAAGAGGGAGACACCCTTTGGACGATTGCGAAAAAGTTCAACCTCACGGTTTCAGAAATCAAGACCTGGAATCATCTCAACGGGACCAATCGGATTCACGCTGAAGATCGGTTGAAATTAAAGGTCGGAAGTACTAAATCTCAACTCTAAATTAAACCTATCCAGTCTCGCCATTCCCATATCGCTTTGACTTCCCTGCTCGTCTATCAGGACTCGCAGCCTGAAGGCTGTAGCTACGCTTTTGGGGATGGGTGATGGGCCGGTTTGGGCCTATTTGACAACGCAAAGGAAATTATTTATATAGAATAGACTTTTACGTTTAAGGAGCGGACGATGTACAAGAAAATGGCTAAAACTTTGGGTGTGGGTCTTGCCTTTGCTGGTCTTCTCTTTGGCCTATTCTTCTGCATGAATAACGACCGGGCCAACTCCCTGACCAGCGCTAAAGAAGAAAAGGAAACATTGACGACGCCGAAGTCGCTTGGCAGGGCCTTCGTGGAAGTGGCCAAGAAAGCCCAGCCTGCCGTGGTCAACATTACGACAGAAAAAACCATTACCATGAGACCCTGGGATCGATACGGAGAGGACTTCTTCAAGGGGAGCCCCTTTGAGGATTTTTTCAAGGGTTTTGGCCCTTCACCCAGGGAAAAAGGAAAAGAATACAAGCACAAACAGAGAAGTGGAGGGTCGGGGGTCATTGTTGATAAGGAAGGTTATATTCTGACCAACAATCACGTGGTAGAAGACGCGGATAAGATTAAAATACGTCTCAACGACGGAAGGGAGTTTTCAGCGACGCTCAAAGGCCAGGATCCAAGAACGGATCTGGCCGTCCTCCATATTAAAGCGAAGGATCTTCCGGTGGCCACCCTCGGCGACTCGGACAAACTGGAGGTGGGAGAATGGGCCATTGCCATCGGAAGCCCCTTTGGCCTCGAGCATACGGTGACGGTTGGAGTGATCAGCGCCAAAGGCCGGTCGGGGCTGGGGACGGGAACTTATGAAGATTTCATCCAGACCGATGCCTCGATCAATCCCGGCAACTCCGGAGGCCCGCTGATCAATATCGACGGAGAGGTGGTTGGGATCAATGCCATGATCATCCAGCCAGGAACAGGGATCGGATTTGCCATCCCGATCAATATGGCCAAACAGATTTTGAGCGATCTTATCAAACAGGGAAAGGTGGTCCGGCCCTGGCTCGGAATCAGCGTACAAGACCTGACCCCCGAGATGGCGGAACAATTCCAGGTGAAAGAGAAAGAGGGAGTGCTCATCGCTCAGGTCCATCAAGGAACCGGTGCCGAAAAAGCAGGACTCCTTTCAGGTGACATTATCAAATCGGTGGATGAGAAATCTGTCAAGAATGGCAATGAGCTGATCAAAGAAATCCAGAAGAAAAAGGTGGGGCAGACAGTGAAGCTGGGTCTGGTCAGGGATGGAAAGCCCATGACCGTTGAAGTCACCACCGCCGCGATGCCGGCCAAACCGGAGCCAATGCAGGAAAAAGATATAGAGGAGAAGCTGGGGGCGAGGGTCCAGGAGCTGACACCCCAGCTGGCCGCCCGGTATCGAATCTCAAGCGAAGTAAAGCGCGGCGTCATCGTGGTCGGCGTTGAAGAGGGCAGCCCTGCCGAGGACATCGGTCTTCAGGAAGGGGATGTGGTCCTGGAGATCAACCGAAAAAAGATCGAGACGGTAAAGGATTTTGAAAAAGCGGCAAAGGATATGAACATGGAAAAAGGCGTGGTTTTACGTCTTCATCGGAGGGGAAACACCTTTTATCACTCTTTCAAGAAATAACCCTGAACGACTTACGCCGAGGCCTTGACATACCTCATCCTCAGATCATAGAGGAGATTTTCTATGATCTTCCCCTCTTCGGGGGTGAGATTTCCTTTTGTCTTTTCCTTCAACATCGCGATGAGGTCAATCGTCTGTTTGGCTAAGGGGAGGTTTTTTGCTGTTTTTTGGGTGAATGGATCCTGAACCTCCCCCAATTGAACGAGGGCCGAAGTGCTCAAAGAAAAGATGAACTGAGAAAAATCAATCACAGGCAGGGGCCCTTGTTCTTTGAAGATATCTTCCTCAGGAGTCGTCTCCCCCTCCTGCTTAGCCTGGGGCTCGGGCTTCTCCTCCTTCTTTGCGCTAAACCTTCTATCCTTTATAACGAAACCCTTTTCTTCTTCCGGGCTCTTCTTGTCATTTCCCATGACAGCCTCCAGAAACCAGCCTCATTCTGAAAGGTTTCTTTCTTCGTTGACCTTACCGCGAGACGGAATTCTATTTTCCAAAAAATTATTTAATAAATTCAAATACATATAAAAAATACTTGACTTTTCAATTGTCCTTATTATATGATATTGTTAGCACTCTATTGAGAAAAGTGCTAACATTCTTGCGAGGTGATTTAGATGCCGAGTCCAAATCTTCCAGTCATCAAGAATTCGTTGGAATCCTACCTGGCTCAGATTAACCGATTTCCGCTCTTAACCCAGGAGGAAGAATTTCAGCTTGCCGTAAAATATCGTAAATACGAGGATATTGAGGCTGCACAAAAGCTTATTACATCAAATTTACGATTCGTTGTCAAGATCGCATTCGAGTATAAATCGTACGGCGTAAAGATCCAAGACCTCATCCAAGAGGGGAATATCGGCCTGATGATGGCGGTCAAGAAATTTAACCCCTATAAAGGGTATCGCTTCATCTCCTATGCGATCTGGTGGATCAGAGCTTATATGCAAAATTTTATTATAAAAACTTGGAGCTTGGTTAAGATCGGTACGACCCAAGCCCAAAAGAAGCTCTTCTACAAGATTGGGAAGGTAAGAAAGGCATTGGAAGCCGACGGAGAAAACGAAAAGAAATACGACCTTCTGGCCCGCGACTTAGATGTGGCGAAAGAGGATATCATTGAGATGGAACAGAGGATGTCTTCAAGAGACCTCTCCTTGGACACGCCGTTTGATGAGGGAAAGGAGCTCACCCACCTCGAACTCCTGAGAGAGGAATCTCCAAATCAGGAAGAGGCCATCGCACAGGAAGAGGAAAAAAAGATTCTGGAGCGCGAGGTCCAGAATGCGATGAAACGTTTGAACGAGAAAGAAGTCTACGTGATCAAGAGCAGAATCATGGCCGAAGAACCTCTCACCCTTCAGCAGATTGGGGACCACCTCAAGCTGTCCAGGGAACGGGTGAGGCAGATTGAAAGTGAAGCGTTGAAAAAGTTAAAAAGGGAATTTGGTACCAAATTGGAGCTGCAAGCCTAAGGGGGAGGTATTGAGAATGCCCATTTACGAATATCAATGTACCCGCTGCGATGAGGTTTTCGAGATTTTTCATAAGATAGATGAAGACTGCAAAGTGACTTGTCCGAAATGCCTGAAGCCGGCAAAAAAACTGATCTCGGCAACCAACTTCGTCCTGAAAGGGTCCGGTTTTTATGTGAATGATTATCCTTCAAAAAGTCGGAAGGAAGGAAAAAAGTCGGAGAAAGACGGGAAAGAGAAGGGACAGAGCGGGAAGGGTGAAGAAAAAAAGGCAGAGAAAAAGGCGGATCCCAAATAGGCCGGGGGTTTGGTTGAACCCTATTGGTTCTTCTTCTGATTCAATAACTTTACCACATCATCCAGGATGAACTGCGACACTTCCTCCTTCGTCATCAAAGGAAGGTCTTTTACCTGACCGGAGGGATACAGGATCTTGACTTGATTCGTATCTGAACCAAAACCCGCCCCAGGTTTGGTCACATCATTGACCACGATAAAATCGAGATTTTTCTCCTGCAATTTCTTTTTGGCGTTCACCATTACATCTTCTGTCTCCGCAGCAAACCCGACGAGAATTCGATTTCCCTTCTTCTTCCCGAGCTCCTCGAGAATGTCCTTCGTTCTCTCCAAGGCCAGGATATAATCGGAGCTTCCTTTCTTTATTTTTTTCTCGCTGGTCACCTTCGGACGGTAATCCGAGACAGCGGCTGCCTTGATCACAACAGAAGATCCTCCCAGATGGCCGAAGACAGCCTCTCTCATTTCCTCCGCGGATCGAACCGGAATCCATTGGATATCCCTCCGCGGGGGAGGGAAAGAGACAGGACCCGTGATCAAAGTAACCTCCGCGCCTCTGCGCCTCGCCATGGTTGCCAGCGCATATCCCATCTTTCCGGAGGAGGGATTGGTGATGAACCGCACAGGATCGATGGGCTCCTGAGTGGGTCCTGCCGTGATCACGATCTTCTCCCCTTTCAAATCCTTCGGGGAGAATAGATCTTCCATCTTCTCCGCCACGTCATTCAATTCGGGGAGCCTTCCCTTCCCGTACCAATGGCATGCCAACTCCCCTTCTCCTGGCTCCATCAGATGATATCCCATGCCGGTTAAGGTCTGAATATTTTTCCGGAGGGCTTTATTCTCCCACATATTCACGTTCATGGACGGAACAAAAAGAACCGGAGCCCTCGTCGCCATCACCATGGTCGAGAGAAAATCATCGGCGATTCCATTCGCGATCTTTCCAATGATATTTGCCGTTGCAGGAAGAATAACAACCAACTCTGCCAGATCGGCCAAAGCAATATGCCCGATTTCTGAATCCTCGAGCAGAGCAAAAGGATCGCTCACCACCGGGTTTCCGGAAAGGGTTTGGAAGGTGAGGGGGGCCACGAATTTTTGGGCATTTTCAGTCATGACCACGTGGACATCCGCCTCTTCCTTGACCAGAAGCCTGACAAACTCTGCTGCCTTATAGGCAGCAATCCCGCCCGTGACGCCAAGAACAATTCTTTTTCCTTTGAGCATGAGTATCCGTATACCATAAAAAGAGCCTGAACTCAATACTTTTTAGGTATCTTCGCGTAATCCATCAGTTGTGGTAATTATTCTAGTGAGCGACAAAAAGAGTAGTCATTGCGAGGAGTCCCGCTTTGGCGGGACGACGTGGCAATCCCGCGAGATTGCTTCACTTCGCCCTGTACACCATGCGGTTCAGGGCTTCGTTCGCAATGACCTCTTGAGGTAACGGCGCCATTTATTGCCGACGGGCCCCGCGCCACGGGGTGTCGGAGAAAATCTTATAGCGGGTACCTCAGCTTGTCCCTCAGCTACAAAAATGTCTTGGCAATTGAAAAGACTGTATTGTAACGGAGGAAAGTTGCCCTTGCCGATTACCTACGAATCTTCACCCTGAGGAAACTCAGGCGATCAAAGATTACGATAAAAATCATCATTTCGGAATTGAATATGCGAATGGAGAATCATACCTTTTGGGGAGCGTGGAAACCTAATATAGAGGGGAGTAACAGCAGGTCTTACCTATTGCCTCAGACAAAAAAGCCCAGGCCGTTCAACCTGGGCTTTTTCTCTTACCCTTACCCCCTATCCTCAAAAATCACTTGGAAGGGAGAGTGAAGGTCATAGTGTATTCGCCAACTGTCTTCCAACCTATACCTCCCTTATCAGGAGGAAAGAAGTTAGCGGTAGTCGCCACTGTTCCTTTGATCCCTTGGAATCGACCCATTCCATGAATGATTTCACTCGTCCATTTGGCCGTTGGGCCGCCGCCAGTTGTGCCCTTATTATAGCCTGTAACCGTTGATCCATCCTGGAAGGTCGTCGTCCAATATTGGTAAAAAGGCCCTACTCCTTTCGTCCCGTCAAAAATGACAACCACTTTCTGCCAGGCCAACTCTCCTTTTTCAGATATGGCCGCTCCTTCTAGCACCGCCATACCGACCGAGTGTCCCTCAGCATCGGGGATTGGAAAAGATTCCATCTTCGTAACACGGTTGATATATTTCCCATTCTCGGTTTCTGCCATTGTTTGAGGAACGGAAACCAAAAACCAAGCAAAGATAATGAAAATCCCTAAAACAATCCATGTTGTCCTTTTTGTAGCCATAATCGTTTCCTCCTTTTTAGTTTGGAAAATTTAGTTGATTTTTGAAAGAAAGGGCAATTTAAGAAAAAAAGAGAAGGGAGGCCCCTATAGTACTCCCCAAAAACTGGACAGAGGTATAAGGTGCATGTTAGCCTGCCATAACCGAGAGGGAGGAGTGGCACGGTGCGTAACATGCGGAGAGGACATGATGCTGCTTTTAAGGCCAAGGTCGCCCTGG
>Ga0208821_1000139_pt1 | contig 61042 bp, 53 predicted proteins | sample June2015DPH_20_5_FD_184720 | JGI IMG/M metagenome (GOLD analysis project Ga0208821, IMG submission 184720) | Peatland microbial communities from SPRUCE experiment site at the Marcell Experimental Forest, Minnesota, USA - June2015DPH_20_40... | ecosystem: Environmental > Terrestrial > Soil >...
GTGTGTTCGCAGGCCGGAAAATGAATCCGCGGGACACCAGCGGATGCAGCCAAAACCCTTCCCCGAGTCACAAAATCACGGTGACTGGAGAGAATCTAAGTCGCGGCGTCCCTTTTTCCGCAGCCTGCTAGGGGAATAAGACTTGAAATCGATCACGAGACTGAGCCGCTGATGACTAGAATCTGAAATCACGGACAAAAAAGACGAGAACTAAAAAAAGGAGGCTGGCCATGGGGGCCAGCCCTGAAGATTGCTCTCGTGATGCAAATAGTTACTTCATCCTTGCTTAAAGTTGATAAATCGTTGGACCGCGTGTCGCATTTCGGCTTATTTCGGCTGGTGGATATCCCATGGCCAAGGCCCCCCGGGAGTGGGAACTCTCGGGACTGCGCCGTATGCGAGTGTACCTACCAGACCTACCAACAGCAGTAACGCTCTAAGCGAACGTTTCATGGTTGAGTTTCTCCTTAGGGTCTGCCGAACGCTAGCGTGAAACTGCCAGCTTGCAGCGGTGCGAATTATATACAACTTTGCAACTTTCTGATTCATTGGAGGTTACTTGAAGCGCACCGAGCGACGCGCGACGCCAACAGAAGTGCAGAAAATTAACCGGACCGTCCGGCACGCAATAGAAGCGGGGTTTACCTTGGTTTCTTAAAGTAATGGTTTGAATAGAATCGCTTCATTTCAGGCTTTGGGAGTGATATTGCGGGACGCCCCAAAAATCCTCTTGACAAGGTTTTTGCGCGGGGCCTTTTTTGGGGCAGCCAGAGCTAAGGTCGGGTCTTGGAACCGGCTGCCGCGGAGTTGGCTCTGGGTGGGTTACCGGGGCGGTTGGGTGGGACATGATCTTCGGCAGCCTCCAGATTCGAGTTTCGCGAAAAGGCGCGCTCCACCATTCCTTCGAACATCGGGATCAGCGAATCGGAAGGTACAGGGTGTTGGAGATCCGCCAAGCCCTGTTCCCATCGCTGGGTCTGCAAGCGGTTGGCGCCGGCCTCGCGCACCTCTTTGCGCGAGAGCGAGTAGCCGAGCCAAACCAGAATGGCGACGTTGTAGGTCGCCATGTTGATCAGGTTGAAATGGTCATGCGTAACCAATCCTCCTGAACTCACCGCAATCAGCAGCAATTCCACACCGGCGAAGAGCCCAAAGCCGAAAGAGATCCCAAAACTGACCTGCTTTCGAGACACTCCCAGAAAGCGCGAAAACAGGAGCAAAAAGAGGATGAGGCCAAGCTGCACAACGCGGACCGAGCGCTGCACAGTGCTCAGGGCGTGCACCAGCGGATTCTCATCGAAAGAATTCGAAAAGGCGACTACCACTGCAACCAGCAGCATCACCACGCCCGCCCACTTGAACAGCAGCGTGCCCAGGTCCTTCAGAATGTGATAGGGGCGGAACACATCGAGAAAAATCTCATGAATAACCTTGAAGCCAAGAACCGCGTTGACCACTTCTCCCACCCAGAAAGGCCAGAAATATAAGTTCCGATTGCCGATGAGCCAAAGCGGAAAGAGGGCGGAAAAATTCGCCACTTGCGCCAGGAGGAACAAGAAAAATACGGGAAACTGCTTGTGCAGCTTACGGCGCCAGAAGATCACCGCCACCACCGATTGCAGGATCGGTTGCGCGCACCACAAACAAAGGACGATGGTATGGCTGTGCAACGTCATGGACATGCACGGGAACGTACGCGATCAACCGTAGAAACCGCGTCTCGACCCTCCCCCACATCCTCAGGCAGGTTGCTCTGCGGGGTCAACCTACTTAGGTAACCTTAGTAACCATTACCCTCTGGCCAACTAGCCCTCACAGGCGGCCTGGGGGACGTCTGATTTCGAGAATTTTCGTCATCGCTGAAGCGATGCCCTGATACGAAACCGAAGTTTTTCCGCACCCGTTCAGCCCGCCGCAGGGTAAGAGCGGGGAAACCTTATCCGGCGTCGGGCGTGGAATGCAGGTAGGCGCGCATCATGCGCACTTCATCGTCTTTTTCATCGAGGTCGTGGAGAAGGACGTCACGTAAGGAAACGACGCCCTTCAGTTCACCTCCGGCGCAGACCGGCAGATGCCGGAAACCATGCCGCTTCATCAGCGTCAGGCAGGTCTCCAGGGGATCGTTCGGAGCGATGGTCAGAGGATCTTCGGTCATGACCTGGCTGACCAGGGTGCGGGCGGGGTCCTTGCCGCCGACCACCACACGACTCATCAGGTCGCGCTCGGAGAAAATGCCGGTCAGTTGGCCTTCTTGCAGAACCGGTACGGCCCCGATGTTGTGCTCCACCATCATGCTGGCGACTTCGAGCACGGTCTGGTGGGCTTCGGCGGATATGGGGACTTGATTCTTGAGCAGATCACAGATCAACATTTACACCTCCCGTGGACTTGTGCCGGACAGCGATGTGCCCGGCGGACAGCGTCAAATTCATCTTGAATGAAGGACGCAAAAACGTTTGATGTCTGGACCCGCGGGCGCAGTATATGTCGAAAATTGCCGGGGGAAAAGAAAAAAATAAAGACGGGCGCTGCACCGGGCCAGCCGGGAGCACGCGTGTCCCCGAACAAGCTACGCGCTTCGACCTGCGCCCAACGAAATGACGTAGGATCTGGCAGCCAAAGCGGCGGGCATCTCGGCTGCGTCGCGGGCGGTAATGATCAGGTTGTAATCTTCACTGGCCCGAAGACGACTGAATACTGGGGTCGCTTCCTGCGGCTCGACCAGCGCCAGGTATCGCAGGAAGGTGAAGACGTCCTCGGTAGGCTCCAACCCCGGCGCGACGAAGGAGACTTCGACATCCTCGTGGTGGAAGTGCCATCCCAGAGAGGCGGCCAGACGCACGGCGCGCTCATACACCGCGGGCGGCAGGACTCCGGGTGCGGGATTGTCGAAGACGATGCGGAGCTTGCGTTCATCCTCGCGGCTGAACTCGCGCACTTTGAGGGCGCCGGTGCGGGCCGTGGCTTTCCAGTCCACATGGCGGGCGGAGTCGTCGGGCATGTATTCGCGGATGAGGTAAAGATCGTTGCCGCGTCCGCGCACAAAGGTTTCGAACTCGCCGGTGACCATGGGAAGAACTTCGCGGAACTGTTCGGTGGGCTCGACGGCGGGATAGACGATCACTTCGCGGGCCAGGTTAATCCGGCGGGTTTTCATCAGGAAGGAAAAGGGAAAGCGCGTGGCCAAACCGAAGTTTTTTTCCGAGTAGCGGCCGCGGGCTGGGAAACTGATCTCCAGGTCGGCGCGGAGTTCCTGTCCGGGAGCGATAAAAGGAAAATAAACGGATTCTTCGAGGATCGGCTTCTCTGGTTCCTCGCGCACGCGGCGCAGACGGCGGTCGGGCAGGCGGAGCCACTGGTTCTGGGGCGCACGGTTGCGAGGCCAGCCGAAGGTCGAGGGTTCCCAACCCCAGCGGTCTTTATTCTTGCGCTTGGCAGGAACGACGCGCACGGAAAAAGATGGCAGCCACGAACTGGCATTGCGCAAGAGCAGACGCGCCAGCATCGGACGCCCGGCAAAAACATGTTCGGGTAAATGGACATCGAGTTGGAGACTACGGAGCACCAGCGCCGAGGCGATGCCGGAAACTAGAATGGCAGAGAGCAGGGCGGCGACGACGACGTAAAGCAGATTGTTCCCGGTATTTATGGCGGCGATTCCGATCACGACGCTGATCAGGATGTAGATCAGGCCGGCGCGAGTGACGTCGTAGTCCATGGCTTCGCGGACACGGGTCGCGACGACCCGCCGCGCCAGGTAGGGCACCGTGGTCAGGCCGACGAAAGTGGCCAGCAGCAGCGCCACCGACGCCAGAATGACGGTTTCCCAGACGCTGCCCGCTTCGCGCGACACCGTGGAAAACAGCGCCGCACCGAAAGCCAGCATCAGGCCCACCAGGGCCAGTAGGAATCGCACCCAGACCTGCGAAAGTCCCAGCCGCGGAAAGCGGGGCGCAGTTGAGGGTCGCGGGTTCATTTGCGTGCGTTCGGAAATCACAGGGCTCTCCAGTGCCGGGCGATGCCTATGCCAGCATATGACGGAGGAGGAGGGAGTGGAAGTGACTGAAGATAGATTTCAATCGCCCAGTAACCGTAGGCGACGACGAATGCCCGCAGCCAGTGAGAAATCGTGGGATACATGAATTGAAGATCAGTATGGAAGATTAGCAAAACCGGAGCGCTGGTGGAGAGCCGGGCGTCCCCGCCCGGCTGGACGGGCGAGACGCCCGTCACTCCACCATACAAGTCGTCACGCGGTCGCGGTGCTAGGCCTCTCTCCGCCAGTAAGGAACTCGATGAGCGCGCGGTTGAAGTCTTCGGGCGCTTCTTCGTAGGGCAGGTGGCCGACGCCCTCGAAGGCCACCAGACGGACATCGCGAAAATTCCGGCGCAGCGGCTCGGCGGATCGAAAATCAACGGCGCGGTCTTTCGTCCCCCAGATGAGGAGCGTGGGGTAATCGCGAATCTTGGGGAGTGCTTCTTCCAGTTCCGCGAGGTCTGCCGTCCAATTCCTCACGATGCGCAAAGCATGACGGAACACGTGATTCTTGATCAGGGGGATGCGGTAGCCCGCGAGCGAATCGGGAGGAATTTTTGATCCATCGCCGAACAGACGGCGCAGCCCGAGGTCGTGGAGCGAGGGCCAGCGCTCGAACGCGCTAAGGAAGAGCATGGAACCGAAGGCGGTGCCCAAAAAGGGCGCGAGTCGCTTGCCATGCGGCGACCAGGGATTGACGGGCGCCACCAGCACAAGGCGCCGCAGGCGGGCATCCTTGCGCTCAACACAGATGGCTGCCACCGTGATGGCGACGCCGCCGCCATGGGAAGTACCCAGCAGGTCGAAATCGGTAATGCCGAGCGCATCCGCGAACTGGAGGACGCGCTCGGCGGTGGCGGGTGCGGCGCAGTCCATGCCCTCAGTTGCTGTCGACAAGCCGGCTCCTAAATTGTCGATGGCGTAGACAGTCGCATGGGGCGCCAGTGCGGGGATGGTGAATCTCCAGGAAAAGGAATATCCCATCAGCCCATGAATCAGGATGATCGCTGGGCCTGATCCGGCCTTGAGGTAACGCATGCGTCCGTCGGCGAGTTCGAGCCAGTGCTCTTCAATGGCTGTTTGATTTACCACAGTGCCCGGGCTCATTTTGCGCTTGCGGGCTGGGATAAATTGTTCTTCGGGATTTTGCGTTTCGGTGGGCAACGAAATCCTCGCAGACAGAGTCTTACTAATTGATATCGCCTCTTTAGCTTGGGGGGAGCTGAATTCTGGTTCCCCCTTTTTTTGCTCCACAGTGGAGACGGGGCAAGCGCCGTCTCTACATCGCCTTCTTCCGCTTCTTGCCCAGCAGTTTCTTCAGCACTCTGATGCCTTTATCCACGTGCTTTTCTTCCAGCAGAAACGGCGGCAGGAAGCGCAGGACCGTGTCCTGGGTCGAATTGAAGACAACGCCTTCCGCCAGGCCCTGCTCCACCAGTGGGCGCGCGGGAATGTCGAGCACAAGGCCTTGAATCAATCCGCGGCCGCGCGCTTCGCGGGCTGCGACGTACCTCTCGACCAGTTCCTGGAGTTGTTGATGCAGATAGCCGCCAACCTTCACGACGTTTTCGAGCAGGTGCTCTTCTTCGACGATCGCCAGATATTCGAGCCCGACGCGGCACGCGAGCGGACCGCCGCCAAAGGTGGTGCCGTGCTGTCCGGGCGAAATCGCGGAGGCCAAATGTTGGTTCGACAGGAACGCGCCAAGCGGCAACCCCGCGGCTATCGGCTTGGCGATAGTTACGATGTCGGGAACCACGCCGAAGCTCTGGAAGGCGAAGATCTTGCCGGTGCGTCCGAGGCCGCATTGGATCTCGTCGAAAATGAGCGCGGCTTGGTCCTGGTCGGCAAGCGTCCGGCAAGCGCGCAGGAAGTCTTCGGAACACTCGATGATGCCGCCTTCGCCAAAGATGGGCTCCAGCACGATGGCGCAGGTGTTGGCATTGACCGCAGCGCGCAGCGCTTCGATGTTGTTCTGCTCAACAAAGGTCACATTTTCGAGGAGAGGCTCAAAACCCTTGCGGTACTTGTCCTGGCCGGTCAGGGACATGGCGCCAAACGTTCGGCCATGAAACGAATCCTTGAGCGCCACCAGGTGGGACTTGGCATCGCCGCCGGCCTTGTGTCCGCCGAGACGCGCCAGCTTGATGGCGCCTTCCATCGCCTCAGTGCCGCTGTTCGAGAAGAAGACGCGATCAAGACCTGAAAGCTGGCAAAGGCGCTCGGCCAGCTGTCCCTGGTATTCGTTGTAATAGAGATTCGACACGTGAATGAGCCGGGCCGCCTGCTCCCGGATGGTCTTCACGATGCGAGGGTGAGCATACCCTAGCGCATTCACACCGAGGCCGGCCACGAAGTCGAGATACTTTTTACCTTGGAAATCGTAGAGGAAGACACCTTTCCCGCGCTCAAAGCCAACTGGATAGCGGTTGTAGGTTGGGAGAAGAAAGCGCTGTTCAAGATCGGCGATCTGATCGAGGCGAGACATGCGCTCAATTGTAGAACGAAACGCACCCAGAACCTCTTCCCGCCAGTCAAATGACATCCAAAAAAGTAGAAGCGACCTTCCATAATTCATAGCGGACATTCCAACTCGTCTCTATAATTGTGGAAGTCGCTCTGTGGACGTGACTTACGATCACGGGACAAGCTTGGAGGGTGGCAGTGAAGTTGCTCATGCCTGAATGGCGACGAGTGTCTGGCCGCGCCGCCGCGCTACCATCCCAGCCCATGAACCGCGAATTTGAGGCCCGGTTTACTGCCATCCTGCTGACTCTCCTCACAGCGGCCGCGATACTTTTCGCCGGTTTCAACTACAAGATCGAACATCAGTACGCGGTTCCCGACGACGGCGCGTGGTGGATGGAGCGGAACGGGCGCCTGGTAGCGGAACGGTTGGAGCCGAACGGTCCGGCAGAGCGGGCCGGAATTCGCCGCGGGGACGAGATTGTTAGCGTCAACGGCCGCGCGGTGGAAACTGCGGCAGCGGTGACGCGGCAGATCTACTATTCCGGCGTCTGGTCGAAGGCAACCTACTCGCTGGTCCGCGGCTCGGTTCCGCTGGATGTGGAAGTGGTGCTGGCTCCGGCCGAGCGCTCCATGAACGATTGGCTGCGGCTGATCGCGCTCATCTACTTGGGCATTGGGTTGTATGTGCTGCTGCGGCGCTGGACGGCGGTGGGGTCGACGCACTTTTACATTTTCTGCCTGGTATCGTTCATTTTCTACTCGCTGCACTACACCGGCAAGTTCAACGCTTTTGACTGGACCGTTCTGTGGGCCAATGAAGTCGCGTGGCTGCTGCAACCGGCGCTGTTCCTGCATTTCGCATTGACCTTCCCGGAACGGCGGGAGTTCGTTAGCAAGCATCGCTGGTCGATTCCGCTGCTCTACCTGCCGGGCGTGGTACTGCTCGGAATCCAGGTCCTGGCGTTCCAGTTCCTGAGAGCCAGCGCTTCGCTGCTCTTCAAGCTGAACGGGGTGCACTGGGCATATCTGACGATCTTCTTCGTCTCGGCAGCGGCGGTTCTGTGGCGCAGCTACCGCCAGGCCACCATGCCGATTCTGCGGCAACAACTCAAGTGGATTACCCGCGGCACGATCCTCGCCATCACGCCGTTCACGCTTTGTTATGTTCTGCCGTATCTGTTCGGAGTGATGCCTTCTCCCACCATGAAGGTGTCGGTGCTATCGCTGGGATTGCTGCCGCTAACTTTTGGATACGCCATTTTCCGTTACCGGTTGATGGACGTGGATCTGATCTTTAAGCGCGGCATGGCATATACGCTGGCGGCGGCGGCCATCGTAGGAGCGTATTTCGCCGGCGTGGCCGCGATTGCGGAGCTGGTGCACACGCGCGTGCCCAGTTCCGGACCATACGGGCTGATGATCGCCGTTGTGGTCACCGCGCTGCTGTTTGATCCGGTGCGGAAATGGATTCAGGAAAAGCTTGACCAGTTCTTCTTCCGCACCGGCTACGACTACCGGCGCACGCTGATCGAGTTCGGACGCGAGTTGAGTTCGGAGACCGACCTCGACAAAATGCTTTCCTCGCTGGTGGACCGGGTGGCGCGCACACTGCTGGTCGATCGCATCGCGATCTTCCTCGGCAACAGCGACTCTTCGCGCTTTGAACTGTCAAAATCGTTCGGCATCGCCCACGTCACCGGTCTCGACCTGTCGTTCCTCGCGAAGCCGCGAATCGAGGACGCTGCCGGGCATATCTTCTTCGAGAACACGCACCAGTTGCCGCGTGAGAATGCCACCGCCCAAGAAGCCATCGGACGCCTGGATCTCAACTACTACATTCCCTGCCACGCGCAGCAAAAAACGATCGCCTTCCTCGGACTGGGCAAGACCATGCAAGGCGACTTCCTCTCCAGCGAAGACGTGGAGCTGCTCGAAGCGCTGGCGGGATACATCGGCATCGCCATCCAGAACGGGCGGCTGTACGCGTCACTGGAGCAAAAGGTCAGCGAGTACGAGCGGCTCAAGGATTTCAACGAGAACATTGTGGAATCCATCAACGTCGGCGTCATGGCCGTGGACTTGCAAGATCGCATCGAGTCCTGGAATTCGCAGATGGAAGTCATGTATGCCCAGCCGCGTTGGCAGGTGGTGGGACGTTCGCTGAACGAGGTTTTTCCGGCCGCCTTCGTCGAGGAGTTCTACCGCGTGCGGCAGAATCCCGGCATCCACAATCTTTACAAGTTCAGGCTGGTCACTCCCACCGGGGAATCGCGCATCGTGAATGTTGCGATGGCGCCGCTGGTCACCCGCAAGTTCAACGTGGTGGGGCGGCTGGTGATCATGGACGACATCACGGAGCGGATCGAACTTGAAGTCCAGCTCACCCAAGCCGACAAACTTTCTTCGATCGGACTGCTGGCCGCCGGCGTGGCGCACGAAGTGAATACGCCGTTGGCCGTGATCTCCTCCTACACGCAGATGCTGGCCAAACAGTTGCAGTCGGATCCGCAGAAAGTGGGGCTGCTCGAAAAAATCACCAAGCAGACCTTCCGTGCCTCGGAGATCGTCAATAATCTGCTGAACTTCTCCCGCACCACGGGCACGGAATTAACGGAAGTCAGTCTGAACAAGGTGATCGCGGATACTCTGGCCTTGCTCGATCACCAGTTCAAGGTGGCGCACATCCGGGTGCAGTCCGAGCTCTACGAGAACCTTCCTTTGATTCAGGGCAATGCCGGGCGACTGCAGCAAGTGTTTCTGAATTTGTTCTTAAACGCCAAGGACGCGATGGCCGGGGGCGGAGTCCTGAACGTGGCGACGCTGAACGGCGAATTTGTCAGCGTGCGCGTTTCTGACACCGGCTCGGGCATTGCGCAGGAAAACATTCATCGCATCTACGATCCATTTTTCACCACCAAGACATCGCCCGCGGACGGCCAGAATCGCGGCACCGGTCTTGGACTTTCTGTCACCTACGGCATCATCCAGGAACACGCGGGCAATATCCGCGTGGAGAGCCGCCCGGGCGAAGGCACTACCTTCACCCTGGATTTTCCATTGATATCGACGAGGAAGGCACTCCATGTCTGAAATTGCGATGTCTGAGGTAGCAGCCCTCGCGCGCCGAGGCACCCCGGAAAGCACGCCGCAAAGCGCGGGCAGAATCCTCATCATTGACGACGAAGCGGAAATCCGGGAGTCGCTGGAGACTCTGCTTCAACTCGAGGGCTACACCGTTGTGGTGGCAGGAGCCGGACGCGAAGGTCTGGCGGAGATTGGGCAGCGCACTTTTGATGTGGTTTTGCTCGACCTAGCGCTGCCCGACAAGAACGGGATGGACGTGCTCTCTGAAATTCGGCTGCTGCATCCGCAGCAGGCGGTCATCATGATCACCGCCTACGGAACGGTGGAGAACGCGGTCCGCGCCATGCAGTCGGGCGCCACCAACTTCATCCAGAAACCGTGGGACAACGAGAAACTGCTGGCGGACGTGCGCGCCGCCGTCGCCCGCCAGAAGGCGGAAGAAGAAAACATCCAACTGAAGCGCGCGCTCAAGCAGCGCTACAACTTTGAAAACATCGTGGGCAAGAGCGAGCCCATGCTGAAGATTTTCGATCTGGTCGCCCAGGTGGCGCCCAGCCGCTCGACCGTACTGCTGCAAGGCGAAAGCGGGACGGGCAAGGAACTGATCGCCAAAGCGATCCATCTGAATTCCCCGCGCCGCGACCGGCCGTTCGTCCCCGTCAACTCCGGGTCCACGCCGCCCGATCTGCTCGAATCCACGCTGTTCGGGCACGTCAAAGGCGCCTTTACCAGCGCGGTTGCGTCGAAGAAGGGGCTGTTCGAAGTTGCCGACCGGGGCACGCTCTTTCTCGACGAGATCGGCACCATGAGCATGGACACGCAGAGTAAGATTCTGCGCGTGTTGCAGGACCGCAAGTTCATGCATCTGGGCGGCGTGCAGGAAATTCAAGTGGACGTGCGCATCATCGCCGCCACCAACGTGGATCTTCGCCAAATGGTGAAAGAAGGCCGCTTCCGCGAAGACTTGTTCTATCGCCTCAACGTAATCAGTCTCGATCTGCCGCCGCTGCGCCAGCGCCGCGAAGATATTCCGCTGCTGGTGCAACACTTCCTCCAAAAGTATTCCGAGGAGAACGAGCGGCCCCGTCGCCGCATTACCACCGAGGCGTTGCGCCCGCTGGTGAGCTATCCATGGCCCGGCAACGTTCGCGAACTGGAGAACACGATCGAACGCGCCGTGGTGCTATCTTCCGACAGCGACATTGGGCTCGACCTGCTGCCCGACCACATCGTCGGCCGGGGCAACTCGCTTCCATCTTTGGATGCGAATGCGGGGGCCACGCTGTTCGGCATCATGGAAGACTGCGAACGGCGGATCATCATCGACATGCTGGAAAAATGCGGCTGGAACCAGACCGAAGCGGCGGAACGCTTCCACGTCCCGCTCTCCACGCTGAATCAGAAAATCAAACGGCTGGCCATCGAGATCAAGAAGAAGAACAACCACCGCGAGTAGCTCACGTGGGGACAGCCGCCCTCGGCTGTCCAGGCGAGCGCAGCTCGCCTCGGTTTTGCGCGGTCCATTCCGAAGCGCAGCGGGTCCAGCTGCACAGGCGGCTGTCCCTACGCGAACTTCGGTTCGCCGCTGTTTTCTCCTCTGCTATAGTTCCCTGAGCAGAAGTTCCCCGACCCGACATGGCGTTAGAACTCGAACTGACTTCGCCCGTTGACGTCGCCAAAGACTTTACGCTGGCGGTCCAGGAATACACCCTGCTGTCGGCGCAATCCCTGGCGAACTTCTTCCGCCGTCCCCTGTACATGGCCGACATGCTGCAGCAGGCGGATCTGATCGGCGTCGGCTCCCTGCCGATTGTGATTCTGACGGGACTCTCCGTCGGCGCGCTGCTGGCGCTGAACTCAGCCAGCACGCTGCAACGATTCGGCGGGGTCACTCTCATCGGCGAGCTCGTGTCGATCGGCATGGTCACGGAACTGGGTCCGCTCATCACCGGGCTGATGGTGGCGGGGCGAAACGCCTCCGGCATGGCCAGCGAACTCGGCTCCATGGTGGTGACCGAACAGATCGACGCCATGCGTGCCCTGGGCACCGACCCCACCAAGAAGCTGATCACGCCACGAGTCGGGGCCACCGCCTTCATGCTGTTCTTCCTGACCATCATCGCCGACTTGCTCGGACTGATTGGCGGCTATGGCGTGGCGCACCTGCTGTTCGGGGTGGACACGAACCAGTATTGGACTTCGGCGTGGCAGACCCTTGTCTTCCGCGACGTCTTCACCGGCCTCCTCAAGCCCGTGCTGTTTGGGTTCATCATCTCGACTGTAGGCTGCTATTACGGCATGTCCACGCGCGGCGGCACGCAGGGAGTGGGCCGTTCCACCACCCAGGCCGTGGTCGCTGCTTCGGTATTGATTCTGATCGTGGATTTCTTCGTCACCAAGTTGATCTTCGCAATTTTTGGTTACAGATAAGCTATGCCGGCTCCCGCCCTGCCCAGCGAAAATCCGGCTGCTGCCGTCGCAACGCTCTCCGGCTACGCCATCGAGTTCGACAATGTTTCGATCGCATTCGATGAAAACGTGGTGCTCGACGGCATTTCCTTCCAGCTTCCGCACGGCGAAACCAAGGCGCTGTTTGGCGTCGCCGGGACGGGCAAGAGCACGATTCTCAAGCTCGCCATCGGACTCATGCGGCCCGATAGCGGCCGCATCTTCGTGATGGGAGAGGAAGTCACACTCATGTCGGAACGGGAACTGTTCGAACTGCGCCGGCGCGTGGGCATCGTGTTCCAGGAAAGCGCGCTCTTCGACTCGCTCAAAGTATATGAAAACGTCGGTTTCCGCCTGACGGAAGAGCATCTCCCCGCAGCGGAAATCGAGCGGCGGGTCCGCGAGGTACTGCGCTTCGTGGAATTGGAACGAACCTACGACATGCGTCCGTCCGAACTCTCGGGCGGCATGAGAAGGCGCGTGGCCATCGCTCGCGCCATCATCACCGAACCCGAAGTGCTGCTCTATGACTCGCCTACTGGGGGACTCGATCCGGTAACCTCGAACACGATCATCGAACTCATCGTGAAGCAACGCGACGTCTACAAAACCAGCGCCCTTATGGCGACCCACCGCCTTCAGGATGCCTTCACCATGGCGACTCACCAGTTCGATAAAGCCACCAACCAGATGGTCGCTCTACCCAAAGGTCAGCACTGCGAAGTGCCGATGAGCTTTCTGATCCTGCGCGACGCCAAGGTCATCTTCGATGGCGACGCTCACCAGCTCGCCACTTCGCGCGACGAGTATATTCGCGAATATATTTCGTAGCAGCTCGTGTAGGAACTGCTCGTGTGGGGACGGGCGCCCTGCCCGTCCAAGCCGAGCGCAGCTCGGCAGACTGCCTGTGATCACAGCAACTCTGGACTCGCTATAGAATGCGTCACCCAACTGGAAGTTTCACGGCTTTTTTTCATCGCGCGTCTCTCCGCCGCTCTTGTCCTGGCCACCTTTTCCCGGCAGACCAGCCGGATTTTCGTGTACGCGCTCGCGGAATCCGCCTTTCATCCCCCGCGCGAGGCCGATCGTCGCTTCCCCAAACTTGTCGCGCAGATGATCCGCGGCCGCCAGGGCCTTCTGCCAGCGCTCATGCCGCGAAGGCTCCAGCAGATCGAACTGGGTTGAACCCGATTCGAAATTCGATGCCTGCACTCCCAGCAATCGCACCGGCGCGCCCGGCTTCCAGTTATCGAAAAACAGACGCCGCGCCTGCTCAAAAATCTGGTTATCCATCTGCGTCGGCTCGTCCAGCGAATGCGCCCGCGTGATGGTCGAGAAATCCTTGTAGCGCAATTTCAACTGGAGCGTGCGCGCGAAATATCCGCCCTCGCGCAAGCGCCGTCCCACCATCTCGCTGAGCCGCATCAGCGTGGACTGCAAGCGCTCGGCGTCGCCCGTGTCCTCGTCAAACGTGTGCTCGTGGCTGATCGATTTCGGATCGACATTTTCTCCCACCGCGTTGTCGAACCATCCACCCGCATCCTCGCCCCGCGACTTGCCTGCCAGCGCCAGCCCCCATTTTCCGAAGCGGTGTTCCAGATCCCGGTCCTCCAGGCGCGCGAGGTCGCCCACTTTCTGAATGCCCATCGCGTGCAACCTCTGCTCCATCACCTTGCCGACGCCAGGGATGTCGCCGACGGCGAGCGGCGCCAGGAACTTTGCCTCTTCTCCGGGGAGCACCCAGAGCACTCCGTTTGGTTTTGCTTTGGCGGAGGAAACTTTCGCGATCAGCCGCGAGGTGCCAATCCCGATCGAGCAATTTAACTGCGTCGCCGACTTCATCGCGTCATGCAACCGGTGCGCGGAATGCAGCGGCCGGCCGTGCAGGCGCTCGGTCCCGGTCATGTCGAGATAGGCCTCGTCCACTGAGGCCATCTCGACCAGCGGAGAAAAGTGGCCGAGCACTTCATGCACCTTCCCGGAATACTCGCGATAGCGCTCCGGATGCCCATTCACAAAAATTGCCTGCGGACAAAGTTTTGCCGCTGTCCGCAGCGGCATGGCCGAGTGCACGCCAAACTTCCGCGCCGCGTACGATGCGGCCGAGACCACTCCCCGCTCGTCGCGCTGCCCGCCCACCACCACCGGCTTGCCTTTCAGCGATGGGTCAAACAATTCCTCGACGGAGACGAAGAAGGCGTCCATATCGACGTGGAAGATGGTGCGGGAAATCGGGCCATCGGCTGATCGGGTCATTATCGGGCGATCGGGTGATCGGAGTGCCTTGCAGAAGTGTACCGCGAGAGCACTCGGACGTAAGCTTCCCTGTCGCCGACGCCGTAACTTCGATAGCGAGTGGGCCGGCGTGTCGTCTCCGAAGACGGCCCTCGAAGCCGCCCCAGCCCCACTAGTCGGCGCTCTTTGAAAACACGAAGTTGAGGCAGTCAGCTGTCAAGCCCCCACCCGAAATCCTGCGAGTGAGCCCAACAAGCTAACTCCTTATTCCGGAATATTTTACGTATAACTCCTTTAAATTCAAAGATTTGAAAGGAATTTCCAGCCAAATCTATGATTCTAAAGGGCCGTGATATAAAAAAAATTGTGACGCCGGATAGTACCTTTGGAGTAAACAAACTGCACCCAAAGTGGGGGCAGTCGAGCTAAGTCATTATTCGGGAATACTTTACATATAAGTCCTTATCCTTTAATACTTTGCGGAGGCTTTCCCGCCACAACATTGATTATAATGGACATAAGTAGGGGGTGGGGGGGTAGGGGGGGTGGGGGTAACTTTGTCGGCGACGCGATCTTCCCCTCGATGCAGGATGCGCTAGCCCAGCACCGGCTCTTTTTTCAAACCCGCGGCTGTTGGGACTGCGACCGCGGTGGCCCGCACTTGTCGCGCCCGCTCGTAGATCTTGCCGTACTCGCGGGCCGACGCCCCCCAGGAAAAATCGCGGCTCATGCCGTTGCGCATCAGGGTCTGCCACGACGACGGATCCTGATAGGCAAGCAATGCTTGTTTGATGGTCGCGAGCAGCGCTTCGCCCGTGTAGTCGGAGAACTTGAAACCCGTGCCCTTGCCGGTGCGCGCGTCCCAGGGCTCGATGGTATCGTCAAGACCGCCCGTCGCTCGCACGATGGGAACGGTTCCGTACTTCAAGCTGTAAATCTGGTTCAAGCCGCAGGGCTCGTACCGGGAAGGTATCAGGAACATATCCGCACCCGCTTCAATTTTGTGGGCGATGGCATTGTCGAACGCGATCTTGACTGCAATCTTGTGCGGGAACTGCTTGTTGAGCCGCTGGAATACTTCTTCATACGGCTTGTCTCCTGTTCCGAGCACGACCATGATCATCTCTTCGCGCGCCAGACGGTCCATGATCTGGGCGATCAGATCGAAACCCTTCTGCGCGGCGAAGCGCGAAACGATGCCGATCACCGGAATTTTAGCGTCGACGTTTGCGATGCCGAAGGCGTTGAGCAAGTCCTGCTTGCATTTCAGCTTGCCGCTCAGATCGTGCGGCGAATACTTTGCGACGATGAATTTGTCGGTCTGCGGGCTCCACTCGTCGTAATCCACGCCGTTCAGGATGCCGGTTACCGTGGCCGCGCGGCTGCGCAGCACGCCGTCCAGGCCAAAGCCATATTCGGTGGTCTGGATCTCCTGACTGTATTTCTTGCTGACCGTAGTGACGAAGTCGGAGAACACGAGCGCGCCCTTCAGAAAATTCACCTGCCCGAAAAATTCCATCTTCGAGATCGTGAACAGATCCCAGGGCAGAGTCAGCAGCGGCAAAATATCAGGCGGGAACAAACCCTGGTATCCCATATTGTGAATAGTGAAAACGGTGGCGACTTCGCGAAACGCGGGATCCTCGGCGTAGAGCGTACGCAGCATCACCGGCACGAGCGCGGACTGCCAGTCGTGGCAGTGAAAGACATGCGGCACGCCAAGCACCTTGGAGGCTTCGAGCACAGCTCGCGAAAACAGAGCGAAGCGCTCGGCGTTGTCCGGATAGTCGCCGGCCGGGGTCCCGTAGAGCGCCTCCCGGTCGAAGTATGGCGGATAATCCACAAAATAAAATCGAACTCCGGCGGGCGCATTCGTGCCCGCCGTCACCACCGAGCAGAAGCGATACTTGTCGTCGAAAGGGATGGTGATGCTGCGCACCACTGTGTGCGGATCGGCCAGTTTGGTTTGGCGATAGCGCGGGATGTAGACGCTCACCTGATGTCCAAGAGCGGCCAGCGCGCGCGGCAAGGCGCCGACCACGTCGGCCAGTCCGCCAGTCTTGGAAAAGGGAACGCACTCGGAAGCTGCGAGAGCGATATGCATTGCGAAGGAGCCTCCTCGGCGAGAACTCGATATGCCTCGCTCACGTTATGATGATTACGGTAGAGACGCTGCTGGCCATTTGTAATTTGCAATTTGTTGTCTGTAATTGAAGTCGTTGAATCGTTTCTTTCAATCGCAAATTACAAATTGCCAATTACCAATTCACTTCAGTCTAAATGCCGGAAAGAAAGAGGGTCAATGTGCCGAAGGGCGCTAGCGTACAAACGAGTCAACGCAAGCCGAGATTGGGACAACATTTCCTGACGAGCGAACCGGCAGCCCTGCGCATTGTGGAGGCCCTGGGCGATGTTTCCGAGGCCACGGTGCTTGAGATCGGTCCCGGCCGCGGCGCCATCACGGATTTGCTGGCACGGAAAGCGCGGCGGCTGATCGCGGTGGAATTGGACCGCGTCCTTGCGGCGCAGCTCCGGATGAAATTCAACATGCAACCCAATGTTGAAATCATCGAAGGCGATATCCTGACGATCGAGCTGGACACCGTCTTCGGAGCGAAGCCGGGCAGCCTGCGCACCGGGCTGAACTTCACGCCCGAACCGGCCCGCGTCGTCGGCAATTTGCCGTACTACATTACCTCCGATATTCTGCTGCGGCTGCTGGAATATCATCGTTACTTTTCGACCATTGTCATCATGGTGCAGAAAGAGGTTGCCGATCGCCTGACGGCTTCGGCTGGAAGCCGCGACTATGGCTTGCTTTCGGCGACGGCACAACTGTACGGGCGGGTCGAGCAACTCTTCACGCTTCCACCGGCGGCGTTTTCTCCACCTCCCAAGGTTCATTCGAGCGTGATTCGCATTACGATCAAACCGCGGCTGGAGTCGCTTCGGGTTCCGGAGGCCGAGTTTATTTCGTTTCTGAAACTCGGCTTTGGGCAGAAACGTAAAACTCTCTGGAATAATCTGAAAACGCGGTACGATGAAGATGCGCTGCGTGCGGCTATGGCGAAAAGCGGCGTCAAACCTACGATCCGGGCCGAAGCGCTGCCGCTGGAAAGAAGCGCCGCTCTGTTCCGCGCGCTCGGCGACGGCAGTTCATAATTGTCGCGGGCAGAATTTCGCGAAGAAGAGTTCCCGCGCCACACGAACCGTGTCTCCACTTAGGAGGCCACTAATGACTTCCGCTGTACGAACTCCCGCCGTCGCCGGCAGGTTTTATCCGGGCCGCGCTGAAGAATTGCTGCGCGAAATTCGAGAATACACTTCTCCGGGCAAGACTACGGTCGAAAGCGGCCGCATCGCCGCCATCGGATGCGTCGCTCCCCATGCGGGATACATTTACTCCGGCGGTGTTGCCGGCGCTGTGTATTCGCGCCTGGAAATCCCTGAGCGCTGCGTGATTCTCTGCCCCAATCACACGGGCAAGGGACGTCCGCTTGCGATTATGGCCAATACAGCGTGGCAGACTCCGCTCGGTGAGGTGGCGGCGGACGCGGACCTGGGCGCTCGGTTGCTGCTGCGCTTCCCTATGCTGCAAGAGGACAGCGCCGCGCACCGCGCGGAACACGCCATCGAAGTCCAGATTCCTTTCCTGCAGGCGCAACAGCCGGAATTAAGTATCGTTCCGATCGTCATCGGCACCAGCGACTTTGATGTGCTGCGGGGATTGGGCGAAGCCCTGGCGGATGTGATCGCGGATCGAGATGAGAAAGTCCTGATCATCGCCTCCAGCGATATGAACCACTACGAGTCCGATGCGGTCACTCGCGTCAAGGACCACAAGGCAATCGAGCGCGTGCTCGCCCTGGATGCGCGCGGACTCTGGGAGGTGGTGATGAATGAAGACATCAGCATGTGCGGATTCGCGCCGACGATTGTCATGCTCACGGCGGCAAAGCTTTTGGGGGCGACTTCGGCTACGCTGGTCAAGTATGCAACTTCGGGCGATGTCTCCGGCGATTACGAGTCAGTGGTGGGTTACGCGGGAATTATTGTTGAGTAAAAACAGGAGTGCCGGGTGAAGAACAAAGGCGGCGATTTTTCGGCCGCCTTTTTCCGAAACAATTTTTTGTTTTCAGTGGGGACGCGGCGGCGGTGCGCTCGACGTGTGCGGCGACGCCGTCCCAGTAGAAGTCCCACGTCTCATTGGAGTTGGAATTGGACTCGTGCCAAAGCCGGTTGCCGGCGCCGTGGCCGGAACTGGTGGAACCATCGAGACTACGACGGGACGAGAAGTCCGATCCATTGTTTTCGCGAGGCGATCGAGGTGGCGCACCGATCCGCGTGGCACTCCGAAACTGGCGGAGCCGGGATTGATGGTCAGGCGATGCGACGCTCCCATGGCGGGATTTACTGAGAGGCCGCGTCCCACCATCACCGTCTGATAACCGCTCGCGGGCACCGCCGGCACTTTCATTCCGACCGGAGCATTCACCACCAGCGGAAGCGCATTCCACGAATTCCAATTGCCCGGCTGCCAAACCCATCCGAAGCCTGGGGCGAAGGCCCAGTTGCCGTAATTGTAGGGCATCCAGCCCCAGGGATAGCCCGACACCCACATGTAGCCGACGCCGGGATAGAGGGCCCAGCCGCCATCCTGGAACGGGCTCCAGTTGGCGCCGATGAAGTAGGGCTGCCAGACGTTGCCGTAACCGGGCACGGTCATGAAGTTGCCGTAGTAATTCAAGTCGGTCATGCCGTAACCGTACGGCGATGAAATGCCCGAAGCGCCGGCGGAAGCGTAGCGATCATGATAGTCGGTCTGTTGGCGATCCCAGGCGTCGGAGGGATCGTCTTCGTAATTCTTGGCGATCACGAAAGTGCCTTTTTTGGCGGAATCGTCGTTCTTAAGGTCGATAGTTGCGCTGTGCTTCTCGGAAACCTCAAATTGTCCGGACGGGCCGGTGGCGCTCAATTTGCCTTTGAATACGGCCACGGTCGCTTTGCCGGCGCCGTCGAGTTCCACGCGAAAATGCGCGGCCTCGGCCATGGTTACGGACTCGGGCGCAAAATTCAGCAGGAACTGGTCGCCGTTTTTCTCGCGAGCGTTTTTCGGGTGAAGATCCGCGTAGACGGTGCCGAAGACAAGTTGCACGGTACTGAGCTTCTGGCCATCGTCGCCGAGCGCAAGACGAGTGAAATCCACTTCGCTGGCGGGAGCAAGGCGCAGCGTGCTGCCATCTTCGAATTCCACTTCCGCGCGACCATCTTTGCCCGTCTTCAAGCGCGAGCCCTCGATCACGGGCAGGTTGATAAACGCTTTATCGAAACCGTCGCCGGCAGCGCGGTCGATCCGCACTGTGCCCTGAACTTCGCTCAAGCGGACGATGCGCGCCTTCGATTCGGCCGACGCCGAGGCCACCAGAAACGCCGCTGCGAGCACAGCCCACGTTGCCAGCATCTTTCCGAGTCTTGTGATCGCCATATACTTCTCCCGGGACTAGTTTGAGTCTGCGAGGATGCGGAGCTTAAGTCAAGGGGGGATTTTGGATAGTGGGCCATTGCGGCGGCGGAAAAATCCCCGCGCATAAACGATCAGTGAACGCCTGCGCGCTCCAGCAAGCGTTGGGCGCGGGCGCGGGTTACGTTGATCACCGAGGGATCGGCGACGATCTGATCGAGGATCGGCTGAATGGCTGTGACCTCGACCAGTTGATTGGTGCGGGCCATCTCCTCCATGCGCTTGAGTTCTTCGTCGAGCGCGAGCTTCTGATAGTGGCGATCGTACTGGAGGCGATGCCCGAATTCGAGCGTGGCCGCGAGACTTTGCATCAGGCTGGTCAGTTCCTGTACGGCGGGAATGGCGGAGTAGTTGTAGGTGGACTCACCGCTGCGCTGCGCGTCTTTGTAGCTGACCGTCTTTCCCCCGGTAAAGGCGAGTCCCTTGTGATGGGAATCGACGTCCTTCTGAAAATAGCCGGCCTTCGCCGCCAGTTCGAAGATTTTCTGCCGCGTTGCTGCGGCTACTTTGAAGTCCAGGTCGAAGCTGTCGGTTTCGTCGGGGTTGGCGGGCAGGCGGCCGCTGGACTGGTAGCGGGCCGAGCCGTCGGATTGAACGCGAATCGAGTAGCGCTCCGGCTGGGAGGCGGGGAAATCGAGGGTGAAGGTAACCACGGCCGGGACTTGAGTTTCGGTTTGCGAATAGGCGAGGATCGAAGAGAAGAGGATTAAGGAAGAAAAGATGAGCAGGCAGACAATTTGAAGTGGACGGGGCATGGGCCGCTTAATGATTGGGGATATTGGCGAGGAGTGTCAAGGGGAAGCAGCGTTCAGCCTGAGCGGCCATGCTCCAAGCCCGCTGCCGAATTTGGATTAAGTCCGCTTCTCATGGCTCCCCAGGATTTCGCGCCGCAGCACCCTACTTCGGATGACCTCTATGGCGAATCAACCAAAACACTGCATACGCAAGACCGGAGTATATAAGCGCCGTTACCGTCATTACTGGCATGTAGTCTTGACTCCGGAAGAATCGCCAACTGATCGTGAGCCCTGGCACCAGTGCCGGTTCGGCCGCCATGCCCATACGGGTATAAGTCAAGCCCCACAGCAGTCCCGTGAAAATTATTCCAGCACTAACGGAATACAAGAGGAGGCTTCCCCGGCGGCCTGAAGGCGTCTTCACTTTACCTCCTTCTCAAAATTCTCCGAGACTTCGCTCTGGCGTTCTTGCGTGGCTGCGGTGTGCAGATGGCAGATGGCGATGGCAAGCGCATCGGCGGCGTCGGCGGGCTCGGGAATCTGATCGAGATTCAAAAGGCGCGTCACCATTTGCTGGACCTGATGTTTTTCGGCGCGGCCGTATCCGACCACCGCGGACTTGATAGAGAGTGGCGAGTATTCGGCGACTTCGAGTCCGGCGGAAGCGGCGGCCAGCATGGCTACCCCGCGCACCTGGCCGAGTTTCAAGGCGGACTTCACGTTGGCGGCATAGAAAACGTCTTCGATGGCGACGCGATCGGGCCGGTGCTGGGAGATGAGTTCCTGAAGGCCGATCGAGATGCGCGACAGGCGCGCGGGCATAGGGTCGCGCGGGGAAACTTTGATGGCGCCGCAGACGATGCAGACGAGGCGATCATTGTTGCGGTCGTCGGAGAGCAGTTCGACTACGCCGTATCCGGTGTATTCGGTACCGCAGTCGATGCCGAGGACGCGCATGAGGGAAGTGTAGCAGGACAGTGGTCAGTGGCCAGTGGCCAGTTTCTCACTCTCAACAGCATCCTGGTCTTCGGGATTTGGCTTGCTCAGTTTCTTGCTGGAAGATGGCGTAGGCGTTGGGTGAGGATTCCAGACGGCTCCGATCTGGAAAGCGCGATGCCGAGCCTCGCTCGGCTGGACAGCCGAGGGCGGCTGTCCCTACCCACGTGCGCTAAAGCAGCATGATAACCTAAGTAAATTGCGGCCCAGGGAAACGAGCGATGCGGGCGGACTCATACTCGTACCAGAAAATCATATGAGGAGCAGGCGATGAAAATTGGAATGCTGACGGGCGGGGGCGACTGTCCTGGGCTGAATGCGGTCATTCGGGCAGTGGTGCGTAAGGGCACATTCCACTATGAAGACGAGTTTGTGGGATTCGTAGAGGGCTGGCGCGGGGTGTTGGAAGACAAGATCATGGAACTCGACCTCTCCTCGGTGGGCGGCATCCTGCCGCGCGGCGGCACGATCCTGCGCACCTCGCGCACCAATCCAGCCAAGCATGACAACGGCCTGCAGCGCTGCGCCGAGAACCTCAGGAAGCATGGTTGTGACGCGCTGATCGCCATTGGCGGCGATGACACGCTCTCGGTGGCGCAGAAACTTTTCGTCAACGGAATAAACGTGGTTGGTGTTCCGAAGACGATCGACAACGATCTGGCCGGCACCGACTACACTTTCGGCTTCGACACGGCCGTGAACGTGGCCACCGGCGCCATTGACCGCGTGCATACGACGGCCGAAGCGCACAATCGCGTGATCGTGGTGGAAGTGATGGGACGCAATGCGGGCTGGATCGCGGCCTATAGCGGCATCGCCGGCGGCGCCGACGTCATACTGATCCCCGAAGTTCCTTTCGATATTGATCAGGTGGCCGAACTGATTCGTCAGCGCCACTCTCGCGGAAGATATTTCAGCATTGTGGTGGCAGCCGAAGGCGCGAAGTTTGCCGATGGCACCCAGTTAAACGGTGGAGCGTCGGTTCTGCAAGAAGGGCGCGATGAGTTCGGGCATCTTCGGTTGGGCGGAATCGGCTCGACCGTAGCGCGCGAGATCGAGAAACGGACTGGCTTCGAGTCGCGGTCGGTTGTGCTCGGCCACATCCAGCGAGGCGGAACGCCCAGCGCTTTCGACCGCGTACTGGCCACGCGCTACGGACTGGGCGCCATCGACATGGTGCACCGCGGCGAATTCGGGCAGATGGCGGCGCTGCGGGGGAATAAGATTATTTCCATCCCGCTAACGGAAGCCATCGCTTCGAATCGTAAGGTGGATGAGGAAATTCTTGACGCCGCGGTCGGCATTCTCGACAAGCTCGACTATAAGCCTCCGAAAGTGCCTGAACCAGCGCGGAAATGAAAAAAGGGGAAGAGCGCCTTGGCGTCCTTCCCCTTTTCTTAATCTGGATATGACTTTTGCACAGGCAGACTTTTGCACGCGATAGGGAGCTTGTAGCAAAAGGTACCACCAGAGCGGGATTTGCTTGGCATTGGCGCGGGTTTCAGGGCATACTTACTCAGCAATAGCTCAGCGCTTCCCCTCGACCGATTACGATTTTCGAGGAGGCTCCGTGCCCATGTTTCAACACGAGACCCAGCCCGAGAACCATCTGGAGCGATCAACGCCTCTCCCCTTGCAACCCGCATCGCAGGATGCGGAACAGCGGAAGCGGATGCTGATCGCGTTGGGGATACTGCTGGTGGCGCTGGCAGTGGTGGTCCTGAAAGACTGGGATTTCTGGTTTCCGCCGGGCGGTGAAGTCCAGGAAGCCGCGGTTCGAAGCAAGAATAAGAGTGTGGCTGCGGCAACTGCGAGCGCGCCGGCGACTCCGGCGCGGGAACGCAAGCCAGCCAGGCCCAAGCCCGCGGCACCCGCTGCGGCCGAAGTTCCCCTCCCGGCAAGCACTGAGCGCGCAGCGCTACCTCCCCTGGAGGTGGAAGTCGTAGCCGGAAACCGCCACATTAACGTGCCCGCGAAAAGCAATGCCATCCACCTGGATGTGGACTCGGGCGCGACGTCTTCCGTATCGAGCGCTCCCGCATCGGCGCCGAATGCGCTGGCCAGTGGCACGACGGGCGATAGCACGACGATCAATGCCGGTGATCGGGTGCGGCTCTCGCCGCAAACGACGCAGAGTTTGAGCGTTTCGGTGCCACCGAATTATCCCTTGCTGGCGCGGCAGATGAAGGTGCAGGGCGCAGTCAGTTTGCAGGCGCTCATCTCGCGAGACGGCACAATCCAGGAGCTACAGATTATCAGTGGCCCCGGCATCCTAGCTACTGCGGCTCGGGAGGCGGTGAAGCAGTGGCACTTCAAGCCATACCTCCAAAACGGGCAGCCCGTGGAAACTCGGGCCCGCATCACGGTGAACTTCACCATTTCGACAAATTGAGCTAGGGCGGGATCGAAGTACGCGTCGATCCCTTGGGAACGGCCATTGGGAACGGGCGGCTTCTTTGCGTTCGTGCAGCGGCTGCAGGCAGCTCTTCGGCGGAGTGAATCGGCACTATCAGAGATACAGGGTTCTGCGGAAAATTAAACGGGCGTCCGGATTCTTTCGAATCCAAGACGCCCGGGCAGCCCTCCCCCAGAACTGCTCAACTGGAAATGTAAGACTAAGCGGCGAATCTGAAAATGGCACGCGGGTGCAAACTTGTTCCACCAAAGTGCCACCCCGTGAATCACAGATTACAAACAGTCGACTGTTGATGCCGCGCCCCTGAAGGGGCATCTGATAAGGGGCATCTGATTTCGAAGAACTTACGGCATCGCGAAAGCGATGCCCGGATACGAAACCCGAGTTTTCCAGCCGCCGGTGAAGCCGTGCCCTTCCCGAAACCAATTTATGAGACCGGTCCAGTTCTATTCCGAAACCACCATCTTCCCAGGCGGCGTTCCGGTGGAAAACGGCGAGCCCGCGATAGCCGCCGGAACGCCGGTCGATGGATTGTAGGTATAACCCGCAATCCCGTGTCCAGCCGCCGTTCCGATATAGAAAAAGCTGCCGCTGGGGTCGATGAGGGCGAACAGCCCGCCCGCGGTCAAACTGAATGGCGAGCTCGCTACCGCCGCCAGCTGTCCATTCGTGGGAGTGATCGCGAAACACCAGATGGAGAAACTCGATCCCTCGCTGACCGCGTAAACGAACGAGCCGCCGGGATCGACGGCGAGCACGGTGGGGCCGGTGCCTGCCGTGGAGGTAAACGGCGAGCCGAGTATCGGGCTCAGCGCGCCCGTGCCGGGGTCGATGTTGAACCCGGAAATGTTGCCGGTGGTGGTCTCATACGGGGAGGGGTTGCTTGCCGAAGGGTTCGCAACGTAGAGGAACTGTTCACTCACATCCACGGCCAAGCCGAAGGCTCCCGCCCCCGAGAAGACCGGAGACCCAGGCACCTGACTGAGCACGCCGTTCGAGAAGGAGAAAGCGGTGACCATACCGATTTCCGGATTGGTCACGTAAACGAACTTGCCGGAAGGGGTGATCAGAATCTCGCTTGGATCGGTGTTTGCGTAGAAGGGCGAACCTGCGACCTCCGACAAAGCGCCCGTGCCAGAATCGATGGAGAAAACGGAAACGTTGTTGCCGTAATTATTGGTGACCAGCAAGTACTTGCCGGAAGGGTCAATGACTGCCGCATCCGGACCGGAACCGGCCTGAGTCGGAGTCCCACTGAGCGTCAAAGTCCCATCGCTGGCGAGGTTGAAAATCGAGATCGTGGAGGCGCGGGAATTGACCACGTAGAGAAACTTCCTCGACGGGAGCAACGCCAGGCCGACGGGCGAATAATCCTCCTCTTGCGGCGTTTGCGCCCCCATGGAGATGACCCCGGTGGTGCCGTTAATGTGCAGCAGAAGCACGGAGCCCATCGCTGGCAGGGTTACGTAGGCATTATGGTCCGGCCTCGTCAGGGTGCTGTTACCGCTGTTGCTGCAGGAAAGGGAAAGTAGGGCCAGGATAATGATGACGGCCACAAGAACCCGGGGAAGACAACATTGACCTGCCAGTGCGGCACGCGCCGCCCTTAGAAAGCTCATTTGCGAACCTGCTCCTCAATATCTAAAGTGAAAACGAAAAGGTCGTGTTCACTATCGTGCACGAGAAGGCGGGAACAACGCAACTGCATCGGGTCATCGGGTGATCGGATCATCGGGTGATCGAGAAGCAAAAGCCCTGGCTTGTCGATGGCCCGATGACCCGATGGTCAGATGACCCGATCGACTCGGGATGTGTTCTAATCGAGTTGTAAATCGGTGCGTTCGTGATCGACATCCACTGCCACATTCTGCCCGAGGTCGACGACGGCCCCAAGTCCTGGGATGTCGCCGTCGAAATGTGCCGCATGGCGGCGGCTGACGGCATTACCCATGTTGTCGCCACCCCGCACGCCAATGATCGTTACGCCTATGATCGCGGATACCTTTGCGGGCTTCTCGACCAGCTACGGGAGAAGGTTGGTTCCGCGCTGCAATTGCAATTAAGTCTAGGCTGCGATTTTCATCTTTCCTTCGAGAATCTGGAACGCGTGCTCGAGCAGCCGCACACCTATACGATTGGCGAAACCAACTATCTACTGATTGAACTCAGCAACTACAGTGTCCCGACGCGGCTGGGCGACTGTTTCTTTCGCCTGGGGGATCGCGGGCTTACGCCGATCCTGACCCATCCGGAACGCAACCCGATCATGCAGCAAACGCCGCAGCGCATCCTGGAGTGGGCGGAGCAGGGCTGTCTGATCCAGGTGACGGCATCGGCGCTGACGGGGTTCTGGGGAGAACGGCCGGAAATCATCGCCCGCTGGCTACTTGACCGCTCTGCCGTACACATCCTCGCCTCCGATGCTCACGACACGAAGCGCCGCATCCCGAATCTTTCCGGGGCTCGCGATGTGGCGGAAAAAATCGTGGGGGCCGAGTATGCCGAAGCGCTGGTCGACGGCAACCCGGGCGCAATCGTCAATGGATTACCGATCCCTTACTGCCCGCGGCCGGTGCTGGACTAGGAGAAATGGACCAGGCTATGGCTAATCTCAATAAAATCGATCCCATGACAATGTTGGCCGGTTTACCTCCACAATCGGATAAACTTGATTGGCGCGTCCCCTTGGGCTAGATTGCTGAGCCTAGGGTGAGGAGGTTGCAGATGAACAGACGCATTCTTTTGGCAATGACTTTCACGCTGGCGCTCGTTGTCCTGCGGGCTTCTGCCTTTGCCCAGGCAGCGGCGGAATCTGTTTTGTTGGGTGCGGGTTCGGCCACGGCGACCGTCAAGGCCGGATCGGCGTTGAGTTCGGCGTTGAATTCGGCATTGAACCAAAACAGCAAGCAGCTTGAAGGGCACGTTCAGCGACAAATGTTGCAGCCGACGCCCGGAAAAATGTCGCAAGCGGGAGCCCGTCCGGTTTCGATGAGTCCGGTCAAAGCCACTGCGGTTCGCGCCGGCACGACGCCAGCGCAGGGCGCCTTAATTGCCTCCATCCAGGGTGCTGTGACCCAGGATGCTGTGACCGGTTGTGCCCCGACGAAACAGGTGGCTTCAACGCCCGGAAGCGAGACTGCTGCCGAATCGGCGCAGACGAATTGCAGCGGCGAGCATTCTGCCGGCCAGCCGGTGCCTCAGAAATACAAATCGGTGATTACTGTCTCGTTCCCGAAGTGAGTTTCGTGCGGTCGGGTGTATCGGACAAGCTGAGCCAGGAGGAGGCGGAGGCGCTGCGATCGGTTGTCGAACACAACTGCGTGACGCAGTTTGCACTCGCTGGATTCGAAGCGCGTTAATTTCCGGTGTGGATCCCGCTCTATAGGGCCTCCTTCAGTTTCCTACAGTCACATCCGCTCAGTTAAATCGAGATTATTTTCAGGTGCGGCCACTTCGTGGTTTTCGCGCCACCGGTTCGCGCCACTCAGGCATATAATGTGGCGATTTCGCAAGCTTGATTCCAGCCGCATCGGAGGTCTGTTGCCCCTGTCGCTCGACACTCGTGAGGTCGGACGCGTCACCATCGTGCGCTGCAACGGACGGATTGTCGCGGGCAGCGAGAGCGAGTCTCTGCGCGCGCACGTTGACCGGTTGTTGCTTGACCGCCGCGCCATCGTCCTGCACCTGGGCGAGGTCGGATTCATTGACAGCAGCGGCCTGGGCACGATGGTCCGCGCCCTGACCAGCACCCGCCGGGCGTACGGAGACCTGAAGCTATGCAATGTGCCCGAACATGTGCGCAAGGTTCTGGATATGACGCGTCTGACGACGGTGTTCGATACGCACGAGTCGGAGGAGAAGGCGATCGCTGCCTTTTACCGCCCCGAAGCCCGCGCCGAGACACCCATGCGCACCGGCCGCAGCGTTCTGTGCCTCGACTACAACCGCGACGTGCTCGCCTACTTGCGCGAACTGCTGCGCCGCGCCGGATACGACGCCCAGACCAGCAGCCATCCGGGCGACGCTCTGATCCTGATGTGCGTCACCCATTTTGATCTCCTGCTGGTAGGCCCCGACCTGACCATGTCCCCGGCCACGCAGCAAGCCCTCCAGGCCGCGTGCGCCAGCCTCCCGGTGATCGCACTGGATAGGGAGTTTTCCACCCGCGATGCTGGTGAAGCCGGCGCTGGATTGCTGGAAAGGATCGAGGCTCGGCTCAACCCGCGGACCGCATGATGCGGGAGCACTGAACGGATCTGCACCATCGCCTTTACACCAGCAACCGCTGCAGAGGCCACTCCTGAGATAGGTTCCAGCGAAAATTGGATTGGCGAGGGATGTTAGTGCTGGGGGAGGTTGTTTTCCGCCGGCGTTTGTTTGGCCGCGGATTTCGGATCGGCTGCCGCCGGCGCGGTGGGCGTCGGCGTTGGCGTCGGCGTCGTCATTGCGCTTTCCGGATTGAGCAGGTGATCGTGGCTTGGGCCTAATCCAAGCTTGATCAGCGCTCGGGAATCTGGAGTCGTCTTCGACTGCCATCCCTGATCTGCCTGATAGCGCTGCATCGCGGCCTGGGTGGCGCTGTCCCACGCGCCCGTTGGCTCGCCTTGCATGTAGTGCTCGCGGATGAGCGCTGCCTGGATTGCCCGGGCGCGATCATAGTCAATCGCCTGCTGGCCGCGCTTCTTTGCAACCCGCTTTGAGCCCTGCTTGCCGCGGGAGGTCTTGCTCTTCTGCGCTGAGGTGTAAGTTGAGTTGCGTTTGCTGGTGGCGTGCCCGGTGGTGTGATGCGTTGATTTCTTGGCCGGCGCTGCGGAAGCTTGTGCCGGTTTCGTTGGCGGAGTCGACGTCTCGGTCTGTGCGATTACGCGCCCGTGCACGGCCAGGCAGAGCAGGCTGCACAGCCCCGCCCGTCGCCAATGCCGAATTTGAACACCGCTCCGCATGTTTAGAAGCTTCGATCCTCTGTCAATCCCAGAATTGCTGCGACCACAGGCAGCTTCCGAGCTGCGCTCGGCCTGGACCCTTCGGCTTCGCTCAGGGCAGGCTCACGAGGGCGCCCGTCCCCACACGCCCGTCTCCACACGAGCACTACAAACCTTGCCTCCCAATAGAAAACCGGCGAGACCCGGCCACCCTCTATGGTCCCCGAAACGGGGACCGAGCGCCAGTCTCGCCGGATTTCCTATCGGTTACGGAAGTGTACCTGCCAGGAAAATCGTTCCATCCTCGGCCCTTGCGCCTCGCGGTCGCACCAGGAACACGACATCCTGCCCGCTCTTCAGGGACGACTCGATCTTGGTAAAGTCGTCGGGATTATTCACGGGCTGCTTGTTCACTTCCAGGATCACATCGCCGCGATTCAGACCGAGATCTTCGGCGAACGATCCCTGTTTCACGTCCTGCACCACCACGCCTTTGCTCGCGGCAATGCCCAGGCGATTGGCCAGATCGGGAGTGATGCTGCGAACCGTGACCCCGAACTTGCTGGCCTTGGGTGCCTCCTCGCTCAGGTTTTCGTCTTCTTCGCCCAAGCGGGAGGCGAACAGTTTCGAGCGATCGGCGATGGTCACCGTCGCGTCTTCCTTCTTGCCGTTGCGTATAAAGACCAGCTTGGCCTTCGAGCCCGGCTTGCGGGAAGCGATGTCCGCCACCAGATCGTCGCCGCTCTTCACGTCCTTGCCATCGACGGAGGTGATCGTGTCGCCAATTTTCAAGCCCGCCTGGTCGGCTGGGCTGCCGGATACCACGTTGGAGACGGTCACACCCGATCCGTAAATGCGTGCGATGGCCGGGTTCGGTTGGGCGGAGAACTCAATGCCGATGGAGCCGCGCGAAACGCGGTGTTCCGGCCCGATCAACTGGTTGTAGACCTGCGTTACCGTGTTCGAAGGCATGGCAAATCCCACGCCCGCGTAGGAACTCGTCTCGGTAAGGATGGCAGTATTGATGCCGATGACTTCACCCGCCATATTCACCAGCGGCCCACCGGAATTGCCCGGGTTGATGGCGGCGTCCGTTTGAATAAAAGACTGAAACTGCCGGTTAGGCACGATGTTGCGTCCCTTGGCAGACACGATGCCCGCGGTCACAGTTTCCTGCAGTCCGAAGGGACTGCCGATGGCCAGCACCCAGTCGCCAACTTCCATGCCGTCGGAGTTGCCGAGTTTGGCGGCCGGCAGCGGACGATCGATATCAATCTTGATCACCGCCAGGTCGGTCTCCTGATCCATGCCGATCAACCTGGCATCGTGTCCCGGAGAGGCCGGGTTTTCATCCTGCAACTTCACCCGAATGCGATCGGCCTTCTCGACGACGTGCCGGTTAGTGACGATGTAGCCCTTGGAATCCACAATCACGCCGGAACCGAGCGAGCGTTGGCGGATGGTGCCCGCGTCTCCGCCTTGACCTCCTTGACCGCCGAAGAACTTGTCAAAGAAATCCTGGAACGGGGAGTCTTCATCGCCGTTGCCCTGATCCTGGTCCCGATCGGGACGCACGGAGCGCCGGTGGTGAGGGTTCTTAATGGTCGACTCGGTATTGATGTTCACCACGCTCGGCTCAAGCTGCTTGGAAATCTGGGAGAAGGCGGTCGAGAGCTGTTGCGGAGCGGGAATGGTCAGCGGGGTCGCATCCGACGACTTCTGTCCCTCCTTGCCTTTCACTCCAGAAGAGACAACTGTGCCGATAAGAATCCCAACCGCCAGTGTCGCCAGAATCGTAAAAGTGTACGCCCAACGGTTGGCTTTGAGGCGCACCCAAAAAGCGCCTTCGCGCGAATCCATTTCTTACCTCCTGAAACTGCCTAATTTTTTATTATACCTTCGCTTCAGCCAGGGAGCGGTTTGAAGCTGGCCAAATCATTAGACGCAGAAAACCCGGTTCGCGTTGACCGCAGCCCGTTAGAGCTTCAGCGTCATCAGTGCCAGGAACAATCCGGTATAGCCGGCGATGGCCAACAAAACCAGCAGCGCCCCAAAATTCAGGAGGTTGAATATTCCCCACGGCTCCTGCACCGCGCCCGTCGCCAGCTTCCACAGACCGACGCCACCCGCCAGTGCGCAGGCCGGCAACAGGAACAACCCAATTGCCCGCCCGTGCGCCACCTGGGGGAAGACGATCAGGAACGTCACGGCAGGAAGAAAAACCAAAGCTGGGACGATGGCCAGCGGGGCGCCGATCAGGAATGCGCGTTCCCTGTCTTTCGCGGTCATGGCGAATGCTCGTTGTCGTAATCGGGCCATCGGGTTATCGGTCCTAGATGGCCCGATGATCGGATGGCCCGATCCTACTTGGCCTCGTACACGGTCTTGCCGCCGACCACCGTACGCAGAACTTTCGTCTCCAGGATTTTTGCTGGAAGGGCTGCGGTAATGTCCTGATCAAGAACGACAAAGTCGGCAAGCATGCCCGGCTCCAGCTTGCCTTTTTGCTTTTCGGCGAACTCGGCAAAAGCCGCGCCCGTCGTGTAGGCGGCGATCGCCTGCTCGATGTTCAGTTTCTGCGCGGGATAGTAACTCTTCTTTCCGTCTTCGCTCATACGGGTAAGCGCCGAGTAGATCCCGCGAAACGGCGTAACCGGTTCAACCGGATAATCCGTGCCAAATGCCAGCGTCACTCCGCGGCGAAGGAACTCCGCCCACGCATAGGAATGCTCGGCGCGCTTCGGTCCCAGACGCGACTCGGCCCAGTTCATGTCCGTGAGCAGGTGGTTTGGCTGCATGGACGCGATCACCTTGAGCTCCTTAAAACGCAGAATCTGCTGCGGGGTGGTGACCTGCGCGTGCTCGATGCGAAGCCTGTAGTCATTATTATTGCTATTGCCACCGTCGGCCGCCTTTACCTTGGCTTCTTTCGCCGCCTTCTCCGCCCCGGCAAACGCATCGAGCGCCAACTGCACGGCTTTGTCGCCGATGGCGTGGAAGCCGATCTGATATCCGGCCAGCACCCGCTCCTTGGTCATCGCATTCAGCTTTTCCGCTTCGTATTGCGGCAGACCGCTGTTCTTCGGATCGTCGCTGTAGGGCTCGAGCAACGCGGCCGTCTTCGAGCCGAGCGAACCATCCAGGAAGGCTTTCAGCATTCCGGTGTGGAGCAGGCTGTCGGACGCGAGATGGGAGTTGCGCTTGCTGTTCAGGTCCTCAATGGAGTCGTCGAAATTCAGCCACTCTGAAATCCTCGCGGTCAGCGTTCCCTCGTGTTCGAGTTCCTCGTAAATTTGGAAGTCTTCCCACTGCGAGTAATCCTGCACAGAGGTGATGCCGTGACTCGCCAGATCCGCGAGGGCTAGTTCGATGGCTTGCCGCCTCTTCTCGGGCGTTGGTTTGGGAATCACCGCCTGCACCGCCTCTTGCGCCTTCTCGCGCAGAATGCCATTGGGCGTGCCGGAGTCATCGCGATCGATCCTTCCACCTTCCGGATCCTTGGTGGCAACGGTGACGCTGGCCAGTTGCAAGGCGCGCGTGTTGGCCACGCCAATGTGTCCGTCGACGCGTTCGAGGTAAACCGGGTGTTTGCCGCTCACTTCATCCAGATCCCAGCGTGTGGGCAGAGTCTTGACCGGCCAGAGAGTTTCGTCCCAGCCGCCACCCACTACCCATTCTGTGGGCCCGGCGGCTTCGACCCTGGCCCGCAACCGCTCGCGAAACTCATCCAGCGTTTTGACGCCGACCAGGTTAACGTTCAACTTCTCAAGACCGGCGCTGGCCAGGTGCATGTGGGCGTCATTGAATCCGGGCATGACGAAGTGACCCTCCAGATCGACGATCTTCGTCTCTGGCCCCTTCAACTTCATGATCTCGTCGCGCGTCCCGACTGCGAGGATGCGGTCGCCGCGCACCGCCAGCGCCTCCGAGCGCTTGCCCGCCCCCAATGAAGACGCGGCATCGACCATTCCGGTGTAGATGTTGCCGTGGGTAAAGATCAGGTCCGCTTTCGGCTTCTGAGCGTTCTGCACTGCGGGGCCGCTCTGCGCCGACACGCCGGAGGCCACGGCCAATAGCAGAATCGGAGCAATTCGCGTCATCGTCATTATTCTCCTACTCCCGACAGTGTCAGCATTGTAAGCAGAATGCGCCTTAGACCGAGGTCTCGTCCATTGCAGTCGAACCATTCTTGCAACGTGTGCGCACCGCCTCCGGAGCCGCCAGCGCCGATGGCAATGGCCTCGCGGCCGAGGGAAAGCGGAATGTTGGCGTCGGTCGAGGCGCGCTGCACCTGCGCCGTATTGCCCAACTGTGCATCCACGGCGCGAATCACCTTCAGAAGACGCGCGTCCCGCGCCAGTTCGCCCGCCGGACGATTTCCGATCGCGACCACTTCGCTCTGCACTGCCTGCGGCCGGCGCGCTGCGTGCTGAGCAGCGGCCCGATTTTCTGATGCGACCGCCTGGTCCAGAGCGACACGCAGCGCTTGTTCCAGTCGGTCGATTTCCGCCGTCGACGTGGAGCGCAGATCGACCCGCATGCTGGCGGATTCCGGAATCGAATTCACCGAAGTTCCGCCACGAATCACGCCGACATTAAATGTTGTTTTGGGCGAGGCCGGCACCGGCGTTTGACTGAAGACCTCGATCGCACGGGAGAGCGCAATAATCGGACTGGGCGCGCCGAAGTCGCTCCACGAGTGCCCGCCCGGACCGCGCACGATCACTTCGAAGCGGCGGCTGCCGAGGGCCTCGGCCACCACGGTGTCCGCTCCGGCGCCATCGACAATCACGCTATAGGCAATCGCGTCGCGCCAGCGCGGCGTCGCAAACACGTGCCTCATGCCGCGCAGATCGCCTTCGCCTTCTTCCCCGACGTTGCCGATGAACACAAAGGGCAGCGCATGTGAAATGCGCGCGCTCGCGAGCACACTGGCCAGGGCCAGCAGCGCCGCAATGCCCGCGCCGTTGTCGGAGACTCCCGGGCCATACAACCGGCTACCCTGCTGCCGGATGTGCAACGGCGTCGCCGCCGGAAACACGGTGTCGATGTGCGCGCTGAGCGCCACGAGACGGCTTCCGTAGCCGGGACGCACGCCGAACACGTTGCCGACCTCATCCACCTGCACGCCGGTGAGCCCGAGCTCGCGAAAACGATCAGCCAGCCAGACACCGCGTGCGGCCTCTCCGAACGGAGGCGCGGCAACCCGCGTCGCCTCCATCTGCCACTGCGCAAACTGCGATTCCTGCGAGCGGAACCGGTCGAATGCGGCGCGCACTTCCGGCGAACCGGCGAGCCGCGCCACTTCCTCCTGCACCGGGGGATACGAATCAGAAGTTGCCACTGGCGAAATTGGCTTCATCCTTTGCGCCTATCTTATAACGTAGGGATTAAGGTCGGGGTGTGGGGACGGGGCTTTGCCCCGTCCAGCGCTGCCACATAACTCAGCGAACGCCGCGGAGGGCGGTCTCGGCGGGATGAGCTGCGAGCATCTGCATGCCGTTCAAGATCGCTGCGATTACGTTCTCGTCCCCGACTACCGTATTGATCATCAGGTGATAGAGGGCGCGCGTCGGCCATTCGGCATTGAAGTAGTGTTTGATGTAGGCCATCCGCTCCTTGTCCACGTTCTCCACCAGGTCTTCGGCCTCTTCGCGGCTCTTGCCCATTGCCAAAAGACGGCGAATCTTTTCGTGGTGCGGAGCATAGGTGAAGACGCGGAAAGTATCCTCGCGTTCGCGCAGAAGAAACGGGGCGCCACGGCCGACAATCACGGCATTGCCTTCCGCCGCAATCGTGCGCATGATCTCTCCCACCATGGCCATCATGCGATCCGTATCAAACGCAAGAGAATCGGCTAGAGGAATGCTGCGTTCGTAACTGCCCCGCCAGAAAGCTTTGGCTAAACGGTAGAGGCGGCTGTCGACACGCTCATCGCACAAGGCCACTGCCGATTCCGACACCTGCGCGCGCTGGGCAATCTCGCACGTCAGTTGCTGGTCCCAGAGCTTCCACCCCAACCGGCGGGCCAGTTCGGCGGCAATGGCTCCGCCGCCGCTGCCAAATTCGCGTTCCAGAGTAACGATGCGAAACATTGCGAACCTCCTTCGTCGCACGGTGGCCGGGCGAGGGCGCCCGGCGCTCCACTAGTGAGCTACGATCTCGCCTCCCGGCTTCGACTTCTTGATCAGGAACACACACGGGATCAAACAAAGGATCAGAACTGCAAGCACCCAAAAATTATCAATATAGGCCAGCATGGTCGCCTGCCGGATCACATTCGCCTGCACCAGGGCGTAGGCATGTTGCTGCGCGGTTCCAGGCCCGGTTCCGGGCCCGGAGCCGCCGCCCGAAAAAGTACTCGTCATCCCGCGCAGCACTGACTGAAACTGCGGATTGGCGGCGTTCAGCTTTTCCACCAGCCGCACCTGGTGAAACTGGGCGCGGCGAGCCAGGCCAGTGGTGACGAAAGAAATCCCGAAGCTGCCTCCAATATTTCTGGCGAGGTTCAGCAAGCCGGACGCGGCATTGTTCTTCTCGCGCGGCAGAAACGCATATGCGGCGATGTTAATGGGCATGAACAGGAAAGCGAGTCCAACCGCCTGATAGACGCGCGCCATAATTACGCTGTGGAAATCCACGCTCAGGTCGAAGGTCGTCATATGGAACAGCGAAAACGAGAGCATCGGCAAACCAAAGAACATCAGCCAGCGCGGGCTATAACGCGAAAGCAGAAATCCAACCAGCGGCATCATCACCATGATCGCGAAACCGCCCGGCATTAGTGCCATTCCGGAGCGTTCGGCGGTGTAACCGAGCAACGTCTGCATGAACAGCGGCAACAACAGAGTGCTGCTGAGCAAAACAAATCCGACCATGAACATCAGGAAGTTGGCGGCGGCAAAGGTGCGGTCGCGAAATAAATGCAGCTCGACGATGGGGTCTTTCTGGCTCCACTCCCAGAAGACGACAAAGATCAGCGACACGGCGGAGATCACGGTCAGCCCTACGATGAATTGCGACTCGAACCAGTCTTCGCGTTGTCCTTTGTCGAGGACCACCTGCAGCGTTCCGAGACCGAGCGCAACAAAACCGAGTCCGATGTAGTCAATCCGGGTTTCGCTCAGCTTGCGGCGCTTCATGTCGGGAGGATCCTGGATGAGCCTTGACGTCAGCAAAAGGGAGAGAATGCCAACTGGGATATTGATGAAGAAAATCCAGCGCCAGCTAAAATCGTCGGTGATCCAGCCTCCAAGCGTAGGACCGACGGCCGGAGCCATCACCACCGCGATGCCATAGACGGCGAATGCCATGCCGCGCTTGGCGGGAGGGAAGGTATCGACGAGAATGGCCTGCGAGCTCGGCTGCAAGCCTCCGCCGCCCGCACCCTGAAGAATGCGGAAGACGATCAGCATGGGTAGATTGGGCGCAAATCCGCACAGCGCCGAACTTATCGTGAACACGGCGACGCAGCTCATGTAATAACGCTTGCGGCCCATGATCGAAGACAGCCAGCCGCTCAGCGGCAGCACGATGGCATTCGAGACGAGATAAGACGTCAATATCCACGTGCTCTCGTCTTGACCCGCCGAAAGACTGCCGGCAACATGGGGCAGCGCCACATTGGCGATGCTGGTGTCGAGCACCTCCATGAACGTAGCCAGCGTCACCACCAGAGCGATGACCCACGGATTGACCGGGGAACGCCATTCGGCGGCTTCATTCATGGTGATGGCAGCAGCACTCATTTGATCTCAACCGGTGCTTCGAGCTTCGAGCGACGGGCTGCGAGCGAACACGAATCGATCGCTCGAAGCTCGTGGCTCGGAGCTATTTAATCCAGACCTTCGGCACTACCGACATCCCCGGGCGGAGTTCGTGTCCTTTGGTCTCGCCCGGATCGAACACGATCTTCACCGGAATGCGTTGCACCACTTTGACGTAGTTGCCAGTGGCGTTTTCGGGCGGCAGCAGGCTGAAGCGCGCACCGCTGGCGCCGGCGATGGAATCGACATGCCCCTTGTAGGTCTTCCCGGTGGCATCCACCGCGATAGCAGCCGGCAAACCGGGCTTCATCTTCGCAAGCTGCGTCTCTTTGAAGTCAGCCGTGACCCACAGGTCGCCCTCATCGAGCGGGATGACCTTCATCATCTCCTGGCCGGGTTGCACGTTTTGACCAACCTCGACGGTGCGGTTGCTGACCGCACCGCTGACCGGGGCAATCACTTTTGTGTACTGGAGGTTCAGTTCAGCCTGGTCTAACTGGGCCTTCTTCTGATCGGCCAGGGCCCGCGCAGACAGGGCGCGCGCGCGCGTGGCTCGCATCGTTTGCGGCGCGGTGTCGGCGGTGCGAAGCTCAGCGCCGGCCTGCTGCAGTTTGCTCTGTGCCTGTTCGATCTGTGCCGCGAAAGCGTCGGCGCTGGCGCGCGCCGCTTGCACGGTTGCGGCGGCGGCCTGGGCGCTGGCGACGGCTTGATCGTACTGCTGCTGCGAAATCTCCTGCTTGTCGATCAGCTGTTTGTAGCGGAGAAGATCATTTTGCGCTTTGGTGTTGTTGGCTTCCGCTTCCACCACCTGCGACTTGGCGGCTTCAAGTTGCTGGCGGGCAGCCGCGATTCCAGCCTGCGCACTGGAGACGCCGGCCTGGGCGCCGCTCACCTGGCTCGAAGTGCTCACGTTGGTGATCGGGACGTTAATGCCGGCGGCATCGGCTTGCGCCTGGGCGTCGGCGTATTCAGCGCGCGCCTGCGCGACCGCGACCTCGTAGTCGGCAGGGTCGATTTCGACCAGCACCGTTCCCTTTTCCACGTACTGGTTGTCTTGCACGTTGAGCTTCAGCACATGGCCGCTGACGCGCGCGCTTACCGAGTTCACGTGCCCGTCGATCTCCGCGTCGTCGGTGGATTCGTAGCTTGCGAGGTAACGCCACAGAAAGAAAATGGCGACCAGAAGCACGAGGCCGGAGATGATGAGTCCCCACTTGGTGCGCGGATTGCCCAAGAACGCGGCTCGCCGCTGATAGCCGGCTTCGCTGTCAGGCGGAGACGAGGACGGGGACTGCGGCGCACCGGCTTCCGATTGCGGTTTGGGCGCGGCCTCAACGCTGCTGGTTTCTTCCATAAGCTACTTCCCTTTCAAGTATTCGCGAACGCCCTCTTCGGCGCGGCCCAGGGCGCGGGCAAAAGAAACTTTGGCGAGGTTGTGAAGATAGAGGCTCGAGATCAAACTCTCGTGCGCGGCTGCCACCGCTTCCTGCGCCTGCACCAACTCGAGGTTGTCGGTGATCCCGGCGGAGAAACGATCCTGCGATTGGGTAAGCGCCTGCTCGGCAAGATTCACGGAACTCTGGGCGACTTCCACCTGATCGCTGGACGACTTGAGGTCGAGCAGCGCGTTGCGGATATCCTGATCAATCTGACCGCGCACGTCCGCCATCTGCGCCTGCGCCTGCCGCAGGCTGGCTTCAGCCTTCAGCACATCTCCATGGACCTTGCCGCCCTGGAAGATCGGAATGTTCAACGTACCGACGACCGCGTAGGTAGGCAGCACATCGCCGGGAACCTTGCCGATTTCGCCGTAGTTCGCGGCCAGATCGAGGGTGGGAAAATATCCGGCAGTGGCCGCGCTGCGCTCCAGTTGCGCGGCAACCAGACGATCCCGCGCCGCTTTGTAATCGGAGCGCAGAGAATATGCGCGCTGCAAGCTGGTTTCAAGATCGGGGATGGGAAAAGCCTGGTAAGGAGCTTTGTCGGCCAGTTCGAATTCCTGGCCGGTCGCCAATCCAATCACACGGGCCAGCGAAATTTTCTGTTTGGCGTAGTCATTTGCGGCGGCAATCAGTTGCTGTTGGCGCGTCTGGTATTCGACCTGCGCCCGGAGCGTGTCGATTGCCGGGGCGACGCCGGCCTGCTGTTGTGCCACCGCCTTCTTGTAGAGCGCCTGCGCCGTCTCGACCTGCGCTTGCGCGGTTTCCACACGGGCTGCCCCGGCAATCGCCTGCAGATAGGCATTGCCGGTCGCGAGCACGACCAGATCGCGCGCGTCTTTAAGATTGTGTTGGGACACGCTTTCGCCGATCACGGAAGAACGGTATTTCTGGATTGCCTTCCAGTCGAAAACTCGCTGCGTGGCCGAGGCGCGCACGTCAAAGTAAGAGAATGGCCCGAGGACGCGAGGAATACCAGGAAGCAGCTTGGCGGTAAACCCTTCCGCTTCCAGGCTCACCTTCTGGTTGGCTTCCTGCACATCCGCGCTGACGTTCGGAAGCAGGTCGCTAAGCTGTTGCCACTTCTGTCCCCGGGCCTCGATGGTGTTGTACTCGGATAAAAGGCCAGCCAGGTTCTGGCGCAAAGCGCGCTCGATCGCGTCGCTGAAGGTCAGTGGCAGGACCCCCGGGGTGGGCTTGGCATCTGGCATACTGCCAAACACTGGATTCTGCGCCGAGGTTTGAACCTGTGAGGTTTGAATCTGCATGGCCGCGCTCGCAGGCGCCCCGGAAGCAGGGATCGAATTTTGGGCGCAAAGCGCCGCTGGAAAGATGACGATTGACACGGTCAGCAAAATGATCCGCCAAAAGAATGCACGACAGCAGCGCAATTGGTGGGTGGGACGATCCGTGAAAACCATGGAACCTGGGTCCCCTCTCGTTACGAAACAAAAATGATAAGTCTTTTGGAGTCTTTTTGCTAAAGATCCGATGCAAATGACTGAACGCCTCGCGATAGAGCGCGCATCCATGCCGCTTTGCAGATACATTCCCACTGGTGACAGTGACCTTGGTCATCTTGTGTAACCTCTGCCCAAAGTTCAATCTTGTGATGCGAGTCACTTCTCCGCGACCGAAGAATTGCGTGAGGAAGTCGTGCGTATGACCGAAGCCACTAAACTGCCGCCCAAAGGATCGGACTGGACGCGCCTGCTCACGGATCCAGACCTGGTCAGCCATCTCGGGAAACTGCTCCAGACCTATCGCGAGGTCCCTGCGGAACAGCGCGAAACGGCGCTGCTGCGGGCGATGCACGAGATCAAAGACGCCGCCATCAAAGCTCGTGAAGCACGGGGAAACGTACCCAAGGCTATGGCGCCCGCGCCATCTGCCGTGCTTCATCATCCCGAACCAGTACCAGTAGATGAAACGCCCCCGTTCGAAGCGGATTTATTCGCTCCGCAAATGGAATCCGATCGCCGGCGTTATCAGCGGATCAAATGCTATGTGGCGGTGGAAATTCACATTGAGGGTGTAGAAGGGCCAGTCTGGGGCAACCTGGTGAATGTGAGCCGCGGCGGATGCCTGGTTGAGACGGCCGGCGCCGTGCCTGCGGGCAAGGCCCTGGAGATCGGGTTGTGGGTGACCAGCGGCAAAATCTGGGTGAAAGGCGTCATCATCAGCGGAGTCGCGACGCGCAGCGCGCCGTCGTTCGGCGTTCGAGTGAAATTCTCAGAGGCGGAACTGTCGGAAAAGGAACACCTGCGGGAATTTCTTAAATTCGTCGAGGGCACCGCCCGCAAGTCGCAAAGCGGAAAAGCCTATGTGGCGCAATTGAAGGGCTAGGGCGCTCCCCGTTCAACTGGCCGGGGCTCGATCAATTACGCGCGATCCGACTAGAGCTCAACCAGCACGTCACCATTCTCAATTCTCACCGGATACACCGCAACCTTCGCTCCCGGCGGACCGGCCTCACCGGTCTTCGGGTCCCAGGCCCAGCCGTGCCACGGACAGATCACCTTGCCACCTTCGATTACACCCTCGCCGAGCGGGCCTCCGCGATGCAGGCAGATGTTGTCCATGGCGCTGATTTCGCCGTTCACATTGGCGACGCAGACGGTCTTGTCGCCGCAGGGGAATTCTTTGGCTTCGTTGGGGGCGGGGAGGTCGGATTCAGAAGCGATCTTGATGAAGTTGCCCATGCACCTTTGTGATGCCCGCGAAACCCTGCCGAGCTTCGCTCGGCTTGGACGGGCGAGGCGCCCGTCCCCACACCACCTATGTCACTGATGACTGAAAGCTGAATCCTTCGCTTCGCTCAGAGCCTGCCCTGAGCTTGCCGAAGGGATGACCGCAGCGGGCTCCCGCTTCGCTCACGCCCGCTAATCGCGGTCACTTCGGCTGCATCGTCTGCGCGACCATCACCTGGCGCTTGAAATTCTCCATCATCCGCTCCTCGAGCCGCACTTCGGTTGGCCGCTTGGCGAGCGTCATGGTATCGATCTTGTCCTGCAACTTCAGCAGCGCGTAAAACAAATTCTCCGGACGCGGCGGGCAGCCGATCACATACACATCCACCGGCACGATGCGGTCGACACCCTGCAGCACGGCGTAGGTATTGAACGGGCCGCCGACCGACGAGCAGGCGCCCATCGAAATCACCCACTTCGGCTCGGGCATCTGGTCGTAAATTCGCTTCAACACCGGCGCCATCTTCAGGGTGACGGTGCCGGAGACGATCATCAGATCCGACTGCCGCGGACTGGGCCGAAACACCTCTGCCCCAAAGCGCGCGATATCGAAGCGCGCGGTTGAAGACGCGATCATCTCGATGGCGCAGCACGCCAGTCCGAACGTCATCGGCCAGAGCGCCGACTTGCGCGCCCAGTTAAAGACGTAGTCCACCGTCGAGATCATGAAATTCTTTTCGAATTTGTTCTGGAGCCAGCTCATGAGGCCTCTTGCGATACAGGATAAACCATGATCATACGCCCGGGCGTGATGGCGGTCACACTCCGACTACGAGCTATGCTTGTTGGTGGAGCGCCGGGCGTCCCCGCCCGGCCACCCAACTGCCCAAGGACGGGCGGGACGCCCGTCGCTCCACTCGAGTTTCGCGACTAGTAAATCGTGTACCCGGGCGCCGGATTCCGCACATCTGGCTTGGACGCCATCAGCAGCAGCGCGCCGACGTGCTTAAATGCCTTCAGGTCGTCGAGCGAATGGAATGAAGTTGTCTGGTAGTTGTCGGGCGTGGGCGTGTCGTCGGGAATCTGCGCATACTCCACGTTTTCGAAAGCGTGCTTCTTCAGCAGTTCGACGTACTCCGCCGCCGAGCGAACATGCACCGGCACTTTCAACTTTGGCACCCATTGCAGCGAATACGGATTGTCTTTGTAGAGATTGATCAAAATGAACAGCCGTCCATGCGGCGCCATGACGCGAAAAAGCTCGGCCAGCGCGCGTTCCTGGTCGGGGTAATAATAAAACGACTCGACGGAAAGCACCTTGTCAAAAAAGTTTTCTTCCCACGGAATCTGGGCCGCCGATCCGATGACGAACATCACGTTGTCGAATTCTTTCGAAGCGGCCCGCGCCTGCCGGACCATCTCGTCGGAAATGTCGACCCCGACCACCTGCCCGGCCCCCTGTGGCCCTTCGCCGACCATGCGCGCCAGCAAGCGCGTTGCCCACCCCGATCCGCAACCCAGGTCGAGAATGCGCTCGCCCGGTCGCAGATCCATGCGGCGCATCGTTTTCTCGGTGATGTCGAGGTGATGGCGCTCCATCTTTGCGCCCTCGCCGTCATCGGCCCAGCGATTGAATTCCTGCTGCAGGCGATCGTCGGGAGATTGGGGTTTGTCATTCGACACTGGATTTCTCCGATAAGAGTCGTTGGTCGTTCGTCGTTAGTGTTGGCAAAGAAAACCGCGAACGACCAACGACTATCGACCGGCGACTGTTTCCAATTCCTCAAAGAACGTGGGATACGACACTCCCGCTGCGTCCGCGCCGAGAATCGTCGTCTCGCCTTCCGCTCGCAGCGCGGCCACGGCGAACGCCATGGCAATGCGGTGATCGCCGAACGAATCCAGTTCCGCGCCGTGCAGATGCTGGCCGCCGGGAATCCGCATTCCATCGGGTCGCTCTTCGACTTCCGCGCCCATTTTTCGCAGATTGGCAGCGACGGCCGCAATACGGTCCGACTCTTTCACGCGCAGTTCTTTGGCGTCGCAAACTTCGAGGCCGCCATCGGAGTACGGCGCAACCGCCGCCAGCACCGGGATCTCGTCAATCAACGCAGCGGTATCGGCGCCGGCGATTGCGGACCCCTTCCACGCCCCTCCACGCGCCTCAATCGTCCCTACCAGCTCGCCGTGACGCTCTTCCAGATGCGCGACCAAAATCTTCAACCCCATCTGCACCAGGATATCGAGCAGGCGCGCTCGCGTCGGATTCATCAGAATGCCGGGCAACGTTATTTGCGATCCGGGAAACAGCGCTGCCGCACAAAGAAAAAACGCGGCACTCGAGAGATCGCCGGGCACATGCGCCTCAATCGCGCGCAGCCGCTGTCCGCCCACAATCCGCGATGCATTCCCTGTCCGCTCGACTTCCGCTCCAAACGCCCGCAATGCAATTTCGCCATGATCGCGCGTGCGGACGGGCTCTTCGACCACCGTCTCACCTGCGGCAAACAGTCCGGCAAACAGCACGCACGATTTCACCTGCGCACTGGCCACTTCCGGCCGGTAGTGAATCGCCTTCAGTGGGCCGCCTTGAATTGTGAGCGGAGGCCGCCCGCCTTGGCTCGACGAAATCTTTGCGCCCATCTCGGAAAGCGGCGTCATAATCCGTGCCATCGGCCGCCGCGAGAGCGACTCATCCCCGCACAATTCGCTGGTAAACGGCTGGCCGGCAAGAATTCCGCTCAGCATGCGCATGGTCGAGCCGGAGTTTCCGCAATCCAGCACTTCCGCCGGAGCGTTCAGCCGCGGCCCCACGCCACGGACTTCGATGGCTCCGCCTTCGTCGCCGTCTTCGTCCTTCGAGCGCTTCCACTCGCAGCCGAGCCTGCGTATGCAATCGAGCGTGCTGGTGCAATCGCGCGCCGCTGAAAAATTTTGGAAACGACTCGTGCCCTCCGCAATCGCCGCCAGCATGGCGTAGCGGTGCGAAATCGACTTGTCGCCTGGAATGCGAACGACTCCGCGCACTGCGCGCGCAGGACGGACGATGACCTTCGAACCATCGTGCGTCGGACCATCAGGCATGAATTTAATATAACGGAGATTTGTGACACGAGGTCCGGCCTACTGCGCGCGCACTCGCCCGCCGGCTTCAGCGAGTATTTCCTGTGGGACTTCCCGCAGCGTGACGTGGAATTCGAACATGGGCGTTTCCGACCCGCGCCCCCACCGGGCCACTTCCCAATGGGCGCGGATGAACTTGATCTCTGGACGCGCCGTCAAATTGAGCAGCAGCGGAACTTCCTCGCGATAAAACTTCTGCGGAAAAGCCGCAACCGGCTTGGCATCCCAAGTGGCACCATCGGCTGATTCGAAGATGCTGACATCGAGCGATTCCTGCTCGACGATGTCGGTGATTCCAAGCGTGAGCAGAAAAATCCGGCCCTCCGCCCGACTCACATCGAGCGCCGGCCCGTCTCCTTTGGCGTTGACCACGGTTTTTTCAGGAACTAGGAAGGCTTCCATCATGACGCGGAAATTCTAGCAGAGAGACAAGGATGCGGGCTGTGACATCGCAACTGCATTGGAGGGAATGAAGTCGACGCGGGCAAATGCGGCTACTTTGCATGCACCAAATCCAGAAACTGGCGCAGGATTTTGCCGACTAACTCTGGCTGCTCCCACGGCGAATAATGTCCCGCTTTCGGGATCACCTTCAACTGGCTGCCCGCAATGTTCTGCCGCATCAGTTCGCCGTCGGCGACGGTCGAGAGCACGTCTTCTTCTCCGATCGCGATCAGCGTGGGCACGTTGATGGTCTTCAGATCCGCGACCGAGTCGGGCCGCTCCGCCATGCCGCGCAGCACCTGGCTGATATCTTCGGCTGACATTTTGCGCATCATGGCGCGCGCTCCAGCGACTAAATCCGGACGCGTCGCTACCGTCGTTCGTCCCATCAGCTTCGGGATCATGCTCTCGATGAACGGTTCGTTCCCCTGCTCCAGGACGGCGGCCGCGGCCTTCAACCGATTCGCGCGGGCCTCGGCGGTATCGGCCTGTGGCCGCGTGTCACAAAGCGCGAGCGAAATCACCCGCGCGCGAAAGCGGCGCCAGAATTCAAACAGGATGTATCCGCCGATCGAACAACCGACAAATGCGGCCTTGCCCATGCCGGCGGCATCGAGCACACGGGCAACGTCGGTGGCGTGCTTCTGCATAAGGGCAGGGCCTTCGCCAATCTCCGAATCGCCGTGCCCGCGGAGATCGGGGAGAATCAGCCGGTAGTGCGAATCGAGCGCCGCTGCCACCGGATTCCAGAACTCGTGATCACAAGGAAAAGGATGGAGAAGAACGACCGGCGGGCCGTTCCCCCGAATTTCATAGAAGATCTCGGCGTCGTCGCTGCGCAGGGAAGGCAAGGTGGCAGGTCTCAGGTGTCAGGTCGAATCACTTGTGTGAATGGAAATACGAAGGGCGTCCTCGCGTGACGACGCCCTTCGTGTTCCGATCAGTCTTGTTTAATGTGCGGGCGGAGCCTGTGGTGCGGCTCCGGCGCTGGGTTTCCTCCGCGCGGGCTTTGCGGCCGGCTCAGGCGCCCAGTATTGGGGATCGGCGTCGATCCAGGATTTCTCCACGTAGCTCCATTCCGGATTCACCATCCAGATGTTGTCCTCGACGCTGGCCACGCTCTCCTCGGAAAGCTTGTTCATCCGGCCCCTTCCTTCGTCACCCAGCGCGGCGCCGAAATCCTTCTGATGCGCCAAGCCAGTGTCCACATCCTTGAGGGACCTCATCGGCACCAAGACAAGATAGGAGTCCGTCACACCCGTCAGTCCTTGGTAAGTCGCCCAGGGGACGTTTTGGCCGCTCTTGAGGCTGGCGTCGCGATAAAGCTTCGTCAATTCCCCGAACTGTTCGACGCGACCGGGGCGCATATGGAAGATGATCACCTCCCAGTAATGGGAGTGGGGGATGTCCGCTCCGGCGACGTTGTTGCTGAGGTCGGGGCGGTAATGCCAGATGGTGTACTCGTGCTCGGCTACGCTAGGGGCCAGGCGCGCATCCAGCGCGTCAAACTTAGCGTCGGTCGCCGCGTCGCCGAGGAGCCACTCCTCGTTCTTTTGCAGCGCCTCGTAAGAATCGTATCCGGAGATGTAAAGCGCTCGAGGTGAGCCCGTCAGCGACTCCATCGCCAGGACGTGCGTCGGGTCCTTGAGTTGCTGCGACAAGGCAGGGTATTCCGAAGCAACTTTGTCGTAGGATCCATCCGCGTAGGGTTTTATGTTGACCGTTTCGATGTTGAGGACGTTGGGTGGCGGAACTGCCGGAGTTTGTGCGGGTGCAGCCACGGAGCCTGCCAGCGCCAGGGACAATCCAGCGACGGAACAAAGCCATTTCTTCATATCTGCCCACCTCCAGGGGGCCAGAAGGAAATTGCGGAAGAGGAAAGAATCGAAACCCGCGAGTACCGCAGTCACCCGGGTACACCTAGGTCCGAGCGCGTCTCTGGGGTGAGAGTCTAGTCTGGTGCCAACACTCGGCCCTGGATCCGCTTGTTGCCTAACGAGGAGGCAACCTAGCTAGGAATCACCGGATCACTATAATGGGGCGACCACCACCGTGGTATCTGTGGTGTCTCCGGTGGTGGTAGGCGAACGCGGGCGTGACCACGGACATCGCGAACACAGCGGCAAGCAATAAAACCAAGATCTTCTTCATTTCTGCTCCAGTAATTCCTCCCTGATGGACTTAAGTCGGGATTTCCATTTTGGGTCTCCGAGTCGCCGACGGTACACCCAGGATTTCGATTTTGGATTCCTCGCGCGATGATTAAAGCATCGTCGTCAGCCGCGGGTCTGTTCACAATTGCTCACTTTGGCAGGGGATCCGTTCGGAACGCAAATGTGCCGCTCGTTGCAGCCGATACCTCAGACATTAGGTCTCAGGCTATCGGAGACGGGGCAAGCCCTACAGCTAGCTCGTTACCGGCTGTTGCGAGGCAGCAACTGGAAGCAGGAGCGGCTCCTCGGGAATGATGATCCATCCGAGTACGTAGGCAACGACGCCCGGAAAGATTCCGCACGCGAGCGTGATGAAGAACCAGAGGATGCGCACGAGCGATGTGTCGAGATCGAGATACTGAGCTAGCCCGGCACAAACGCCTCCGATCTTTCTGTCGGCGCGTGAGCGCATCAATTTCTTCGGCGTGGGCGGAATCCCCACCACATTGCCGCAGTAAGAGCAAAAGCGCCCGTCCTCAGCGATAACCTTGCCGCAAGCGTTGCAGTACATGGTTGTATCTCCCTTCGTAAGATACGACGATTGGGGGGGAAATGTTCCATGAGCAGCTCTTGGCTCTTAGCTCCTGGCTTTTTAGCTGAAGGCTAAGAATTGCCCTCACTCCCTGTACGCGTCCTTAATCCTCTTCCGAGCTTTGTCCGCTTCGGCGTTGCCCGAATTTGTGGCCACGACCGCCTCGTATTTCTTCACGGCCAGGTCCCGGTTCTGAAGCTGGTCATACATTTCGCCGGCTCCGAGGTTCGCTTTCTGCAGCAATTCCGGATCGGCGCCCGTGATCTCACTCACCAACTCGTAAGCCGAAGCCGCGGCCTGATATTTTTTCTCGCTGCGCAGCAGGTCGCCGAGTCCGATGGCCGCCATTTCGTAGTGCAGACTGCCGTACTTTCCCTCGCGCCCGTTCTGCCAGACGCGGCGATACTGCTCTTCGGCTTGGGCTTCGCCATTCTTACCCGACGCGCGCAGCAGGTTCGCCTCTTCGAGCGGCAAAAGATAGTTGCGCGGAAATCGCGGACCGATCGCGCGGGCGATCTGCAAAGCCTCGCCATAGCGCTGTTCGCGGCGCAGGAAAACCATGAGCACGACCCCGGCGTCCACGCTGGTTTCGCCATTGGCGTGGTAGTCATCGTTCAGATACTGAAGTCCCTTGTCTTTGTCTCCGCTCAATCCGGCGAGCGCAACGGCCATCCTTACGGCAAATGACAGGCTTCCCATCACGTAGTTGTGGGCTCCCACCACCAGCTTGGCGTCGGTGTACTGCGGAGCCAACTGGAGGACCCGTTCGTGATCGCGGCGCGCTCCCACGGCATTGCGCAGAGAAGAAAACCAGGCGCGCTCGATCAGTCCGGTGTAAAGCGCGAACTGTCCGCGCGTGACGCCGCGAGCATAAAGCATGTCTACGTTGTTCGGATTGCGCGCCAGTTCGGCGTCTTCCAGCCTCTCGGCTTGCTCGACCAGTTGCTTGATGCGTTCCTTCCGCGCGGGATCGGCGGGACGGTGCGCTTGTCCGATAAAACTGTCGTTCGAGTATTCGCCAGTATTCATCGCGCCCATGCGATACAGTTCCCGCACCTGAACCGCGGAGAGCAGGTGATTCACCGCAAACGGATCGTTCGGATGTCGCGCCAGGATCTTTTCGAAATCCTGAATCGCCGCATCGTAGTCGAGATTGTAGTAGTGCTCGAAAGCTGCCTGGTTCAGCGGGTCACTGGGGCGGAAATCAGTGGGACGGAACGCGGTCGAAACCTCGGGGTCCGCTGCCAGACAAACCTGGGCAAGGACCAGCAGCATGATGGCATTCAAAGCGGGGCGATGCCGAGAGAGGAGGAAGACCACGCTTGCTCAGTTTAACAGTTCCCGGTTCTCAATTCTCAGTCAAGAACGAATCGGCTCTCCACTGGGGACTGAGACCCGGGAACTGAGAACTGCAGCTAATACTGACAGCAGCTAGGAACCAAACCTGGTACGTCCGCAGCCCAGCCAATTCGTGCACAATGGGGAAATTCGGGCTTGGATAGCGTAATTCTTGCCCTCAGAAGTGGCCGTCCTCCCCCTTGGCCCGCTCGTAACTGTTGTCATTGCAATAACTTGCTTTGGTGATTCGCTTGCGATTCGAAAAGGATCGGGAATCAAGAGTTCCTTATGGCAGAAGCAGCCGATCAGACTCGACATGAATTTTGGCGGCCGCCCATGCCGGCGGCGGCGGCCGTTGCCAACCCGGAACGGAGCGCGACCTGCCATCGTTGCGCAGCCGAGTTCATCGTCAGCTCACTCTACTGTCATGCTTGCGGCGCCCGCCGGCCCGATCCGGGCGCGAGTACTGCACGCAAGCTGGCAATCCCTGGTCTGGCTGAACTCGCCTCGCTCGGTGAACGGCTCGGGCTCACGACGCCTGCCGCCGTCGCTTTCCTGGTAGGCGTACTCTGCGTCGTGGGCGCTCTGGCGGTTAGTGTGTTCTTTAGCGCCCGGACCGTAATCGACTGGCAGGCAATCCAACTGTGGCGGATCGAGTGGCTGCTCGCGGCGGTCGCCGCGTTTGCGGCTGGATGCCTGCTTAAGAAGTAGCTGTCGGCTCTCTGTCAGCTCTCAGTTCTTGACCTTAAACTAGCAGCTTCCCATAAGACCATCTCCTGTAGAGATGGGGCCTTGTCCGATCTCATACAGGGCAAGCCTCGTCCCTACAGGGAATCAGACACCCCCACTTCGCGAGGTCAGTTTCACGAATGGGCATGCTCTGCTTCAGAGACGATGGTGCTTGGACGCCGTTGCTGGCTCATGCGGTAGAGGTGATGCAACGGCCCCACTCCGTGGCCCAGCGGATAGGCATTCGCAATCGCGGCCGAGACATACACTTTGGAGAGAAGAACCGCCTCGGGCAGTCCGCGCCCATGCGCCAGGTGGCAGGCCAGCGCGGTCGAGAACGCACATCCGGTGCCGTGGGTCGAATTCGAACGCTGACGGTCGGCCTTGAAAACTTCCTCTTCGATGCCTCGGGCGGTAGTGAAGCTGAGAAGATCAATCGCCTTCTCCAGGTGGCCTCCGGTGACCACCACATTCGCCGCTCCCAAAGAGTGCAGACGAGCAGCGGCCTCGCGCATCTGGTCGAGATTCGTGACGGCCATGCCCGTCAAGACGCTGGCCTCGTCAAGGTTCGGCGTGATTACCTCCACCAGCGGAACCAGTCGTTCAAGCAATAGCCGGGTCCCCGCCGCATCCAATAAATCTGTTCCGGAACTCGACTTCAGAATTGGATCCAGCACCACATGAGGCAGCCGTCCATGGTCCGGAGAATCGCCCAGAAAATCCGCGACCACCGCGACCACCTGCTCATTGCCCAGCATACCGATGTGGACGGCTTCCACTGCCAGATCTGAAACCAGCTCCTGCAAGGTCTCAGCAATAATCTTGGGATCGACGCCCTTGACCCGCCGTACTCCCTGCGTCGACTGGACCGTCAAAGCCGTGATGCAGGAGACGCCGTAGCATTCATGGGCGGCGATCGTCTTGATGTCGGCCGTAATCCCAGCGCCCGAGGAGGGGTCAAATCCGGCGATCGTCAGCACCACAGGTGGGGTCAAAGCCATGCCGTCACTCTAAACCGAAAGTTCAAACAGGGGAACAGCACTTCCGGATGTTCTCGGTCAGATGTGCGCGAAACATCCAATGACAATGAGTTCTGGAACGTGCTACGGTTTACTCATCAGTCATCAAACATCGTCGTATCTTATTGATTATAATAATCTTATCGATATTCCATCGTAACTCTAACAATCGATGACAAGTTGCAAGAATTCCGCGAAGCTCGCAATTCGTGCAGTAACTAATAAGTAATCGTATCCTGCTGACTATTTTCAATGATATACGAACACAAATCCATAGTTTTCATTGGGCTAAGTTATTGATTAATTACTATTTAGTTAATTATGCGGCTTGGTTTTCCATTGACATGGCACATCGACCCCGGTAGCATCTTGAGATCGTCTGACCAAAGGAGCATACGACCAAAGCACGACTTTCACGATGAGAGGTAACTGAATGCGACGACGTTTAGCCGAAGGTCTGGCGGTGCTTTTATCAGTCGCCAGTCTGGGGGCCGGAGCCGCATCCGGGCCAAGCAGCCTGGAAGCCGCCAAGGTCACACAGCCGCTGGTCATTGCGACCAGAGGGCACAAAACAGGGAAGACCAACAGCCCGAAGTCGAAGGCCTATCAAGTGGGGACCGCGTCCTGGTATGGAGAGTTTTTCCAGGGCAAACAGACGGCTAGTGGAGAACCCTTCGACATGCGCGATTTCACGGCCGCTCATCCCAGGCTTCCGCTGGGCACGTTCGTCAAGGTCACCAACCTGAGGAACGGCAAGGCCGTGGTGCTTCGTATCAATGACCGGGGTCCCGTTGTGGACGGCCGGATCATCGACGTTTCCTACAACGCGGCGCGCGCACTGGGCTTCAAAGATCGCGGTTTGCAGACGGTCCGCTTGGACCTCTACCAACCCACGGACGTGGCGCTGCTGCAGCCCGTAGCCAAGCTCAACTAAACCCGATACACTCGGCAACGGTAGTCCGAGAATATGGACCCGCGCCAGCGTCTCATCGTTGCCCTGGATGTATCCACGGCCGCGGCCGCCCGGAAGATCGTGGCGGCCGTCGGTGACTCTGCCCTTACGTACAAAGTGGGCATGCAGCTTTTCACTGCCGAAGGTCCTTCCATTGTCCGCGCACTGGTGGGTTCGGGACGCCGCGTTTTTCTCGACCTCAAGTACCACGATATCCCAAACACCGCAGGAGCAGCCGTCCGCGAGGCGGCTCAGCTTGGCGTGAGCATGCTGACCGTGCATGCTGCCGGAGGCGGCAAGATGTTGCGAACTGCGGTCGAAGCCGCGCAAACTGTCAATCCCGACCTGCTGGTCCTGGCGGTCACGGTGCTGACCAGCCTGGACGACGTCGACCTGGGCAAGATTGGCCTGCGGGGAGGAGTGGTCGATCAAGTCCTGAGATTGGCCGCGCTGGCGCTTTCGAACGGATGCGGGGGCGTGGTCGCTTCAGCGCAAGAAGCCGCCGCTCTGCGCGAGGAGTTTGGGCGCGATTTCGCCATTGTAACGCCCGGAGTGCGCCCTGCGGGCAGCGGGCACGACGACCAGGCACGCGTCGTGACTCCAGCGGAAGCGATTGCCGCCGGAGCCTCGCACATCGTGATCGGGCGCCCGATCACCGAAGCCTCCGACCCGGCGGCCGAAGCGCGGGCGATTCTGGGACAGATCGGGTAGATCAGTTGTCAGTTATCAGTTTTCAGTAAAAGCAAAAGGCGCGATGACTTGCCGCGCCCTTCGGCTGCTGTGTGGCTGGGTTTGACTGACAACTGATAACTGAGAACCGTCCTCTACAGCTTTTCAAAAAACTCGCACGCCGAGCACGAAATATAGATGCCGCCGGGCACGCCGCGCTCGCGATCTTTCATGCGCTTGACGATGCGGGTTTCCTTGCCGCACTTGGGACATGCGGTCGATTTCGTGGTATCCATGATCTTTTTCCGGTCGGCTGTCTTTGCAATTTTCGCCATTCAGTCTCTCCTGACAGGAATGTGCCGCCGGCCCCAAGGCCGCGGTTCTACCTGGTAATTGGGGAGTATCGTCGTTGGATGATAACGAACGCCGGCCCATCTCGAATCAGCCCGGCAGCATCAACACGCGCAGAAGCGATGCACTGTACTCGCCTTAAGAATCTTACACGAAGTCAGCTCTCAACTCTCAGCTATCAGTTCTGAGAAAAAAGCATAAGGCGCGACGGCTACCCACATCCCATTTGCTGTTTTGTGGCTGGTTAACAATCTGCACGCCGATTGGCAGGCCCTGTTCCGCTCTCACTCCAACAGACTTCATAAAAGGCTGTTTTCCAGTAGAGTAGGGAGTTACATCACCAGGAACGAGGAACGACCTGAGCGTGAAGATCCGGTTAGCAGCATTTCTTTTCCTTCTGACGGTCTTTTCGACGACCCCAGCCTGGGCTCGATCGAACAGCCATCCAGCCAATCCCTCGGACCCGGGTTACGTATTTGCGCTCGCAGCCGCGAACCGTTTCCTGCACGCGTGGCAAACGGGAGATCTCGAAAACGGTATGGTCATGCTCAGCGATGGCATCCGCCATTCGCAGAACGCCGACAAACTCGAACAGTTTTTTTCGAACGCGACGGATCGGGCGTTCGAGATCACGCGTGGCCATGGGCATCCGGGCCGCTACAGTTTCCCGGTCGTGCTGGTCACGCCTCGAGGATCATCCCATGTCACGCGTAGATTTTCCGAAATAATCCTGGTCGAGACTGGGAAGAACGACTGGGTGGTGGATAAACTTCCGTAGCAGTTTTAAGAGAGCATTCTTTATGACAGGAGTTCGCATTTATGAAACGTATTCACAAGGTTGCTATCCTCGGCGCGGGCACGATGGGCGCCCGTATCGCGGCACATTTCGCTAACGCGGGAATGCCTTCGTTGCTGCTGGATATAGTTCCACCAAACGCGCCGCCAGACGCCACCGGCCCCGCGCGTAACCAGTTCGCGGCGGCCGGGCTCGATGGAGCGAAGAAATCGAAGCCCGCGGCGTTTTTCGAAGCCTCCCTTGCGAAGCTGGTAACCATAGGAAATTTCGACGACGACCTGAAACGGTTGGCCGACGTGGACTGGATCATCGAGGCGGTCGTCGAGAATCTCGAAATCAAACGGTCGCTGCTGAAGAAGGTGGAGGCCATCCGCAAACCGGGCACGATCGTCACCACCAACACTAGCGGACTTCCGGTGGCGAAGATCGCCGAGGGATTTTCCCCGGACTTCCGGCGCTCGTGGTTTGGCACCCACTTTTTCAATCCGCCGCGCTATATGCGGCTGCTGGAACTGATCCCGACCCCGGAAGCCGACCACGCGCTGATCGAGGCCGTCACGCACTTTTGCGACATGCAGCTGGGTAAGGGCGTTGTGCTGGCAAAAGATACTCCCAACTTCATCGCCAATCGCATCGGCACATTTTCCGTGCTCAACGTGATGCGGCTCATGCAGGAAATGGACCTGAGCGTCGAAGAGATCGACGCGCTCACCGGCCAAGCCGTGGGCTGGCCGCGCTCGGCCACGTTCCGGACGATCGATCTGGTCGGGCTCGACGTCCTCGGGCACGTGGTCACGAACATGACGCAGAACGTGCACGACGAGCGCAGTGAATTGCAGATTCCCGCCTTCTTTCGCCAGATGCTGGAACGCAAGTGGCTGGGCGACAAGACCAAGGGCGGCTTCTACAAGAAGCTCAAAAGCGGCGAAGGCAAAGATGACGAGCGGCTGGCGCTCGACTGGAAAACACTGGAATATCATCCGCGGCAGAAGCCGAAATTCGCGGCACTCGATATGGCGAAAAACGTCGAAGAGACGGGACCGCGACTTCGAATGTTGCTTGGCATGGATGGCGGCGGCGCGCCGCAGAAGCCGGATAAGGCCAGCGCTTTCCTTTGGGCGGCGCTGTCCGAACTGTGGACGTATTCCGCCAATCGCATTCCCGAAATCTCCGACTCCATAGTGGAGATCGATCGCGCCATGCACCTCGGCTTCAACTGGGAACTCGGCCCCTTCGAACTCTGGGACGCGGCGGGCGTGGAAGCAACCGTCGCTCGCATGAAGAAAGAGGGACGTCCGGTGGCGGCCAATGTAGAAAAACTGCTCGCCTTCGGGAAAAAGTCCTGGTACGCGGATGATGCGAAGACCGCATCAGGCCGATCGTACTTTGATCTCGCCAGCGGCGCCTTCAAACCCGTTGAAGTGCCTGCGGGGGTCTGGTCGGTTGAAGTCGCAAAGAAGTCCAACGGCGTGGTCAAGAAAAATTCCGGCGCCTCGCTGGTTGACTTGGGCGATGGTGTCGGCTGCATCGAGTTCCACTCCAAAATGAATGCCCTCGGCGCCGACATTATTTCGCTGGTTAGCCAGACGCTGAAGCTGGGCGGACCGGGCGATGGCTTCGACGCCTTCGTCATCACCAACGACGCGCAGAATTTCTCCGTTGGCGCGAACGTGATGCTGCTGCTCATGTCAATCCAGGAGGAAGAGTGGGACGATGTTGACCTCGCCATCCGTCAGTTTCAGGGCATGACGCAGGCCATCAAATTTTCACCCAAGCCGGTGGTGAGCGCGCCCTTCGGACTCTCGCTCGGCGGCGGTTGCGAAATCTCGCTGCACGCGGCCGCTCGCCAACCGCACGCCGAGCTCTACATGGGACTGGTCGAGGTCGGGGTCGGTCTGCTTCCCGGCGGCGGTGGTTGCAAGGAAATGCTGCTGCGCGCGGTGGACAGCGCGGCTTCCATTCGTCCCGACGGCCGTGGCGAATCGGTGGAACTGATGGAGGCGATGAAGAAAATTTTCGGAACCATCGCCACCGCCAAAGTCTCAACCTCAGCGGAGGAAGCCCGCGGACTCGATTTCCTGTCGAGTTCCGATCGCATCACCATGAACCGCGAGCGCGTTCTCTCCGACGCCAAAGCGCGCGCTCTCGAACTGGCACGCGCGGGTTATGAGCCGCCGGTGATGCGCACCGACATCCCCGCTCCCGGCGAGAACATCCTCGCCGCTCTCAAACTGGGCGTCCACCTGATGCGGCAGGGCGAGTACATTACCGATCACGAAAAGAAGTTAGCCACAAAAATCGCCGAGGTTCTCTGCGGCGGAAACATCACCCCCGGCACGCCGGTCAGCGAACAATACTTGCTCGACCTGGAGCGCGAGGCCTTTAAGTCTCTGTGCGGCGAAAAGAAGACGCAGGAGAGAATTCAGTTCACGCTGAAGACGGGTAAGCCGCTGCGAAATTAGGACCTTGATACGGAATGTCCCAGACCGCGGCAGACCATTGGGGAGCATCTAAGTGGGGGAGCCAATGCGGTTACCTCGGTTATTTGCTCGCTGTGGTTTGAAACCGGAGTATAGTGTTATGTCCCCTGACGGAAGGAAGCCAATGGCTACAGCATTAGCGAATCCCCTTGATCGGATCACTCATGAGCTGGCCAGAGGATTGTCGGGACTGTCGACTGTTGATTCGGTACATTTCCTTGCCGGCGAAAATGCGCTTACGGTGTGGGTCTGCCTGCAAGATGGTTACGATGAAACAGCGCGTACAAACGTTTACCGATTTGAGGATCAGATGTCCGAACGGTTTCCCAAGGTGCTTTTTGATTTTCACATTATCGCTGTTCCTGCTGGTAGAAAGATTGAGGAGTTTTTGTCGACTGCGAGTCCAATCTTTCAGCGCAACATTGCATAGTGCCAACCACGTCAGAACACCTCGCTAGAGCCAAACAAAACCTCCGCTTTGCGGAATCTTTCGACCTCAAAACCACGCCATATTTAGATTGGGTTGTAACGGCGTATTTCTACTCTGCGCTTCATCTTGTCGATGCCCTGCTGTGGGAAAAAGATCACCTTAGCCCGGAACTTCACGAACACAGGCGCGACTACGTCAGGGGGAAGTGGTACCTCCGCGCCATAAGCTTCGAGTATAGGAGTCTAAAGGATCACAGTGAAGATGCCAGGTATAGGCTCATTACAATGACCAGTGTCAAAGTCAAGGACACGATCATCCCTCTGTACAAAACAATCGAAAGCCACATACTGCAGCAACTCCAAAGCTCCAAAACAACATAAGAACAAACGCAAATTCCACCGTAAACTAGCCAGATGCGTGATTTACTTTGAGAGCGCCCCGTCCAGCGAGAACGCGCCGGCCCCTCGCAACAAAAGCGCCGCGGCGATGGCGAGCGCCAGCAGATGGTATTCGATTCCCTCGCCCTTTTGGGTGCCCATCCAGTTCATGAAGAAGCCGTTCTCCAGGTGAACCAGGAAGATCGCCCCGATCATGTCGCCGGCAATTCCGAGAGCGGCGATGCGCGTCAGCAATCCGACAATCAGCCCCAGGCCGCCAAAGAATTCAATGCAGATGATCAGAAACGCGACGGGAGCGGGTATCCCCATGTGCGTAAAGAATCCCATGCTGCCGTGAAAACCAAAGCCGCCAAACCAGCCCAGCATTTTTTGCGCGCCATGCGCGAAGAAGACCACTCCGAGAACCACTCGCAAAATCGTAAAACTCACGTCGTTGCTTGTACCCATCAGCCGCTTCATCATTGCTTCCTCCTGGCAGGATCTGTCTTAATTACGATGGTCCCGCGATTGTCGTTATAACAAATATTTTACTTCGATTCCCTTCCCTGGCGCCAGGATTCATTTTCCCCGGCGGCACAACTCACCAACCGAGATTCCGCCCGGACTTCCCGAGAGAATAAGCCGCGTCCCGGAAGCGGGGTATAATTTCAACGGTAGACTTCGTGAAGGATGGTACAACAGAAATGTCCGCAGGCAACGGTACAAACGACGCTAACGGCAATGGTTTGGATGCGGTTCTGAAACCGCGGGCAGAGTGGCTGGCAAAGCGGAAAGCCGAAAACACCGACGGCAACTTCTCGCAGATGCATTACGCGCGCCGCGGTGTGATCACCGACGAGATGCAATACATCGCTTACCGCGAGAAGATCACGCCGGAACTGGTGCGCGATGAAGTCGCTCGCGGCCGCATGATCATCCCGGCGAACATTAACCATCCCGAACTGGAGCCGATGGCCATCGGCGTCGAGTCGTTGTGCAAGATCAACGCCAACATCGGAAATTCGGCCGTCACGTCGAACGTTGAAGAAGAGCTTAAGAAGTTGCACACCGCCGTTCACTATGGCGCCGACACGGTGATGGACCTCTCAACCGGCGGCGATATTCATACCATTCGCGAAGCCATCATCAGGCACTCTCCTGTCCCGATCGGAACCGTGCCGATTTATGAAGCCATCTCGCGCGTCAAGCGCGTCGAAGATCTCACGGCGAGCGTAATGCTCGAAGTGATCGAAGAGCAGGCGCAGCAGGGCGTGGATTACATGACGATTCACGCCGGCGTGCTTATTCAATATGTGCCCATGGTTTCGAAGCGCATCACCGGAATCGTGAGCCGCGGCGGCGCGATTCTTGCCCAATGGATGACTCACCACCACAAGCAGAACTTCCTCTACGAATGCTTCGAAGACATCTGCAAGATTTTCGCGAAGTACGACGTAAGCTTCTCGCTGGGAGACGGCCTGCGTCCCGGCTGCCTGGCGGACGCCAGCGATGAAGCCCAGTTCGCCGAACTCAAAACCCTGGGCGAACTAACCCGCATAGCCTGGAGGCACGACGTGCAGGTCATGATCGAAGGCCCGGGCCACATTCCGATGCACAAGATCAAGGAGCAGGTCGATCTCGAAAACGAGTGGTGCGACGAGGCTCCGTTCTACACGCTGGGGCCGCTGGTCACCGACATTGCTCCGGGCTACGACCACATCACGTCCGCCATTGGAGCGGCGATGATTGGATGGTACGGCGCGTCGATGCTCTGCTACGTCACGCCGAAAGAACATCTCGGCCTGCCCAATGAAAAAGATGTGAAAGACGGCATCATCGCCTACAAGATCGCAGCCCACGCCGCCGACGTCGCCCGCCAGCGTCCCGGAGCCCGCGACCGCGACGACGCCCTTAGCTATGCCCGCTACAAATTCGACTGGGAAAAGCAGTTCGAACTCTCACTCGATCCCGAGACCGCGCGCTCCATGCACGACGAAACTCTGCCGCAGGAACAATACAAATCCGCCGCCTTCTGCTCCATGTGCGGCCCGAAATTCTGCTCGATGAACTACTCCAGCAAAGTGGACGAATACAACAAGCAGGTGCACGGTCTGGAGAAGAAAGACTACTCGGAACTGGTGGAGAAGCTGGTCACGATCAAGTAACTCCCGTAAGGACAGCCGCCCTCGGCTGTCCTTGTGTGGGACGGGCGCCTCAGCCGCTCGCATCGCCCGGAGCTGCTTCATCTGCTTTGGGAATTGCTAATTCAGATCAGAGTAATGCTTGACGCCGGAGTCCGGTTTTGCCGCTTTCGGTGCTGGTTTGTTGCTGAGATAGGTGACGGTATTCGCTGCGACGACGCCGTCTTGTTTACGTGAACTCTGATGCCGGCCAGCGAAGCGTTTCGTCGGTTCGGCTTTCGGGGCAGGCTTGTCGAAAGTGCGCTTGTCGAGATAGGTGACGGTGTCGCGCGCGATCAAGTCATCACCGTGCCTGCGTGAGATCCCAGTGCTGGCGGTCGAAGTTCCAGCGGCGGCGGTCTTCGCGACCGGCGATTCCTTCGGCACGCGGTCGGAATTCCCTTCCGATTTCATGGCTGGCGGCGACACTACCACGACCGAGATTTTTCCCAGATCTTTTCCCGCGTCTTTTCCCAGATCCGCGGCACTCAACATGTCCACATCGGTCGAAGCTTTGGCGGTCGACGCTGCCGCGACTTTCTCTGCCGGCACTGCTCCGGAACTCGGAGCGGAAGCTTTACCGGCCTGGCGCATACCGAACCCGACGACCAGGGCCAGCAGCACGACGCTGGCAAAAGTTAGAGCAGCGCGCGAGAACCATCCCGCGGAGCGACCGCGCTGCTGCGACTCCCGCACTGGCCGGACCATCGCTGGATGGGGAACCGGTTCGGCCAACGGCCGGGCAATGGTTGAGGCCTCTACCGCAAAATGGCTTGGCGGTTCCACCGGCAGCGATGGCAATGGATCCAGTGGCGAGATCAGACGCGCGCCTTCTTCGATGTCGAATCGGGGGTCGAGTTCAGGATCGAGCGGAATTTTGGCTGGCGAGGAAACAATTTTGGCCGCCAGTGGAGGAGCTTCCGCAGGCAACTCCACATCTTCGACGCTCGGCTCGGCGTTGAAGCTGACTGGCTGTTCCGGAAAGTGAACCGCTTGTCCAAGCTCCGGCGGCTCCGGCGGCCTGCGAATGAAGTCCACCATCGGTGCTTTCAATTGATGCAAAAATTCAAGCGAAGCTGACCGCTCGCCATCATGTGCTTCCACGCTCGCGATCAACTGATCTCCGGGAGCAGTATCGACCCGCAATTCCAGATCGGCGATATTGTCGGGGATCGAGTCGGGAGAAACAATCTCGACGGCGTAACCGCGGGCAAGCAGATCCAGCGCCAGCTCTCGCGAGCACGCATGAGAACGCGTAATGATCCTTGCCAGTGCCATAGCTCGTATCGCCCTCGGCGTTTGTCCAGGCGCACGGTCGAGGCGGAGCCCGCTAGCAGAGCTGCGGAAGATGTCGATTTCGCTGCCCAGCCCCTAAAGGGGCATCCGATTTCGAAGAACTTGCGGCATCGCTAAAGCGATGCCCTGATACAAAACTGAGTTTTTCAGCTGCCCTAGACCCTCGGTTACCGGTATTGCTCCAGCACTAGAACGGCTCGGTTCAAGGCGGCCGCCAGCGCAGCGACCTGCTGTTCCGTCCGTCGTAAATCACCTCGGTCGATCGCCTCGTTCACCCCAGGAATAACAACTGCTGCATATCCTGTGTATTGTCCTGGGGCGTAGATGGCATGGTGAAACCACGGACGGTTAGGTAACCCCTCTGGAATCAACAGTGCCCGCTCTGCTTCCCGTAGTTTAGCATTCATGCGATCCGCCGCTGCAGGCATTTTCCTCTGCTTTTGCAGCATTTTTACGCCCACTTCCTGCAGGTGGCGCGCGCCGTCCAGGGCTGCCGAGAAGTCCGGCGCCTTGTCTCCGAAGCGCTCTTTGCTTTTGTTCCTGGCGGCATCGAGGTAGACCAGAATTTCCTTCCCGTAGTTCTCGTAATCGTAGGGAAGCACGTCGGCGCTCGACATGCGCAGTACTTCCAGACCGTAAATACGTGCCATCTCCTGCTCATAGAGGAAGTCGGGATCGCCGAACTTCTTGAACCAGGCGAAGTTGTCGAACACTGAGTGATATACACCATAATCGCCGCTCGAACTCATATCGGTGGAAGGCACGCCCAGATGCTGCAGAAATACCGAGTAGTCGGAACCACTGCCGAGATCGCCCACCGGCACATCGTTCTGCATTGCCGCCGGCGGCGGGCGGAAGGTGCTGGTTTCCTGCGCATGGTTTTTCTCCGCGTTCGGCTCGCTCGCTTTTTTCCACGCGTCGTACACAGTTCCGCCTTGCGGCGAAGGCACTGCCTTCGCGATCTCGCGGATAAACTCTTTCAAGCTGGGCACCCCTGAAGCCCCAAACTTTTTGCCGGATACCGCGACGTCCATGTTGAAATAGGCCGCAGCGTTCCCCAGTTCCTGCGCATGATCTTCGCCCCACTCGGTGGAACCAATCAGTCCTTCCTCTTCCGCGTCCCAGCTTCCGATCACAATCGTGCGCTTGGGCTTCCAGCCCGACTTTAGCAGTTCACTCAACCCGTGCACCGCCTCCAGCATCGCCGCCGTGCCGCTGTTTGGATCGACCGCTCCATACACCCAGGCATCGCGATGATTGCCCGCCACCACCCACTCATCGGGCGAAGACGCTCCGCGAACTTTGCCAATGACATCCCAAATGGTGCGGAACTGGTAGTCCTGCTTAAGGTGCA
>Ga0208821_1000141_pt1 | contig 60957 bp, 70 predicted proteins | sample June2015DPH_20_5_FD_184720 | JGI IMG/M metagenome (GOLD analysis project Ga0208821, IMG submission 184720) | Peatland microbial communities from SPRUCE experiment site at the Marcell Experimental Forest, Minnesota, USA - June2015DPH_20_40... | ecosystem: Environmental > Terrestrial > Soil >...
TTGGCTCTCCAGTCCAACTCCCGCCTCCGAATCCAAGCTCACGCTCAAATCCAGAGTAGAAGTTTGCTGTGCCCAGGGTGGACCAAAACAAACCGCCGAAGTGGACCACGTTAGAATGCCAAAATCAGTAATCGGTTGGAGCAGGGTACAGCGTGCGACCGCGCCACAAGTTGAGAGCACCTGTGACCGATTCGCTTGCTGGCACTGGTTTCCCTGATTCCTCCGTCTTGAGTCCGCCTACCACTTGCCCCACGATGCCGCGTGATGGGGTAATGGTCTGGCTTTCAAAATCCACGTCTGACCATTTCAAAGCCAACAGTTCGCTGACTCTCAGCCCTGTTGCTGCTGCCAAGAATACGGCGGTACGCGTTGGCTCGGGGAGTTCTCCCAGCAGTGCGGTCAGTTCATGGGTGGTGAGAACGTCAGGTTGCTTCGCTCGCTTGGCTGACTGCCTTACAAGAGTGATGGGGTTGCGGTTGAAAAACTCCCAGCGCATCGCGTGGGTGTAAAGGGCCGACATGATATTCCGAATCTTGGCGCGGCTACTGTTCTCAAGTGGCGTAGTGCTGAGCCATGCTTCGACTGCTACCGCTTTCACGTCTGACAAGTTGAGGTTTCCCCACATCGGCACAATCCACGTTTTCAGGTAGCTGCCATACACTTCCTGAGTCGAGTGCGCTTTCCGTGGGAGTTCATTTTGGGTGTAGTGTTTCACGAGTTGTGTTAGGGTCATTCCCGCTCCGTGGAGCAGGTCAAAGGATTGCCCCGCCTGCCAGGTGGCGGGCGTCCTGGAGCAACCGACAAAGAGAAACAAGCGCTGCGAGAAGAGGCATTGGAACTGCTTCGTAAAGGGGAAATACGAGTGTCCGTGGCCCTAAAACGAATAGCGCAACGACACGGGATCAGCCTCCGCAAAATGCAAAGAATTTGGGCACAGCCCCAGAGGAAATTCCGCCAGAAAGGCTGACTGCGCGCGCATTCCATTCCGGTTTCACGTCTGTTAATCGGTTGATATACACTCCGGCGCACTTTCGTGCCATTGCGCCATACACGCCTAAGTTATAGAATCCAATTGACTTAAGCGGGCCTGCCGCCTGTTGGAAGCAGCCGACAAGCCCTGACCACCAAGGGAGGTATGACTCCAATGGCAGCTGCGAAAACCCTACCGCAACAAGACTTATCCCGCAAATCCCCCGTTAACAGAACTGGCGTTCTCACGCTCACCGGCTTTGGAATTAAGGTGCGTATGCAGTCCGGTCATCTCGAAATCGAAGATGGTATTGGCCCTGAACGGCGTAAGATCAGGCTCGCCCGCGTGGGCCACGGGCTGAAGCGCTTGGTCTGCATCTCTGAGGATGGTTTCACGACCCTGAGTGCATTGAAATGGCTCGCTGAAGTTGGCGCTTCGTTCGTGATGCTGAACCGAAACGGAAAAGTCCTACTTGTGACTGGTCCGACTGCGCCTAGCGATGTTCAACGGAGAAGGAGACTGTTTGGCGGGCAAGCTGCGGCCCGGCAACGTGCATAGTGCCGAGGACTGGGAAGAAGTGCTTCTGCCGGAAATCGAGCGCCAACAGGGACTGGGGAAGGAGGTGGTGTTTCGAGCCGATGCCGCGTTTGCCAAGCCGGAGATCTACGAAACGCTGGAAGAACGCGGGGTGAAGTACGCGATTCGGCTTCCGGCGAACGACAACCTACTGCGGGACATCGAGGAACTGCTGACGCGCCCGATAGGACGGCCCAGTCACAAACCCGTGGTGTGGTACAAGGGCTTTCTCTATCAAGCCGCCAGTTGGAAAACAGCACGACGGGTGGTGGCGAAGGTGGAGTTCCATGCTGGGGAGTTGTTCCCGCGAGTGGGGTTCATCGTGACCAATCTGGAGACGCCGAGCCGGGCGGTGGTGCGGTTCTACAACAAGCGCGGGACGGCGGAGCAGTGGATCAAGGAGGGGAAGCAGGCCGTAAAGATGACCCGCCTTTCTTGCCATCGGTTCCGCTCCAACGAGGTGCGGCTGGCGCTGAGCCTCTTGGCCTACAACCTGGGCAACTTATGGCGACGGCTGGCACTGCCCAGACAGATCGAGAACTGGTCGCTGACCAGTCTGCAACAACGGCTCGTGAAGACCGGTGGGCGGCTGGTGAAACATGCTCGCTACTACTGGCTTTTTCTGGCGGAAGGACATCTGAACCGGCGGCGGTTCGGAGCCATGCTGGGCCGGATCGTGCTGCTGCCGCTACGGACTGGATAGCGCTGGGCGAAGTAAGCCGCGCGGAATCTGGCTACAGCGGGGTTGGGTAAGGGAAAGGTGTTGCAAAACTAGGTCACAAATGGGGCAATTTTGGGCTGCACTGGTGCGGATGGAAGACCGTCGAGGAATGTTCCCGATGAAAAATCGTTTCACAGTGTCGCGAACAGGCGAGACGGATGTACTATGGTGCCGTTCTTGAGGCCAAAAAGGAAATTCCGGCTTAATGCCACGCGCACCGGAATGTCGTTCTTGACTGGCATCGTCAAGAGCGATGGCGGATCGATCTTGAAATCAGCGAGGGTGACCGGAATGGTCCCCGTGATGTGAGTCTCGCCGCCTTGTTTTTCCACTTTGAAGGGAACCTGCTTATACTGGGCCGTCTGGCCGGCGAACTGAATCTCCAGATCGGCATTGATGGTCGCCGATGCGGCGGCCGATTCGGGCAGGCGAGTGCGGACGGTTACCAGCGGAAACTCGGCGCCGCGCGTGACCTGCAGCATGTGAAGATCGCGGTTGCTGTCTCCGGAATCAAACGACTTCACGGGTACCGCGATCAGGAAGTCGCATTGACCCGCGTGGCAAACGCCCTTTCCTTTCGCCGCGTGGCTCACACCTTCAGTCTGGTGCAAGGGGTGCGATACATGGTATGTGAGAGTGCTCTGTTGAAGAACCCATTGGCTGTCGGCTCCAGCAAAAGCGGGGAGTGTCACCAGCAACAACGCAACCAGCATTCTCTTGCTCATAAGCGGTCTTAGAACTTCACGGAAACCGACAGAAGAGCGGCCCCAAACGCCCCAGCCGTCACAATCGCCACAGGTCCATGCGCGGAGGCGATGCCATGAACCTTTTCTCCTTTACTCTTTTGATCGAAAGCTATTGCTCCCAGGATTGGAGTCAGAATCATGCCGGGGCCATGTATCCAAGCCATGGCTTCGTGAAATTTTATCGGACCGCGCTTTTTGGTTCCGGGAATTCTGGGGGCGCGAATGGCGTAATAGGCCGTGATACCGTACAAATCTCCCGTTAAGCTGCCAAGAGCCACATGCAGATCGCGAGAGGCCGTGCTGGTGCTCTTGCCCCCGGCGCCCATAGAAGCGATCACGGTGGCGATCAAGGGACCCGCCGTGATCAAACCCATCCGTTGATGGATCTTCAGCATGTGTGTCCGCTTATCCAGCAACGCCTGCTCGCGGGCGTTTCCCTGGGTTTGCTCCGGAGAAAGGCCCAGATCCGCGAGCGTGGGCTCGGTCTTGCTGCTGGATGGCGCATTCGGCAAATTGTCCTGTTGCGCGGGTGTGGGTTTGGCAGGGATTGTCTCGCCCGCTTCCAACTTTTCGTCCGGAAGCGCAGTCTCGGTCCCAGTGACGGCTGTTGAAGGAATCTCCAACGTCTTCAAGCCGGGTGCTTCAAACTTGAGCCGGTAGTTGCCTGGAGGCAGACCTTCAAACTTATAAGAGCCATCCGTACCCGAGGTCGCGCTTCGCACCTGGCCATTGTCTGTACTTGTCGCTGTCACGGTTGCATTCGGAACTGCGTTACCGGAGGCATCGACAACCCTGCCCGTCAACGTTCCCATTCCAGCCGTCTGAGCCATCAGAGACGGAGCGATTGTAACGGACAGACACACAAGAAAAACGAGGCCAGGGACACCACTTTGTCGGTTGCGAAAGACCTTCCTCAACATCCTCCACCTCACCCTTTCCGATGGTGCCATGGCCTCGTGTGGTATGGGCCACCAGAAGACAATAGGTCCGCAACATTACGGTGTCTTTTCCGCAAGATGACAATTTGTTCATCCACAGCCTAATTGCCCCGTTCCACCTCTACCCACGGGTATGATTTCCTCTACGTCATCTCGATCATGGTCTGGGGTTGCAACCATTCCATGATCTTCCACTTCATAGTACACACGGCTTCTTTCACTTTCTTGGGGCCTCCTGCATTTGCTGCCCCGTCCTGCTGCGGTTCGCGCGGTGTTGAAGAGCGGCTCTCCAAGCGGAGAACCATCGGGAGTTATGGCGATGCGACGAATTGTATTAGGGCGAGCAGTGTTGTTGGTCAGCATCTGCTGCGGTATGAGTGTTGCGCAGACGCTGAGGACGCGGCCTCCGGTGGGGACGCAGCAGCAGAGTGAGGATGCGCCTGCGTCGCAGAATGCGGCGGCAAATGCGGAAATAACGTCCGTGACGATGCCCATGAGCGTAGAGGCGGGAACTCCGATCAAAGTCGCATTGGACTCGGAGGTGCGGGTGCGAGAAGTCGGTCAGGCGATCCATGGCAAAACGACGGAGCCGGTGTATGCGTTTGACAAGCTGCTGATTCCGGTGGGAACGGTGGTGAACGGGAAAGTATCGGCGATCGATGCGGTACCGAAGATGGTTCGAACGATGCAGGCGACGAATGGGAACTTTTCTCCGGTGCGCATAGTGCATGTGCAGTTTGACGAATTGGTAATGGGGGATGGGCGAACCGTGGCGCTACATACGGTAGCTTCTCCTGCTCCGGATGGAGTTCTGCGGTTTGTTTCGGCGAATGAGAAAGCGGAGCAGAAGAATAAAGTACAGGACGCGGCAGCGAAAAAAGTGAGTGCAACGCGGCAGGCGATCCACCAGCAGTGGAGCGATTTACAGAAGCAGATCCATGAACCGGGAAAGATGCACAAATTGAAACGGATCGTGCTGGCACAGTTGCCGGTGCATCCGCAATATATTGATGCGGGGACGAGCTTTAATGCGAACTTGTTGCAACCTTTGGATTTTGGAACGGAGGCGATGAAACCAGAAGCATTGACTGATATTGGAACGGCACCGCCGACCGGAAGCGTGGTGCATGCGCGGCTGGAGACAGGCTTAAGTTCGGCGACGGCGAAGAAGGGCGATCCGGTCGAGGCGGTGATCACCGAGCCGCTGGTGGTGTCCGATCATCTGTTTCTACCGGAGGGCAGCGTGATTAAGGGATCGGTCGTGCAGGTGGCCCCGGCGCGGCGACTGGGGAAGAATGGGCAACTACGAATTTTATTTCACCAGGTTGCACCGCCGAATGGAATTGAGCAGAAAGTGGAAACGAATCTGGAAGGCGTGGCCGTCGCCAAGGACGAACATCTGAAGTTGGATGCGGAAGGTGGGGCGCAGGTGACGACGCCGCGAACGAGATATTTAATCACAGGAATCCAGGTGATGCTGGCGGCCTCGCAGGCGTCTCCGGATCGGGATGCGGGACAGGGAGGACAGAGTGTAGGTGAAGCCGGAGGCGGCGCGGTGAGCGGGGCATCGGGATTTAAGTTGGTTGGTATGGTTGTGGGGATTGCGGCGCATTCGCGCGTGGTGTCGGCCGGGTTTGGATCGTACGGAGCGGCGATGTCGATCTATTATCATTTTCTGGCGCGCGGACGCGACGTGGTCTATCCGAAAGACATGGCCATGGTGGTCGGTCTAGGAACTCGCGACAGCAAATCGAACAATACGCTTGGCCCCTCTGCGGAGTTAGCTCAACCTCAGAACGGTCCTCAGTAAGCCAGCGTAGACCCGTTCAGAGGCCTCCCACTAGATTCGCACACCTCAGGAAAAGTGAGGAGGGATAAAATCTAAGAGTACGGTTCGGATCCCCGCGGTTCGTTCCGATCTATCCGAAGATCGAAGCTCGGGCCACGATCTGCTCCACCAAGACTTCATCTTGAACGAATGGTTCGAGCACGGCAGCTATCTCTGCCTCAAATCTCGGCTGCCGTTCGCGGAGAATTTCAGGAGACGTATTCGACTTGGACAGAGCCCGCCCGATTAGATCGTGAATCGTGACCTCACGGCGTTCGGCAACCGACGTCTCGCCAAGTGCTCTAAAGCGTGAGTCCGCAAACCATTGCTTTGGGTCAATCCGATATTGCTTCTCTTCTGGCCCCGATGCCCAAGATTGGGGAACGAGAATCCGCTCCAGCACCGTCAAGGTCGCGCTGCGTTCCAACCAATGAAGTGCGCGGCCAATGGTGATGACATCGTAGGTTTGAGCCGTCACGCCATCTTGCCGGCTTTCGTCGCCGCCTTTCGTGCGGTGCGTGTCTTTTTCCGAGCTGCTGTTGCGGTTTTTCTGACTCTGCGTGCGGCTTCAACCGTGGATGGCAATTCCCGCTGTCCTATAGCTGTCCACTAAAGATTCCCTAACGCTTCTTACAAGGCTTTTCGAGGGCCACCCGCGTCTTGTAAGTTGTTGAAATTACTAATCATTTTGGGCTCATAATCCAACGATCACGGCCCGGAGGCTAGCACAAGAAATTATGAAATATTCCCGCCCAAGTGTGACCGAACCATCGAGCCCGATTGAAAGAACAGCTATCTTGAGCCGAACATAAAGAAGCCGATCAGATCAGCCATGCGCTGCCCCCGTTTTTGAACCCACGATTTCAACCCACGATTCGCATGTCTCTCACGTCTTCTCAAGGACTTAGGCGGCCACCTGGAGTCACTTAAGTTGTTACAACGACAGCTTAACGTAGCACTGAAAAGGCTGGCGTCGAGGAAGATGTTCAAGCCCATGCGCTCTCGGCAGACGGGTCGCTATTGAGTATCTCCCGAAACAATCATCTGGTGGTACTCGTCAACAGCGTCATTCCATTCTTGGATGTCGGCATCCGTCAGGAACCGCATATTCTGTTGGGTAACGATCCGGCCCGTATTGTTCATCGCGTAGACCAGCGCGGGGTCCATCCCAGGCAACTTAAAATAGCTGCCCTCCACGATATTCATCAGAGTCTTGCCGTCACGATCCAATTCACCGGGCGCTCCACTCGCACGAACCCGATGGTCGGCCCAGCAACGAGCTCCCCGTGCATGTGGGCGGCGTTCCTCGAACCCGCCTGCTCGTGAAGGCTGTACACGTTTTGGGTGCAGACGAAAAGACGATCTTGCGAAGCGTGCTCAAGTTTCGCGAGGGCGAAGTGGGCTGGATTCGGTTTGGCTGCCGAAGCCGCCCGCCGCCGCAGTTACGCTGATCATGGAGCCGAACAGCGACCAAGACAATTGTGGCCATTTTGTGGCCAGAACAGCCAGTAATTCCCGTTATTGACCACAAATTCACTGCGCCAAGGAGTGACCCTGCGCGTCTCATAGCGAAAGCGAAGTAATTTGTTTTCAGTTACTTGCAAAATGGCAGCTCTAGCGGAAGTTTTCAGGCTCGCAGATTCTCAATCTTCAAACCCGGGTTCGATTCCCGGTAGCGCTACCAACCTTCCTTAAGCTGTTCATTCCCAAGCGCATCCGAGTTCCCTCCAGTGCTTGTGCCTACATTTGTGCCTACATTTGAAAATTTTCTGCGGAAAAGCCACGGGAAATTTTCAGCAGGCAGTATTACTAATTAGTACACATGGGTATCAAGATAGTAACGTGGCAAACAAAACCGTCAATATTTACGAGCGTGTGAAGGTGGATGGGAAGTGGAGGGACCGGCCTGTCGTTGTCCCGAAACTCAAACCTGACGGCAAGCTCTATTTGAAAGATGATCGAGACGGGAAGTTCATGATTTCGTGGTACGAGGGTCGCAAGAAAGCCCGGTACCCACAGACGTTTAAGAACCTTAGCGAGGCTCTACGCTTCAAGGCCGACAAAGAGTGGTATCTCCAAAATCTGCATCGCGGAGTCCAAGACCCCACCCTGCCCGATTCTCGGGTGCCGATCTCCACTGCCATCAATGCCTACCTTGACGAAATCACGGGCAGCAAGGCTACCAAGAAAGCCCATCGGCACGACCTACGGGAGTTCGAGGCGTGGAACGCGGGACTCGAACAGCGGAAGAAGAAATACGTTGAGGAAATTGACAAGGCCCACATGAGGCGGTTCTTTGAATACCTCGTGGACGATGAACCCGAGAATTGCCCATTCACAGCAGCATGGAAACTGCTCAGGCTCAATAAATTCATTCGCACTGTCCTGCATCTCGACCCCGGTAGCAACCGAGAGGACGCCGAGACCGAGTTGGAGCCGTTTGAGTGCGAGCTTCCGCCCACTGGCAGACGCAAGAAAACGGATAGCCAAAATCGAGAGTGAGACACTACCCAATTTTCACACCAGCGAGAGTATTTCTGTCGTGGGTTGTTGGTGAAACATTGCGATGTCACTCATTGACCTTGGGTCATCCAACGCGTCGGCGCTGCGAACTGCTCCCGGTTCACGAATACGTGGTCCCCGATGAGCAGCGTGTCCTCCATCGAACTGGACGGAATCTCAAACGCCTGAAGCACAAAGGTGATGATAAACAGGCCGGTGACCAGCACTCCAGCCAAGGAGGCCAAAAATTCCACCGTCGTCTCGCGCGGCTTTTCGTCCACAATGACTTTTTCTTTTTTCGGCACGGTTGCCATCCGTTTCTTCTAAGCGCAACAGCCAACCCAAATGCAAACGACACCATATTAAATTAGAAGCATGTCACTCGCGGGCGAGCACTCTAGCCGCTGGGAACGTTCGAGCGTACTGTTGCAATCGCTGAGCTAGGTCCCTAAAGCGCCTCTCCGCCCGCGCGAGTGCCGTCATCGAGTACGACCGTGTTTGCAGATTGCTGCCGTCGAGTCGCTGGACAGAAACGGAAACTTCTTTGACAGGGCGTGCAAATTTCTCACTAATTGCTTTTTGGATGAGCGGCATCCGCAATTGTGTCTGCCAGTTTGGCTCGAAGGGGCCCAGTAAGACGGCTCTGTAGTAGTCCGATGTCACGTCAACACGGCTGATTTCACTTACAAGGGTTAGGTATCCAGAGCCGAACCGAATCAGGATGTGGCTATCAGCGACAGCGACATTTTCAGTTTCACACCAACGAACGTACGACTCGAACGCTAGTTCAATCTCATCAACGCGGGTGAGGTCCTTAAACTGTGCGCGCTGAATGATATCGCGAAGATACTGCCGCGCAACGGTGGTTTGCTTTGTTCTATGGTAGTTATAAATGCTCAACAGTAAGGCACGGTTGTACCCTGTCTTGAAGGCGTGCGAAGGAGTTGTGAGTTTCTCTCGCAACCATCCGCGCGGCTGTCGTAAGCACACTTCCAATTCGCTGTGAGAAATCTTCATTGCAGTAGTGGTGTAAGCCCGGGATACTTCCCAAGTACCGATTGGGCTTCGGACGCGGCCCGCTTGTACATCGCCATGGTATCGGCGACCGTGATGGACGGCGATATGAGTTCCGGCCAGACGATTGTCACTTCGCTCGCTGGAGTATTCAGTACCATTTGAACAAATAATCCGTAATCAATCAGATTTCTGCGTCCGTCGTCATCATCTCCAGACAAAACGTCTAAGGTTTCAGCAAAAAGATTACGTGCGTACGCAGTGGAGTCGGAGCCGTGCGTTTCGATTGCAATTCGACGCAGGATACATGGAATGCAGAAGCCGCAGTGAGTTGCTGTCCCCGACAGCCGTGCATTCTTCCAGCAACTACTACTGACAGGTACAGCCTCTGGGAGGCGTTGGATGACTGGGGAGATGACCTCTGCCTTCGTGCGGTTTATGTATGGATTCTCAATACTGATGGACAGACTGAGGACAGAGGACAGGAACTGCTCCATTAATTTAAGTATCTCTGGGTGTGCCGTGCGTGTCGAAAACGGACCGATTCTGCCTTCCGTAGCGGGAAGGTGAACGGCCATCTGACCGTTCTCGGCGATCACCACAATCTTGTTGTGCCCAGCTCGCCTTGCACAGAGCGCAGCAAGTGTAAGGAACAGAAATGAACGTGTTCGCTGGCTACTCTCAGCGTCAAAGGTCAGCTGCGGACTCGGATTCGTGGACTTCGCCGTGACCATGAATCGGCGGTGTGGGAAGGATAGGCCGAGCCTTGACGACATTAGCTCAACAAGCTGTTCCTGCGCTGCAGCCATCGGCTGGTTATGCGTGAGATGGCTGACCAGCTGAAGTTTGTCTCCCGCGAGTCCGAGGTCGATCGCTGCGGCCAGAGAATCTAGTCCGCCTGAAAAGAGCAATGTCTTCCCTAACGTGGCACTCTGTCCCAGAGATTTTTCGAGTGATCCGTTCACCTGTCTAAGCGTCAGAGTCCACGAATCGCTCGACAACTTACGAAGAATTTGTTCGATGCGGCGTGTTTCCGGCTGAAGCACGCCGATGTTTACGACGGGAACGGAAATATGGAGGTCACGAGGCGCATCCTCCCGTTCCCCGCGTTTCGTGCATCTGTCGGTGGCATACACGACCGCAGCAAGCAGCAATAGATCATTTTCAAGTGACGTGACACTGCCGAACTCAGTCTTGAATTTGCCCTCTCCCGTGAGCAGATTCTTCGTGGTGTCCAAAATTGCGTCGGTGTTTCCCGTGTCGCTACCACCGCGACGAGCATAGACGAAAGTCATCGGTGGGCCTCCTTCTTCTGGAGGGCATCAGTGACCTTAGCCACAAAGGTTTTCCACCCCGCGGGACCTTTACTGGGTTCACCCAAGTCTGACACACGCGACCGAACGAGGTTGCGGATTGATGATTTCAACTGGATGGCATCTGAAACCGCCGACACTCGCCCCTTGGCCGCGACGACAGTCGGCAAGTCTCGCGCGACGTAGTAGCCAATTACTTCGCTGAACAGCTCGGCAGGAAATGATGTCGTGGCTGGCCCTTGCAAGGTGCAACGTGCGAGTGCACGACGCCCGAACTCAACCGCGAGTCCCACGTTCGCAACATGGAGAGCAGCGTCGTCATACGTCTCCAACGCACGTTGGGCAGAGAGACCTTGGCGAGAAAGCTCCCAAGCGGTCGCGAGGAGCGGATGGCTAAGATCGCGCCCCAACCCAGCGTGTCGGTCTTGCGCTGCCGCTCGGCAGACTTCTCTGACCTGCATGTCAACACTAACGTCGGTTCTGCCCAAAACTGCGAGGGCGGTCTTCCACGAAGGCGTTGGCGGTGACGGGTCGTTCCGTGAGGTTCCCATTAGTCAACCCCCGGCTCAAATCGCTCGGTCTTTACCCGATTCAGTTCCTTCTTAACCGTTGCCGTTTCGATAAGTCCGCCAGTAAACAGGAGTTTCCAACGCACCGAGTTTCGGAAGTCAGTGACTTCTGTGAAGGCCTGAACCGTGGTTGCTAGTGTCTTCTCTGCCATGAAGCACAAGGGCACGCGGGTTTCGCCAAGGAAATCGCTTGCTGGCTTCAGGAGGGCAGACTTGTCCTGCTGAAATTTAGAGGAGACCAAAAGTGCAGCGACGACTTCGTTGCGGTTTTGCTGATAATCTTTTTGCTTGTTCACGTATTCCACGAGGGCGCGGAGTGAAGGCCACGTTACTGTCATGCCCGATTCGTACGCTTTCGCGTCTACGACGATCAGCGACGAATCTGGTAATTGGGCAATCATGTCGCTGACTCGCAACCCGCGACGACGCCCGCCGAAGCGACCGACCTTTCTGCCAAAACAAAATTCAAGTCCATCCGCAACCAAATCTTCGAAGATAGCCCACGCCTCACCTGCCATGCCATTCGGAACCTTGTTTTTCGCCGCAGTTGCGAGAGCATCGGAATAGTCATTTGTTAGAGCCCGCCACGACGGAATAGCACCTCCAAGTACGTTCAAAAACTCAGTCCAGCTGACCTGTCCTACGCCCCCTTGTTTAGATACGAAGATCGCGGCACGACCGACACTTCCGGCCGTTTGCTGCATCGCCTTAAGTGTGGTTGAGTCAAAGTGATGATAGGCCGTAAACGCTATGCGAAAGTGGAGCATCGCGCCGAGCCGGGAAGGCCGTTCACAATCGAACTCCATATGACGGGGATGCGAGTCCGTGCTGGTGATGACGTATCCAGACGCCAACAGTGTGCGCGTTGCGGTCGAATATATTTCGCGCGATTCTCCATGCATCGAATTTCGAACCGCTGGCATGATTATTAGCTAAGTTCGATAGCATACCGCTTTTCGGAGCAATTTTGGAGGCTGAGTGTTCTTGTGTTCGGAATTTCGGAAGTCGCAACCTGCACCGAGCGCGACCGCACCGATTTCACAGGGGGTTTAGCCTTGCAATCCCACTACAAGAACAGACGATTCTGAATCTGTGCGAGTTCCACGGCTGCGGAGCAGGCTTCGTCGTCGTTCGCCACGCGATTGATCCGAGTGCTAACGGGATAGCACCGCATCTGGCGGGCATCGTATGGCTTCAGGAGGTCGGACGCCGCAGCGACATCCTTCATTCCGGGATCGAGCCACAGGTCGTTGGAAGGCTGGTCATCTGCTCGGCAACGGCATACCACTTGCCATCTCGCTTCGTGTACACCGCAGTAAAACGCAGGCGATCCTCTCCTTCTCCCCCATCAGCAGACCATCGACCGCGCCACTCTCCATTGACAACTACCGTTTGTCCGTAGCTTCGAGCGATCTCGCAGAGGTGCTCTACAATCTGAGTACCCGACCCGTTCTGCTACCATGACTTGCGCCTGCACAAGGCGGCTGCGAACAACATGGTTCATCTCTCGCCGACGACAGTTTTCGACGTTCAAACTCTGGCCGCTTACGCCATCTTTCTCGCGAGCTATCTGGTCTTTGCACTGGGAAAATTCCCCGGATTAAAAATTGACCGTGCGGGCGCTGCGATTATCGGCGCTGTAGGCATGGTGGCGTTCCGGGTTGTGCAGCCGTCTGACGCGCTGCGGTTCATCGATTTCCCCACGCTGGTGCTGTTGTTCTCGATGATGCTGATCGTAGGCAATCTTCATCTGGTGGGATTCTTCGAGTGGAATGCTGAGATGGTGCTGCGGCGACTGAAGCCGTCGCGGCTGTTGCCTGCGGTGGTCTTTACGTCGGGAGTGCTTTCCGCATTTTTCGTGAACGATATTGTGTGCCTCGTGATGGTGCCGTTTGTACTGAGCATCACGCGCAGGCTGCGGCTGGAACCATTGCCGTATCTGTTGGCGGTGGCGACGGCATCGAATATTGGCAGCGTGGCGAGTATCACGGGGAATCCGCAGAACATGCTGATCGGGTCTTTTTCCCACATCTCTTATCGTGACTTTCTCCTGCACCTTGGGCCGGTGGCGGTGGTGGGTTTGTTCCTAGATTGGATGGTGCTGCACTGGATGCATATGCGGAAGGTGAAGCATGCGGGATTGGTGAACGACGGGATTCCACTGCCGCCACTCGATCTTTCGCGGCTGACGAAACCAGCGATTGTGGTAACCGCAGTTGTGGTTGCGTTTTTTGCCGGTGTACCCCCAGCGATGGCAGCGGCTTTGGGCGCGGCGGTGTTGCTGATTACCCGAACGATCGAGCCGCGAAAGCTGTACGAGGAAGTGGACTGGGGTCTTCTGGTGTTCTTTGTCGGGCTGTTTTTGATTGTGGGCGGAGCGCAAAATGCCGGAATTATCGGGGAGTTTCTGGGGATCGCAGAGCATTGGAATCTCCACAATCTGGGGGCCTTCACGGTTGCGGTGTCGTTGCTGAGCAATATTGTGAGCAATGTACCGGCGGTGATGCTCTTGAAGTCGCTGGCACCGCACTTTGCGAATCCAAATACGGCGTGGCTGGTACTGGCGATGGCTTCGACGCTGGCGGGGAATCTGACGATCACGGGCAGCGTGGCGAACATTATTGTGGTCGAGAGCGCCAAGCCGGACGTGAAGATCAGGTTCTGGGAATATTTCCGCGTTGGGCTGCCGATTACCGTGATGACGTTGATCGTGGGATGGGCGTGGCTGGTGTGGGTTAAATAGATTCTTCCACAAAAGGGCTGAGAACAAAAAGGAGATTCCTGATTAAGAGCGTGCCAGAGCCTGACGCCTCCATTGAGGCTAAAACGTCCCCTTCACGGCGAACGCTGCTTGGACTCGATTGGCTCAATTTCCTCCTCGCCGACGTGCAGACGGGGGTGGGGCCGTTCCTCGCCATTTACCTCGCTGGCTACAAGTGGAATGAAGAGCGCGTCGGGCTTGCGCTCACAGTCGGCGGGATCGCAGGAATTCTCACGCAGACCCCGGCTGGTGCGCTCGTTGATTTCCTCCGATCAAAGCGGGCGCTGGTCGGTGTGGCCGTGACCGCGCTGGCTGCAGGGGCGCTGCTGATCGCTCTTTTTCCGTCGTTCTGGCCCGTCATGAGCGCTCAGGTCTTGATTGGCGGCACGTCCAGCGTCTTCCTCCCAGCCATCTGCGCGATGTCGCTCGGGATCGTCGGACGTGCCGCATTCGACGCCCGCCAAGGGCGCAATCAGACGTTCAACTCGGCAGGGAACGTGATTGCCGCTGTGTCGATGGGCGTCCTCGGCTACCTCGTTTCCAACCGGAGCATCTTCTTCTTCGTCGCGGCTTTCGCTGTCCCCACGATTCTGGTCCTGCACATAATCAGACCCACCGACATTGACTACGAGGTCGCCCGTGGCGCAACTGATGGCGAGAAAGGGGGCAAAGTCGAAAGCGTCGAGGTGCTCTTCTGGGAGCGCCCACTCGTCCTCTTCCTCGGATGCGCCGTGATGTTCCATTTCGCGAACGCGGCGATGCTGCCGCTCTTGGGCGAGATGCTGGCAAAGGGTCAAGGCCGAAGCTCGATGATGTTCATGTCGGCGTGCGTGGTAACGACCCAGTTCGTCATCACGCTGATCGCGTCTTGGTCGGGACGGACGGCAGGAACGTGGGGTCGAAAGCCACTTCTGCTGATCGCGTTCGGCGTGCTTCCGATTCGTGGCGTTCTTTACACCCTCACGTCCAATACGGCATTGCTCGTGGCCATCCAGATCATGGACGGCGTCGGGGCGGGAATCTTCGGCGTTGTGTCCGTGCTCGTGATCGCCGATCTGACGCGAGGTACTGGCCGATTCAATCTCACGCTGGGAGCCATCACCACTGCGGTCGGTATCGGCGCGGCTCTGAGCCAAGTCATCGCTGGTAGTATCGTTCACCACGTGGGCTTTCGCGCCGGCTTCCTATTCCTCGCGGGGGTGGCGTCGGCGGCGTTCGCTATTCTCTATTTTTTCATGCCCGAGACGCGCAATATACGATTGGCAAAAGAGTGACAGGCACGCAAACGAAAGCGCCCCGGACTCGATTGAGTCGCGGGACGCTCGTTTGAACAGCCCTCCTCCAGAACGCTCTTACCTCAGTTCGACTCGGGTAAATGCTTCAAGTGTGTAATGCCGATGTTTCTATCCGTGTGAAGGACTTTTCGAAGCTAGCCAACGTTCAGCAAAATTCGCAAAAGTGAGACTACCACGACCACAAGTACCGAGAGCATGACGCTGTATTCACTGAAGTCACGAATCCTGTTTGGCCAAGTCTTGCTGATGAAATGATCCATCTTGTCCCCCAATCCAATGTTAGCTAGCTTGCAGCGAAATGCCAGTTTGCACAATGGCTCGTGCGTGGCGCTGACGACAGTACTCCGTGCGGGGGTGACTGAAGTCACTGACGTCTGCGTTATGCCACTGTGGCGGCACTGCTGGGCTACTCACTCGCAGATGTGACTCGCATCGAGTGCTAGCTCTGCCAAACATATTTACCGCAGGTACAGTGCACGGTATCGGTAGGCTGTCGCTTGGTTAGTTGCTGTTTGCAGACCGGGCAAGGTTTGGTCATTACGTAGGTCATAATCTTGGCTCCTTGAAAAGACTAGGCGCCGATGCGGTCATCGTGAATGGCTCCTGCGTGCCACATGACGGCACTGCGGGGCCAGCATGGTGAGTCCTCGGTCTTTCATTGGCTGCCCGCCACGTGTAGCTCAGTCGGTCTTTAAGCAGGGAACTTGGCGGTGTCGGCAAATAGCTTCACAACTTCGCGGTGAGAGAAGATGAACGGATCAATCAGCGCCAACCAATTATCGGCGGCTGCTCGTCCAGCGATTTGTCGCGGATGACAACGCCGATGTGCTCTGCTCCGGAGGTTGGGAGACCGGAGACCATCCCCCCCAGCAGAGTTTCGAGAGTCTCTCCGATTGATTGTGCTACATTAGTATTCGCTAAGCATGACTCACAAGCAGTTGAAGGTCGGTACCGCCAACCAGCGTCAACCCCCTCCACAGCAGCGAATCTTCTCAGCACATTTCAGGAAACAAGAATAGGAACATCAATGGCAGAACAAGGAACAGTGAAGTGGTTTAACGACGCCAAGGGCTATGGTTTCATCAGCCGTGAAAATGGCGAAGACGTTTTCGTGCATTTCTCAGCGATTCAAGCGGGCGGCTTCAAGAGCCTGCAAGAAGGGCAAAAGGTGCAGTTCGACGTGACCAAGGGCCCCAAAGGCTGGCAAGCGGAGAACGTTACCCCTGTCTAGGTAACGACGCTTTCTAAGGCGATAGCGTGCCCGAGATTCGAAAGGATATCTCGGGCATTTTTGCGTCTGCAATGGTTGCAACTTAATCCCGCTCTTTGCGAAGCTTTTTTCGGGCACGCTTTTGAGCCAAAGCTTGTTTGACCCGGCGTCTTTCGCCCGGCTTCAAATAGTAGGAGTGACGCTTCACGTCCTTAATAATGTCTTCCGTCATGACCTTGCGTTTGAACCGCCGCAAGGCGTTCGCCAACGACTCGCCTTCTTGCAGTCGAATTTCTGCCACACTCATCACCCCCAAGCCAGCACTATATCGGACACATTCGAGCTTACTCCCTTTGTGCGGCGCTTCTTGGCCGCCAACTGCCAAGTTCGCCGTCTGCTTCGCTAAACCGCTAAACATCCTTCAGTTGGTTCTCATCCAGTCCGAAATAGTGACCCAGTTCATGGATGACAGTCAGGCGGATTTGTTCGCGGACTTCAGCTTCGTTGGAGCAGACCGCCTCAATATTCTTCTGGTAAAGCACGATGTGATCGGGTCCTGACGGTAGGCTAAATATGCTTTTCTTGGTCGTGGGCACGCCATGGAAGACACCCAGCAGCAGTCGCCTGCGCTGCCCCAGCTTCGGTGGTCGCTGGTTCGCCGGAAAATCTTCAACGAGGATCGCGACGTTCTGGATGCGGCTGCGGAACTCTCCCGGCAGCGAATCCAAAGTCTCTTCTGCAACCTTGACGAAATCTTCGCGCTTCATCCTTCACCACTGACACAAACGACGCACCTCCACCGAGTAGCCTCCGTCATCCTCTTCATCGTCGTCACCCTCATCGTCCGTAACGTTTCCTTCATCTTCCTCATCGTCCTCTTCCTCGTCTGGCTCTTCCCGAAGAAGGACATCGGCTTGCGCCGAGCGATCCGAAGGGTTCGCGTCGAGGCATTGTGGGCGTATTCTGCTCATGTCCCACATGGTACTCTGTGCCTGTTGGCAAGAGCAGCAGGGTGTTCCTTGCACGCGCTGCCGGGATCAACTGGCCGAGGACGAATCGCTTGGTACATCCAGCAGGGGAGGCCACCATGTCGTCGCGCACAATCTTTCTAAGCAGGCTGATCGGGCTGTACTGCATTCTCGTCGCGCTATCCATGATGACTCGCAAGCAAGCCATCGTGGAGACGGTGACCGCCCTTCTTCAGAACCCATCGATGATGTTGATCCTCGGCGTAATCACGCTAGCCGCTGGGTTGGCGATGGTTCTCGCGCACAATATTTGGTCGGGGGGTGCGCTCGTGGTTGTGGTCACCCTCGTCGGTTGGATAACGCTGATCAAGAGCCTGTTCTTTTTGTTCCTGCCGCCAGAGTTAGAAGCAGGGTTTTTTCTCAGGCAGCTTCACTACCAAGAGCTTTTCTATGTGTACGGGGCTATTTCGCTCGTCCTCGGCATCTACCTGACCTATGGCGGATTCAAGTCAAGATCCAGTTAGCCAGTATCTCCCTCACTGGATCGTGCCGTCTTCGCCGAGGGTGCTTCTGTTCTTTCCAATCACACGCACTTCTTTCCCACGCAGACCAGCGTATTTGACCGCCATGCCGAGTAGTAGGTATTCGTCGTCTTGGTAATCGGCAGCAAAGGCGTCTTGGTGAAGCAAAACTAGTTCCGTGTCATCCGCGCACGCCTTCGCGAACTCAGGAAGCTTCTTTCTGATGGTAGCGATCAGGCTGGACTCTCGCTGCATTCGCTCGTCATTGGTCATCGTGCTATGAGAATAGCCGATTCTGAATCTGGGCGAGTTCCACGGGCGCGGAGCATTCCTCGTCGTCGTTCGCCACGTGATTGATCCGTACGCTCACGGGATAGCACCGCATTTGCCGAGCATCGTAGGGCTTCAGCAGATCGGACGCCGCAGCTTGGCCTGCATGCGCTTGCGAACCGTCTGCCGAAGCACCAGAAACCGTCCCTTTTTCGTCTTCCCGCAAAGGTGCATGAATCCGAGAAAATCGAAGGTCTCCGGCTTGCCCAGACCCGGGCGCTTTCGGTTCTTCGCCGCATGGCGTCCGAACTCGAACAGCCGCCCCTTTTCCGGATGCAGTTCCAGTTGGAACTTCTGCATTCGTTCCTTGAGTTCCGCCTAGAACCTGTGAGACTCGAAGGAGATGTTATGGCCTGTGATCGCGTTTCACGCCTTCAATTGAACCGGCGCGGTTGGCTCAGACTCAGATTCAAAATCGGATATTACGCTCCACTTCACGTCTAACTCCAGCACTATCAATCTTTAGGCCTCGAAATCTAAACAGTTTCCTTCCGCAACTGTTCGTCGCCGGCCCCGTTCCATCCGCCAAGAACTCCGAAGTCACTCTTACTGGAAGGCCACCAACCTACGAGATTGGGCCATGTACCCCGGCGCTCCACTAACTTAGTCTCGTTTCATTGAACTTCTAGTACCGGAGAAAATGTTGAAAAAGCACCTAGTCACAATTCTCTTACTAAGCGTGGCCATTCAGGCCCAGAGCCTCAAAGTCGCGAGCGCAACAGCACCCAGTCTGCCAAACGCGCCTCAACCAAACACAGCCGAGCCGGATAATACCTTTTCCAGCGGCCTCGGGTTTGACAATCAACTATACGTCTTGCAGGGCTTGGGAGTGGCGACCATGGTCGGTCAATTCACCAATCGCCCTTGGCTTGGCGCAACGGCGGGGGTGGGATCGTGCATGTTGTGGCGAGTGGTCCACGACCAAGGCTATACGAATGATCGTATGTTTGGTTCTAACCGCGTAGCGTTCTGCGCTCTCGGCTCGGCTGTTGGCTATGCCACCGATAAGTGGCTGTTCGGTATACACAGAGGCAAGGACCATCGCACGCGGAAAGCGGTTCCGCTAGAGTGATGCCATCTTCGCTACTATGGGAAAAGCGTCGAGACGGGATTCGGGCTTCGTACTCCTTCTTTACTGCAATCATGCGGTTATCCTCACCTTCGGGCGCAGGTCTGCTGTAGAAAATGCCGCGTGCGACATGAACTACCGACAATGCAGATGGGTTACTTTTCATCATCTCTTTGCGAAGGGTCATCAGCCCACCGACATGATCCCAGTGATTGTGCGTCAGGATAACTTCTCTAACGTCGGACAAATCAATCTTCAAGTCGCGTGCATTTTGCAGCACGGTATCGGGATGGGCTCCCGGATCCAGCAGAACCCGATGACCGTCTGCCTCGATCAACGCCGAAAATCCCCACTCTCCCACTCCTGTTGTACTGCCCACCAGCATGGTCGATAGTAGGGTCACCTTGAGCGCGTGAATCTGGACAGATGCGCTCTGAACGTTAGGGGCGGGACTGGTGCCCTGAGCCTCGACGGGAGGCTGCATGCTCACAATCAGAAACGAAAGCGCGATCAGTAACGCAGAAATGTATATTCGGTCATTGCGTCCCGTCCTGCTGTTCATCGTTCCCTCCAGCGCGGAAATTGTATCCCTCTCACAATCTTTGCACCCAATTCCCCTCAGGAAATTGGGGTTCATTGATTATCACGCTGGCGATGAATTACAGGTTCACAGTTCACTCCTCAACATCGTTCTCCACGACTAGAACTTCGTTCCGAAGAAACGGAACTCTACTCTCTTGCAGACGTAGCGACTCTCGGCTTCGCCATTTCCTTGACGACTTCGGCGAGTGTCGCTTTGTCCGATTGCTTTTTTGTTTTTCTCTTACCCATAACCCATGATTTCACGAGTCCGGGGCGTCTACAGGTCAATTTGGATCATGTATTCTGAGGTCGAAGCGGGCATATCGACATTGGGTCGCGCTGAAGCCCTCACGGAGTGTGGACACCTATATTCCGAAACCTGAGCAATTTTGAGCAGTCACCAAGTAGGTCACCGTTGTACTCTCTTGGCAGATATGAAGGAACTATGCGACCCCACAGTCGTTTTGTTCCTCTGGTGGCGCAGCCGTATATTTGTATACAGGAAAAGTAGCTCATCCACTCGCTGCGCCACATCTACTTTTTGAACGCTGTTCACACAGCAAGTCAAGCTCCGGCGCATCCCGGAGTTAGTGTCCGTGCAGGTTCATGCTTAGGCTGGCAACCCCATGACAGACAAATCTGAGTCTTCATTCGCGGTCGTTCGGTTTAACGAGCAAACCTACCAGTCGGGCGGAGTTGTGGCCGTCATCAAGGGAACTGAGGCTGCAGAAAGAACTCTCAATGATTTCGATTGGTGTCAGAGCGAGGAAAACCGAAGGGCGGGTTGGCGCTATTTCCTAGAGGAAACCGATCTGCGGCCCGGAATGGAGCCGGAGAAAGCCACCAGACTTCGACAAGTGCAGTTCGATCTTCAAGAGTCTTAAGCTTAGGGCAGTCTGCACCGAGTTTAGCGCCGGGCTAAAAACGAAAGCGCCCCAGACTCCGTTTAGAGTCGCGGGACGCTCGTTTGAACAGCCCTCCCCCGAAAACTGCTCAATTCCAATTTAGGCTCCGTTCCGAACTTCGTGAATAGCTCCTGCGTGCCACGTGGCGGCACTGCTGCGCTAATCTGCCCCGATCCGATGATGCGCTGGATCATGCGCTTGAATTGTGATCGCCACGCTCGGGGGCAGCGAACTGGTGAGCTTCCGACTAAAATCGCGAGATGACACCCGCGCAGGTAAAGCCTACGATCTCGCCCGAACTACTGAACCAAAGCGACATAAGAGTTGGCACCATCGAATCTGTGAGCGGTGTTGCCAATTCGGAAAAGTTGGTCGCACTCCGCGCCAACTTCGGCGATCATGTGCGCACGGTCTGGGCTGGGATGAAGCGAGAGCGTGCAAATCCACGGGAGATCGAAGCAAGCAAGCGTTATTCGTGGTAAACCTTCCGCCACGCAAGATGGCAGGGATCGTGTCGGAAGGCATGCTGTTCGACATTGGCTATTTGGGCGCGATTACCCCAGTGCTGGCGGTGCCGGAGTCGGGGGTGCCCGATGGGAGCAGATCAGGATGACGATCACGGGGCTGATATGAAACGGACATTGCTTTCATGGAGCAGCGGAAAGGATAGTGCTTGGAGCCTTCACCTTCTCCGGCAGCAGGGCAGGTACGAAATTGTTGGGCTGCTCACGACTTTCAATCGAGAAGCGAATCGAGTAGCTATGCATGCGGTGCGTCGTAGCCTCCTCGAAGCACAGGCGAAAGCAGCAGGTGTCCCTCTGTGGGATGTGGATTTGCCTTCGCCGTGCTCGAATGCGGATTACGAGAGCATCATGAGCGAAACGTGCAAGGCCGCTGTTCAATCGGGGATCGAATACATCGCTTTTGGCGATCTTTTCTTAACTGACATACGGGCATACCGCGAGAAGCAACTGGAAAATTCCGGATTGCAGCCAATTTTCCCGGTGTGGGGAATGCCCACGCGGGAGCTTGCGCTTTCCATGATCAAGTCCGGCGTGCGTGCGAAACTCACTTGTATTGACAGCAAAGTCCTAGCGCCGGAATTCGTTGGCAGGGAATTCAATGAGCAACTCCTCTCGGATTTGCCGCCAGAGACCGATCCCTGCGGCGAGAACGGGGAATTCCACACGTTCGTGTATGCAGGCCCGATGTTGGAGCGCGATCTGCCAGTCGAGCTAGGAGAAATCGTCGCTCGCGACGGATTTGTGTTTGCTGACCTGAGTCTTAGTCAGTGAAGGGGACACATGCTGACCAACGAAGCAATTCAGTTTAAGTCAAAGGCTTAATTAACGGCGTCGAATTCTTGCGTTTTCCCTTGACCGAGCCGTTGGCTGCGAGATGTTCGAGAGCCTGCCGGATCGTCTCGGCATCCGAGCGGTTGATGCGTGCCTTGAGCTTGAGTTTCATTTGGGTCGCCCCTTCATTACCGCCGCATTGCGGAACGAAGACCGCAGCGAATCGATGGTGGTATCGTAATCCGTCGCCGAGAATTTCCGCTATGCCAATGAGAACTTTCACGCAAAACGACCCGCTGACAGACGCCGAGCTTGATCGCCTCGGTGACTTCCTCAGGAGTTGCAAGGGCGGCAGGGAGATGAACGTCGAGCAACTCGACGGATTTTTCGCCGCCCTGATCGCAGGCCCGGAGATTGTCATGCCGAGCGAGTACTACCCGGAGGTCTTCGGCGGCGAGATGTCGGACACCTGCGAGTTCGCCAGCCTCGACGAAGCGAACGAAATCTTGGGGCTGATGATGCGGCATTGGGACACTATCGCAGGGACGCTGAACAAGGATGAGGTCTACGGGCCGATCCTGTTGCAGGACGAGAATAGCGTGGCTCACGGTAACGACTGGGCTCGGGGCTTCATGCGGGGCACGCTCATGCGGCACGACGGCTGGCTTGAGCTTGTCAACGACGAGGAGCAGGGCGGATGCATGGTTCCCATATTCATGCTCCACTACGAGCACGACACAGACCCGAAAATGCGTCCCAAGCCCATCAGCCCTGAGCAGCGGGAAGATGTGACCGTGCACATGGCGGCGGGACCTTTGGCAGCGTATTGGTATTTCCGGAAGCATCGGCAGGTCAGTCCCAATGCTCACCGGAGTGAACCACGGCGCAATGCTCCCAAGATCGGGCGGAACGACCCGTGCCCGCGCGGCTCCGGCAAGAAATACAAGAAGTGCTGCGGCGGGGCGACGGTGAACTGAGCGCCATGGGGCGACCGCCCTGCTTGGAGTCTCCTGTACCTCGGAGTGCGATAATCGGGGCACGAGGATTCGGCATGAAGAGCAGGCAGGGGTACAAGGGCTACGTTATCGTGGCACGATCTTGCGAACTACAGGATGGGGGATTCGCAGCGGAGTTCTCCGTCGAGGAACATGATGCGGATGGGGTCATGGAAACTGAATTCTATCTGCCTGACACATTTCCCACTCAGGAGTCCGCGATTGAGGCAGCAATTCAGGCTGGGCAGCAGAAGATCGATACGGGTTTCGAGCGGGGACGTGCGGTCGTGAACGGGTGAGCCCAATGCTGGCAAACGATAACACGCTAGCTCTATCGATGTTCAGAACTCGAAAGCGGGACTCAGGTGTGCCCGATCTTCTGTGTGCCTATTTGTGCCTACAATTCGGGTGTGGAGTGGGTTGAAATTTGCCATTTTTACTGAGATTTTGTTTTTCAGCAATTCCGCCAAACCCCTTGACAGGCGTGCGTTTTGCCAGTATTGATGGAAGAAGTCACAAGCATCAAAAGGATTCCCGGTAGCGCTACCAACCTTTCTTAAGTTGTTGAATTCAGCAAGGTTTCAAGCCTGTCAAAACGCTTGTCCCAAATTTGTCCCAAGGATCGAAGGCTGTGCCCCAAGAAAGCGAGGATTAGGGGGTATGGCGAACACCAAGGTCAGCATCAGGGAACGAATCAAGACCGCCGATGGAGGTTGGAAGTGGTCTCGGAAGATTCCGATTCCGGAAAGCAAGCTGAAGCCAGCGGAGGCGCAACGGAAAGGCAATCTTAATCTGGTGTATATCCGTACACCCGGCCTCGGGAGGGTGTTTATCTCCGATCTGGAGCGAGGGAAAAAGGAACCATGCCTGCCTTGGGCAATAATTTGCCATTTGAAATTGTTTCTGTTAAGAGTATAGGCGGCGCGCTCGAGGAGGACGCCGATAACTCGCTCCGCCGAATTGGTTGACCAAACCCTGGATGCATTCCAGATTGAACCTCCGTCTTGGGGCGTTGCCGATACGGGAATCCGCTTTGCGAAGTTTCGGCAGGACACCGCGGCGAGAATGCTCACGGAAGAGTTAACGGACGCAAGGCAGATTCGCACCCCGGACTCGGGAGAGGTTTCGCAGCGCAGCATTGATGCCATAATCCCACCCCCCTGGCTCTTGGAAATTCCGGACAGTCGATCCACTCCAATGTCTCGCTCCCTGTCTCGCCTCGCCCCTCACGGTGCTGTTCCCCTCGTTCTACAATGGGAAACAACAAACTTCTCTGAAAGGAATTTGTGACCTCGTGAGGGAAGGATTGTACGCTGACAGAGAGGCTTCTTATGGACGTACGCAAGAGTGAACAAATATTTGATGCGCTCGGGACCTTCCGCATTGAGCTACCGTCCTGGGGCTTCGCCAACACCGGCACACGGTTCGGGAAATTTATTCAGCCAGCAGCGGCCACCACAACCGAGGAGAAGTTCAGCGATGCCGGCCAGGTACACTTGCTGACGGGCGTCTGCCCGACGGTAGCTCTGCACGTCCTATGGGATTGTCCCGACGGTGTGCACAGCACAGACGACATCAAGAAGTTTGCTGGCCGTCACGGTGTTCTGCCGGGTTCGATCAATCCCAATCTTTTCCAGGACCAGGAATACAAATACGGTTCATTCGGCAATCCTGACCCAGCGGTTCGCCAGCGTGCGCTGCAGCACACCAAGGACAGCATTGAGATAGCGCGGCGCCTGCACAGTAGAGACGTCTCGATGTGGTTTGCGGACGGCTCAAACTACCCGGGGACAGCGAATATTCGGCAGCGCAAGCAATGGTTTAAGGAGGTGCTGAAGGAATCGCATGGTGAGTTGTCTCCCGGGCAGCGACTTCTGATTGAGTACAAGCCGTTTGAGCCCGCTTTCTACCATACCGATATTGCCGATTGGGGTATGGCTCTGCTCCTTGCGCGCGCCGCCGGCCCTCAAGCCCGAGTCTTGGTCGATACGGGACATCACTATGCGGCGCAGAACATTGAGCAGATCGTCGCCTGGCTCCTGTCGGAGGAGATGCTAGGAGGCTTTCACTTTAATGATCGCCGCTACGCCGATGACGACCTGACCATGGGTTCTATCGATCCGTATCAGGTTTTTCGCATCTTCCACGAGATCCGCTACTTCGAGTGGGAAACCGGCAAACGGGCCGACATTGCGTACATGATCGACCAGAGTCACAACCTTAAGGGAAAAATCGAGGCTATGATCCAGACGGTAACCGTCGCGCAGGAACTGTTTTCCAAGGCAGCTCTGGTCGATGCGCGAGAACTTGCCGCGGCGCAGAAGAATTGTGACCTCGTGCGCGCCGAGTCCTTGTTGCAGGATGCGTTCGCGACCGACGTCAGACCGGTGATCCAGGAATGGCGCGAGTCCAAGGGACTGCCGAAGAACCCTATGGAGGCGTTCCGCCAGAGCGGCTACCTCGAACGCATCACCAAAGAACGTGCAGCCCGAAATTCATCGAACATCTCCTCCTATGCCTAAGCGCATTCATGCGAAACCCTATCTGGCTTTCGATTTTGGCGCCGAGAGTGGACGGGCGGTTTTAGCGCATCTTCAATCAGGAGTTCTCACGACGAAGGAGGTACATCGTTTCGCCAATGAACCGGTCGAATACCTCGGATCTCTGCATTGGGACGTGGCTAGGCTCTGGTTCGAAGTACGAAAGGCTCTTGCACGGCTGGAAGAGGTGGACCTGGCAGGTATCGGCGTTGACGCCTGGGGTGTGGACTACGCCCTGTTGGGAGAACGCGGCGAGTTGCTCGAAAATCCCTACCACTACCGCGATCGGCGGACCGAAGGTGTCATGGAGGAAGTCCTCAGGAAGGTCGCCAAGGAAGAGATCTATCAGGCTACTGGCATTCAGTTCATGCCGATCAACACCCTGTATCAGTTGTTCGCCGCACGACGCGGAAGCCCCAAGCTTTTTGAGGCAGCGAAACAGCTGATCACGATCCCGGATCTATTTAACTACTGGCTGACCGGCAAGGCAGTCTGCGAGTTTACCAACGCAACCACAACCCAGATGGTTGACCCGGTGAAGCGCACATGGGCCACCGACTTGATGCAGAGATTGGAGCTACCGGTTCGTTTGCCAGCATCCATTGTGGAGCCAGGCTCGATCATTGGGACACTCCTGCCAGGCATCGCAGGACATTCTTCTCTCGCTGGCACCACAATCATCGCTCCAGCATGTCACGACACGGGTTCGGCGGTTGCTGCAATATCGGCTCGCGATGGCACGGCATTTCTCAGTTCTGGAACGTGGTCATTGGTGGGCACCGAACTGGACTCCCCTGTTATCACACCCGATGCATTGCGGCTGAACTTCACCAACGAAGGTGGTGTTAACGGAACTACCAGACTGCTGAAGAACGTAATGGGGCTCTGGATGCTGCAGCGCTGCCGGCAATCCTGGACGGCGGATGGACAAAGTTACGACTACCGTGAACTGACGGAACTCGCATCGCGGGAAACATCGTTTCGTCACCTCGTCGATCCCGATGACGAGTCCTTCTTGCGTCCGCCAGACATGCCCGCCGCCATCGGCGGATTCTGCAGCCGGACTCACCAACCGATCCCGCAAGAGCCCGGCGCCTACGTGCGGGCCATCCTTGAGAGTCTGGCGTTCAAGTACCGCATGGTTCTTCGCAATCTGGAGCAGGTGAGTGGGAAACGTATTGAGCAGATACGCATTATAGGCGGAGGGTCGAAAAGCCGGCTGCTGAACCAGTTGACTGCGGACGCCACTGGAAGAAGAGTTCTAGCCGGTCCGGCCGAGGCGGCAGCGCTCGGGAACATAGCGGTACAAATCCTTGCGACAAAAGACGCATCCTCCCTCCAGGAAGTCCGCGCCATTGTGGATCGATCGTTCCCCGCGGAAGTGTTCGAACCGCTTGAGACCGACAAGTGGGACCAGCACGCCGAACGATTTCAGCAATATTGCGGGAGTATCTATACACTCGGGTGATGCATCCCGGCGGCGAAGTTGCCGCCGCACGCGCCGCCGGTCTGGCTGGCACGGCTTATATCCTATCTACTATTTCGGGGCACAAACTGGAGGACGTAAGAACCGCCCCCCAAGGGCCCGTCTGGTACAAACTCCACTTACTCGTTGGTAGAGAAGCGGTCGAGGGTGCCCTCGACCTCGCCAAGCTTGAGCACCCGATTCAGGCTGTTGGAGGTTACCAACTGACTTACCTGAAGGACGCCAATAACCCGCTGTGGATCTCTTATTTGCGCAAATGGAAGATGCAGACATTCGGCGAGCATCACGTCGGTGTGCCCGATGAAGCGCCGCTCGAACTAAGGTTCGACTTGCCGAAGGACCACTACCGCGTCCGGATCATCAACCTGACCGCGAATCGTGAGGAGTGCCGCTGCCTGAGAACGAGAGACACACTCAAGCTGTCCAAAAAGACCAGCGACGATTACGTGCTGGTGGTGACGCGATGAAACGGCAGACACCGTGCACGCGCTGTTTAGACTCTCCTGGTGAGATTGACCTCGCGCCCAAGCGCGAGTGGCCGATTTACTGAGCGGAGCTCTCGTAGCTGAAAACGTAGTTCCCCGAACCAAGTTCCGCGAAGACGGCATCATCACTCTGTCGCGACCCAGAAATACCCGGACTCGATTGCAAAGGCTTCCCGCTCTCGGTCATCTGTTCCAGCTTCGCTTTGGGCAGGCGTACGGTGGCAGTCGTGTTGGCGGGAATCTCGACGCGCAGCGTCATCTTCCCGTCTTTCAGTTCCCATGCCGAAGCCACATTGCCGTACATGCTGTGCACCGAACCTTTCGCGAAGCTCAATCCCCCTCCTATGTGCGGCTGAATCAGGATGTTCTTGTAGCCCGGTTGCTTGGGGTCGATCTCAATCCCCGCGATCACGCGATATATCCACTCGCCGATTGCCCCGTAGGCGTAGTGATTGAACGAGTTCATCGACTTGTCCTGGAAAGATCCGTCCGGCTTAATACCATCCCATCGCTCCCAGATGGTAGTGGCGGCCTTCGTGATTGGGTAGAGCCATGAAGGGTATTCCGTGCGGTTCAGCAGCATATAGGCTTCGTCGAAATATCCGTAGTTGCTCAGTACCTGGCAGATCAGGGGTGTACCAAGAAAACCCGTGGTGATGTGGTGGAACGCGCGGACGTCGGCGGCTAGCCTTTCCGCCGCCTCCTTACGCTGCGATTCCGGCAAGAGATCGAAAGCCAAAGCAAGCGAATATGCAGTCTGGGTGTTGGAGGAAAGCCGTCCATTTGGAGTGACGAACTCCTTCTGGAAGGCATCCCGGATGTGAGCGAGCAGCCCGGCGAAGAAGTCTGCGTCTTCCTTTTTCTCCAGCACTTCGCCTGTCGCTCGCAGTAAGTCCGTGGACCTGGCAAAATACGCCGTCTGAATTAAATCCTTGTCAGTGGTGGCCCCGGGGTAATCCGGTACAGTGGTAGCGAAGGTGAGCCAGTCCCCGTAACTATCCCCACTGTTCCAGATGAATCGGTCGCCGGCTGCGCGCCGCACGTATTCCACCCAGGCTTTCATGCTGGGATACTGTTCCTCCAGAATACGGCGGTCGCCATAGGAAAGATAAACCGTCCACGGCAGCACTGTCGCGACATCGGCTCAGCCGACCGAGGCAGAGTCACCCTTGCGCGTACGATGCGAAAGGACATTGGGAATCACGTCCGGCACAGCGCCATCGTCTTGCTGATCCAGGGCAACGTCGTTCAGCCACTTGGTATAGAAGGCAGCGGAGTCGTGATTGAAACATGCGGTCCGGGCAAACACTTCAGCATCTCCAGTCCAGCCCAGCCGCTCATCGCGCTGGGGGCTATCGGTGGGAACGTCGAGGAAGTTTCCTTTCTGTCCCCAGACGATGTTGTGCTGCAGCTTGTTAAGCATGGCATTTGAGGTTTCGAAAGTGCCGGCAGGCTCAATCGCCGAATGAACCACAACCCCGGTGAACGCATCGAGGGGCGGTTCTCCGGGCCATCCATCGACAGCTACATAGCGGAAGCCTTGAAACGTGAAGTGCGGTTCGAATGTCTCGACGCCTTGGCCTTTTGTGGTATAGCGAATGGTCTGTTTTGCCATACCCAGATTCTCGGTGTAGAGATTACCGTTCTTGTCGAGAACCTCTGCATGTCGTAATGTGACGGTGGTGCCGGCTGGCGCCGTCAGGTGAAATCGCACCCAACCCACCATGTTCTGACCCATATCGAGCACGGTGTCGCCGCCCGGTGTTTTGATCACCTTGACCGGCTTGATTTCTTCGATCGCTCGCACCGGCGGCCCTTCAGGGGCTACCAACTTTACCTTGGGCGAGTCAAGCAAAGTTACGCCCTTCCAATCCTTGTCATCGTAAGCAGCGTCGCTCCATCCGGTGCGCTCCAGGCGGGCATCGTAGGTCTCGCCGTTGTAGATATCTGACATCAGAATGGGGCCGGTCGTCGCCTTCCAGTTCTCGTCAGTGCCAATGACTTGCTGCTGGCCATCCTTATATGTAATGACCAACTGCGCCAACAACGCCAACTTCGTTCCGTAGGAATTGCGGTTGTGCCCCGACGCCATGAATCCCCGGAACCAGCCGTCACCCAGCAGAGCTCCGAGGCAGTTCTTTCCCGGGTTCAACTGCGCAGTAACGTCGTAGGTCTGGTATTGGTAACGAAAATCATAAGCAGTCCATCCCGGCGTGAAATATTGGTCACCGACCCGCTTGCCGTTCAGTTCCAACTGGTATAACCCCATCGCCGAGACATAGAGACGGGCGCTAGCGATATTGGTCTTCCCCGCAAACACGCGGCGCAGCATCGGGGCGGGGTTGGACTGCGCCGAGTCCTCCTGCATATTGGGAGTGATCCAACGGGCCTTCCAGTCGGAAGACTGGAGTAGTCCCATTTCCCAGTAAGCCGGTTCGCTCCACGCCGAGGTGCGACCTCGATTGTCCGAGACCTGTACCTCCCAGTAATAACGCTGGCCGGTCTGCAAAACCGGTCCCTGATAGACAACTTGAATGGAAGCATCCGAGGCTTGCTTGCCCGAGTCCCAGAGCAGTTTATGCTTCGCGAAATTCGCTGCAGAAACCGCAACGCGGATTTGGTACGCGGTCTGCGCCGTTCCTCGTTCCGTGGACACGAGTTCCCAGCTCAGGCGAGGCTGTGGAATGTCAATCCCGACGGGGTTGGATTTATACTCGCAACGCAAGTTGGTAAGTGCCAGCGGGGTGGTGGCGGCCAAACTCAAGGAAGCAACAAGGAGGAATACGATACTGGCACAGTATCCAAAGAAGTTGGTAAAAGGCATGGGGACCTCTTCCGGCTGAGACAGCCAGTGATTCATCCTGCAGTCCGATGCGGAAATCATTTAACAGCTGATACTAAAAGTATGCGCTTCCCCGCGTCGAAGCTTCAATGTGCGGGAACTACGGGCCACTGGGGTTGCTGGTGTACTGCCGTATGGCTTACTCCACCTGCCTCTGGGTAATGCCCACGACATCTATCCCCTCGGGGTGCCTTTTGTCTGCCGAAGCCGAGCAAGAGTACGTGAGGAGGGGTTGCTCTCGCCGCGACCGAAGGTTCAGCCGGGTATTCGGCATGTCCCACGTAACGGGTGTGCCCCGGATGCCACTGATACTGACCTTTTCCGAACGTGGAGATCTCAACCGGTCCGAAAAAGGAAGCGCTCTGCCGGCTGCTCTGGTTTTGAAACTCGATCCGCGCGCGGTGTGCATTCTGTTGATCGCGATTCACCACCAGCAGAGACCACTGCCCATCGGGACGTTTCACAGCGTACGCCGTTACCAGCGCGTGTCTCGCGCCATCGTCGGTGTCACTCCTGGCGGGAAATACATCGTGCTGTTTCTCGCCCGGCGCGACCCATTGCGGATGCAAAGAGTCGCTTTCTCCCGTGAAACGTTGAGTAAGATGGGGATTACTCTTCCAATAACTGTTGTCATCGCCATCCGTGATGCGAGAAAAACCAGCGTTGGGCGTACCATCGTTTCGCGTAAAACCACGATGGGGCAACGAATATCCATAGGAGTAACGGATGGGTTCGGCGGGAGTTGCCGAGCCGGTAAAGTATTCATAATTCGACGAGAGCTCGTGTTGCCAATCGAGTACAGCCCGATCAGCAACCGTTTTGGAAGCTTTCAATTGACAGCCGCGTTCGAGGTAGTAATCGTCGAACAGCGGGGCAACCCGAAGGATGGCAGAGGCAGTCTTCCTGAGTGGTTCAGCCATTTGAGGTTGACTGAGAGCCATGAGATTGCAGGAAATGGCCACACTGAGCGGGAACAATATTTCGGGCGTTTTTGAGCTTGACACTGGCAGCCTATTTGCAGCACGATGACTTTGAAGCGATTCAATAGTGTTTCAGTTTCGCGGAGTGTTTTCGTGTAAAGCGCTCCCCGCGATTTGCCCGCGACCCTGGAATCGCGAATGCAAGACTTCGTAGGTGGTTAGTGAATGTCCTCGTTGGCGAGAAGAAGTGCGGGTCCATCAGAAGAGGTGAGTTCATGCATTTAAAGTCCTGGCCATTGTGGGGTTTGCTGTGCGTTTTGTTCGTTTGTGCACCTCTCTTCGCGCAGTCTTCGGGGTCTTTTACCGGCACTGTCCTCGACGATACCGGCGCAGTGGTCGCCGGGGCAGCGGTTTCGGTCAGCGATCCGTCCACGGGCTTTCGCCGGAACACTGTTACCAATGGGGACGGCATCTATTTCGTCGGCGGTCTCGGTGCCGGGACTTACGACGTCACCATCACAGCGCCTGGCTTTCAGAAATATGAGGCCAAGAAAGTGATTCTCCGAGTAGGAGAAAAACTTAGAGTGGACACGAAGCTTGTTATTGGTAAAGTGACGAGCGAGATTGTCGTGGAAGGCAACGCGGCCGGCAAGGTTGAGACCCAGTCCTCTGAAATGGCCGGTACGATTACCGGAGAACAGATTAGCCAACTGGAGTTGAACGGCCGTGATTTCGCCACGCTCATCAAACTCATCCCGGGGGTCAGCGATCAGACCGGTCAGGACGAAGGAACCGTTGGACCGCAGGGCAGTGTGTCCTATGCCGTCAATGGCGGCCGCACTGAGTTTAACAATTGGGAAATCGACGGTGGCGAGGTCCTCGATAGCGGCAGCAACGCCAATCTTAACATCTATCCCAACATCGACGCGCTTGCTGAAGTTCGAGTCCTCACTTCAACCTACGGCGCGCAATACGGGCGTAACGGTTCCGGGACCATTGAAGCGGTGACTAAGTCAGGCACCAATAAATTCCGCGGCGAGGCGTTCGAATTCATCCGCAATGCCGCCTTCAACGCCCATAACTATTTCGACTTGCCCGGATCGACGAAAACCTACTACAACAAGAATGATTTTGGATACGTCCTGGGCGGACCCATCAAGAAGGACAAACTGTTTTTCTTTTGGTCGCAGGAATTTCGCCGGCAAAATTACCCGTACGTTTACAACAACCCGGGCCAATTCCTCCCTGACGCACAGGAACGGGCGGGAAACTTCAACGAGGACTGCCCGGCTGTTGGCGTGCCATTCGTGCGATCGAACGCCACGGGGACCGTTCTCACTCCCTACGGTATGGAGGTGGTGTCCCCGAATTGTCCCGCACTCACCCTGGCGGGTACGGATTCCAATAACGATAATTATTATCTCGGTTTTCCCAATAACACCCTGCCGTCCAGTCTGCTGGATCCAGCCAACACTAACCCGCTGGTCGCAAATATTCCGCTGCCGAACCACGGGCACAATTTTTTCGGTACGTTTTCTTCGCCCGCCAATTGGCATGAGGAACTGATTAAGGTCGACGACAACGTCACTTCTAAATTGCGTGCAAATTTCCGCTTCATTCACGATTCCTGGCAGCAGGATTTCCCCATTTCGCCCTGGACTGATAACACTACGAATGTGCCGGCGATCGGCGGAACGCTGAAGGGCCCTGGAATCAGTGTGGTGACGACTTTGACCGCTACGATGTCTCCTACGCTGCTGAATGAGTTTGTCTTCAGCTATGGGGCCAATCACTTAATCCTTTTCAATACGGGAAGCGCCTGGAAGCGTCCAGCGAGCATGACCATGCCGGGGATTTTCGAAAATGGCTTTAACGGAACGATTCCATCGATTGGTATTGGCGGCAATGGGAACTTCCAGATCAGCATCGATCCAGGTTACTTGCCCTGGACTAACTCGAACCCTACCTATAGCTACCATGACAATTTGACCTGGATCAAGGGTAAGCACAACATACAATTTGGGGCCTACTTCGCGGCCATACAAAAGAATGAGCCGGCGCAAGAGGAACCTAACGGACAGCTCGGTTTTAACGGAAATCCGGATGTTGCCTACAATCAGCAGAACCCTTTGGGAGGATCGACTTGGAGCACGGGCAATGGTTTCGCGGATATGCTGGTGGGGGCTATTAGTTCTTTCTATCAACCGAACCAAAACCTCAAGTATTACAACCGCTACAAAGTCTTAGAACCATTTGTACAGGACGACTGGCGCGCGACCCCGCGGCTGACGCTGAACCTGGGCGTGAGAGTGAGCCTGTATGGCAGCTATTACGAACGGTATGGACGGGCTTATAACTTCGAACCCAGTGCCTACGTCGCAGCCAACGCTCCCATTGTCGATCCGAATACTGGGGCGCTGGATTTCCTTCCCGGACAAAGCGCCAGCAACATGACCGGAATGGTGCACTGCGGTTATAACGGAGTGCACCGAAGTTGCATGTCCGATCACCTATTCAATCCGGCGCCGCGCATCGGTTTCGCTTTTGATCCGAAAGGAGACGGAAAAACGGCGATTCGCGGAGGCTACGGCATCTTCTTCGAACATGCGAATGGGAACGACGCCAATACCGAGTCGCTCGAAGGGAATCCTCCTCTCCTCCTTGCGCCGGTGCAAGACTATATATCGGGCTATTCCAACATTGGCGGCGCGGCGCAAGGCGGCGGACCGCAGATTTTCCCACTGACGATCACCTCCATTACAACCCAGACGCAATGGCCTTATGTCCAGCAATACCATCTCGATATTCAGCGCGAGTTGGCTCGTAATACGCTGTTGACTGTGGCTTACGTTGGCAGCAAGGGAACCCATCTCTCGCGGCAGCTGGATGGCAATCAGGTTCATTCCACTCCCGCCAGTCAAAATCCATTTTTGCCGGGGCAAATCATCTCCGGCAACGACTGTAACAATGTAGAGAGCGGCGACAATGTCCTCGACAATGGAACTCCAGTCACCGGTCAGGCTCTGATCAATCTCAACATCGCATGCGGCGCAGATTCAGATTATTACCGCCCCTATGCGGGTTACGACGCGATCTATGGCATTATCGGCGGAGGGGTCTCCAACTATAACGCGCTGCAAGTTTCCGGCAGGAGGAATGCAGGTGGGCTTCAGCTCACGCTCGCATACACCTATAGCCACTCGATTGACAATTCTTCCGACCGGTATGACAGCTCGTTTGTCGATTCCTACAAGCTGAATTCCTATTACGCCAGCTCCACCTACGATCAGCGTCATATTTTTACCGTCAGCTACATCTACAATCTGCCGATTTTCCAGCATTCAAAGGGCTTAAAGGGATCGCTGCTCGGAGGTTGGCAGCTATCGGGCATAACGACCGCGCAGACTGGCGAACCGGTCAGCATTCTTAATGGCGGTGATTACGACAACGCTGGGGTCTCAAATGACGCTGGTTCGGGCTCCTTTGCCGATATTGTCGGAAACCCGCACGGCCCCAAGCCGCACTTCACCCCGGTGCCTGGCGTTGTGTATGGTCCGCTGCTTTACAATCCCGGAGCTTACGTGCAACCCACAGGTCTCACGTTTGGCGACTCGGGCCGTAATTCTCTGATGGGACCGGGCCGGCTCAATTTTGATATGGGATTGTTCAAGCGCTTCAAAGTAGGGGAATCGAAAGCACTCGAGTTCCGCGCCGAGGGTTTCAACGTTTTCAACCATCCGCAATGGACTGGCATAAACAACACCAGTTGTGGCTATGTGACGGACACCGGGTCGACGAACTCCGGCTCCAACGATTGCGTGAATGGAAATAGCGACAATGGAGAGGTCCCCAGCAATTTCTTGCACCCCAGTGGAGTTCATAACGGACGGATCGGAGAATTCGGCTTGAAGTTCATTTTCTGAGCAAAGCCGGCTATGGATTTGAGGCGGTTGGTGAAAATCTCGCTCATTGTGGCGTGGCATTGCTGCCGCCTTGAGTATGGTTTCAGGGTCACTTCTCCGGTCAGGCATTGCTCATGCCGAGCGCGCGACGGCAAGCCGGCGTCGTTTTGGGGATTGAAGGGTTCCGCATCTGTGCACGGCAAGGCTTTAATGCTCACCGTGGTGAACCCGGGCGTGAGCGAAATCCGCGAGACGGAAATCACAGTTCGAGGCGCCTCCATAAAATCGGGGACGACAACCGTGCTTACCAATTCCGATCTTCACGCCCACAACAGCTTCGATCAGCGAAATGAAGTGACTCCGCAGGTCAAAGACTTGCAATCGACGGGAAGAGTGCTCACTATCCACATTCCACCCCGCTCCCGTCACAAAGGTGGAGCTAAGTCTTATGTAAGAGCGAGTGCTCATAGTATTGAGGTGGAGTCGAAGAAAGCGGCAAGGTATGAATCCTCTCAGCATGTGGCAAACACGAATAGTATTGTTGATTCTGTAAAATCTAACAGCACGGTTTTGAGCTCTTTATAGATCCTATGGCAACGATTGTAGAAGTGGCAAAACGCGCTCGAGCATCGACGGGAACAGTCTCCAATGTCATCCGGGGAGCAGTGCGCGTGAGCCCTGGTTTGCGAGCGCGGGTCGAGGCCGCGATTCGCGATCTTGATTTTCATCCCAATGAGATTGCTCGCAGCCTGAAGGTGAACCAGACGTATATGTTGGGCATGGTGCTCCCCGACATCACCAATCCTTTCTTCCCGCAAGTCCTACGTGGCGCGGAGGACAAAGCTCTGGAACGCGGCTTCCTTCTGGTGGCAGCGAATACCGACGAACAAATGGAACGGGAGCGCCGGATCGTGTCTGCTCTCCGCTCGCGCAGGGTGGACGGAATTCTGCTCGTGCCCACCCGCGGAAAGGACGTCGACCATATTCGGAGAGCAAGAGAATCGGGGATTCCCATCGTATGCCTGGACAGAGTCCCTGCCGGTATGAAAATTGACGCCGTCATGTTGGACAATGTTCGCGGGGCGCAAGAGTGCGTGCGTCACCTCATAAGGACTGGCTATCGCAGTATCGCGATCATTACCGGGCCGCTCGAATTGGGAGTAGCACGCGAGCGTCTTCGAGGTTACGAAGCGGGACTACGGGAGGCAGGGATTGAGGTCTCGAAAGAATTGATTCTAGAGGGTGACTTTCGGGAGAATTCCGGATATCGGCTAGCCAAAGAACTTCTGTTGCGGCTCGCCAGACCATCCGCAATATTGGTTTCCAACGGCGTCATGGCGTTGGGAGTACTGCAAGCCTTTGAAGAGCTTGGAGTGCGTTGCCCCGAAGACGTAGCGATTGCTAATTTTGACGACATTGCCGGAGATCGTTCATTTCACCCGCAACTCACGGTGGTGTCCCAACCAGGCTATGAAATTGGCGCGCGTGGGGCCACACTGCTGATGGACCGTATTGAGGGCAAGGCGACGAAAAAGCCTTCGGTGGTCCGGATGGCGCCCACTCTAATTGTCCGCGAGTCGACGCGAGCGCGGGTTTCGCCTGGGAGAACTTCTCTAGTTAGGAATCCGGGATCCGTATCAGAAAAAGGCCATCCCCAGTTCTTGAGAAAAGAATGAAAATACTTTGCCCTATGCGTTCGAACTATTGCTCTGTACTGGCGGGGTGCAACAGAGTGTCTTCGTTGATGAAGTCGAAGTTATAGCCGTTCGCCATCAGGGAATATTTGAGCGGATAGTCCTCATCGGTTGGCATCCAGCTAGGGTAATAGAGGCGGTGCGAGTATAGGGCCACGAGAGAGAGGCTGTCCCGATTGCGAGAGCGTGTGCACGCGAGCCATATAGTCATTCAAGGGTTTCAGGTAGGGCCAAAAAGGGTTATGAAAATTCAGATGCGAGGAAAAGGTGGAGACGAGCACATGCTGGGACGAAAAAGGAAACCACCCGGATCGGGGCGGTCCATGGATTCATAGGGGAAGCCATGATAGACGATGCGATTGATGCTCGCCGCGAACAGGTCGGCGGTGGTGGTTTTCATTAATTCGGGCGTGGTTTCGTTTGGGTGGTCCGGCCACACGAACGTCTCGCTCGAAATGGTGTTTCTGGCGAACAGATGTCCCGCGGAAGAGGCTAACTTCAAGAAATCGTAGCGTCCGTCCGCGTACAGAACCTCGATTTCCGGGATATCCGACTGGCCGTAAATTCTTAGAAGGTCAGCGGGGGCTCCTTGCACCTGGATGCGCATCTTGAGATGATTACTATGCGCCCAGTCGATCAAGGGCTGGTAAAAGTTGTCAATCATCAGGTCGGAGGCCGTCATCCAATAGTCGTGCCGCTGCTGCTGGAGGACGAGGACGGCACGGCGGATGCCTGATTCCGATGATGATGCTCTGCCACGAGCACGACGAAGACCCGGAGATGCGCCCCGAGCCGATCAGCCCGGAGAAGCGCGAAGAAGTGATCGTGCGCTCCTTTCCATCCGTCATTTTGCTCCTTTCACTTTCCGGGTGCAGCGGAAATCACACGTCCCTGGCGTGCATGTCAGAACGACGGCTTGGCGGCGATAGCCTCCTCGATCGTAATGCGACGATGCTGCCGATACGCCAGGTTCGCCATGTGCGCCGCAACGGCGGATTTGTAGCCTGTCTCGATCGGCGCGTTCGTCGCCTGATTGCGTGACCGGATGCACGTCATCCAGTTGGCCATGTGATCCTGTCCGCGGGATTTGCCCGCGATCTCCGCACCGTCCGGGCGATTATCCTTCTCCGGGTAGTAGCGGATGAAGGACTCGTACTTGTCAGTGACCATATCCGTGGCTCCGGCCACGTGCTCAATGGTTCCGTCCGAGCCGAGAATGTGCTCACCCAGTCCGAAGCGCTTGTTGCTGAAAGTGGACTGCCACACCACGACCAGATCGTTGGCGAATTCGAGCGTGACGGCTATGGTATCGGGCACCTGGCGTCCGTCTTTCTCGGAGAAGACGCCGCCGGACATCGTGGCCGCTACCGGCTCAGCCAGCCCGAGCGCGCTCATAATCCAGGCGATCTGGTGCACCATGTTCTCGGTCACGTTGCCGCCGGAGAACTCCCAGAACAAGCGCCAGTTCACATACTTTTGCGCGTCGAAGGCGGAAGCAGGACGCCGGCCCAGAAAGAGCGGCCAGTTCACATGTTGCGGGTCGCAGTCGGCGGGAATCGAACGCACCCACTGTCCCTTCCCGTGCGGAGAGTTGCGGCTCATCCAGGACTCGACCAGCGTCACTTTGCCCAACAGCCCATCCTTGATCCACTGGCGCGCGTCCGCCAGTTCGCCTTCACTCTCATGCTGCAATCCGATCTGCACAACCTGGCGCGAGCCCTTCACCGCTCGCAGACACTCGGCGGCTTCCGGAATGCTCCAGGTGAGCGTTTTTTCGCTGTACGTGTCCTTGCCCGCCGCGATGGTTGCCAGCAGATGCTGCGCATGGAGGTGAAGAGGAGTGGCGATGATGACCGCGTCAATATCCTTGCGATCGAGCAGCCGCCGCGGATCGTCGTACAGCTCTGCGCCGGGAACGATGGCTTTGGCTTCGTCACGGCGGCGAGAATAAATGTCAGCAACGGCGACGCACTCGGTGTTGGGCTGCTTAAGTGCGTCCCTAAGATCCTGCTGACCGCGAGACCCCGAGCCAATCAGCCCGAAGCGTATGCGGTCATTCGCGCCCAGCACGTGCGGTGGCGCGATTCCGGCGGCCAGGATAATCGCTCCGGCGGCCAGAAACTCGCGCCGGTTCAGGGCGCTGCTTTTCTGCGGAATATCAGATGAATTGCGGTTCATGCGAGCGCACCTGCTTTCTGCAATGCGGATTTCATCCCCGCCCAACTTTGCCGCGTGGACTCTTCCGGTGTACCGGCGCCGCGCCAGTGTGTCTCCAGGCTGACGGCAAAACCGTATCCGGACTGGCGGAGAGCCTGGAACTGTCCCACCCAGTCGATGGTCCCCTTGCCGACGGGCGCCCAGTCGACGCCGTCTTTCTTAGCGTTCGGGAATGCGTCCTTGCAGTGGCAGTGCCCGATACGGTTCTTGGGCAGCAGGCGATAGCCATCGGGATAAGGCACCTCGCCGCGGGCCGCCGCGTTGCCCGGGTCCCAATTCAGCATGAGGTGCGGCGACTGCACCGCGGCCAGCGTTTCCGCCGCCTCAGCACCGGTCCCGCTGTTACAGTCGAATTCGTTTTCGAGAAGAAAGATGAGGCCGTGCTTGCCCAGCGTCTCGGCAGCTTCGGCCAGCTTGGCGTTGATCGCCTTGCGATGAGGGGCAGGACCGTCGAGGCGCCAGAAATCGAAGCCGCGCACGCGATCCGTGTCGAACGCCTTCGCCAATTCGATGGACTTCTCCAGCACCTCGGCTTGTTCCTTGAAGGTGAAATCGGCGTTGAATAGGTCGCGCTTGGGACCAAATTTTGAAATCGGCGCGCCCGGCCAATCGACCTTGAACAGCGGGCTGGCAATGTCGGTAACGCGAAGATGATAATTATTAAGGATACGCTTCGCCTTGGCAATCTCAGCGGCTGTGAGTTTGAGAACGTTCTTATCCCATAGGCCGCGAATTTCGACCCATTCCATACCGAACTCGTTCGCGGCGATGGCGCAGGCATGATCGAAATCCTGGCTGATCTCGTCGGTGATCACCGCTATACGAAATGGCGAGCGCAGCCGGGAACCACTCACCGTCTTCTGGGCTGACCCAGGCACGGTACACAACGCGGCCAGTGCTCCCGCACCGGCCAGGAAATTTCTGCGCGAAAACCTGCTCATGGCTTCTCCTTAATTCTGGCAATTTAGGCGTCGTAACCCATGCCCGCGAGCACGCCGCGCATGTAGGCAAAACTCTTTATCATTCCAGGCAGCGGGTCATCTTCGTGGATCTCGTACTCCAGGTCGACAAATCCTTCGTAATGAACCGCCATCAGCGACTCGAAGATGCGGCGGATCGGCATATGTCCGTCGCCCACGTCTACCTGGCTCTCGCGAACCTTCGGGTCGGCCAGGTCTTTCATGTGCATGTCATACAGTCGCGGCCCAGTGAGCAGGATGGCCTCGGGCACGTCCGCACCGGCGCGAGCCGCATGGCCCACGTCGATGCAGATTCCCATGCGGCGATCCATGTTTCGCACCGCCTTCAATGCGTCCAGCGGCGAGGGAAAGTTCGGATCTTCCGGCCCGTGATTGTGGATTGCGATTCGCATGTCATATTGCCGCGCAAACTTCTCCAGGCGTGGCAACGTCTGCCGCGTCGGACCGGCGACCATGCAGTGAACGCCCGCGAGCTTGCAGTACTCGAACTTCTCGCGCATGTCGTTGTCATCATCTTTGTTGAAGTAAATGACTCCAGCCGCGCTAAGCCTCACTCCAGCAGCATTGAATTCGGCGGTGGCACGCTTGATTTCGTCCGGATTTCCCGCCGGCAGATGAATGTCTTTTACATTGAGATCGGAAATCTTGAGCTGCTTCAGAAACTCGATAACATGTGCGCGGTCGAACTTGCGAAACGAGTAGCTGGCGACTCCGAAGTGTATGGGCGAAGGCTTCGAGTTGGCATCGGAGACCGCGCGATCAGCCAGTACCAGAGGGGCGGTAACGCCAGCGGCAGCCGCCAGCGCACCTGATTTCAGCAGGTCCCGCCGATTCATTCTCAGCATCACGACTGCGTATTCCTTTCAGGCGGTTGCTGGCTTGCGGAGGCAGCCGCCCCCAGATATTCGGAAAACTCGATTCTGCGGCCTTCCTCTAGCGCGCGGTTGCCAAGTGCGACCGTAACGCCTTCGGTCCATCCAACCTGCTCATCCGTTTTCGGACGCCGCTTGTTGCGAATGCAGTCGATGAACTCGCGGCACGCCAACAAATCCGCATCTTCAGCCTCGCCGCTGATCGGACTCTCGCCCTTGCCGTGGTAGGGCTGTTCGGCACTGTAAGTGGGTCCGGTGATGAGCTTATGCTGGATGGCGATCTCAGGCGGCACAGCGGAGTTGGGATCCGAAGGCTCTTTGAAATACGTGGCGTCGGTGTGCGTCAGCACGACGCTGCCGCCTGTGCCAAAGATACGCTCCTGTGCGCCGTCCAGGCGGTTCGTGGTGATATAGCTTGCCTCCAGGGTTCGTCCGCCCGGATAGCGGAAGATCACTTGCATGTTGTCGGGGATCTCGCGGCCATCCTTCCAGTAGTCGATCCCGCCCGAGGCAATCGCGGATTCCGGCATGGCGCCGAAAGCGGTGTTGGCGAAATTGATCTGGTGCGACCCCAGTTCGGCCAGCAATCCGCCAGACCACTCGCGGTAGAGCCGCCAATTCAGCAGGCGCTCAAGTTGGGTCTCCTGACCTCGCGGCACAGGACGCCGCCAACTGTTGTTGCGGTGCCAGCAGGCATAGATGTGCGTTACCTTGCCGATGCGGCCTTCGCCAATGCGGCGCAGGGCCTCCTGGTACCAGGGCGCGTAATGATACTGCAGGCCCACCTGAAAAATCCTGCCCGTGCGCCGAACCGCGTCGCGGATGCAATTGCAGTCCTCTACCGTGCGTCCCAGGCTCTTCTCGCCATACACGGGACGTCCGCTGTCGAGTGCGGCGATCACGTGCTCGGCATGAAGGCCGAGCGGAGTGGCGACCAGCACCGCGTCGATGTCGCGCGCTTCGAGCAGTTTGCGATATTCGGTGTAAACCGCCGTCGGCTCGCCGGTGACCTTGCGGCCCTCGGCAAACCTCGGCTCGTAGATATCGCACAGGCCAGTGATGCGTACTCCGGGAACGCGCAGCAGCATGCGTATCATGTGCTGTCCCCGACCGCCAACACCGATTACGCCAACGTTGACCCAGTCGCTCGGAGCGACCGAGTGCGGCGAGTTGCAGTCTTGCAGGCCGAGTGAAAGTGCCCCGAGTCCCGCAGCGGTAATTCCGATAAATTCACGTCTGTCCATGAGTCGCTGTGTTAAGTGATAAAAAGTCATCTCCAGGCCAGCGGTGGCCCAGGCACGTGATGCCATCGGCACCGGAGTAAATCCAAAGCGCGGAGCAGTCCGTGAACTGCGCCAGCGCAGCGCTTCCATGTTCATAGCCGAGCACGAACATCGCCGTGGAAAGCGCGTCGGCCAGCATGGAACTTGGCGCCAGCACTGTGACCTGTAATACCTGTCGCGCGGTCGCCTGCGCCCCCGTCGCCGAATCGAGCGGATCGGTATCGCGCGGATCGAGCAGGTGACTGTAAGTTCGGCCATCATGCACGAAGCTCTGCTCGCGGACGCCTGAAGTGGAAAGCGCGCGCTTGCCGAGTTCCACTTCGCAAATGGTCAGGGCGCGGTCCACGGGGCTGGCGATACTCACCTTCCAGCCGCTTACGAACGCTTCACCGGTGGCCGCCATGCTGCTCGAGCCGGCATCGACCAACGCCGATACGCCGACGGATCGCAGCATCTCGATCGCACGATCAACCGCATAACCCTTGGCAATGGCGCCGAGATCGAGTTGCAGCCCGGGCCGCGCGAATAGGACCGTGCGCCACGCCGCGTCGAGCTTTACGTTGCGCCAGCCCACCTGCTCTCTTGCCGCCGCCAATTCCCGCGCCTCGGGAATTCTCGGCTGCCGTTCGGCAAAGCCCCAGGAGCGCGTCAATTGGCCCACGGTGATATCGAATGCGCCGCCGGTCTTTTCGCTGACGTCGAGCGCGGAGGCGAGCAACTGAAAGACTTCGGGATCGGTGACTACCGGACCCTCGGCCGCGTGGCGATTCAGGCGCGAGAGTTCGCTCGACGAATGGAATCGGCTGAAGGTGAGCTCGAGGCGATCAATCTCATCTAAGACGATATCGAAGCAGGCCTGCGCCTGCGCGTCATCTGCGGCGTCGAGATAGACGGCGAACTCTGTGCCCATCGCGCGATGCGAGCGGGCACGCAGGGTATCGGCAACAGCAACGGGGGCGTTTACACCGCCAGGGCCCGGGAATGCTTCATGCCTGCGCGGGTCGGCGCTACGCTTGCCCGCGCCGTCCCGGAATGCATCATCCATCTGCATGACGGCCCCCCGCCGGTTTCCCATCTGAAATTTTTTCCATTATAAACACCCACAGGGCACGACAGAGAACAACTTGGTTCCACCCGGCTATTGGTTGACGCCGCTGGCCAGAAAGCCTCCGTCGACGACCAGAGTCTGCCCGGTAACGAAGGAAGAGGCATCGGAGGAAAAGTAGACCGCAGGTCCGACGAACTCTTCGGTCTCGCCGAAGCGGCCCATCGGCGTCCGCATCAGCAGTTCCTGGTCGCGGGGCGTGTAGTCGAACAGGTCTGCATTCAGGGCGGTGCAGAAGCCGCGGGGCGCGATGGCGTTCACCGTAACGCCTTTCTTCGACCACTCCACGGCAAGCGAGCGCGTCAGGGAGACAACACCCGCTTGGCTGGCCGCATAGGCGGCGATTTCTTTGAGTGCAACGAAGCTGTTTAGAGAAGCGATGTTGATAATGCGGCTGTAGCCACGCCCCAGCATGTGCCTGCCGAAGATATGGCAAGCGCGCAGCGTTCCGGTGAGATTCGTGTCCAGGACATCGGCCCAATCTTCTTCCGGCATGGTGAGCGTCGGCATCCGCTTAATTTTTCCGGCACAGTCGATAAGAATGTCGACCTTGCCGAAGCGTTGGAGTGAGGCCGCCAGTAGTTGTTCGAGCGAAGCGCGGGTGCATATATATCCGAACAAAGGCGCAGTGTCTGGCGTCCTCGCCGTTCGATCTCGGCAGCTGCTTCCTCGACGAGTTCCGGGCGGCGCGCGGAGGCGATGACATCCGCTCCAGCATCGGCGAGGCAGAGGCTCAGGGCACGCCCGATTCCGGAGGTGCCTCCAATCACAACGGCGGCTTTGCCTTCAAGGCTAAGAATATGGGTCGTCATTGTTTCTGCGTTCCGGGTTTCTCCGCTCCGCTTGTGGGCAGACCTGCTGCGCGCAGCCGGGCAAGGATCTCTTCCACGGATTCCTCCGGGCTTTCGGCAACGGTGACGGGCCACGCGTCGGAAGGTACCTCTAGCGTCGCCAGTTGGCTATCGAGCAGGCCGGAGTTCATGTATGGATGGTGTCGCGACTTCATGCGCTCTTTGATCAGAGCGGTGGGCGCGTGCAGATAGACAAAGCGCATTTCGCTCTTCGCGAAACCGCTGGCCAGCAAATCGCGGTATTGCTGCTTTAGCGCCGAGCAGGCCAAAATGGCGCTCTCGCCCTTTTGGCGGTGCTGCAGCATGCGCTCATGCAGTGCCGTGAGCCACGGCCCGCGGTCGGCGTCGGTCAGTGGGATACCCGCGGCCATTTTCTTCCGGTTTTCCTCCGAGTGATAGTTGTCGGCGTCTTCGAATTTCCATTCGGTGCGAGCGGAGAGCAACGCGTCGATGGTCGTCTTGCCAACGCCGCTCACACCCATCAAGACCAGGATCATGCGTTGCGCCCCAGAAAGACGGGAGCGATGTGCCAGTCGCGGAGGTTTCCCGTCACGTTCTTCGCAATCACGGCTTCATTGACGTCGAGCAGATCCAGATAGCGGCGCCCCATCTTGGCCGCGATCTTGAAGCCGACATGCAGCAACTGGCGAAAGCTGCTGTTGTAGGCCGCCGCTCCGGGAACGTGGCGCAGGGCAGAGGTGTACTGCTCTGAGGACCAACTACGAACCTCGTCCGTGGACGGAAGCTTCGCCGAGTCGATATCCATTATGGTGGCGTAAGGCGCGCAGAGCTCATCGCGGTGCGCGAAGGCTTCGGAGTAAATCTCCTTCGCCAGCGCCAGCCCGTCCCCGCCGGTTTCCGCGAGGCCGATCAGCTCTTCGAGCCATGTAGTTCCGGCGGTCTTGAGGTGCACGCCTGCGTTGAACCGCTTCATCGTAGCGTGAATGGCAGGGTAGATCGAGAACTTATCGCTGCCGGAGTGGACGCTCAACTTGAGATTGTCAGGCAGGCCATATTGCCGGACTGCATATGCGATGGCCGCGACGTCCAGCGCCATCTTCCGCTCGAACTGCGCCACATCGCCAACGTAGTTCACACCTTTATTGAAGCGGCCGCTGAACTTTGGAGCGACGGTCTGCACGGGGATGCCTTCATCCGCGATCGCTGCCAGGATGATCAGCAGCTCTACGGGACTCTGCGCGCGTTCATTCTCGTCCATCGAGACCTCAGGGATAAAGTTGCCGGCGCCCTTGGAGTTCTCAATCTTGCGGTAGACCTCACCCGCCTTCTTCACGGCGGCGAGAAATTTCTGCGCGGTTTGCTTCAGGTGCCCCGGTGTGATCTCGAAAGCCTCGTCCACGCATTCCATCTGGACGCGCCTCCGCAGTTCCGAGTGCCCCTTCACGAAGCTTTCAATGTTGGCTTCCTCCGCCTGCTGTCCGATTGAGCCGGCCACGTCGATGGTGTAGAAATCGCACGACGCGAGGAAGCGATCGACCGTCTGCAGCGTGATGTGATCGGCATCGCAAAAGTAAGGCTTCTCCCAATGCAGCGCCGTCACGGCAGCATCGGCCGCTTGCCGCACGGACGCGGGTTCGGAGCCAATGATGGCGTGCTCGCGGTTCGACTTGTTCCACACCGGAATCACTTCGACGCCATTCTGCAGAGCCTCTACGCAAGCCTGCAACTGCGCTTTGGCTTGGTGCGCGAACCTGTCCCCTGTCCCAAGGGAATATTTGCCGAGCTTCAGGCGTTATTTCCCACTTCCAGCCTCGCTTCGTAATTTACCCCGGTAGGCCCACAGCCCTAACCCTGGATTTGCAATGAAAAAAACATCCTCGCCGTCAATTCGGTTATAACCATGGCGGAGCTTCTGCGGGCCGTATCGTGTGAGCATGGTTTTCAGATCACCATACTCAAAGCCAACGCCTTCAACCTCTTCCTTGCTGAGATGTCCGGGGCACCACCGAATCGTGAAGCGCTGTTCGGAAGATCCGTGGATGAGGTGTGCCGCCGCGCTCAGATCGCTGGCGAGATCCGCATTGGCACTCACCGCTCCGAGCGTTGCCGGAGTTCCGCGATAGCCGTATTTGCGAATCAGCCCGTCAATGGCCTTGTCTTCGCCAAATTCCTTGACGCCCGGCGCAAGGATGACCAGCTCCGCACCGTCGGCCAGCACCATACGTGTACGATAGATCGCCTTGTTGCCCAGCCAGGTGCTCTGAAACTCATGCGTATCGAGATAAACTACGGCCTTGTGGATCGGCGTGTCCAGCGTCTCGAAGTTCACCTTCAGGCTCAGTTCAGCGGCGCGGTGAAAACACTCGACGTCATCGCCGATGAAAAGGCCGCGCACTGCCAGTCGTCCGTCCGCCATGCGCCCGACAACGGTAAGCACGTAGACAATGGGCAGATGCCGCAGGAAATGATCGGACGCGTAATTGAGAACGTTGCGCACGGGGTTTTCAGCGCGACCCATGATCCTCTCCATCCCATAAACCGCGCCCAGATAATGACTGCGGTTGATCCCGTCGCGGCCGCCGGCGCCGACGAGGATGTTCTTGTTGTAATTGGCCATGCCAATGACTTCATGGGGCACGACCTGGCCGATTGAGAGGATGAGGTCGAAGCCACCACGCACAATGAGCCGGTTCACCTGTGCCGGCCACGCATAGTTCAGCTTGCCTTCCGATTGCTCGTGGATGAACTCCCCGGGAACCTCGCCGAGAGTCTCGACATCCGTTCGCCAATTGTGGACGTGGAAGAGCTGCTGCGGCATTGATCCGAACATGCGCGCGATCTGCTCAGGCTGCATGCCGGCATGTGTGCCGAGTGCCGGCAGGACCGCCTGCAGCCGATCGTCATAGTACTCCCACGCATAGCGTGTCAGCTCGCCGGCGCGGGAGTGCAGGCGGCTCTGGTCAGGCGGCACGGCGAGCACGCGGTTCCGCTTTCCGAGTTTCGCCAGGCTTTCCGCGAGCAGGTCCTTCAACTGCGGAAACAGATCGGCTTGGACACTGCCCGTGGCGCAGTAGAGGCTCATGTGGTGAATTCCGCCTTCCTCAGCCCAGGAGCGAGCAGGTAAAGAATGAGCAGGGCTAACAGATACGCGCTCGCCGCCATGCCGAAAAGGCTGGCATAGCTATGCGTCAGTTGCAGGATGTGGCCTGCGACGAAGGCAAATAGTGCGCCGCCGACTGATCCCGCCATGCCGCCGATGCCGACCACCGTGCCCACCGCGCTACGCGGAAACATGTCCGATGAGGTTGTGAAGAGATTAGCCGACCACCCCTGGTGTGCGCCCGCTGCAACACTGATCAGCGCGATGGCGGCCCACTCCGACTTGAGCCTTGCGGCGGTAAAGATGGGAACGACCAGGCAGGCGCAGAAGAGCATGGCGGCAAGTCGCGCGTAGTTGGACGAAAGTCCCAGGCGCCGGAATGGCGCCGGCAGCCATCCTCCGCCGATGCTGCCAAGGGCCGAAACGTTATAGACGATGATCAGCGGCAACCCAAGATGCGAGAGGTTCAGATCGAATTTCGAACTAAAGTAAGACGGCAGCCAGAACAGATAGAACCACCAGATCGGATCCGTAAGGAACTTCGCGATCGAAAACGCCCAGGTCTGACGGCAGCCCAACAGCCGCCGCCAAGGCACGAAAGGAGACGGGCCCATGTCCATCGCCGCCTCCTTATAGATATGCCTCAGTTCGGTGCCTGTAAGCGTTGGGTGGTCGGTGGGCGTGCGGTAATTGCGGAACCACCACAGAATCCAGAGCGCGCTGAAGCAGCCAGTGGTCAGAAAGGCCGCGTGCCAGCCATAGCGAAGGGTCACCCAGGGAACGATGGCCGGAGTCAAGATGGCTCCGACATTCGCTCCGGAGTTGAAAATGCCCGTAGCCAGTGAGCGTTCGTTCTGCGGGAACCACTCCGCTACCGTTTTGATCGCGGCGGGGAAGTTGCCGGATTCGCCGAGCCCGAGAAACAAGCGCGCAAAGCCGAACTCCAGCGCAGTGCTGGCCAGCGCGTGGCCCATTGCCGAGAGGCTCCAGACGGCCATCACCAACATGTAGCCGATGCGCGTGCCGAGCTTGTCGATCAGCCGCCCGGCGGCCAGCAGGCCAAGCGCGTAGGCGATCTGAAATGCGTCCACAATGTAGCCGTAACCCACCTCCGTCAGGCCGATGCTCTGCTGGAGGGTTGGTTTGAGGATCGCGATCACCTGGCGGTCCATGTAGTTGATCGATGTGGCGGCGAACAGCATGGCGCAGATCGTCCAGCGCACGCGTCCAAGACGTGTGCCGGCAGATGAGTGGGCAGATGACCCGCTTTCCATTCCGCTGTCGAAATCCGTTCTATCCGCCATTTCGCGCTCGTTACAACTTATATGCCTGTTTCACCAACCCGTAGGCGAGGTCCTGCGCCACTTCCAGAGCCTCTTCTTCCTCCAGTCGGCGCTCGGCGACAAGCTTCGCCAGGAAAGCGCAATCCATGCGCCGCGCCACATCGTGCCTCGCCGGAATGGAAAGGAAGGCCCGCGCATCGTCGTTGAATCCCACAGTGTTGTAGAAGCCCGCCGTCTCCGTCACCCGCTCGCGGAAACGCATCATTCCCTCCGGACTGTCGTGAAACCACCACGGCGGGCCAAGCCGCAGGCACGGGTAGTGCCCGGCCAGCGGAGCCAGTTCCCGGCTGTAGGTCGACTCATCCAGCGTGAAAAGAATAATCGTCAGCTCGCGCTCATTGCCGAACTGATCGAGCAGCGGGCGCAGCGCGTCCACATAATTCGTCGGCATTGGGATGTCCGCGCCCACGTCGCGCCCGTATCGCTCATAGAGCTTGCGATTGTGGTTACGCGAGCTGCCCGGGTGAATCTGCATGACCAGCCCGTCTTCGAGGCTCATCCGCGCCATCTCTGTCAGCATCTGGGCGCGAAAGAGCTCCTGTTGCTGGGCGTCGGCGTTACCGGCGAGCACTCGATAAAAGAGGTCCGCAGCCTCGGCTGTGGAAAGATTGGCCGTTCGTGCCGTCGGATGCCCGTGGTCGGTTGCTGTGCAGCCGAGTTCGTGGAAGCGGACGCGCGTCTTTCGCAACGCGTTCAGGTAGCCCGCCCACGTCGAGGTGTCTTCCCCGGTCTTCTCGTCTAGCTTCGCGATATTATCGGCAAATCTCGCGAACTCAGGATCTACAACCGGATCGGGCCTGAAGGTTGGCAGAATCCTCGCCTTCCAGTTCGATTCTCGAATAGCCTTGTGATCGGCCAGCGAATCGAGCGGAGAATCGGTCGTTGCTAGCACTTCCAAATTAAAGCGCTCGTAAAGAGCGCGCGGCCGGAACTCCGGCGTCCGAAGTCTTTCTGAGATCGTGTCGAAGTACCGATCGGCGGTCCGTTCCGACAGCCGCTCCCCAAGCCCGAAAAGTTCCTGGAAGGCAAAGTCCAGCCACATTCGCGTCGGTGTTCCCCGGAACAGATAGTAATGGCTGGCGAAGATGCGCCAGACTCTCCGGGCATCCTTCAGCTCGGGCTGCCCAATCTCGAGATCGTCAAGGGAGACTCCCTGGCTGTAGAGCATGCGAAAGATGTAGTGGTCCGGCTGCACAAAGAGTTTTGCCGGATCGAGGAAAGGATCGTTCCTAGCAAACCATGCCGCCTGGGTATGCCCGTGAGGACTGATGATGGGCAACCTTCTAACATGCTCATAGAGCGTCTTGGCGATCTTTCGTGCTCTGGGTTCGGCAGGAAACAGACGGTCTTGATGAATCAGCATGACTCCGACTCCACCTTTTCGCTTCGCATCGGCGAACGGCGATGCAGTAGCGGCGATGCAGTCTGACCCGGATCATCAATCGAGAAGTAGGCACCGCGCAGCCTCTTGAAATTGTGATTCCACAGGTCGATGCGTATGCCTTGGTCGCGATAGATGCGGCGCAGATCTGACCGAAGGACCCGTGGGGAATCGAGGCCATATTCCCCGCGGACTTCTCGCGCTAGCTGCTTAAGTTCATCGTAGTATTGCGACCGGAGCATAAAAGCTCATTTGCGCTTTCGGCCGGCGCTCTTCGGACTGTAGATGCTGCGGGCGCGCCGGAACTCCGCGTATCTGCGAAGTTCTCTAATGTCCTTGACATCCAACTTTTGAGCCGTTCTCAGCAGCGCATCCACGTCCTTGTTTTTTTTGTTTGTTGGTTCAACTTTGGGAAAGAATTCCAGAATTGATACTCCGAGTTCCCTCGCGAGCGTCTCCAGATCGTCCAGAGTAGGCTCATATGTTCCCGTTTCCCACCGAGAGATTGTGTTCGTGGTTACGCCGAGTTTGGCGGCGAGTGCCTCCTGTGATAGACCGGCGTTCCCGAACCCGTTTCGAATTTCCTTTATTCTTTGTGAAACGTAAGCTCGGATGCCATCTGGCGCTGGCATTCAGGCCCTCCTTTCATCGCTAACAGGACAATGATATCCCGATACAGTTGACATGTGCTAGTGCATTGTGACGTCCTTTTAGAGGAACCCATTTGGACGCGATCAGTACGCCGCGACCCAGGCGAATTCGGTCTCCTGCAGGAGGATTCGATGGCAACGGCGACAGTTGAACCCATAGCATTTGGTTCTCTCGACGAGTTGCTCGACGCGATCTGCGAAAAGCTGCAACTGAGCCCTACAGAATACCAGCTTGCGGAACGGCGGTACGAAGGAATCGGAACCTACATCGACAGGCACAAACTGCCGGCACCTTTCCGATCGAGAGTGTATCCGCACGGCTCGGTTGCGCTCGGCACGACGATGCGCCCCAAGGGAAGGCAAGAGCACGACATCGACTTGGTCTGCGAGCTGCGAATAGAACCTGCGGCAGTACCCAACCCGATCGCTGTCTTGGACCTCACCTGACCGATTTTTTGTACCAAGTGAAGTGTTAGTGTAACGCCATCGTTGGATGGCCCAGTCTTTTTGCGCCAAGCCTAGGGTTAGTCTCCGGCTGGTTTAGGTTGCAGTCAGTTCGCGGCCAGCCGCGAACTGACTGGCGAACTCGCTCGGTGTCCTCTTTTCCCTCTTAATGAGCCTCTGAACGCGATCAAATACAGCTCGGTTCACAATCGAGACAGATGCGCCGGGATTTGTAATCCAAAGATGGCGTTCGACCACTCGGCTAATCGACCGGCGCTTTTGCGTCGTTTTCCCGTATGTATTGCACACGGCGTATTTTTCGTTCGTCAGGAAGCGATAAACAGGTGCACGATCCTAAGGTCGTCCGTTCGCGGAGTGCATGTGGCGAAAGTTGTTTCGCAATCTCCCTAGGAGTCTTTCGTGAGTCCGCAGCAAGTCCGAAGATTGTGCGGACGCAGTCAACTTCTCTCTTAGGACGTCCGGGTTGGCGGCGCGATTCGCTGTCTTTCTTCTTAACGAATCGCAATGATGTTGTTGGCAACGACCCCACCTTCACCGGCGACGATCATCCGCATCGTAATGCGTTCCGCTTTGTAATGGTGGGTACGATGCAACAGGTACACGACGCCAACTCCCGTGCCAAAACCTAGAGCGGATCCGGCAGCCTCTCCGGCGGCGCCACGCGTCACGAAGGGGCGCATGAGCGGATCGGCTTCTCGGAAGCCCTGGTTCAGGCCGCGTTGAGTGGTAACAGCGTCAGCGGCGACCAGTCCGGCCAAGATGCTGACGTTCACCTTGTTCTCGACCGTCCAGAATGGATGTCGGCTGGGCACATCGGGAAGTGCGAAGCGGTTAACCTTGAAACTCTGCGCCTGCATCGCCACGCTCAGCAAGAGAATCGAGAGGAGGTATCTCATATGGTCTCCAGTGATTATTGGTGTTGGTAGGCTCAGAGTAAGTCAGATAAGCACTGTGGTACATGGCCCAATGTCACGGGGTAGGTGGCCTTCTGGTAAGGGTAACTGTAGGCTTTGCGGAGAGGTTACTTGCGATGCCTGATAGGAGACATCCGCGTTTTCCACGGCCCACCAATTGATTCTGCGACACTTATGGCACAGATGAGGTCGTGGCGCCTTCCTGAACGAACATCCGGGGCCCGTTAGTAACTATTACCTTAGTTATCCTTTGTTGTCCCTCGTCAAAACGTTGTGCACTGGCGAAATGAATGACTTCGAGACGAGCTTGATGCGGTGTATTTCGATAAGATCGTGGCCATGAGTTTGGCCATGATCATGTCGCTCCGACATATCCTGGGATGGGCTGTCAGTGCTTTCAGTTCCCGAGAGAGACTCGTTCTGGAAAATCCCGCTTCAGTGGGCTACACACCACGCGGAAGGGAGCTCTTACCAGCGCGTGAGGTTTTGACGAACCACACGGCGCCTCCGGTTTCTAATAACCGACTGACGCGGCGCGAGCGCCCTGGTTGCTTACCAATAGTTTCGCCATAGCTTGGTCGTCAGCGGGTCGTGAGAAAAAGTATCCCTGCGCCATCTCGCAATTGAGCTGCTTGAGCAGGTTGATGTGCTCTTCCGTTTCGGCCCCTTCGGCGACGACCTTCAAGCCGAGATTGTGGGCAAGCATAATGATGATCCGCACGATCTCGCGGTTTTCCGGGTCGCTGTCCATGTGCGAAATAAAGGCACGGTCGATTTTCAAGGTGTCCACTGGAATCCGGCGTAAGCGGCTGAGTGACGAGTACCCAGTGCCAAAATCATCGATGCTCAGACCAATGCCGGTCGCCTTCAATTGCGCGAGCACGTGACCAGATTTTTCCGCATCCCCCATGGCTATCGTCTCTGTTATTTCGAGTTGCAAGCAGCCGGGATCGACGCCGGTCTGCTCAAGGGATTTACGGATCTCGCTGGCTAGATCGGGCTGGGCGAACTCCCTGGAGGTGATGTTCACGCTCATGGTCAGGGGCGGGCTGGAAGGAAATTCCGACTGCCAGGATCGAAGATGTTGGCAGGCTTCGCGCAGCAGTTGCCGATTCATGGGGATGATGAGCCCAATTTCCTCAGCAACCGCGATGAACTCGATCGGTGGAAGTATGCCCTCCGGACGTTGCCACCGCGTCAGGGCCTCAAAGCCCGTGATTTTGCCGGTTTGCAACGACACAATGGGCTGGTAGTAAACACGGAATTCTCCCTGGTCGAGGGCCTTGCGCAGGTCCGTCTCCAGCCGCAACCGCTTCACTGCATTTGCATGCATGGCCGTGTCAGACACCTCACAACGGGCCTTTCCGGCCCGCTTGGCACGATACATGGCGATGTCCGCATCACGCAGCAGATCCTCCGCCTGGGTGTGCGGGCTGGTGCTGGAAGCTATCCCGATGCTCGCCGAGATTACTATCTCCTGATGGTTTACGACAAAAGGAGTCGCCAGTTCCGCTTGCACTCGTTCCGCAACGCGCACGGCTTCAATTGGATCTCGGATGTCGTCCAAAAGGATCGTGAATTCATCACCACCGAGTCTGGCCAACGTATCGTCATTGGTAGGCCTGCCAAGTACTTCGCTCACGCGCGGACGCGAGACCGTGTCGACTCGCCGCACAGAGTCCTTTAGTCTTTGCCCGATTTGAATCAGCAGCTCATCCCCGGCCGTGTGTCCCAGGCTGTCATTGATGATTTTGAATTCGTCTACATCAATGAGCAAAACTGCGAATTTGTAGTTCGATCGTTTCTTGGAAAGGGTTAGCGCGTGTTGCAACCGGTCCAGGAACAGGGCGCGGTTCGGCAGGTTAGTGAGTCCGTCGTGCAATGCATTGTGTACCAGCATCTCCTCGGCTCGCTTCCGCTCGGTGATGTCGCGGTTCACGATTACCAGTTTTTCGGTCTGGCCTTTTGCGTTTCGGATCGCGCACGAGGTCGACTCCAGAGTGCGCCAGGAGCCGTCTTTGTGGCGTATGCGGTATTCCACCCGCTCTCCCTGGCCGCTCAGGCGAGCTTTTTCTGCTGCTTTCAATACTCGCGCGCGATCGTCGGGATGAATTTGCTCGGTCGATGAAGTGGCTTTCAGCTCCTCGGGAGAATACCCGAGGACCTTTTGATAGGCGGGGCTGTTGTACAGCCGGCGGCCATCGCAGTCGACGAGCGCGATCATGTCGGCGGCATTCTCACTGATGAGTTGAAAAAGCTGCTCTCGCTCAGCCAGTTGGCGTCGAATGCGGTGGAGTTGCACATTCTGATAAACCGCGTAAACATCGAAAAGTAATACGAGAGCTGTCAGCCCACGTACCCACTCCCTGAGATCGAACCAGTACGAAGCGTCGGTCTCCCGGCTAAACCAGGGAAAAGTGAACGAGATGATCCCCAAGGTCAATGCCATTGTCACCACAATGGCGAAGCCCCACAGCCACCATTCACGAGCTTCGATCCGACGCATCTCGGTCGGAATCACCTCGGGACTGTTCTCGCCCACTTGTTTGAATGGTTGCTGATTCATGCCGTCCAACTATTCTCCTGCAACCTCTACAGATTTTAGCCTGCGAAGGAACATTGGAAGAGTTATGAAAGCGAGGCCGTCAGTGCTGGACCAGCGTCTGGCACAGAAACGTCTGCGCACAAGTCCACTAATCGTGATGCCCGGGGAGGGCCGGCACGTAATGTGCGGTTGTCCACTCGCCTTCCCACAGAAGCAACTGCTCTAAAGACCTCACAACGCGTCAAGAATGACTTGAGAAACAACTGTTGACCCACAGCAAACTCCGGACGTTCTTCTTTATTGCTGCACAGTGACCTGCAGCTGAACCGAGTGAGATATACCATTCCACGCTGTCGCTGTAACAGTAATCGTATAAGTCTGGCCAGGGGGCTTGGTCGCCGTCGACGTCAAGTTCTGGCACCCGCTAAACAGCATCAGGCTCGCCAGAAGAACGAGCAGCGCTGCTTTACTTATGGCGCGGGGGCCGCGCCAAAATAACACCCCCCCTAGGATTGGAATCATCGCCAGAGCCATGAAACCTTGTCCAGAACCGAGCAAGGCTGCAGTCGATTGGGTAGCGGAGATCGTCAGTTGTGAAGAGACCGCTGCCCCCTCTACCACGTGTAGGACGCTTGGTGTGAAGGCACAGGACAAGGCGTTCGGCAGGTTCTGGCACTCGAGCTGAACGGAACCGATGAAGCCATTGCTTGACAACAATGAAATCGCAGTCGTGGCCGTTCCACCCGGACTTACCTGCACAGCCAGTGGTTTCGCTGCCATCGTAAAGCCCGGCGCTGGTTGTGAGGCGGTAGTGTTATACAAAACTGAGACCCCAGTAAAATGCACATCGGCGGTGACGACATCGGGCCAACCGTTGTTGTTGAGGTCCGCAATCGCCACGGCCAACGAACCGCCGCCCGCGGGAAATTCAGAAGGTCCGTAGAAATTACCGGATCCGTCACCCAGCAAAACTCCGACTGAACTATAGCCGGAATTGGCATAAACAATATCCAGGTTCCCATCTTCGTTCACATCGGACAGGGCCACTTCTCCAGGAGATGGATTCAATTGGGACTGCAACGAACTCGCTGGGTAAATGCTCGGCGCATTGAAGGTACCGTCCCCATTGCCGATCGCAACTGCAATGCTGCCGGCGCTGGGAGAAGTGACGACGAGATCGGGAAACCCATCCCCATTAATGTCGCCGGCCGCTATCCCGTAGGGTGAGGACAGTGTCGTGTCGTAATCGGGCGCTGCCGAGAAAGTTCCGTCCCCGTTGCCCAGGAGAATGGCAACTTGGGAGGTGCCCGTCATCGCTATAGCGAGATCCAGTTTACCGTCTTTATTGAAGTCAGCGGCTACAAGTTCGTAGCCGACTCCTGAGATAGGATATGTTCTCTTGAGCGCCAGCGAGCCCTTGCCATCGTTGAGCAGGATATAAACTACCGAATCTTTTCCGGCTAAGGCGACATCGGGCCATCCGTCTCCGTTCAAGTCAGCTACGACGAGGCCGTTCGTGATACCCGGAAGCGGTATTGACGTAGGCGATTGAAACGTGCCGTCGCCATTGCCGCGCAAAACTTCCACGGCACCAGTTGCCCAGTTGGAGGCCACAATGTCAGCTTTACCATCCTGGTATAGGTCCCCGACAGCGACGTAGCTGAGCGCGTCGTTTTGAGCGTAAACGACTCCCTTGCCGAGACTCCCGCCACTTTTCGTCAGGAAAACCACAAGTCCCAAGCCGGGCGAGGTAGAGCTTTGCCCGACCACGAAGTCGGGCACACCGTCTCCGTTGAAGTCCGCGGAAGCAATGCTGATCGCGCCTCCTGAATTACTTGATCCTGGAGGCACAACGACATTAGTCACGGGCGCTGCTTGAAATGTTCCGTCGCCGTTGCCCAGGGCCAAGACTACAGATGACTGATTGTCTGAAAGGACAACATCAACATCGCCATTGCCAACGAAGTCCGCCAGCACCGGCCTAGTAGATGGCGACCCTCCGATTGCGTACTCTGTGATGGGAGGAAGGAATGCGCCGTTACCTTTGCCCAGGAAAACCGAGAAATCCGACTCCGCTGCGTTAGTGACGATTAGATCTGGTTTACCGTCCCAGTTCACATCTGCAATCGCAAGCGAGATCGGTTCATTGCCGCTCCAGAGCGAAGCACCATCCTGAACTAACTTTCGACCGCCGTGGTTGAGGAAGACACTAACAGTGTTCCAGTTTCCGTTCGCAGTGACCACATCGAGCAGCCCATCCCCGGTTAGGTCGCCCACGGCGACAGAGTCGGAGAGCGCTGCCCCTGCATTTTGCCCGTCGTTGCTCTGAAAAGGAATGCCAGCCAAAAATCCACCTTTACCATCTCCGGGATAAAGAGTGTTGTTCGTAACCAGATCAAGATTGCCATCCGCGTCCACGTCCGCCAACACGCCGAGCGATACCTGTGCGGGAAACGATGTCATTTGGGGAGACCCAAAGCCACCTTGTCCATTACCCAACAGGTAAGCAGCCTGCTTTGACTTACCGTCGACAATCACCACGTCTAATATCTGGTCATGGTTAACGTCCCAGAAGGCTGCCGCGACCGGAGAATCTATTCGGGTCGTGAACGTCTGGGGTGCGGCGAAGGTTCCATTTCCGTTCGAGATCAGCACATCCATCGAGTTCGGATGTACCAAGACGACGTCGTCTTTCCCATCTTTGTTCACGTCTGCAACAATGATGAAATCTCCGGCCCCGAATGACACTGGGGTCACAATCGGTGTGCTAAAAGTTCCCAAACCGCTATTGAGCACAACAACGAGATAAGTGCCTGTAGATGATGCCGTATTTTGTGCGAGCGTAACAACGTCGGGCCACCCGTCGCCATTAAAGTCGCCGCTTGCTACTGGATAGGTCGCTGCGCCGTCCGCTCCGATCTGCGTCGCGGAAAGGAATGTTACTGCCGGCGGCGCCGTTACGATGTCAGGGTTGCTGCGTGACCGCCCGTTCGCGCTTCGGGCGCCGTCCGAGAGTCGCACATTTCTGTTCCGTGACAGTTCGCTAACATGCTGGGAGGACGCAGAGGAGATGTGTTGCCCAGGCGACGGTATCTGGCCGACAAGCGCCTGAATTGATCCGAGCACAACAAACAAGAGTGTGGCACACGAAGAAACTGTAGTCTTCATCATTCTCCTCGCCCTCGGCAGCTTTCTATCTCAATGCGAAACCTCAGGCTGTCGAGCGATCTGCGGGGTCTTTATCGGCACAGAACGCTTAAGAATAAGAACAAATGGCGCCGATAAAGCACTTTGGTACTGTCAAGTCCATGGCACGCGCCTTCGCTGAACGCAGCGGTTCTGACAGGCTGCGGGCTGAAGCTTCGGGGCAGTCGAGAAGAGCAGAACCCACAAAAACAACAGAGGCGATGCACCGACTCTTGTTGCGGCCCTGGCTCGCTGCTTGCGACCTTTCTGTGCTGGACCTTCCAACTACCAATATCCTTGCCGATTTCACGCTCTACTTCGAGACCGGCACCGATGCGATCCCTGTTTCGGGGTCTTCGCTGATTTCCTTCGCCTCAAGGTGCGTGCGCATCTTTGCAAGGGCGGCGGAATGAATCTGTGAAATTCTTGAATTCCTCACGTCCAAGATGGAAGCGATCTCCTGCATCGTCAGTTGTTCAAAGTAATACAGCGAAAGGACCTTCTTTTCTATTTGGGAGAGGTTGGACATCGCTTGTGCCAGATGTTGCCTCATCTCCGACCGCAGACACTGCGCAAACGGGCCTTCTTCAGATTTAGCAGGCGCAGACTCGATCAGATCGCGAGTTTCAGCACGATCTTGCCCAGACGCGATTTGGGGGTCTACCGATTCCAGGGCGCGAAAGGTGCTGGCGAGCTTCCTCAGAGCTGTTAGCTTGACTCCCACCTCGTGCGCGATTTCGTCTTCCGTTGGCTGGCGACCCAACCTCAGCGAGAGCTGTTCAGAAGCTGCGTTTAGCTTTCGGCTTTTGGTGCGCATCCGCCGCGATGCGTGATCGAGCTTTCGCAGACTATCGAGGATTGCGCCCCGAATACGGAACTGTGCGAATGTCTTGAATTGGACGTTTTTTGTGGAATCGTACCTCTCCGTTGCTTCCAGGAGTCCTAGTACACCGGAGTGGACAAGGTCCTCAAGGGGTACAAACACGGGGAGGTGTTCATGGATTCGTCGAGCAATGAAATGTACCTCCGGCAACTGACTCAGAACAAGCTGATCTCGTTTTTCAAGGTTTCGTGAAGCGTGAGCATCTGAAACATCGGGTGATGTCATCTTCTTGTCCCCACTGTCGCCGCCTCAGTTAACAGCAACGGGGTCTGGACGTACGGTCTAGCTTCACGCAACAAGACACGACCAGAACCTGCGGCTGTTTTATTGTGAGTCCCGCGGAAAGTACTATAGCAATTAGTGCGCCTTAATAAGACGACTTACTGATCTCTATCAAACGTAAGCGTTTATCTGCTGAAACTACGACGAAATGTGACTCAGATTCACGACCATTAACTGGAAATATGTATTAAATCCAGACATCAGAGGCTGAGGCTGTCATTCCCAAGATGGAATGGTGACCCAAAAAGAGCGGGATTGGATTAGGTTTGGCACTGCTTGGGCGTAAACTTATGTTCAGTCTCGCCGGCCTTATGTCACGGCGACGATAAGGACGATAAGTGGGATCACGTTGCGGACGTTGCCGTTGGCCATCAGGTGGACGGGTTGTCCCTTTGAACGACTTGACGAATACGCCGGGCCAGCATGCCGTATATCGTCGCCCGACTGACGCCCAGGACCTCCGCCGCTCGGGCTTTGTTGCCGTCGACCAGTTTCAGGACATATTCCAAGTGGCGGGACCGGACTTCTTCAAACGTCATGAAGCCGGTGTCCCTGTGTGGGCTGGCCGTCTGCAGGCGTATGGCCTCGGGCAGGTCCATATCACAGACAACCTTGCCCTGAGCCATCATGCAAGCGTTCCCGATCACGTTTTCCAGTTCCCGCACATTTCCCGGCCACGAGTGTCGGGTCAGGAGAATCTGGGCGCGTCGCGAAATCCCGTTGAGTTCTTTGCCGTATTTCGTTGAGAAATACTGCAAGAAATGCCGCTGCAACAACGGCAGGTCTTCCTTTCGGTCGGCGAGAGGCGGGAGTTGGATTTCAATCATGGATAGTCTGTAGAACAGGTCTTCCCGGAACTTCCCTTTTGACGCGAGTTCTCGCACATCGCGGTTGGTGGCAGCAATCACATGAACATCAATTGTGCGGGTGGCGGGTGATCCAACCCGCTGCAACTCTTGGCTTTGAAGGATACGGAGCAACTTGGCCTGGGCCGCCAACGACAATTCACCGATCTCATCCAGGAACAGGGTGCCGTGGTCGGCATATTCAAAGAGGCCCGCTTGATCATGGATTGCACCGGTGAAAGCTCCCTTCACATGCCCAAAGAGTTGACTTTCCATCAGAGTTTCCGTCAAGGCCGAACAGTTCCCAACCACGAATTTTTCGTGGGAACGAGGACTTAGGTTGTGGAGCGCCCTGGCGATCAGCTCTTTCCCCGTTCCGGTGGGCCCGGTCAGCAGCAATGTCTGAAAAAAAGGGGCAACACGACGGACCCTGGAAAACACTTCCAGCATTCTTGGACTGCGACTTACCATGCCCTGAAACTGGTAGACTTCCAGCAGTTCGTTGTCGAGTTCCTGGGTATGTCGTCGTGTTTCAGCCTGCGCAATGAGGCCCGAAACCAATTGGCGCACTTTGGAGGGGTCTAACGGCTTAGCGAGCAAGTCACTGGCCCCTCTTGCAACTGCGGCCAGAGCCGCAGTCTCGGTCCAGCGATCCGTCATGAGAACCACTTCGAGCGCAGAAGGCTCCCCAAACAGGTCGTGCAACGGCACTTCCCCATCATCGAACTCTGAATCCATGAGGACCATTTGGGGTAGAAACTCGCTATAAAATCTTATCCCCTCGGCCCGGTCGCCTGCCCCCAACACCGCCACGGGCAAACCCAAGACTGCGCGCTCAAAGTCTGCCGCTACTCCAACATCACGATCGATCACTAATACCGAATAGACAGCGTCAGACATAAACGAAATGGCAAAACGACATTTTGTTGGGACAGAGCCCACACAGCCTTGTGTTTAGGTTACCATAAAACGCGACATTTGTCACATTTAAGTCTTGTCCAATACAAGATGAGCCTGAAGGGGAGGTGGGATTCCAACACAAGATGAGCCTGGAGCGGATGGCATGCTGAGGATTGACCATCAACATGCACGAAGCCGAGCAACTGAGCCTGGAGCA
>Ga0208821_1000145_pt1 | contig 60270 bp, 72 predicted proteins | sample June2015DPH_20_5_FD_184720 | JGI IMG/M metagenome (GOLD analysis project Ga0208821, IMG submission 184720) | Peatland microbial communities from SPRUCE experiment site at the Marcell Experimental Forest, Minnesota, USA - June2015DPH_20_40... | ecosystem: Environmental > Terrestrial > Soil >...
TCGATCCGTTCGGGGGTAAGGTTGATCTCGATATCTTCCTTTTTCACTCCTGGCATGTCTGCGACCACCTGGATGGCGTCGCCAAGGTCAAGGACGTCAACGCGTGGCTGTTTCAAAGCGGGCACGTGCGAGGGCCATAGGCGCTCGAGACTGTCCTCCATGTTGAGGCGGAACGTGTCGAGCACGCGGCGCATCTCGGCTAAGGGCTCACTCATCCAGTTATCCTTCGGCGTGATTCTTTTCTCTTCTTTCTTTTCGTCGGTCATAGTACGTTGAGGTTACGTAGCGCACGGGGATAAGGCATACGCAAGGAAAAAACAGTCACGAAGGAGAAACACGCTGCGTTATCAAAGTCGGAACCTGTTCAAAAATTGCTACGCCCATTGCGCTCGTTTGGGCGGAAAACGAAATTGTGATGACAAAAACGCTTGGGACCTAATCACAGCAATAGCATCTCAAGTCGCCAGAAAAGAAGTGTTCTCTCTTCTTTTGACGGATCAAACGGGCGCAGCTAAACCAACGCCACCTAAGCTATCACACCGCCGTTAGACCTTTTGATCGCTTTCTAGGCAATCCGCTCTGTCGATCCTTCACGCTTTCATTTCAAGGGCTTCTACGCGCTTCCCCATCGGGATCTCACACGCTCTGAACTCTTCACAGCACTTCTCGAGCTCGTCTACGCGCTTCTTTAACTCGTCTATTTCGCTTTCGTATTCCATTTTTTCACCTGCTCGTGTAAGTGATAGACAATTGGTCTCTTAACATCTGCTATCGGCAAAAATTTGTAGGTTTCAACTGCACACCCATCAAAACTACAAGCGTCAGGATCGGTTGTGCTTGTTTAGGGGTATGTAATCGAGGCAGCGATATATAGCATCAATTGGCCATTTATCCATTGAAGCGCGTTTAACGCTCGCCGCCTGGAATGACAGCCAATTTGACGCTAGTACTGCCCTCAGAAAAAACCGATTAAGTTATTACGGCATGGTTCATGTAAAAAAATACGGAAGTGTCAAGAGGACGAGACGGGGCATGCCGGCCAAAGCAAACAACCCCGACCCGTGCAGATTCTCAACAAAGGTTCCTTGAATGTCTCCCGATTTAAAGTTTGGGATTCCTTTGTTGTTTTTTTTGCATTTGCTCGTTCTCGGGAGGCGAGAACAGATGATTGAGAAAGAACTAGTCTTGACGGGTAGCGATGCGGAGTTATTGAGCCGTGCGCTTGCAGAAGTAAAAACAAAAATCTATGAGGAGTCCGAGGCTAGAGTAGACGACACTCAAGCGCTAGAGGCGCTCGTTTCGTGTTTCGGAAATGCGGAGAAAGAAAAACAGGAAAAAGAAGGATATCGCGAGTATCGTAGCCTCTTAAGCAAGCGCCTGGTGCTGGGCACGCTTCTTGATAGGCGCGGAGGCGCGGACACGAGCAGATCGCGGCGGTGATATTTTGGAATGGGAACCTTCAAATCGAGCTTACATCTTGACGCACGGCGTGTCGGGGATTGAATGGGGACATTACCGCCATCCGCTTCCTGATTCGGTTTATGACATCTTTATGAAGTACTGGGGAGGCGCAAGCCTGAAAATTTGAGCTAGGCGCACCCGTGCAGTTCCCAAGTGTTTTAGCACGCCACTGCGTGTAAAGAAAGAGAGGTTGGCGAGCACTAGAGCCTCCATCGTTCTTTCTTTTTCGATTGCCTTTGATTTATGAGCCTGCACAACAACGCAAAGAAAACGAAAAAGCCAGGTCATTCCCTGGCTCCTGCTTTCGATTTTTGCGCTTAGCGCAGCCACCGACGACTTCAATAAGAATCTTGAACGCTCAACCAGTTACGCCTTTATGTCGCCGAACACCCTGTGGTTGGTGTCGTCGTTGCGGAGCATCCTGTGGTTGGTGTCGTCGTTGCGGAGCATCCTGTGGTTGGTGTCGTCGTTGCGGAGCATCCTGTGGTTGGTGTCGTCGTTGCGGAGCATCCTGTTGTTGGTGTCGTTGTTGCGGAGCATCCTGTGGTTGGTGTCGTCGTTGCGGAGCACCCTGTTGTTGGTGTCGTCGTTGCTGAGCACCCTGTTGTTGGTGTCGTGGTCGACGATGTCGTGGGAGCTTTTGCGGAGCAACCTTGCGGCACCGAAGCAGTCGTAGTCGTTGCCATCGGCGTTGCCGTCGCCGTTGAGCTTGACGACATTTGTGCGACTGCGCCCACTACGCCGAAGACTGAAAAAGCAACCGCTGCTACTACTAGAACGGCAGCCATTTTCCTTACTGCCATTTTCCTTGTAGCTGTGCCCCCTTTCTTTTTGGGCGGCCCTTCCATTTCTGGCGAAACTTGTATAACGAATGACATATCTGCACCTCTTTCTTTTTTGGGCGGGTTTTAGCCTGCCCCACGTGTAGTACCCTGATGAAGCCATTTAAAGGCTGCGGTCTGATACTAACACCGAAAGGCCGTATTTATCGCTCTCAGGCATTGAAATGAGCTAGGAGATAAGGAAAGGTCAGAAGGAGTACGCTATGCTATCCGAGTCATGGGCCTACCTTGGCATTAACAAGTATCTTTGGGTAGGTCGAACTAGAGTAGAGTGGCGTGTTCCCTTAACCCTCTATTCATCTCCTAGCCAATAGTTTCTTTTTTCGATTTCCTTTGACTGACGCGCTCCGTTCATAGGGCAACGCAAAAGAGCAACTGCACTGACTCTCCGGCGGGTGATCCTCAATCGATAAAACTACTTAATGGATGATGTGAGTGGCACTAAGTAGAGGTGTATTGAATGACACTTTACACAGAGGACGAACTTAAAGAATGTGCCAAACAAGCGTTACCAGCTGACGATTTTAGCAATGCCAATTGGGACTATCTCGGCGGGGCGATATATTACGTTTCAAATATTAAGGACAACATGGGCAAACAGCGCACGCTGAACGTCCGAAACCGCGACCGAAGTGGCGATCCTCCTGAGATAATCGATGCCATTACCGGCGAAAGATACTGGCCGGATGTAAAAAATAAAGCTGCTCCGATCTCAACCCTTGAAGGGCTGAACTACAACCCGTATCGTGACATTTAACGCATTTGCCTTATTGTATAATCACCTGGGCCTGCGGATCCGATAGCCTAGGGGCCTGCGTTAGTCCCGTTTTGTCCAATTCGTTGCAGTATCTAGAAAAACATCAATGTATAGCAGTGGGCAAGATAACGTCGCAATATCCTTTGTTTTTAGAGATCCGGCCGCAAACTGGCGCCCTCATGGGTGGGGAAACTAGAAAGCTGATCTAAGACTTCGCTCTCGGCTGCATCTATTCGCTTGAACGTTTCAACAATATCCTCTCGCCTGACAATTCGTCCCGTAATCGTGTTTCTGACCTTCACGTTCTTGGGCAGTTCGAGATAGACCGTGAACGAATTGAAGAGCGGTTCAGCTCTTGTTTTTGATAATCTCTTAAGAAATGCGACAGCAAACCCGACTGCCTTTCGATGTGAGTCTATCGAGGAATACCGGTCTAGCACGAGCCTCCGCAACCTCGTCATAGTCTCTTCAGAGACCTCGCCGTGCGTGCAATCCCACAGCGCTTGTGAAGCGCGGTTTATCCAATCTTTAGATTTTCGAACAAGTCGTTCCTGCCTGAAAGCTACGTCGCCATCTAGTTCAGATTTGGAGAAGCTTAACTCCGAATGTTTGCGCCGGGGTGTCGGGTGGACAGCTCTTTCTGGAGGGCTAATTCTCTCTAATCGGGAAGATAAAGGTTCTGCTTGGCGCTTTTCATAACTGTCGCCCAAATATTCTAGATAGGTTTGCGTGATCTGAAAATCGGCGGAAGCGCCTTCCAAGTCTTCGGATTCCTCGCTACTGTGCTCAAGCCGTCGGCGCTTGTAGCTGTCGGGTCGGGTTTGGAGATCGTATCGGACTCAGGCTCCCACCGGTGCATTTTCGGGCGTCTCTTGCCTGTGCGGTGTTCGTAGTCGCGCAACCCGATCTCCAGAAAGCTCGAAGGCTGGTCATCATCGTCTTTGTTCTGTTCTGGCGCTTCTTTGTCGATGTTGTGCAACTTGTTGTGCAAGTGGTCGTCCTGTTGGTATTCGTCATCCGGCATAGCTCTCGCGTCCATTTGACAAAAGAAAGTGGGCTCGGCCGGATTCGAACCGGCGACCTCCGCCATGTCAAGGCGACGTCATAACCAGCTAGACCACGAGCCCTAACGCAGTGCTATCTGATCTATCTCTAATAAACCTATTGTCAAGCTAAAACAGCTGAGTTTCTTACACTAAAATCAAAACGCAGCAGACACCAATCCGCGCTTATATCAATCTGAGCGTCACGATTCAGATGCTACTCGATAAGCGGTACCAGCGATAGTGGTCAGGCTTTGCTTAGGCGACCTTGGGCCTACGAGCACATTCGCCTACGTTCGCACAAACACGCAACCAAAATGTATAAAGCGGTTAATGCGCTTTATAGTCAGCAGCAAATTAGCTCTTAAACGCGAATGCAAAAGGCGGCACGCAGAGAAGGTTGATCAACGATGGAACCGATAGCAATCGAGCATTTGTCGAAAAAGTACGGAGAGTACGTTGCGGTAAACGACCTCAGCTTGACCGTCGAACGGGGCGTTTGTGTGGGATATCTCGGTCCTAACGGAGCGGGCAAAACGACCACCATAAAGGTGCTGACAAACTTGCTTAGGGCCTCAAGCGGCAAGGCCTATCTCAACGGTGTCGACGTCATCCACCATCCCAAAGCCGCACTCGACGGAGTGGGCGCGGTCGTGGAAACGCCGGAGTTTTACCCGCAACTGACGCCTGATGAATGCTTGTCATACGTTGGAACGATCCGCGGCATGAGCGGCGAAGCGATTGCCGACCGCTCGCACGCTGTTCTAGAGCAGGTCAAGCTCCTCGAAGTGGCTGGTAAGCGAACCGGGAAATTTTCAAAAGGAATGAAACAGCGATTGGCAATTGCTCAAGCGCTCCTGCACGAACCATCCATACTGATTCTTGACGAGCCTACGTCAGGCCTCGACCCGCGCGGCATGGTCGAAGTGCGGGAGATTATCAAGGGACTGATAAAGACCGATATCACCATACTGATGAGTTCACACCTACTGTACGAAGTGCAAGAGGTATGCGACAAAGTAGCGATCATTGACCGCGGCGTCCTCCAGACCTACGATTCCGTCGCGAACCTCTCTGCAGGGCACGACGTCACCGTGACGATCAACACGCTTGAGCCGATCACGCCACCCGAGTTTAGAGCCATCAAAGCACTACATGATATCACATCCGTGAAACGCACCGAAACGCTCGCGCTCAAAGTGACTTTCACCGGGGGTCCGGAAGCACAGTTCAGAGTGCTGCGAGGGATTCTAAACACAGGCGTCAAAGTCGTTTCCTACATGCCGCTGCGCGCGGCAATAGAAGACGTCTATCTGCAACTCGTGCCTGAGGGGGAGGCATAGCAATGGCACCGAACAGCGTCCGACAAATTGCGACCGTAGCGAAATACGAGCTTTTGAAGTACCTTCGCGGGCGACGATTGCTCGCGATCGTTCTGCTGACGATTATTATTAGCGCCATTTTTCTGATCGTCCCTCCGGCGATCGGCTCCCAATACCCCAAAGACCCAACACAGTTTACCGTGAACGTCCTCTCGTTTCTGGGCATCCTCTCTATACTGAGCGCAACCTTTTTTGGCGCTGACGCGATCGTTTCCGAATACGAATCCAAAACCGGGTACTTCCTGTTTCCAAACCCGATCAGGAAGACGGCGATATTTGTCGGGAAGTTCATTGCAAGCGCGCTCGTTTCTGTAGGCGCTATCGCGCTCTATTACGTGATTGCGGTTGTGTCGGTGCGCGTCATCGATGGCAGCATCCCGGCGAATACCGGGTTGTCATTTGCGTACTCGCTCGTGTACTTGTTCGCCATCCTTGCGATCGCCTATCTCTTCAGCGCCATAATGCGCAGTTCGGTGTACTCGCTCGTCCTGACGTTCTTCACCTTCTTTCTCATACTGCCGATTATCGATGCCGTGGGTTCAGTCGCGAAGTTCAAGCCGTGGTTCTCCATTACCTTCGCAAACGGAATTTCGCAGTACGTGTTCGACAACCCGTACCCGACTGACAAGATCTTCACGACTGCCGCCCCAGGAGCCTCTGGCGTTGGCGTGCAAACGTATTCGCTTGCGCAATACTATCCCGAGGTACGACTGAGCCTCATCGTGATGGCGGTGTACTTTATCGTCGCATTCGTGTTGAGTATTTTCTTAGCCCAGCGAAGGGAGATGTAGAAACACCGAAGGAGGCGAGAACGTGACCAAGAAATTCGTGGTCAAGAAGACGACAGGCATCGACGTGCAGGAGTACCGGTGCAAGCCGAAAAACGCCATAGCCGCAGTAGTTAGCGAAACAGACCTCGCCGATGGAGTGATCTTCCGAACCGAAGATGACAAGTTCGTCGTCGTTTCAGAGGGGGCAAGCGCGGTCTACGACACGTACGACGAGCTGCCGGCAAGCGTAAAAGAGCAAAAGGCTGAATCAGAGCTATAGAGGACGAGCAGCCTTGGGGGTGCCATCAGCGGTACGCCCAATCCTGAAGCGTGGTCGGACTGGGGCGTTTTGCCGTTTCCTCCGTATCAACCGCAGATTGGCCGATTCCGAGGAGCTGCATGAGCATTAGCGCATTACGCGGCGCGTTGCCGCGAGGATGGTTGTTGAAGTACACCCGGACTGGCTCTGTGCCGCTAAGGTCGGTTTTGATCTTCGTAATCCGTTCTTTCCACGGCACTAACTCGTGCTCGGTGTAGCTGTAATCATAGCGTTGCGACCGGTCGGGATCATCCCCCCTGTGCCGTTTAAACCACTCTTCCGTGTTTCTGCCGTGCAACCGTACGTACGCACCTGTTTTTACGGCCGAATCCGCAATCACGGTCGGAAACGACGGCCCGTCGACGATGCACGGCTTGACATTGTTGCGTTCGAGCATCGCTTTCGTTCCTGGCTCAAAATCAAGCCGCATGCTGTCAAGCCATGAGACGTGTCGAAACTCGACGAAATAAGCATATTCGTCTGTATGAAGCGCGGCCAGAAGCGCATCAAGCTTCTCCAAGTTGTCTGTCCTGTAACCGTGCTCAATGCGCTTAACGTAGGGCGTAAGCTGGATGAGAATGGCGCCGAGCAGCTGGTTTTGACTAATTGGCGAAACAACGGTGTCCTCAAATTCCGAGGCCAATTCGTGAAGATCTTCAAGCTCATAGAAACGTGGGAACTTGAGCGAGTATTCGAAGCTCTCGTACTTCAAGCCCTTTTCGATCCAGATATCGGTGAGCTTCTGGTTAGGGATGCGATAGTACGTGCTATTTATCTCCACCGTTGGAAAGAGGTTGGCATAGAAGTCAAGCCATTTCGGCTTTTCGTCGGACTGATAAAAGGGGCCTACCCAGTCGTCGTAGCTCCACCCGCTCGTTCCGACCCTGACCTGGTTAAGCAAGCGACTCGCGCGCGTGAACTCGTGCATATCCGACTCCCACGTCTGTGTTGTAAGCACAACTCACGAGAAGTTATTGGCCCGCGACTTTATGAACCCTGCGGCAAACGCCCCACGTATGCCGCATCTGACTGCGGTGCCACACCTAAAGGATCTCGAAACACGCGCTTCCTTTCAGTCCCCTGCACGCGGTTCCACCTTTTTTCCGCGATCTATTTTTTTGGGGGGGGTGAAGCCCGACGACGAACGAGCGGTCGCCACGTTGACGTCTTCATAACCCTTAAATAGCAGCCAAATGAAAGGATAGAGCGTGAAGGTTAAGGCTTATACTCTCAGTACGTGTCCGCACTGTCGCATGACCAAGGAATTTCTCACGGACAACAACGTAGAATTTGAGTATGTTGACGTCGATTTGCTGACTGGCGAAAAGCGCACAGAGGTTTTGCGCGAAGTGTATCGACTAACCGGAGGTTATTCGTTTCCCGTCATCGTCGCAGGCGACACTGTAATCGTCGGGTTCAATCGAGTGCGACTTCAAGAAGTCCTGGAACTCACATAAGCGCTCCAACAAGCTGCTCAAGCGTGCTCGGAGAGCGAGCGTGGATCACCAGCACTCAGAAGAAGTTGGCTAGTCTATTACATACTCCCTAATCAGAAAGGAATTAGACTTACAAAAAGTTCCTTGCATGCAAGGATCGCAAGCTCGGTCGCCGTTCAATTAAAGCATATTTTTGAGGGAAGAAAAGTGGCTGGCTGTATCGAACAAATGGATTATGAGATTTTGCTCAAGAATGCGGCGTTCAAAGATACGTTACGCTACATCGCCGAACACGCTCCAAAAGTGTATTACGTCGGACCTGGATTCAAGGTCTATGACCGACGGTTAATCGGAGTTCCACCTGTGCCCGTTGGCGTGGGTCCCAACTACATCATGCTCACGTACGTAAAGCCGTGCCACGGGTCTTTTGTTTTGAAGCTTCCCCGCGACGAGGAAGAAATAGCGCGAATCGTGGCTGAGGACAAGAGGTACAACAACAAGCGTAAGAGCAAAGGCTGACCGGCATCCGCATCTAATTTTCTTGTCTGATCGTTCTCAACTCACCTTATTGTGATGGGGCAACAACGCCTGCACCTAGCAAATGTTCGGCCGCTCAGTTTGCCCCACAGTCTTCGTGACGAGGCAAGCTTCGTCGGTCTCTTCGTTGATCCGTTCTTGCCAAAAAAGGCCTTCTGTCCCTGCAACGTCATCCTGACAGAAGAGAGAGCAAATTGAGTGAACAGGTCAGATATGCCCCACGCGGGCTTTATGCCCCATGTTCTCGATATGGTTTTTCAACCCGCGCAGCAACGCCGTCAAAAGTCGCTGCGTACTGCTGCTAATCACATAGTTGCGATAATCGGAATCAGTCTCAGCAAACACTTCTGTGGCAGATACGATGGTCTTTGGACCAGACGAGGTGAAATTATACGTTATGGTCCCTCTCGAACCGAATACATCGCCACTTAACACAATCCTCCTTCCCGGCAGGACCTGCTGTACGAACGAGCGAGTAATCGCCTGTATCGGCGTGAACTCACTTTTGTATCGCATAACAAAGGCACCTCCCGGCGCCCATATGGTACCTCCCGATACGCTAGTCACCTCGATGATGAGCGGATTCCAATCGCTCCAGCGATGTATGTCCGTGAACACCCCCCAGACAAGCTGTGATGTGGCGCTTATTTCGATCGCAGATGAGACACGGATTGGCACGGGCGAACATGCTCCGTCAAACGAGATAAGCGTTCGCAAAAGAGACACGCCTCCGTCTTTCTAAGGCCTTAACGTTTGATAAACGGCACCGAAATCGATGGATGATGTTAGGGTGTACTTCTAAAATTACTACAGAATGCACCCCGGTGACGAAGATGCATTCGGACGCCGGCGTTGGTCAAAGCACAGCTGGAGAAATTATTTACGTTCCAACCACAAAAATAGGGAACGGTGATGCTAGTTGGCAAAATGGATTTGCGGTATTTGTGAATGGGTCTACGATGAAGAAGTTGAGGGCGTTCCGTTTGATGAACTTCCCGAGGACTGGGTGTGTCCAGCGTGCGGCGTCGACAAATCCTTTTTTGAAAAGGAAAGTGAATAGGCGTATTGTTTTGGGGACCGATGCGTCCCGCTTTTTTCTGACATAGCGTTGGGTTAAGAGTGTGGGTCTCCCGAAATCACCCGCTTCTGTTTTTTTGCTTCTGTGCGTGCGTTGGTCGTTTTATCGCACTACGCGCACTGCACGGTGATAAGGCATATTTATTAACACGTATCCTGCATTGACGGATGACGAAGGGCCTTCTCATCGCCGGAACTCAGAGCGGGATAGGCAAGACCACAATCACGCTCGCCATTCTAAAAGCACTAAAAGAATCAGGATATAGCGTCCAATCGTTCAAGGTCGGCCCGGATTTTTCATCAAAATAACCGTAATAAAGCAGAAGCTCTTAGATCAGACTGGTGATAAAAATGGACCTTCTTAAGATCCCTCATATGAAAAAAGAAGAGTACGATAGACTAATCAGCGAGAATTACGTGAGCAGGATCGCCTTCAAGGGCGACGCGTATCCTTATGTGGCACCTTTTCTCTATGTTTTCGACGGGCATTACCTCTATTTTCTCTCGACCAGGTACGGAAAAAAGATTCAGTACTTCAGCCAGAATCCAAACGTCGCGGTCGAGATCGAATGGTTCAGCAAAGACATGTCTTCCTATACCTTCGTCACTCTACTGGGCCGGCTTGCTGAAGTTACCGATCGCACAGACGGTCGGCGTGTCCGACAACAGTTCGTTAATATGATAACGACAAAAGAACTCTCAAGCAACGTCGTTGCTGCCCTCGGCCATTCACCCGCTGAGCCTCTCGAATCTATCGTGAACGAGAACCGAAGCCTTATATGGAAACTTGAAAGCGTAAACGAAATCGTGGCCCTTAAGAACGCGTAGAGCGCTCCTTTCCGTCGATAGGGTCAAGGGTTCACAGCCAGCACACGAGCGCAGGATTAATATGACGGACTTCAGTACTATCGTACACGTGTGATGAAATGACAGCCAAGTACGTTCCTGACACAAGCGTGTTGATCGATGGTAGGATCACGAAGCTCATAGACGACGGCGAACTTCGCGGAGCGACTATCATCATCCCAGAAGCGGTAATCTCCGAGCTCGAAGCCCAGGCGAATCAAGGACGCGAGATCGGCTTCAAAGGACTAAATGAGCTTAAGGCGCTCGACGAGCGAAAACGCTCAGGTCAAGTCGACTTGCTCTATGTCGGAAGGCGACCCACTGCTGATGAGATCAAGCTTGCCTCAGTCGGGGAGATTGACGCGATGATACGAACCGTCGCGGTCGAGAATGGAGCAACGTTCATCACGAGTGATGTCGTCCAAAGCGAGGTCGCGCGCGCTAAAGGCTTGGACGTCACGTATCTCTATCCTGAAAAAAAAGCAGAACGGCCGCTGTTGTTGCAGCGGTTCTTCACGCGCGATACTATGTCGGTGTTTTTAAAAGAGGACGTGCCACCGCGAGCAAAACGTGGTTCGATAAGCGACCTCCGATTGGTCAATATACGAAAGACGCGGATGAGTGAAAAGGAGATTCGCGCTATTGCTACAGACGTCATTGAACAAGCCAAGTCACGTTCTGACGGTTTTATTGAACTTGAACGCCGTGGCGCTACGATTGTTCAGCTCGGCTCGCTACGAATCGCCATTGCTCGACCCCCGTTTTCTGATGGAATCGAAATAACCGCGGTGCGCCCGATAGCGACGGTGAAACTCGACGACTACAAATTCGCCGACGAGCTAAAGAGTCGGCTGAGCGAATCGACGAGAGGAATAATGATTGCAGGCCCCCCGGGATCAGGTAAATCGACGTTAGCGCAAAGCGTCGCGGAGTTTCTTGCTGGTCAAGAGTTTATCGTCAAGACGATGGAAAGTCCGCGTGATTTGCAGGTTCCGGACAACATTACGCAGTACTCCGCGCTAGAAGGCGACATGGCCAAGACAGCCGACATTCTGCTGCTAGTGAGGCCCGACTACACGATTTATGACGAGGTTCGCAAGACCAGCGACTTCAGGACGTTCGCCGACATGCGCCTCGCAGGCGTGGGCATGGTAGGCGTCGTACATACAACGCGCGGGATCGATGCGCTTCAGCGCTTGATAGGCCGCGTCGAATTTGGTATTATTCCTCAGGTCGTTGACACGATCATATTCCTGAAGAAAGGTGAGATTGAGTCCGTATATGACGTCCATTTTGCCGTAAAAGTGCCATCGGGAATGACCGAGGCAGATCTTGCACGGCCAGTCATCGAGGTCAGGAACTTTGAGACGAACAAGGTTGAGCATGAGATTTACCTCTTCAGCAGGCAGGTCGTTGTTATGGCGGTAGGCCCGCAGGAAAGAGGCAAAGCGAAACCAACGTGGAAATTCGCCGCCCGAGAAATTGAGAAGGAGATCGACAGATATGCTAAAGAGCCGGTCAGCGTCGAGATCCTCTCCGACACTCGTGCCAACGTCTATGTGAGCGACAAGGACATATCGCACGTGATCGGCAAAGGAGGCAAAAATATCGAAAAAGTTGAAGACGTGCTGGGAATTGACATTGACGTTCTGCAGACGACGGAAGAGCCACGAAAGAAGGCCAAAAATCGTGAAAAGGGATCCCGCCAAAAAGCTGCGGCACAGGCCGACGTTGAAGTCACCGACCGCCACGTGATTGCGACGTCAGATGCCCTGCCGGGCGACATTGTAGACGTGTTGATCGATGATGAGTATCTCTTCACGGCTACTATCGGGCGAGGTGGTGAGATAAAGGTGACAAAGGGGACCAACATCGCTAATCGCATCTTAGACGCGCTTGACTGCGGCGCACGGATCACAATGCGAAGTGCGTGAGCTTCGGCTCATGGAGGAAGGAAGCAACAGGGTGAAGTCCATAAAGCTAACTCTCTCGGGCGCTTGCAGCAATCAAAAGAGATTAGTAGAACATCCGGCACAGCTAGTATCAGCCCGCCGTGCGCCAAGGGCGCGGCTGATGAAACTTGTGTGACACGAATGAAAATGCAGAAGTTGATGACGGCTCTGTTGTATATCGGAATCTTTGCCGGAATCCCTTCGGCAATCATCGTCGCCCTGTTTTTTCTGCCCGTCTTGAACAGTGTCGATCCGACCGCAATCGTCATTCTCATTATTTTTACCGTTCTCGTTGTAGCGCTGTGGCTGTTCGTCCCGCTCGAAACGCCTATAACACGACAGCGCAAAGGCCCCAAAGATAGAAAAACGGCGGTCAAGCGCGCCGTTCCCGCACCGATCGAAGCACTTGAAGAGTTCACTGGCGAGGAGAAAAAGCGAAAGGCCCGGTCCAGGCGACCTCTCTTCGAAGAAGGCGAGAAACGCGAACCATTCGTTGACGTCGTCGAAAAATCGACCCAACATCCTGCCGCGCAACCACAAGTGAGGCGAAAAGCCCAGAGCAAAGCCCGTAAGAAGAGCGGCAAGAAGAAAAAGCGTTAACAAGCGCTACACGAACCCGCATTAGCGCCACAGCACACGGAGAATTTATAGGTTCACAGCACGACAGCTGTGGCTACCGAAATCCCGTCGATCTCGCGGATCTCCTCCAAGACCGCATCTTGAATAGGATCGTCGAGCGCGAGCACCATTACCGCGCCGCCCCTAACTTTGTCGCGGCCGACGTTCATGCCGGCGATGTTGATGTTGTTATTACCGAGTAGCGTGCCAACCTCGCCGATGACACCTGGCTTGTCGATGTGAGATGTAATCAGCATACATCCTTGCGTCTCTGCGTCGACGTGATAGTTGCCGATCTTGACTATCCGTGGTTGATCCCCCAGGAAGAGGGTTCCCGACACCGACCAATCCCCTTTGTCGCTGTTTATTTTGACCGTTATCAGGCTCTGAAAGTCTTCGAGCTTTTCGGTCTTCGTCTCGGTAATCCGAATGCCACGCTTCTTGGCAAATATTTCTGCGTTGACAAGATTGACTGGCGATTGTAGCACGTGGTCAAGGACGCCTTTGAGCACGGCAACAGTTAGCGGGTGAACGTCGCACTGACCAACCTCGCCGGTATACGTGACGCCAATGCCTTGAATCTGCCCCTCGACGAGCTGAATGCAGAACTTGCCGAGCTGCTCCGAAAGCGGCATATAGCTCCGCACCGCCCCAAACGTCTCCGCACGTATCGGCACGTTAATCGCATTTCGGACGGGTTCGCCCTTGAGCGCACTGAGCGTCTGCTCTGCAATAGAGACGGCCACATTGATCTGCGCCTCGACGGTCGAAGCGCCGAGGTGCGGCGTCAAGACGCAGTTGTCGAGCGAGAGGAGCGGACTTCCCGTGGGGGGCTCATGTTCAAAGACATCCAGCGCTGCTCCGGCGATCTTGCCGGTTTTAAGGCCCTGGTACAGCGCTTCTTCGTCGATGATGCCACCGCGCGCAACGTTCAAAATACGGACGCCGTCGCGCATTTTCGCGATCTCTTTGGCGCCGATCAAGTGGTGCGTGTCCTTGGTCAATGGCGTATGAACGGTGATAAAGTCCGATTTGGCGAGAACTTCATCAAACGATGCCAGGTCAACGCGGAGCTCCTTAGCGCGCTCTATGGTAATAAATGGGTCGTATACAATGACGTTCATGCCGAGCGCACGCATCCGCTTTGCCACTTCGGCCCCGATGCGTCCGAGCCCGAGAACGCCGAGCGTCTTGCCGAAGATTTCGACCCCGAGAAACCGCGAGCGGTTCCACTCGCCCTTCCTGACTGAAGCGTTTGCCTGCGGGATGCTGCGCGAAAGTGCCATCATCATGCTTATAGTATGCTCTGCAGCAGAGATCATGTTGCCTTCAGGCGCGTTTATGACGATAATGCCCTTCGCCGACGCAGCGTCAACGTCGATGTTGTCTACGCCAACGCCCGCGCGTCCGATCACTTTCAGGTTCGATGCTTCGATGACCTCTTTCGTCACCTGTGTGCCACTTCTGACAATAAGCGCATCGTAGTCGCTGACGATGCGGATAAACTGTTCTGGCGAAAGATCTGACCTCACGTCGACGTGGTTGTCTCTTTTGAGCAGGTCGACACCGGCTTGAGATAAGGGGTCACTTACAAGTATCCTCATGGCAACGATTCCTCGTCAAAAAATTGAAGCGCACAGAGCGCGTCAACGCTTTTCGCATTACCTACACGTCGAAAGCGTATTTCTAGTTTTGGTCGGAAAGGCTTATGTAATTACTGCCGCAAGTAGCAGTGATAAACTGCAAAGGATACCGAGCATGAAAGATAATCCAACTGTCGTCTGGCTTGAGGACGTCCGCATTGAAGACGTTCCTTCCGTGGGCGGAAAAGGGGCAAGCCTCGGAGAGATGATAAGCGCGGAAATTCCTGTGCCGCGGGGTTTCGCTGTCACCGCGCAAGCGTTTCGACGCTTTTTAGACGAAACGGGCATCGCATCGCAACTTTTCGCCACGCTCCGCGTGAACGTCGACGATGCAAAGGAACTGGAAGCGGTCGCCGCTAGCGCCAAGAAGCTCGTGCTAAAGACGAAGATGCCGCAGCACATGCGCAGCGACATCGTGAGTGCCTACAACGAGCTGGCCAAGAGGGAAGGGGGTGAGCCTTTGGTAGCCGTGCGATCGAGCGCGACGGCCGAAGACATGCCCGAAGCGAGCTTTGCAGGGCAACAGGAGACATTTCTCAACGTGCGAGGCGCCAACGACGTGGTCGTCGCAGTTCAAAAATGCTGGGCATCCCTGTACGGGGCTCGGGCAATTTTCTACCGCGTCAAGCAAGGTTTTGAGCACGAGTCGGTGAATATATCCGCCGTCGTCCAGAAGATGGTCAACGCAGACAGGTCAGGAGTCATGTTCACGTGCAACCCGACGACCGGTGCGCCAGAAGCGATTATCGAGGGGTCTTGGGGTCTCGGAGAAGCTATCGTGTCAGGCTCCGTGTCGCCGGACACGTACCTGATCGATAGGAAGACGCGTCAAATCAAAGCAAATGTCGCCAGCAAGACAATTATGGTCGTAAAGGACCAAAAAACGGGAGCTACGATCACCAAGGACGTCCCTACAGACCTACAGAACAAAAGAGTCCTTAGCGACGCCGAGCTGTATACCATTCTCGACCTAGGCGAGCTCATCGAAGAGCATTACGACAGCCCTCAAGACATCGAATGGGCGATCGAAAAGGGCGCAGTGTACATCGTGCAATCGAGACCAGTGACGACGATTAGGAAAAGAGACGCAGCAAAACAGACGAGCACAGCAGGTGAGCCAGAGAAGTTGCTCGAAGGCCTCGGGGCATCTCCTGGCCAAGCGTCTGGCGAAGTTAAAATCATTAGAAGCGTGGACGAGCTCGATAGAGTTCTGGACGGGGACATCCTCGTTACCGCGATGACCTCCCCAGACATGGTTCCCGCGATGCAAAGGGCAGCGGCGATCGTTACAGACGAAGGCGGGTTGACCAGTCACGCAGCGATCGTTTCGAGAGAACTCGGGGTACCCGCTGTAGTGGGAACGAAGGAGGCCACGAAGAAGCTCACTGATGGCATGCTTATCACCGTTGACGGCGAGATGGGGCTTATCTTCTCGGGACGCCTTGAACGGGCTGAAGCGGCGGCGCCCGCCGCGGGAGTGGTCACCGTAAGCGCGGCAAAACCCATCACTGCCACCGAAGTCAAGGTCAACGTTTCAATTGCTCAGGCCACAGAACGAGCCGTTGCGACCGGAGCTGATGGCGTCGGACTCTTACGGGTCGAACACATGATCCTCGGTATGGGCAAACACCCGCACTGGTACATCGAGCACAACGAAAAAGACGCGTTCATTAATGAGCTCGAAAAAGGCATCCGAACAGTGGTCGCCGCGTTCTTCCCGCGACCCGTGTGGGTACGCACCATGGACGCCCCTACCGACGAGTTCCGGCAAATGGAAGGCGGGGAGGATGAGCCGATCGAGCCGAACCCGATGCTCGGCTGGCGCGGCATACGGCGCGATCTCCGTGAAGTTGACGTCTTCAAGATGCAGCTCCAGACGTTCAAGAACCTTATCGATGACGGCTATACGAACATCGGCATCATGCTGCCCCTCGTTCAACACCAGGACGAAGTGCAAGCAGCGAAAGAGAAGATCGCAGAAATAGGCATTGATTTTGAAAAGGTAGACGTCGGTATCATGATCGAGATTCCAGCATCGGCGCTCATTATTGAAGACCTTATCGCCGAGGGAATCGATTTCGTCTCGTTCGGGACGAATGATCTCACCCAATATACGCTCGCAGTCGATCGTAACAACGAAAACGTCGCCGCCCTGTACAACGAGCAGCATCCCGCAGTACTGAAGCTGATAGACTACGTTATTCAGTGCTGCAACAAAGCGGGCGTTGTCACATCAATATGCGGCCAAGCAGGCTCAAATCCGAAAATGGCTGAGAAACTGGTGCGTATGGGCATTAGCAGCATTTCGTCGAACATTGACGCAGTCGAACGCGTCAGGGAAGCAGTAGCGCGAACCGAGATGCGCATCATCCTTGAGGCTTCACGAGATCTGACGAACGAAGACTAGAGCCGCTTCGTTCAGTTGATGACTCAGCAATGCACGATACCAGGGAACTAAGGCGGTTGAACAGAGGCTACGAGCGAGTCCTCAGCTCGATGTGCACATACCCGCACCCAGCCGCCGTCCAGGCACATATCGACCACATCCACACGAACCTAGGCGATCCCAACCTGTTCCCTGAAATGGCCGCGCTCGAACGGCGCGCCATTGCCATCCTCGGGTCTTTCCTTGGCGCTGCTGACACCGTTGGCTACATCACTTCAGGCGGCACCGAGTCGAACATCCAGGCGGTGCGAGCGAGCAAGCTGATCTTCGGAGCCCGAAAACCAAACATTGTTGTTCCTGAATCCGCGCATCAGTCGTTTGAGAAGGCCCGAGAATTTACCGGAGTAGAGGTGCGCCAAGCACGGCTGGACGAGAGCTATGCCGTTGACATCAGCTCTGTCGAAGAGCTCGTTGACGAGAATACCGCGTGCGTCGTCGGCATCGCCGGTTCTACGGCTCTCGGCGTTGTTGATCCGATTCCTGCCTTAGCACGCGTGGCGCGTGAAAACGACGCAGTTCTGCACGTTGATGCCGCATTTGGGGGCTTCGTTCTCCCATTCCTTGAAAAAAAGTACCGTTTTGACTTCCGAGTGGAGGGCGTGCGATCGATATCGGTCGATCCGCACAAAATGGGCATGAGCACAATACCGTCAGGCGGGCTCCTATTCAAGGAGCCAACTGATTTCGACGTCCTGAGCACGAACACGTTCTACTCAGTGGAGCGGTCAATGACGGGCACACGAAGCGGCGCTGCGGTAGCTGCGACGCTAGCCGTGCTCGAGCATCTTGGGTTCGACGGATATAGAGAGATTGTGCGTGAATGCATGCGGCTGACCAACCTGTGCGCGGAAAGAGCTGCGGAATTTGAGGTCTATCCAGTAGTGACGCCTGTGATGAACATCGTCGCATTTAAGTTGCCTAACCTACAGCGAGTCGCACTACGACTCACGGCGCGCGGCTGGCGCGTATCGGTAATGGGCGGCGCATTGCGACTCGTCATTATGCCCCACATCGATGAAGCGACGATCCTGCAATTTGTCGACGACTTAAGGGAAATCGTAAAAATTGACTCGTAATCACATTTACTCCCACACCAGTGCCGAGAACGCGCTTGACCGACGAAGCGTAGAAATGGACTTTGAAATTGAGCGAATAGCTGAACTCGTTGAGGGGGAAAAAGCCCGCGTCATACAGCTTCAATTTCCTGAAGGGCTGAAGCGTTACGGGCCTGACGTAGCGAAGCGCATCAGGCAACAGATCGACGTGACCGTGTTACTCTCAGGCAACCCGTGCTACGGAGCGTGCGATCTTGACTATGACGGAGACGTGGACTTGCTAGTTCATTTTGGTCACGCGGAGATCCCTGCGCTCGCAGCTCAAAAGGTACATTTCGTCGAGGTGCGGAGCGACGTCGACGTCATTCCAGTCGTAAATGAGGCGCTCGGACTTATTAAAGGCCCCCGAGTGGGCATCGTGACGAACGTCCAACACGTCCATACGTTGGGCTCCGTCAGCGGCTGTCTCGAATCGGCCGGGCTACAGTGTTCCATCGGATCAGGTGACGGGAGAATCAAATACCCTGGCCAGGTCTTAGGCTGCAATTTTTCATCTGCGCGCGCCGTCGACGTTGACGAGTATCTTTACATCGGAGGCGGCGCCTTTCACGCTCTCGGCGTGGCGCTGGCAACTGGCAAGCGGGTGGTCGCCGCTGATCCGTTTCTGCACAGAACCTCCATTCCTGACGCTGACCTCATCGTCAAGCAGCGTTATGCCCTCATTACGAAGGCACTCGACGCACGTACATTTTGCATTCTAGCTGGCACAAAGACGGGACAGCGGCGGCTCGACCTTGCCTTCGAACTCGTAGAGCAGGCCGTAAAGCGCGGTTACGACGCGTACACAGTAACGATAAACGAACTAACTCCCTGGACGCTTTACCAGTTTCCCGCAGAAGCGTACGTCAACACAGCCTGCCCGCGCATCGCTATAGATGATGCAAGCCTTTTTAAAGCCCCGATGCTGACGCCAATCGAGTTTGAGATGGTCCTCGGGAAGCGAGACCTAGGTGACTATACTTTAGACGAGGTCTTAGGCGGCTGAAACACGCTGAACACACCAGCGTGCTCAAGCGGCCCTCGCCCCTGGGTCGGCGCCTAAGGAGATGGCAGCGGAGAAGCAGGAACGCGGTCACCTTTCTTCTTAGCGTTGTTAGCGAACGCATCGAGTTTCAGCTGCATCGCCCGTTCAAGAGGCCTCTCGATCGGGTACATGCCGGTAAGACAGCCCAGACAGAGCTTCTCACGGGGAAGGCCAATAGAGTCGATGAGGCCAGCGAGAGTGATGTACTTGAGCGAATCAACACCAATCATCAGTTTTACGCCGTCCACACTTTTACGGGCGGCAATGAGCTCCCCGTACGTCGGCATGTCGATCCCCAGATAACACGGAGAGACGATTGGCGGCGTTCCTATACGCATGTGCACTTCCTCTGCCCCGGCTGCCCGCAGCATGTCGACGATCTTCCTCGACGTCGTTCCGCGCACAATTGAATCGTCGATCATCACAACCCGCTTGCCCGCGATGTGCTTCTTGATTACGTTCAGCTTCAGTCGCACGGCGGTTTCGCGCAGATCCTGGCCGGGCATGATGAAGGTCCTACCCACGTAGCGGTTCTTTATCAAACCCTCGGTGTAAGGCAGTTTAGATTTTTCGGCATAGCCTATAGCAAAAGCGATTCCCGAATCAGGAACTGGAATGATGATATCTGCCTCAACATCGCCCTCTGCGAGCGTTTGACCAATTTTGCGCCGCACCTCGTAGATCAAAGATCCGTCCAGTATCGAATCCGGGCGGGCGAAGTAGACATACTCGAACATACAGTGCGCCGTCACGGCCTTTTTTGAAACCCTTTGGCTCACGAACCCGTCTGGATGAAGGACGATAATCTCTCCCGGGCGGACGTCTCTAAGAAGCTCTCCTCCAAGCGTGTCGATGGCAGCGCTCTCGCTCGACAAGACGTAGCCATCGTCGAACCTGCCTATGCAGAGCGGTTTTATGCCGAATGGGTCGCGGACGCCTATGACGGTATCGTTGACGAGCAGCGTAAGCGAATAGGACCCACGCAGCTTATTCATCAGCTCTTGAACGGCAGTGATAGTGTCATAGCGCATGAGTTCCTTCACAAGCAGGTGCGCGATGACCTCGGTGTCTGAATCTGACACAAAAATGCGACCTTCGGCTTCAAGCGCCTGCCTAATATCAAAAGAGTTCACGATGTCACCATTGTGCGCGATGGCAATGGTGCCTCCCCGATAGTTTACGAGGGCAGGCTGGCAGTTTTCTACCCTACTGAGGCCCGTGGTGGAGTACCGCACGTGACCGATCCCTCGAGTTCCCTTGAGATGCCCGAGTCGATGTTCGTCGAATACCTCGTGCACGAGGCCCATGCCGTGCTCAATGTGGATTGCCGAGTCGTGCGTGGCGATACCGGCCGATTCTTGGCCGCGGTGCTGCAGCGCGTAAAGACCGTAGTAGATAGGTAATGCGGCATTTTTGGAATCCAAGGCGATTCCGAACACACCACACTTGTCTTTCATCCCTGTCCCTTTTCAAGGATAAAATCAGTACTTATTGAGGAAGCTATACTTCCGAAGCCTCCTAGAGCGACCAAATCCGCAGTGAACGCACGTTTTTTTGCGGAAGTTATAAGAGACAGAGCCGCAACGCCTACACATCACGTGCGAGCGTTTCTGCCGCTTGCCCATCGAAGGAGTTCCCTTTGTCATTCAGTTGCCTCGTAGAGCGTCTCTAAGGTGAGATGTAAACGACGTTGTCACCGCGGACTACGATGGTGCCAAACTTTTTTATGGCCTCACCATCTTTGAGCTCTTCAGCTTTGTCGAGAACAAGATTGAGATGGACGTCATATCCCTGAAGCTCCCCTCTAAAATCTCTGCCCCCTTTGAGTCGCACGATCACTGGCGTTTCCAAGGATTCATTCAAGATATCAAGCGGCCTTTGACTCATTCCATGCCTCTCGTAAGTAGTTCTTCCCTGATAAGATACTTAAGTTTATCTTTAAGCGCCTTTTAACGTCTGCATGGTGGCTGGCAAGCAACGACATTTCATGAAGGCAGACGCGGCACGGAGCATAGTGGCCGCACTCAGCGCGTACGACACCGCGAGCACGTTAGCGGGGAGGCTTGAAGTACTCGAGACACCGGAGCGCACTCTCATTCTTTTGAACGGGGTGCCCGTGGCTCTATGCATTAACAACGCGCCCTTTTTTACGGTACGCGGCGCCGCGGAACTCAAGCCCCGAAAAAACCTCGTCACCGTTGATATGGGCGCCCTGCGATTCATCAGAAACGGCGCGGACGTTATGAGTCCCGGTATCGTAGATGCCGATGAGAGCATAGAGCCTGACGATCTGGTCGTCGTGGTCGATGAAAGACACAAAAAGCCGCTCGGCATCGGAACGGCGCTCATCCCTGGCGTCGAAATGATTCGTGCGAGGAAGGGGAAGGCGGTGCGGATCGTGCACTACGTGGGCGACAAGATCTGGTATGTGTCACCTTAGCTCGTGTCCTTGCAATTCAAACGAGCAGATTGTGCTTCCCGCTGCCGCTGAGGGCCGAGGTAATTATATCAACGGTAGCAGCGCTATGCATCTGCGCGAGACTTTTAACGAGCAAGCACAAAAACTATAAGATGCAGATATAGTAACATGGTAAGAAGTCGATTGTAGGTGAAAGTTCTAAATGGCGCAAAAAAGTCTGATCGATAGAATTTTTGGGAGTCGTCCTCATGCAGAACCAGATGAATACCTGGAGCTGGACCTCGGAGAGTACGAAGAGGTGTTTGAGGAGGAACCTGCAGGCACGTACGTCAAGGTCGCAGAGTTAATCAACGTGAGCAATCTCACGCAACTAAAAGATGAGGTCTATAAAGGCAACATCGTCATCATTGACATATCCCACGTGAAGCAAGATCGCGTCACCCTCGACCGAATCGTCAAGGAACTGAGACAAGTAGCAACGGATATTCACGGCGATATCGCGGGGCTTGGAGAAGACCAAATTGTTGTGACCCCGATGTCGATCAAGATCGACCGCAAGAAACTCGGGGCAGGCTCCTATTAGTTTCGACGAGCCCGCATCAGGCCACCATTTTTGAGTATGACACAGCAAGCATCGATCATGAGCACGTGCCCTCTATGCGCACACGAGCTCACCTTTAGATTCAATACCGACGAGATACCATTTTTCGGCGAAATTATGCTCGTAAGTGCGAGCTGCGGGTGTGGTTTCAAGTACGCAGACACAATATCACTTCGCGAACGCGAAGCCGCACGCTATCAATTGCAATTTGACAGCGATGACTTTGCGACTCGGGTGATCAGGTCGTCATCAGGCACCGTGCAGATTCCTGAAGTAGGCGTGACTATCGAACCGGGCTCCGCATCAGAGGCTTTTATTTCCAACGTGGAAGGCGTGCTCTGCAGAGTACAAGACGTCATCCGAATGGCCACGAAGTGGTCGTCGGACGATCCCACAAAGTTCGAGCTCGGGAACCAACTGCTTGAGAGGATCGATGCCGTGCGACGGGGCGAAGGAACGATGACCCTTGTTATTGATGACCCGTTTGGTAACAGCGCTATTATTTCACCGCGAGCTCAGCATAGAGCGCTCTCTGAAAGCGAAGCGCACCAGTTAAAGACGGGGATAATCACCGTAGACGTTTCAGAGTAGCCTACGCCCCGACGAAAAGGGGCCTTTGCAGCTTCGATCTTTTTTACTAATTGCCGACGTGACCCTGTTGAGCTTAAAAATGGGAGCGCGAACCAGAGTCGATCAATTGATGCGATCGCGCGGTGACACTAAGCAGCGGTTTGCACGCCTGCGTTCTGGGCTATAGGGCTCTTGCTATAAGGATGGTCGTGACGTTAGCTGCCGTTGCAAGCCGCGCTCTGTCAGAAGAGAGGGGCTGCAGTCGTCGCTGCAATAATTGTTTATAAGCGTCACTGGTATTGAGAGCACTGAGGTAAAGCAATGCAAAGAACATTGGAAAATCTTGCAAAAGCCTTCGCTGGCGAAAGCATGGCGCGAAATCGGTACACGTCATTCGCCAAGATCGCGAAGAAGGAAGGCTATGAACAGATCGCCGACGCGTTGCTCACGACAGCAGACAATGAACGCGAGCACGCAAGCTGGAATCTCAAGCTGATCAACGCCCTCAAAGCGGGCGCTGCAAGAAACGCTGACGAAATACGCATAGAAGCTACCGTCGAGACATCGCTGGGCGACACAGCCGCGAATCTCAGAGCGACAATAGCAGGTGAGCACTACGAAACAACCACGATGTATCCTGAATTCGCTGATGTTGCCGACAGCGAAGGATTACCTGAAATCGCTAAAAGGCTACGGGCAATCGGCGTTGCCGAAGCTCACCACGAAGAGAGAAACAAAAAAATGCTCGCGCAGGTGGAAGCAGGCACCTTCTTCAAGAAGGATCGGAAGGTAGAGTGGGTGTGCCGAGAATGCGGCTACGTGCACGTTGGTGAAGAACCTCCGGAAAAGTGTCCCGCTTGCGACCATGACCGGGCCTACTACCAGCTAAAATGCGAGGAGTATTAACTCAGCCGGAAAGGCCTTCGCAACATGTGGATGGGTCGTCGACACGCGTTATCCGTCCTGCAATTTGAACCGCAATAGCGCGGCGATGCCCCCTAGTTTCTCTAAGCGCTTTCCCGGCTCGAACTCGGTGCTAAAAACGACCACGTGGCCATTCGAATTACTAACTGCCGACAGTAGGTCGTCGATGGCCGTTCCCTTTTCCCGTTCGCCTCGTAAGGTCTCGTCGCCTATGAGTAGCGTGTCGATCGCGCCCCATTCATGCGCTTTTGCGACCTCGGCCATTCCGTACGCTGCTTTACCGTTGACGGCGATCTCCCGAAGCAGGGCGTCGAACAGGCGCGCCTCACGCACCAGGTGGGCATCCGTGATGAGTCTATCTACGGCGCCGCGGCGCAGCACCTCTTGAAAGCCAGAAATACCAACTGACGTTGTGTTTTCGACGATCAGCCGATCTGGAAAGCTGTTGTCCTTCTGTGTCGCGAACCGAACAAAATCGTCTTTAATAAACCCTGGGCCGGCGACAATGTAGTCATCAGCACCTGTATTGAGCAACTGATTGTATATCTGCACAAAGAACTCCGATTGTGAGCTTTCGTCCAGCTTACCGGCGCTTTGCGCTATGCTCGCTACCTCCTCAATGCCATACTGCCGCAGCACGCCAATATGGGCTTGTCCTGACTCAATTGTAACAATGGCGATTTCAGGGCGATTTGATTCCTGTATCGCTTTTTTGATGCGATCTATCTGGTCTCGTCGCCACCGCTTGGTTATCGAAAGGTCTCGCAGCGGTTCGATACTTAGAGTGTGATGTGAGCCCACATCTTGGCCAGACTCGATGATCCCGCTGACGCGGAGACGGTTGGCAAACCGATGAAACTCGACCGAATCGACGCGCACGCCAAGACGCATGGGTTTTCGCTCCGTCTTCTCCGGCCGCAACTTGTCGCTCGCGCTTTCAACTTTTCGAAAGGTGAGCGCAAAAACGAGGTCGCCCTTCTCAACGAGGTGCCTCAAATGCCACAGATCATCGATTGACTCGGGAAGAAGAGTGATTTCACCCTCAAGCTTCACGAGAGATTTCTTCAAAAGGCGCATAACAACCCCCTAGCTCGGCCTGATGGGCCTCGGTTTCTTGTAGGCCTGCCGATGAAACCGGGCTCCACGCATGATTGCTTGATCGACGATGGTATTTATATATGATTTTACGCAATTCGCGATTCGTGTGAGGCAGAAACGACAAAACCGTGTCTCAAGGGGCTGGCATCCGTTGTTCGCACCTCGCGACGACGTCGCTTCACGGAGACGACTGCTAGTCCCTGAACCGCATCCTAGTCGAACGAACGGCAGCGCATCCCCCAAAGGATTTAAATCAATCAATTTATACGTCAGATTATGATCCAAGATAGAAACTACGCTGAGGAGGAAGTTGCAGAAGACTTGCTCGATCTGATACGGGAGTACGAGGCCGAGATCAAGAAGTTGAAAGAGCGGGAGAGCGCCCTGCTTAAGTCACTCCAAGCTAGCCTCGGTGACAGCGCAGCGGCCCTAATCAAAGAATATGTGGCTGTCAGGACTGATTGGTCACTGCGCCTTTTCGAGCTCGATCTGCGGACGCGCTACGCAGACGAAGAGGCAGCGACGTCAAAAGCAGTCGACAGGATATTCAAGGAGTATGAGTAACTCGAGACCGTTTGTTTCCTCTCAGCGGAACCGATGCGTTAGAGCGTCGCCCTGTGAAAGGCTAGCTCACGCTCCGAAACGCCTAGTTTATATAATAGTATTTGGTCTTGCATGCATACGACCGCTCTTAGCGGTGGGCTATCATGAACGCAATAGAGGTCCAAGGGCTTACAAAGCGCTATAAGAAGGGCGTTGTTGCCGTCGAAGACGCAAGCTTCACGGTGCCACAAGGAACCGCGTTCGGGCTTCTTGGACCGATCGGCGCCGGCAAATCAAGCATCATCAACATGCTGCTCAACTTCATTCAGCCCAGCGCTGGAACGATCAAGACACTCGATCGCGAGATCCCCGCACAGTTTCATGAGGTGCGACACAGGATCGGGTACCTGCCTGAGCGCCCAGGCTTCTACGGCAATTTCTCCGCGGAAAGGAACCTCAGATTCTTTGCCAATCTCTCGGACGTGCGCGAAGAGCGCGAAGAGAAGATCAAGAAGCTCTTTAAGCTAGCAGGACTTGAGGGTAAGGAAACAACCCTCGTGCGCGCCTATTCGCTTGGCGACCGGAAGCGACTCGGCATCGCTGCAGCGATGCTAAACGAGCCAGAATTGCTTATTCTCGATGAACCTAGCACGGGACTTGACCCCCAGGGCAGGCGCGACATAATGGCGCTCATACACGAGCTCAACGTCCATGACGTCACGCTGTTTCTCGCCACGCACAACGTTAGAGATATCGCAGAAATATGCGACGTCGTGGCAACAATGAGGGCCGGGCACGTTGCTGCGCCGACCACGACTAAAGACTTCGTGGCGGACGTGCGCGGCAAGACCGTGCAACTCGAAGCCGACATCGCCAACATAAACGAACGCATTCTCCAGGCCATAAGATCCGTGAAAGGCGTCAAATCGATCCAATGCGAAGGACTCAAGATAAGTCTTGAGTACCGCCCTGGCATCAACGAGGACGTAAACTACGTAATCACGCGCGCAGGAGGCCGTTTGCGTTCCCTGCACGAGTCACCGTCGCTCGAAGAGGCATATGTTCGCAAGATGGGAGGAAGAACGCGTTGAGTGAGTTCACGGAGTCCGCGTACAAGTTTCTTGCCATCGCGCAAAAGGATTTTGAGTCCGCGGTGAAGACGAAGCGCTTCATCATCTTTGGAGTCATATTCGTATTGCTTGCGCTTGTCGGCGCGTACTACGGCAATGCCGACGTCGCACGATCGATTGCCCCAATAAGCGGGGCGCCAAACCCCGCCACGCAGCCAGTCAACTATGCGATTAGCGTGTCGTATTCATATAGCGAAATTGTTCTGACAATACTAGCGCTTGCGCTTTCCTACGACGCCCTGAGCGGTGAGCGGTCAGCACGGACGCTGGTACAGCTCGTGGTGCGACCCATTACGCGCAGAACGATACTTTTTGGCAAGTTCGTTGCTTATCTCGCAGCCGCAGGCGGACTGTTTGTCATCACGACGCTCGTGCTGTATATCGGTCTATCGATCACCACGCGGACAGTTCCAAGCTCGAGCGATGTAGGCTATCTGATCCTCTCTATGGGCATCATATTGTTGTACGTTATGTCCTTCATCGCGATAGGACTCCTGATCTCAAGCTTGACGCGCACGAGCCTCGACTCATTGCTTGGCGCTGTATTCGTCTGGATCCTGCTCTTGATATTCACCTATGCAGGCGTCGCCCTCGGACTAGGTGCGATAAATCTAAGCCCCACCTCAGATATCCCGTACGCTCAGTTCCCTGGGTACGCGAAAATATTGGTTTGGATCAATCCTGGAAGCCACAATGTCGCTATCCAGTCGCTCGCCGGAGACTTCTTTAAACTGACTTCTGGACTTAATTATTCAGTGAATGTGATCTTCCTTTTCGCCTCGATCCTCGTTCCGCTGATACCGGCTTACTACTTCTTCAATCGATCCGATGCAGTCTGAGTGTGTGCCCAATATGGCGTTCTTTTCTTTCGATAAGACCTGCGCAGTTCACGCTTGATTTTTGGATTTGGTCGAGATCGATCATTATTTATAAGATAAATCGGCAATGTTTAGTATACGTAAGGAAGACAACCATCACGAAGAGGTGCCAAAATAGATGAAAAAGCAAATTGGCTTATTAGCGTTATCTACAATCCTTATCGCATGCGTGGCATTTTCTGGAGTTTCTGTTGCATCGGCCCAAGCAAGCAACATTCAAGTGCTGTTCTTCGAGTCGCCCCTGTGCGGCATCTGCCAACAGGTGAAGCCGCTTATGGAACAAGCGGCTGCGCAGACCGGCGTCACACTCATTCAGTATGACGTGAGCCAGTCACCCGGATCTGGAATCGCAGCAGCAAATCACGTTACTGAGACACCGACGATAGTTATTCAAGGAGGGCAGACCCTTGAGGGCTCGGTTACCGAAGCACAGATCGTCGCAGCCATCCAAGCAGCCGAAGGCTCATCAACGCCAGCCGTTGTAAAAGCTACGCCGACTCCTGTCGCAACGCCAGCCGTTGTAAAAGCTACGCCGACTCCTGTCGCAACGCCAGCCGTTGTAAAAGCTACGCCGACTCCTGTCGCAACGCCAGCCGTTGTAAAAGCTACGCCGACTCCTGTCGCAACGCCTAAGGTTGTGACGGCAGCAAAGCCCACCACGCAGCCATCGATTCAAGTGGTTACAGCAACTCAAACGCCAACTAGTTCAACGCAGACAGTCCCAGAATTTTCACTGCTCGGACTGGGTGCCCCTGCAATAGTAGTAGGCGCTATATACCTGTTCTTGAGAAGACGTTAAGAGGGTTATTCTTTTAACCCTTTTTTATTCCTTTTTGTTCTGCAACGCCAGTTTGGTCAGCGATCGCTTTGTTCTGGCGAAAAAACATCTTTAGCCCAATTGCTCCAATGGAAACAACGGAAGCAAAAGGGAAGCTATTTATACAACGCTAAAAGATTTCACTCGGTAATACCAATAGCGCCCCCACGGGGACACAGGAGGTAATTCATTGAAACCGAGGCAAATAGTGATGACGGTCATTATCGGAGTTGTTTTCATGGTGCTTTCATTACAGGTGTCAACCGCGTACTGTCCCACTTGTCAAGTCCACTACAACAACAACGTTATGACTGTAAACACTCCCGCTTCAGCGCAGCAGGGAGCTCCGACTCAGGGCGGGCCGCTCTCGATCCTTGACCCTTCAACGGCATTTACGAGCCCGAGTCAAGTGAATCTTGCAAACACCGTTCTTCAACTTTTGTAGGTGGTACGGACGGCGATCGTCCGGTCTTTTTTATCTTTTACAAAACGAAAGATATTTAGCGGTAGATAGGTAAGATGCGTTAACCATAATGGCGACAAAGCGTATCGTTCCGATCGTAGCGATTTTCATAGTGTTGATGGCATTTACTATCGCTCCAGCTCTTGCTTCTTTACCTAGCGCGCAAAACGTTCAAAAAACGCTACAAACAATCACAACGACGAACTCAACGACGAACTCAACGACGAACTCAACGACGAACTCAACGACGAACTCAACGACGAACTCAACGACGAACTCAACGACGAACTCAACGACGAACTCAACGACGAACTCAACGACGAACTCAACGACGAACTCAACGACGAACTCAACGACGAACTCAACGACGAACGGAACCCCAACGCCAAACGATCCAACCGTGAGTCCAGTGGCTTGGAATCCAGCGAAGCCAACCCCTGTCCCCCTCATAATTGCCACCTCACAATCGAAGCACTCGGGTGAAGTTGCCGCAAGCTCCACTGAAAAACCCCAATCAAGCCCGTCGCCGACAAACGCTACACAGCCGACAGATGGAGTAATGACGCTCAGCGCAGACCCCAAGAACTGCAGCGCGCCACTATGCCAACCGACGAATCTGCTTGACGCGTCGCAGAAGTGTTTAGTATACAGCCCCTGCTTGCTGGTGCCAGCAGTCTCGTCAAACGCGTTTGGGGAAGCGTCTGCGATATCAGCGGAAGCATCTGCGCTGTCACAGAATGGCTCAGTGGCGAGTATGAGCTTGCCAGGAGCCCAAACGGGCACCACAGCCAGCCTGCCCGCGCAGTCCGTGTTCGAGTTCTCTCTACTGGGGCTAGGGGCTCCAACGCTCCTTGTCGGTGTGCTGTATCTGTTGCTAAGAAGGGTTTAAGAACCGCCATCTTTTTTGGGTTGGCTTTTGTGCCTCCTCCGCTTACTGCGCGCTCGAAGCAAAGCTTGCTGAAGCAAGGTATCATTTGGCCATCCGTAATCGGCGCTTATGACGTTTGGCGCTGTCCGTGACGCGCTCACGTAACAAAAAAGACTTTCTAAGATCAGGTCTAATGGGGATCGATGATCAGAGTTGGGATAATAGGCGGATCTGGCTACACTGGCGGAGAATTGCTGAGATTGCTTGTCCAGCATCCAGACGTCGACGTCACCATAGTGACTTCGCGGGCGCTCGATGGTGTTCCTCTCGCCGATGCTCACCGCTATCTAAAAGGATTTTATGAAGTCCGATTCGTAAACGCCGAAGCGAAGGTAGTTGCCGAACAATCGGACGTCGTGTTTCTTGCGGTCCCCCACGGGGCCGCAATGGGAATTGTGCCGGATCTCATCGATGAGGTTCGCATTATCGACCTCAGCGCCGACTATCGCCTCGGGCGGAACTATGCGGAGGTGTACGGCCCGCACACCGATCCTCGAGACGCCGTCTACGGGCTGCCCGAGTTGCACCCCGAAGTTGCCCACGCCGACCTGTGCGCCAACCCCGGCTGCTACCCTACGGGCGCAATCTTAGCTGCAGCGCCACTCGTCAAAGCAGGACTCGTTGATCATGCAGTATTCGATTCCAAGTCGGGGATCTCGGGCGCAGGGGCCGCTCCAACAGAGGCGTCGCACTATCCTAACTTGGCTGAGAACGTAATCCCTTATCAACTAACGAAACACCGGCACAAAGCCGAGATCGTTCAAGAACTCCAGCGACTTGGAAACGTGGCCGTGAACTTCACGCCTCACGTTATCCCGTCCATTCGAGGCATTCTCACCACCGCGCACATCTTCACCAGCGCTGAACTCGATGAAGATCGGATCCGATCACTTTACGAAGCGTTCTACGCCAACAGTCCGTTCATTCGGTTCAACGTTCCGTCGCTCGGGTCGGTCCGCGGCACGAACTTCTGTGACCTGTTCATTGAACGAGACGCATCAACAAACCGCGTCGTCGTCATCTCCGCCATCGATAATATGGTGAAAGGCGCGTCAGGCCAAGCAATCCAGAACATGAATCTCATGTTCGGCCTCGATGAGACGACCGGCCTCTGGTCTCCAGCACTGTCGCTCTGAGGTAACAATGAAAGTCGCAAACATCATGAATCCAACCGTCATTTCGGTGACGCCCGACACAACGGTGCGCGAGTGCATCAAGCTCTTTCGGGAAAACAATATAAGCGGCGTTCCCGTAGTGGCTAATAAAAACCTCATCGGCATCATAACGGAAAATGACCTACTCTCGCTCCTCGAGATACCCGAACACACCGGGTACTGGCTCCCAAGCCCCCTCGAGATCATCGAGGTTCCCGTGCGCGAAATTATCGAGCGCCTCGAGCTGAGAGACTCGGTGAGCGAAGATGTGGGCGAGTGGACGGTCGATCGCGTCATGAAAAAGCCCGTTCACACCATAGACGGCGATGCAGATATCGAAACCGCTACGGAGCACATGATACGGCACAAAATCAACCGGCTTCCAGTCGTCGACACAACTGGTCAATTGATCGGAATCGTCACGCGCGGCGATATCATAAGAGGAATTGCAGAGGGTAGTTAATGCGCGTCGTGCAAGGAGGCGTCTGCGCCGTACGCGGAGTGAAGGCCTCCGGTTGCAAGGAAGGCAAAAACGGCCTCGCGGTCATCACCGGTGGCGGGCAAGCGGCAGGGGTGTTTACCACCAATAAAGTCACCGCAGCTCCCGTCATCGTGACGCGAAAACACCTCGTCGAGAGCCAGCAGATCTTGGCGGTGGTGGCAAACAGCGGGAGCGCTAATGCTTTTACGGGATCAAACGGCATAGAAGATGCCGAACGAGTCGCCGAATGCCTTGCGCGCCGCTTGCACATTCGCACACCCGACGTTGCCGTTGCGTCAACTGGCGTAATCGGAACCCCGCTCAACGTGAGCTGGATCGATTCGAAGATTGTCGAGGTTCTATCGACGATAACAGATACGGCCGATGGCAGTCTTGAAGCAGCACGAGCGATAATGACGACTGATTCCACGCCGAAGCAAATGGCGGTCGAGGTCGACGGCGTCGCACTAGGCGGCATAGCAAAGGGCGCGGGGATGATTGAACCGCAGCTATCCACAATGCTCGCATTTATCTACACGGATGCTCGGCTCACTGCTGACGTTTTACAGGCGTGCCTGAAAAAAGCAGCCGCTCTAAGCTTCAACATGGTCGTCGTCGATGGCGATACGAGCACGAACGATACGGTTCTCCTAATAGGTACCGGCGAGAGCTCTTCTGCCATTGACGTTGATGATTTTCAAAACGCGCTGAACTTTGTGTGCGTTGAGCTGGCGAAAATGATCGCGCGCGACGGCGAAGGCGCGACGAAAATGATGGAAGTGACCGTTGCCGGTGCACGAAATCAAGAGGACGCGATCAAGGCGGCAAAGGCTATCGTACGATCACCGCTTGTAAAGACAGCGCTTTTTGGAGCGGATCCCAATTGGGGCAGGATTGTCACTGCCGTTGGCTATTCTGGTGCGTTCATGGATCCAGAGTCTCTGTCACTCGCCATGTCAGATGGAAAGTGCACCCCCGTTGTATTGGTCGAAAAAGGCCTCATAAAAAGTGCGAGCGCTGATGGCCTCGAGGAGGCGGCGCTTTCGGGAATAATGAACAGTACGGAGATCTCGATCCTCGTGGATTTGGGGGTGGGGGGCGCAGCGGCCACTGCCTGGGGCTGCGACCTCACTGACGACTATGTGCGCATCAACGCCGAATATACCACCTAAAAACTAACCTTCGATCTGCGATCTTATCCTAAGAGCCTGATGCGCTATGTCCGTTTTGTTCAAAATAGTGGCCATTTTCGCAATAGATTCCATTAGTCGTACCGCTTGATCGAGATAGTTCAGCACGTCGCCTGAATACGCATGAATACCAAATTCGGACATCCGTTCTACGATCTCTACGGGATCGAGACCCGCCACGCGTTGGTCGATCACCCACTTCGAGAAGTTCCGTTCAGGACATCCACAAAATGGCGACCCTTCGCAGCTGCAATCAACGAATGCCACTGAAAAAGCCAGTACGCTGTCAAGCTCTTTTTGCTCGAGATATGTCAGCTCGTCGCCATTTCCTGAGAATAGCATCTCAAGGTTTCCTCCGCTGAAAACATTAGGAGATACGTTTACTCGGAGCGCCTTCGCGTAGCGTTGCACGTTGTTGAGGTATACCTGCGTAAAAACTTGCAGCCTAAGCAGCATATCGAACGGAGCGTCGCCTTTCTCCACGAACTCGGCCAATTGAACGGCTTGCGGGATAGTGAGAAAATCAGCAGCTACGACGCGCCCTAGCTTGGTCGCTCGGCCATCCCCAGATGCAAACCCCAGGCGCTTGAGGCGCTGCATCTGAGCGCTGCCGTCGTAGTGGGCGAGCATCTTGACGTTTCGGCCGAACGTGAGGTTCGAGAGCACCTGCTCTGCCTGCTGGTCGTCGTCGTATTCGATATCGACATTATCTGCGGCACTTGAGAGGAGTTTGATCGCGATCTCATCCTCCGTTTCCGCTGTCTTGAATTTCTGGCCGGGATCAGCAAGCAGGAAGACTTTGCCGATGTCGTGATAGTCCGGCCGTCCAGCACGCCCAAGCATCTGCTGAAACTCTTGTGGGGTCAACCAGCTAATGCCCATCGCCAAGGACTCAAAGATAACTTGCGACGCGGGAAAATCAACGCCTGCCCCGAGCGCCGCGGTGGTTACGACAGCTTCTATGGCGCCTTTGGCAAAGTTGGTCTCAACCTTCTTTCGTTGGCTATACGAGAGGCCTCCGTGATAAGGGGCGCTCTTCGCCGAGAGTGATTTAGACAGCCTATGACAGCGCGCCCGGGAGTTCGTAAAAATGATCGACTGGCCCCTATAGCCCTTGTTCGATGTCCGCGAGATTTCGTGTCGAACGAGCTTGTTAATGATAGCCAGCTTGTCCCGCTCATTAGCGAAAACGAGGTGGCGCTCGAGCGGCACCGGGCGTTCTTCAAACTCGATGAGCTCTGCACTAAGCTCGTGAGCGAGTGCGTGTGGGTTCCCGACGGTTGCAGAAAGGTAAATACGCTGTGAACCCGGGGCTAACGTCTTAAGCCGTGAGATGAGCCCATCAAGCCGGCTTCCGCGCTCTTCGTCTTCAAGCATATGCACTTCGTCGACGACGATCGTCCCGATTTCGCCGAGGAGCTCAGCGTCGCCCGTGCGAAGCACCTGATCGATGCCTTCGTACGTCCCTACGAGAATGTCAGCTGAATAATCAGGCTCAACTCGCGTCCAGTCTCGCGTTCGAATCCTGCTACCGCCGATTCTGAGGCTTACATTTAGGCCGAGGTCGCGGTAGCGGTCGTCAAAATCATCGTATTTCTGGTTTGCTAGAGCGACCAGGGGCACCACGAATAATAGTTTTCCGCCGCCGCTGAGCAGGTTATTAACACCTGCCAGCTCCCCAATAAGCGTTTTCCCCGTGGCCGTTGCCGACACTACCAGAAAGTCCTTGCCCTTCAATAGCCCCTGCTCCACCGCAAGAGACTGGACGGGAAGCAACGCTGATAGCCGTTTCTTAAGCAGCCACTTCAGCCTGCTGTCCACTTCGAGTTCGTCGACGGTGATGCACGGGTAGGGCTCGGTGCTACGCGACAGCACGTCGTACCGTGTAAGCTCAGGATCAACACCGCAGTCGAGGAAACGGATAACGCGGTCGAGGTCGCGGACTTTGTCAAGCAGTGTATTGAAGTGATCCTTGTATACAAAACCGTGAAAACTAAGCTCTCTTCGCAGTTCTGATTGGGCGCATTCCATACAGATGAGCTCACCATGGTGGCGCACGAAATTGGCATCGACGGGCTTGAAGCGGTGCTTTCCGATACAAAACCCGCAGACGCGTACCCGATCATAGGGAATCTGGTACGCCTTAAACAGTTCTACGAGATCTTGAAAAACCCTCTGATGCTCTGGCGCGGCACCTTGGCGCTCAGCAAGCGTGATGTTGTGCTGCCGCAAAACCTCAAAGACGTCAGCTGGCCTCCTAAGATGCACTTTCCCGCCGCGGATCTCCACGAATCGCTTCGGCCTCGGCCCTTTAGGAGTGGGGCCAAGCGTCAGCGTCGCGTCGAGGTCACATTGCGCGGGCTGGGTTGAAAAAACCTTAACACTAGAGCGCTGCGCGTGGGCGATCAGGTGAGCCATTTACTGGTTTCCTGCGCTGAGATCGACGGATTCGTAGGAGATGTCGTGGGACATGAGGTTCGCGATGAGGGGCGGCACCGCCTCATCGACCGCGACGACTACCGTTGAGAGCCCCCGAAATGCCGCTTCGATGACGCCCTCAGCGGCACCGTACTGCATCAAGGGTGAAATGCCCGCTTTTTTTGCCGAAACCAGCGCTTCCAAGCCAAGAATCGCGACAGGCTTGCCCGCCGCAATCCGCCTTAGCCCTTCCAGATCCACGGCCGCTGACCCGCCTCGTTGAACCCGAGGAACGACTGCGATCGTCACGTGCGCGCGGTCCATTGGAATGATCCCACTCAAGTGCTCGACGCCGACGTCGTCGCCGGTGCGCGCATCACCTATCGTGATTCCGCGCGCGCGCGACTCATCGCTGTCTGAGTGAAACGCATAAAGAAAGCCATCGCGCATCTTCAGCCCCACGGTTGTCCCTTTGCTGACATCTTCTTCCGCGATAGCCGTCCACACGGCCACTTTGCCTACGACATCTTCCGTGACAAATCGTATGTACTTGTTGAGCTCGTTCGTCCACTCGATAATGAGCTCAATGCCTGCCTTGGTGACCTCATACTGCCCACGCTTGTCAAACTTCACGTACCCGTCTGAGGCAAGCTCCTTGAGGTGCTCGGAGACCGCTTGAGGGGTGACCCCAACCCGGTCAGCAACTTCTCTTTGCCGGATCTTGGGCTGGAGCGCGGCTACTTCAACAAGCACCTGCATCTTGGTGCTCTTTCCTTTTTTCATCGACAAAAAAAGAGATTATCTTTTAGCCAGCTCAAATCGATGACCCTTTACCAATAGATTCTGCGACCGTTTGGCGATGCCCCTGAGAAACGTCGGGCTCTGGTTTAGGGTGCGTGAAAGGTTTTGGACTGAACTATTGCCATTTCTCACCTCGAATTCCATAGCATCGGCCACGTCGCGCAGCATTTCGTCATCGGTGATCGCGATACGGATGAGGTCACAAATGTCAGAAATCGAACACTGAAAGTCGGCACGAAGTTTCGAATAAGAAGTGTGGTATTCAATTTGCGGCGTATTTCCTTGCTCTGGCATGCGCCACTTGGTCTCCACGAGGCCAGTCCTTTGAAGCATGTCGAGACTGTAATAGATATCTTCCTGCAACATCTCCCTGAGTTCGTCTTCAGTTCTCCAGCCATTGAGCAGTGAGCTAAAGACCTTCTTGTGGGCGTCGGACTTAAAAACTCGTAGGAGCGGGACTAGATCAGCCGGGTCATTAACGATGCGGGTCCTGTTGTTCATGTGACTACCTCGCATGGTAGAACGTCGCAAAAGTAATTAAACTTTTTGAACTCCGGAATAGACATTAGATAGGAACGCGTTTATAGAATGCAACACGAATTGCGGCAATTGGATCATCATGGGACCACAGGCGAGCGAGCGCATAAGAGCGAAGATACGCGTAAAGGGCGTTGTGCAAGGAGTAGGCTTCAGGCCGTTCGTTTATGCACACGCGACAGAACTGCACCTGACTGGCTGCGTTAAGAACCTCGGTGCGCACGTAGACATTGAGGTCGAGGGATCGCGCACCGCTTTAGTTCAGTTCATTGAATTTCTCAGACAGGGCCCACCCATCGCGCGCATTGATGATGTAAGCGTGGAATGGGGCCGTCCACGCAACTACAGCGACTTCACCATCGCGGCCAGCGGCGAGGGCGAGTTTGGCTTCACGTCGCCAGACATCGCGATCTGTGACGACTGTCTGCGGGATTTGAGGGAAAGCAGGAGGTACGAAGAGTACTGGGCCACTTCGTGCGTAAATTGCGGTCCACGATTCACAGTGACCGAGAGACTCCCGTATGACCGCGAGACGACCTCGATGATCGACTTTCCCATGTGCTCGGAATGTGAACGGGAGTACCGCAACCCAAAAGATCGTCGTCATCACGCGCAAACCATCGCGTGCGAACGCTGTGGCCCGACGCTCGCGCTGGTCGACCGGGATTTGCAGCGCTTGAACGAGCCAATTAGCACGGCCGGGCGATTGCTACTTGAAGGCCACATTCTGGCGATAAAAGGGATTGGCGGCTTTCACCTCGCCTGCGTCTTCGATTCCGCAAGAGAGCTAAAGCGACGTTTGGGCAGACCCACACAGCCCCTAGCGATTATGGCACCGAGCGAGACGTGGGTTGAGGACAATCTCCTCGCAACAGAAGAAGAGCGCGCACTGCTCACGTCAAACAAACGGCCCATTATGGTCCTCGATAAGCGCATCGAAGGCACGTTCATCGAAGTCTCGAATCTCCATAACATAGGCGTAATGCTTCCCTATAGCGGCCTACACTACCTCCTCTTTGATATTGTAGATCAGCCACTCATCATGACGAGCGCGAACGCGCCGGGCGAGCCGATGATTATCGCCGTTGATGACGCTCTCGCAAACCTGCGAGAGAAGGTCGATTTCTTCCTCCTCCACGATCGACGGATAGTCAACCGCTGTGACGACTCGGTAATGCGCGTGCTCGACCAGCCTACATTTATCAGGATGTCGCGCGGGTACGCACCCGTTTCTTTTACAGTGCCTGTAACGTACGACAAGAACATTCTCGCGCTTGGCGCAGAGATGAACGCGACCGTGACGACCTATAAAGACGGCCGATGCTATATCAGCCAACACGTGGGCAACATCGACAAGCCGAAGACCTTCGACTACCTTGAGGCTTCCGTCCACAGCCTTATCGAAATGAGCGGCGTCGACGTGAGCGTTATCGCGCACGACTACCATCCGACCTTACGCTCAACGCGTCTCGCTGCCGAGCTCGGAGCCGCTTACGCCGTTCAACACCACCAAGCGCATATCGCGTCACTCATTGGCGAGGGCGCCCCAGATAACCTTATAGGTATCGCCATCGATGGTATTGGCTACGGGTACGACGGCACTATCTGGGGCGGGGAGGTATTCCTGCCCACCCTGGAACGGGGGGGGGGTCTCATCCCGGTGCCGATGCCAGGAGGCGATTTGGCCACGAGGCACCCTGTGCGAATGGTAGCTGGCATCCTGCACAGCATCTGCGATGAGCGAGAGCTTGCGGCGACGCTCACCTCCCTTGGTCTGAGTGAACTCGAGTCGTCGATTCTCCTGCAGCAAATTGAACGGAAAGTAAACGTCCCGATGACCTCAAGCACTGGGCGCGTGCTTGACGCTGTTTCTGCAGCGCTTGGGCTATGCCAAAAGCGGACGTACGACGGCGAACCAGCGATGACGTTAGAGGGCTTCGCGCGCTACGGTTACCCGGACGTCGCGCTGCCGCTCGAGATTTCGACCTACCAGGATCGACCGATCCTCGACACTCGACCGGTGCTCGCCGAAATCCTCCACGCGAAAAAACAAGGAAAAAGCACAAAGAACATTGCCGCCTCGGCGCAGGTCACGATCGCGCGCGGGATTGCAACGATAGCCGCCGACGCAGCAGAAGCCGTCGGAACGAGTAACATCGGACTATCTGGCGGCGTCGCGTATAACAAGGCGATTGTCACGACGATTAACGAGGTGTGTGATGAGCGCGACCTCGCCCTCTTTACCAATACAAAAGTTCCCCGAGGGGATGGAGGCATTTCGTTCGGCCAGGCAATTCTCACCGCTATGGTCAAAAGCGGGAGCTACGATTTGAAACTGTTTGCAACCTAAAGCGCCAATGGGGGTGTCGTGGGGCAGCGTTTGGCCGCGCAAGTTCCACCAGGGCCTGCTACGTCTTTCGCACGATGACCTTGCCCTTGGTAGAGATATAGCCGATGCTTGCCTTCCCGTTTATCTCCACGTTTCCTTCTGCGACAATGCGGTCAATGACCGCGTCAGGCTTGATCGTAACACTCCCAGAGCTGTCTATTTCTGTTAGGCGGACCCCTTCCAAAAGCGTCGTGTCATCCGTCGTTGTCAATATGCCGCTTAGCTCAGCGTCGTTTCCAATAAATGCACTTTCGGCCCTAACGTTCCCGCGAACGGTCGACCTGTTGCCTAGACTAAGCGAACCTTCGACGATCAGATCGCCCCAAAAACCGACGTGAGTACCGGTGATTAGATTACCACGCACATGCACGCTCTTTTCAAAAAATGCGTCGTCCTTTATAATGTACGTGTTGCTCTTCACGTGCTTTCGAACAAGGCGTTCTGCGTCATCCGTTTTCATGATCCACCGAGGCCTCTGTAAAGTCCGTGCCTCAAATGCAACCGTATTTCGGCTGAAGAGCTATTTACTTTTTTGGCCAGTAATACCTTATATCCCACCGACGACATAGGCGAGCAATACCACGAGCATGCCGTACTTAATCACGGTTGACGCCCTCCCCGGAGCGCTCCTTGAGAGCACGATGCCATACAGGAGTGTCACGTCAGCCGCAATGACGATTACAAGGTAAGGATAACCGGACGCACCGATAATGAACGGCAGAGGGCTGACAGCGACCGCCGCGAGCATAAAAAGTGCAGCAGTTGTCAGCGAATGGGGCACCCCAAACCGAATAGGCAACGTAGACGCGCCCGCTCGCCGGTCCCCCGTGAGATCTTCGACATCCTTAACGATTTCACGTGAAGTGATTGCGAGCATTGCGCTCACAAAGAGCACGCTAGGGATGAAGAACGAATAAACGGCTGCCCCGCCGAAGAGAAAGATCGACCCCACTAGGTATCCAATCAACAAGTTGCCGATGAGCACCGATCTTTTCAGCTTCCACGAGTATAAGACAAGGAGTACAGCGTTAAGCGCCGCTAGTCCAAAACAAACCGGGTTGATGAATAGAGACGCGGCAACGCCGAAAAGCGAGAGCGTGAGCGCATATGCGAGCGCACTGCGCCGCGTGATAAGCCCACTTGGCAGGGCGCGACGTGGCTTGTTCACCCGGTCAATATCGACATCAAAGCAGTCGTTGATGACGTTGCCCCCGGCGGTGACGAGAAACACTGCGACGAACGCCAAAAGCGCCGGCACAATGACGTCGTAGACGAGCGGCGCCTTACTCACAAAGATGCCGATGAGCGAAGCAAATGCTGCCATCAGACAGTTGACGACCCGTATCTCTGCAAGGTACGCGCGGGTGCGTGATCGCATGGGCCTAATCAAATCAGCTTCTCTTAGATCTGACGGGTTCACGTTCCGAGCTTGACCGCGTCGGTAATTTTCTTGAGTGACGCGACCGCCGAGTACGCCGCGAGCTTGCTCGTGCGCTCATTTTCGGCCGGAACGTTGTCAAATTGGGCAGTAAACGTCCCAAAATCCCCTTCGACTTCGACGACGTGCACGTTTCTTGTCAGCGCCGGATCAACGGCGATGCGGACGATCGTTCGGTCAAATCCGACGCCAGCCAAAGCGAGCGTCGCTGAGACGTTAATATTTTGTGGGAAGCCTTGAATCGCCTCGTCGGCGGTACCTTCGAATATAAGGGCGGCACGGGACAGATCAGTAGTATTGTGGATGACGTAGGGGGCGGTCTCGAGGCCCGCTGAAGGCTTGGTCGTAGTGAGTGTCACCCGGTTGATCGTCCCCTGTGATGCTGCAAGGAGTGCGTCGACGCTCCCGATGGCACCTGACGGGATATAAAGGCAACAGTCGTGCGCACGCGCTGCCGCATATACTTGCTCTCGAAAGTCCACGTCAACCAGCGCACCGATACTGAGCAACATCAAATCCGTACCCTTTGTCAAAACGCTGAGCGCGATATCGCGCGCTGCCTGGATTGAGGCGCATTCCACGACGAGGTCCGCTTGGTCGATGATGTCGAACAGCGAGGCGACGGCCAATGCCGAAGGGGTCGCATCTGCCAGATGCTGAGCGCGATCAGGGTGCCTGTCCATCAGGAGGAGTTTGCTCCGGGAACCATCAGCCCCCAGCGCACGACAGATTTCAGTTCCTATCACGCCACATCCAATAATTCCGATGATCATCTTGAAATCCTTTAAGGTAGTTAAGATAGAAAAGCGTATGTGGTGATCGTTTGAATTCACGCGACATTGAGAGGTTTCTGGCTGAGGATGAAGGATTCGGCGACATAACGACCGCTCTCCTACCCGACGTCGAGGGGACTGCAAACATTATCGCACACGAAGACGGAGTCGTAGCAGGCTTATCAGAGGCACAAAGCATTTTCGCGTACTACAACCTCGTAACCGCCCCACTGTGCTGCGACGGAGACGTCATAAAAAAGGATGATACCATTTTACGCGTGATAGGAGCGGTTAGGGCTATTCTTGTGACCGAACGCGTCGCGCTCAACTTCCTGTGCCGTATGAGTGGCATTGCCACGATCACGCGCCGCTGCACGGAAGCCGCTGGCACGGTGACGGTTGCCGCGACCCGGAAGACCACGCCGGGCTTCAGACGTTACGAAAAAAAGGCGGTCGCGATCGGAGGAGGAGACCCACACCGCTACTCCCTCTCAGAGGCCTATCTATTCAAGGATAACCATCTGAAAGTAATCTCTGCAGAAGACGCCCTGCGGCAAAAGACGTTCTTCACAAAGAAAGTGGAGATCGAAGTCGAATCCGTTGACGAGTGCGTTAAGGCAGCAGAGCTTGGAGCAGACATCATCATGTTCGACAACATGGACGTCGAACAGATCACCGCGGCCGTCAGCAAGTTGAAGGCACTCAACCTGCGCGACAACGTGCTGCTCGAAGCATCGGGCGGCATGAGGCCCGAAAACGTCAGGAAATACGCTGCGACCGGCGTCGACGTGCTCTCGCTGGGATACCTGACTCACTCGTCGCGGTGGCTCGATTTCAGCCTTGAACTTGAGGCACCGGATTAGACGAGCGAGGTCGCGATAAGACTCACCGATCCTGCCAAAAGGTCGACCTCTTCAGCCGTATTATACGCCCCGAACGACGCCCGCACGGTTCCGTTGATGCCAAGAGACACTAAGGCCGGCATAGCGCAGTGGTACCCGCTCCTCGTGCAGATCCTGCTTGTCTCGTCGAGGATCATCGAAACGTCGTGCGGGTTCAGCTCTGCGACATTGAAGGGGACCACCGCCGCACGGTCTTTTGGTCCATAGACCGTCACGTTATCGATTTCTGCCAGTTTTTTCGCAGCGATTCTCGCCAGCATCTCGACGTGCTTTTTGACGTTTGCAACGCCCAGCGCGCTCACGTATTCCACGGATCGCCCGAGGCCGATGACCCCCGGTATGTTCGGAGTACCCGCTTCAAAACGGGCCGGCGGTTCGAGCAGTTCATATTCGCAGCCGCGCACCCATTCGACCGCGCCGCCACCGAGCACAGTTGGACGCAGCTCCTCCGGATCACGCAGAATCAAGATGCCCGTCCCTTGCGGACCGAGCAGCCCCTTGTGGCCCGGCACGGCTAGATAGTCGCATTTCAAGTCTTTGACGGACAGATCCATATGACCAGCAGACTGAGCTGCGTCTATCAACACTGGCACATCGTTTTTACGCGCAATCTTGACGATACGGTTTATGTCTTGGACAGAGCCAAAGACGTTTGACACATGAGAAAGCGCGATCAGCTTAGTTCTGTCAGTAATTGCTCTTTCAATCTTGGAAGGATCAACGATGCCTTCCTGATTGGCTTCAATTAGGTCGAGCACGACGCCTCGCGCACGGAGAGCGACCCACGGCAGGTAGTTCGAGTGATGTTCAATCATTGACGTGATGATGTGGTCTCCGGGCGTCCAATCCTGACCGTGGGCGACGATGTTGATGCTCTCCGTCGTGTTTTTGGTGAAGATAACGTTGCCGTGCTCACTTGTGAAAAAATCAGCTACCGTCTCGCGTGCGGCTTCGTAGTGTTCAGTCGTCTGCTGGGCTAGGCGGTGCGCTCCTCTTCCGTAGTTGCCAGCATACCGAAAGAAATACTCGTTCATCGCCTCGACGGCGGGTTTCGGCGTCTGGCTGGTTGAAGCGTTATCGAGATACACGACGTGCTCGAGAACTGGGAAATCCTTCCGTATCGCATAAACGTCATACATTGAAAGCAAATAAGGGGGTGAGCCGAATAGCTTTTACGGTTGCGACGGTGGCAGAGGTCGGTAGCGCAATCGGCCTTTTTTTGCTGAAACGCCCCGCTTGGCGGTTAAGCGGCAGCCTCAAGTTACGAAGCACCCACTATGCACCTGATGCACAGGAATCCGGCGCTCACCGTTGACGCAGTGATCGTGAAAAACAAAAAAATCCTGTTGATAAAACGAAAGCGAGAGCCGTATCGAGGACAATACGCACTTCCAGGCGGCTTTGTGGAATACGGCGAAACCGTTGAGGCAGCCTTGCAGCGCGAAGTCCTCGAGGAAACTGGACTCGTTGTGAAGATAAAATCACTCGTAGGCGTTTATTCCGACCCTGGTCGCGATCCTCGCGGACATGTCGTCTCAGTCGCGTTTGCGGCGGATATCGTGGGAGGTACGCTCGCAGCCGGCTCTGATGCAAGTGACGCGATGCTTTGGGATATCGCCGGCCTGCCGCCGCTGGCATTTGATCACGCACAGATCATTAGCGATTCGCTTGTTCGTCGCTAAAGTCCTACGCCTTGCTTTATGAGCGGCGCGACGGTTATGCTACTCTCTGCTTTTTCGATTGTGTCGGTCGCTATGATGCTGTCGACCCCTGCGCGATATAGGCGAAGCCGCGCATTCAGAGAGAGAACAGGGTGAATGCACGCAACGTGCACCTGTCGCGCCCCTTGTCCTCGCAGAAGCTTGATCGCTTCGGCCATCGTACCGCCGGTTGATATCATGTCGTCTACGATGACCAAGTCGCGTTCGTCGACGTCCACCGTCTTTGGTTGTATCTCAACGAGTTCAGATGTCACCCGCTTCTTAACCAGCACGTCGAACTCGCAGCCCATGGCGTGAGCAACGTCGCGTACTAAAGCGGTGGCGCCTTCATCAGGAGCGATAAGCAAGGGTGACGGGAACTCCATGCTCTTCAAGTACGTGCCAACGAGGCCTGCAGCGGACAGGTTCGCCGCCTTTTTGCCACTTCTGAGCTGAAAATGGTCAAGTGAGGCAGGGTCGTGGATGTTGACAACGTAAACTTCGTCAGCGTCGATCGTCCGCGCGATGGCACGAGCGCTGACCGGTTCGCCGAGCTTGAATCGCTTATCTTGCCGCGCATAACCAAAATAAGGAATTGCTACCCTCAGGTAGCCGTCAGAGGCGGCGTCGATAAGCTGTAGAAGGTAAACGATATCGTCATTCGTTGTCGTACTCTGCACGATGAGCGTGTCGCCGTCGAGTTCCTCTGCGATGCGCAAATACAGTTCACCGTCAGGAAACTGCTTGAATTCAACAATGGCGAGTGCACACCCAATTTCGCGTGCAACCCGCGAACCGAGCAGTTGAGAAGCTGGACCTCCTAAGACTTTCATGTTGCCTCCTTGAATGCGTATTCTTCTTAGAACCGAACATAGATAAGTCACTATCTTTTGACCGCGTGAGCACTTGCACCTCGGTGCGAAGACGCGTGGCGCAGGCCCCTCTCGCATCTGCCGCTACTACGAAAACATTGAGGCACGTATCTGTTCCTCGGATTCATCGGGGCCTGAAACATGCGACCGCCTCCCGCGTCCGAAAAAGGGCGAACTTTCGCAGACGGACATGCTAAGCCTGTGCGCTAATCGGACCACACACGGCGCACTGAAGGCGTGCACAGCGCATGGCCTCACGACTGCACGACGACGGTGTTTGCGATGCGATCGCCAAGGCGCTGCTTATGCTCAGATGCCCAGATAAGTGCCGCTCCGAGCAGATACGGAGCGATGAACGGAATCAGATCGATGATGCGCAAAATCGTCCGCACAGCAGCCTCACCATAAGTGATCGGAGAGTGGTCCGCTTTTTTTACGACCTTGATCTTAACGATCATCTTACCAACTGTTTGTCCGTTTCGTCCCTCGAGCAGCGTGAAGTAAAGGAATGCAATGATGACGTCGATCAAGATGAGCGCGCCAAAGAACGGGCTGATTGAGACCTGTGCTGTTGACGCATTAATGGTGATGGTACCAGCGCATGAAAAGCCCAGTATCAAAAAAATGATAGCAAGTATGATTACATCGACGAGTTGTGCGACAAAGCGGATAGCAACTCCCTGCAACACCGGCGAGGCCACGTAATGCGCCCGCGTTTCGGTTGCCGCCCGGGGTGCATATGCAAAGGCGCCCTCTGTAGGTTGACCGGTGCGTGGTGCTCGGCCGGTGAATGCTGCCCCACACGCCGCGCAGTTTTGAGCGCCAGGGGTTGCGGGAGTGCCGCATTGTGCACATTTTTCTTCGTTCACGCGTTTCACCTCCTTTGCATTTATTACGCCATAAGGAGAGCATTCCCTTTAATCTTTCTTGCGATTTGCTCTGCTAGTGTGCGTGCTCCGGTTTCATTTTGGCGTGGCACGACAATCGGCCGCACCCAGCATTGCAGAATCGCAATGCGCTGTTCTCGTTTCAAATCGTTTCACTTGAAGCGGCTGCGGGGTCGTGGTTCCAGGCTCAGAGCGACAGCTATGCGCGAAGCTAGCCGCTTATTGGTGAAGAAAAGAAAAAAAGGGGCTTGCGCCCCTATCACGCTTTCAGTACAACGGTGTGTGCGACGCGATCGCCGAGACGCTGTTTCTTGTCTGAGGTCCAAATGAGGATTGCGCCGAGCAGGTATGGGACGACGTACGGGATAGCATCGATCAACAAAAGAATCGTACGCACAAACGCCGCTCCGTAAGTGATCGGTGAGCTGTCTGCCTCACTGACCACTTTTATCTTGACTACCATCATACCGACCGATTGCCCATAACGCCCTAAGAGGAGCGTAAAGTAGAGCAGGTCGATCACAATGCCCAAAACGATAGCTGCGTAGCTCACAGCGACAAGCGAAATTGCGCTAGTGATAATCCCTAAAATAATAGCATCAATGAGTAACGCTACAAACCGGATGGCGACGCCCTGATAAGGCATTTCAACGCCTGGTGCTGAGTAAGGCGCTTGCGCCCGTGGTGCTGTGTACACAGCAGCAGGTTCCGCGGCAGCTGGGCCTTGGACTGGTTGTGTAACGGCAGCTAGTGGTGCGCCACAGCTTTCGCAGAACTTCGCCCCGGGTGCTGCAGGAGTGCCGCATTGAGCACATTTGTCTTCGTCGGCGTGTTTCACCTCCGCAGGTTGCGAAGCAGCCGCAAGCAAAAGCGGAGCGCCACAGCTTTCGCAGTATTTAGCGCCCGGTGGTGCAGGAGTGCCGCATTGAGCACATTTATCTTCGTCCACGTGTTTCACCTCCTTTTTTTAAATCATAGAGGAGCATCCCTTTTTAATCTTTTCTTGTGAGTGCGGCAAACTGCTAGATCTTACGGGTGTTCTCGGATGGGCGAATGACCGGGGCTAGATTCGCGCTCAAGCGCCAAGAACCGGTCCTTATTACAAAACTTCTCAATCGCTCATAACTAAGCCAAAACGCTCTTCATGGGAGCAGATGTTGTCCAATTTAGGCAGCAAGTGACTAGGAAAGACACACTCTACACGCGCTAGTAATGTGAAATGGGGCACGAGGCCCGTTTATGCTTTGACTACAACGGTACGCGCGACACGATCGCCGAGGCGCTGTTTCTTGTCTGAGGACCAAATGAGGGTTGCGCCCAGCAGATAGGGGATTATGTATGGGATCAGATCAAGAAACCGCAGGATCGTTCGGACCGCAGCTTCGGAATAGTCGATCGGTGCGCCGTCTGCTTCTCGTACGACTTTGATCTTGACGGCCATTTTCCCGACAGTCTGTCCGTAGTGGCCCTCGAGCAACGTGAAGTACAGAACAAAGACCGCGAGCGAAACAAGTCCGCCGACGGCACTGGCCGGTGAAACAGTGACTGTTCCTGAAGCGCTGTTCGTAATGACAGCGAGCGCGTTGAACGGAATGGACAATATACCTCCGATGATCGCTATAATTATGGTATCGATAAGAATCGCGACAAAGCGAATGGCGACGCCTTGGTAGGGCGGTGCGACGTGCGGCACGTAAGCACGAGGTGCTTGATACCCGGATGCCGGAGCAAGCGTGGGCTGCACCGCTTGAGCCGGTTGGGTCCCGAGTGGTGCGCCACAGCTCTCACAGTATTTAGCGCCCGGTGACGCGGGAGTTCCGCAGCGTGCACATTGATTTTCGTTCAATCAGTTCACCTCCTTTCTTAAGCCATAGGAAACCCCCCCTTTTAATCTTTTCTTGCGATTCTACGCTACCGCTTTTCAGTGGCCTCGTTCGCTACGAGCGAGAACGATAAGTACTCTCAGTCAACGCGCATTGCACCCGCAACTTTGAGGGCGTTATCCCGTTCGCAGAACCAAAAATGAGGGACTCTGAAGACAGCAGACTAATAGAAGCTAGACGGCCAGCCACGTATGTTCCGCGAAACGTGATGCCGCTCCAGCACAAAAAAATGACTCACGCCGATCACTTGCTAACTACAACGGTATGAGCGACGCGATCGCCAAGGCGCTGTTTCTTATCAGACGTCCAGATAAAAATTGCCCCCACGAGATAATCGAACAAACCGTCGATGATGCGGAGGACGGTGCGCACAGCTGCTTCTCCGTAGTCGATCGGTGCGCCGTCAGCTTCTCGCACGACCTTGATGCTGAGTGCCATCTTGCCGACCGTTTGGCCATAGCGCCCCTCAAGCAGCGTAAAATAGAGGAACCAAACGACTAATCCTAAAACAGTTAGTGCCACAATAGGCCCGGATGAAATCGCTGACACGTTTCCGTTCGCGACGTTGACAGCAATAGTCGCAACGAGGAATGGGATGGTTAATATGCCAACAATAACCACGATAATGATGGCATCAATGATTGTCGCGACAAAGCGAATGGCAACGCCTATATAGGACGTAGGAGTGCCCGTGTAGTACGCAGGCGCTTGATAAGTCGGCGCAGGCTGCGTTGCAGAAGGGACCTGTTGGAGGGGGCGCGTCCTTTGACCGGTCAGCGTCGCGCCGCAGGCCGCGCAGAATTGGGCACCTGGCGACGCTGGAGCGCCGCATTGTGCACATTTTTCTTCGTCCACATGTTTCACCTTTTTTAAGAGTGTGCTGCTTTTAGTATTTCAAGCCTTCTCGCTTGCAGGATCCGAAAAGCGCGTCTGTGCGCCTCTTCGGCGTTGCTAAGTAGATAAACCAGGGGGGGCTTTTCCTGAACGTCAGCCGTTTTTGGTTGGAGGCGGTCGGGGCCTTCACGTGGTGCGGGAAATCTTCACCTACTGTGAAGCACGTTGACTACTACCAAAACTTGACCAAAACTTGACCAAAACTTGACGACTATCTTATACGGGTAATCAAACTTGCTTGATAGGCTTACGAGAGAGTCTCGCTCGGCAACGTCAACTGCGCCTTAAATTAATTCTCTATTCCTATTTTATGACTTAAAATATATCTTTAAGTTCAGCAGTGGAGTGCGTTTCCGTCTCGAATCACATGGAATCGACGCTTCATCATTGCGGCCGGGACGATCCTAGTATTTGTCTGCCTACCCTCACGCACGATTGGTCGTAGTCTCATATTGGACATACTCACGATTCGTAGCGTGCCGGCTATTTTAAAGCGGCTCTTTCCGCTCCATGAAACAGCAGCTGGCGGGATGTGAAGCAGATTTGCCGGGCACTTCAACGGTCCGCAAATCAAGGATCCTAAAATTCGAATCGAAAAGCGCGCGTAGCTCGCCTTCGGATGAGAAATACAACGCGGTGCCTAGCGGTGTCCTTCGATACTTTCCTACGCCGCCAAACGCGAGATCTCTCTCGCTGAAGCACAGTGAAAGATACTTCCCTTTTGGATTAAGGAGCCGATGCACGTTTGCCACGTGCCGCTGGCGCTGCTCAGGAAAAATGTGATGCAACAGCTCCCAATCATAGGCGAAATCAAACGGTCCCGTGACGTTTTCCAAATCGCCGAGCACATCGGCAGCGAGAAACGTGCACTCGACCGCTTGTTCCGTCGTCTTTTGGTAAATCTCGTCAATCTCGATGTGCTTTGTGAGATCAAAGGTCCGCGTTCAGTGCCTTACCTAGCCGGCGTGAGGCGTGCGCCGACACGGCGCAAGCGAAGTTACCCGAATTTTGGTGTGAAACGCTTCCCGTTGTCGCCGGGATATGGCTCCATATGGCGAAAGCGATTTTCCCATATCTCCAGAGGTATCGAAGTAAAGGCCTGACAGACGCGAGGGCTGATGTAGTTCTTGCAACTTAGACACAGGGGAACGTTCTTTTGTTTCACGTCGCCTCACACGGCGGACAACGGTCTGACCACGACGCCAGTTTACACGGCCTCAGGCCTTACCACGTGTTGCCGATATAGCTCTTCGAGCTCGGGCAGCTCCTCCACAGGCGTCGGGATCACTTTCACATCGTTTTCCATCACCTTCCGCGCAAGGTCCCGAAAAATCACCGCTTCCTCTGACTGAGGGGCGTGTTCAACCACAGCGCGCCCTTCGAGTTCGCACGCTTGAATGACGGGGCTGCGCGGAACAAATTCCACGAATGCGCTGCCCAAACGCTGAGCAAACACGGGAACCACGGCCCGTTCCAGCGCCTCATCACCGTTGCTGTTGCAGATGATTCCGGACAGCCCTGCGTCGCCGCGGCGCGCAAGACGTTGTACCGCCCGCGCGATGTTATTCGCCGCGTAGATGCTCATAAAGCCTCCGGAACAGACGAGATAGATCTCACTCGCAAACCCTTCGCGGATGGGCATCGCAAACCCGCCGCACACGACGTCGCCAAGGACGTCGTAGATGGCCACATCAATCGCGTAGGTTTCAAACGCCTTGAGATCTTTTAAAATTTGGAGTGCCGTGAGAACCCCGCGCCCCGCACAGCCGATTCCAGGCTCCGGACCGCCCGCTTCAACGCAGTAGATGCCGCTAGGCGTCTTGAAGACGATGTCGTCGAGCGAAATGGCGTGCGCGTCCTGTCCGTGGCGTAGCTTGTCTCGGTAGATGTCCAGGACAGCGGGGATGAGGTGCCCTCCCGCGAGTATCCTCGTTGAGTCTCGCTTTGGGTCGCAGCCGACCTGCATGACGCTGACCCCTCGCTCATTGAGGGCCGCTGAGATGTTTGACGCGATGGTACTCTTTCCGATTCCTCCCTTGCCATAGATTGCGATTTGTTTCATTATGATGTCTCCGGTCATACCTATATTACGGGTAGTTTAAGGGGCTAGTAGGAAAAAAGCTGCCAACTACCTTTAATTACGACTCTCGTTTTTCACCTGTGATTTCTTTGCGCTGAACGTAGCGTAGCCCATCTGCACTCGTTATAGTGCAAACGTCAATTGGGCCGCCGCATGTGCGAGGCATTATTGCTAGCTTTTGCACATTGACTGTAGCTCGGATTAGCAGAATCGCAAGGTCAACTGCATCTTGAAGTGGCAACGCATCATAAGGGAATGGTAATTGTAATTCTTCTTTCTGCGCTACAGTCAGATTTTGCTCTATTATTTTTTGGAGATTGCCGTCATACCCGTTTATTAGCCGATATATAATCCCAATATCGCCGCCGTAAGTTATCCCAAAATTATCTCGACTCTGCTCAACCGGTTCTGGGTTATCGGGGATTACAACGAGATAAACGCGTCCGTTTAATTCCTCCTCATTATACCCCCCAATCAAAAATGACATTGGCTCTTGTATCATCCCCTCTGGCGGCGGGGATGGTGGTTCAGCTTGCCACTTTGCCTTAAAGAAATCAGACAGTTCTTTCGCAAAGTCATAAACAGAGATCCTTTCTTTAGACAGGTGTTCACTAAGTCGCTCATTGAATTCAGTGAAATATCCATAGGCGGTTCTTTTTCCTATGAAAGCTTGCCCATACGTAACTACTCCGATGAAGTCGTGTGGCCGTTTGAATGAAAAAAGCTTCGTAGTATTGTCGTAAGCAGCTTGACCGCGTGGCTTTCCTGTTTGCTTGTCTGCCACAGTTACCGTTACTCTGCTTTCTGCGGCCAGAACTAATCCTTCTGGTACTTTTATAACTAGTCCTACTGACATAAATCATACCTCGGCAAATACAATCCAAGCGAATAAACTTTTGTCACGCGATAAAGCATACGAATGAACAAGAATACCGCTTTACCGTGCTTTAATAATCTCTGGCGCAGTTCATTTTCGAACAAATCAATGTCTTTGCGCATTTTTTCCAGTGCGGCCATAACATAGCTTTTGACGAGCTTCGGGTGCAGTGGTCACACGCGCCGTATCGCTTAACGATCATCCGGGCCCCTTGTTGCGGAAGCGGGAATATCTGCGCGGTTTTCATTATCCAGTGCCTACGTCTTGCCGCGTGAAAATATCCGCGACCAACCCCGATACAAAAAACCGACTTTAGGGGCAGGTAATTGCAACATCTGCAATTCGACTTGCTTCTGCAGGGTCTCCTTATCGGCTTTCAATTCGAACGAGTGGCCCTTCTCAACTTGTAGTGCCTCGTCGAGGCTTGCTTTGTCCTTTTCCAGGAGTTCAACGCGGTGCTGCAGGCCAGTGACAACCACGTTTTTCGATGCTTCCGATTCCCGCAGCTCTTCCTTCAAAGAGCGGTTGCGCTCTCCAGATTCCTTCAGATTAGCATCGAGCTGATGCGTAACACGTTCAAGTTCTTCGAGCGAGTTCTCCAGCTGTTGGATACCCGTGGAACGGTCTGCGTTTATCTGCTGTATTTGCTTCTCGCCGTCGGCGCGGATTTGCTGTATCTCAGCATCATGCTCAGCGATAAGTTTCTCAATCTTAGCCTCATATTCGGCGCTAACGCGTTGCACTATATTAGTGCTTTCCGCACGCTGATTTTGTACTTGTTTTTCGTATTCTGCACGTTGCTCTCGAATCTCAGCTTCATAGTCAGCCTCTGATCTTCCTTCATAGTGCTGTGCTATGTGTTGCGCGATAAGCGTCGATCGCGCTATATCTTGATGTTCTGCGTCCTGATCGAGCATTTTTGCTATGGAAGTTGGTAACGTGATGTTGAAACGAGCCATTTGAGAAAATCCCCCTGTGTATCTATAGTGTTTAGAGTTCTTATGATACACTAGTGTCTATAAATGATACACTTTTAATGCACCAACTACAAAAGAGTATCGAATATGGTCATAAATTGATGAATACAAAGAAAAGATGCTTCAGTACTTTGTGTATAGATAGTGTATAACGAATCAATTATTAGCAAATGATACACAGAACGGATAAGATAAATACATTCAATATACACACAGAGATGTAAAGCTAGCAGGAACGATGTATTTTAAGTGTATAGAGAATCCAAGCTATACACTAGCCCGCTGGCAAGAGAGCGTTTAGGTTTACCGCACCCCACAAGGATGAAAACCGCTAGAATCACCCCATAGATGAATGATAGCACAGTTCCGACTGTCGCACCATTCAACGCCACCCCTCCAACAAGAATCTTCTTGACGGTTCTTAATTCTATCATTGTGTCGCCTCCGTGCTTCGTTAATACACGAGTAACGTCCGTGCGCTTCACAAATGTATTTCGTGTTCTTCAGGATCTTACCCAAATTCGCGAATATGTCATTGAAACTGCTAAATTATTACTTCTGTAAGCTCGATGCTTCTGACATATTGAATTATAACGCCGTAACGCGAACAACTTCCGACTCGCCGGCCGGACGGCTAGCCTAGCCAAGAGCGTTGAACTGCTTCGCGCAATGCAAAAAAAACACTTTCACAGTGTCCGGAAGACTGTTAAATACGATCTGCACAGCATAAGCGTGTCGATGCTTGAGAGCAGAGCCCGCCCTGCGGGCTACCTCGAACCATTCGCGTTTCGGCGGGCTCACGCTCTGTATTGACCACGCAGTCTTCTATTTGTGACCACGTGCAGTTGGATAACCCCCAATATGTTATGGCTACGTGCGATCGCACCTTTGTTGGTAGGTCGTTCATCAATACCCATAACCTTCGTGCGCACACGTTTTTGGTAGTTTTACGGCCTCGCGTAACTAAGCCAAATGGGCAAGTCGGCTAAACCGCACAACGAGTGGCAAGAAAATTCGTTCTAAACGTGTGGCTCTGTCTCTCAGCCGAAACAACAAGCTTCACGATGACTATGTCCTCGCGGCTCTGATCCACGTAGTTCAGCGCCTACTCGCGTTGTTTAGCGCCGATCGCGCGATAGCCGTTTGCACGCAAACTCTGCGTACTTACGGTCAAACCATTTGCGTATATCTGCCCACACAGCTTCAAGCGTGCACTCGAGCACTGAGCCTCGTCGGAGCATTGCGAGGGCACAAGAATCATCGTTTCGTCCTGGAAATGCGTTCACGTCACGGTGAATGACTTCATTATCTGTCGTGCGTGTGGTAAGTATTTATTATAGTCTCTAGCAAGCGCTTTGTAGGTCAGCGTATATACCCGGGCGTTTTTTATGACCCACGTCTGGTTCACTTTTAGTGTCTCTGCTCGTACCGCATCGTTAGCGTACTGCACAGGAATCACGCCTCTGTAGACCGTGCGAAATGCTGCATGACCACCCAACGTGCTGCGGTCCTTCGAGAGTACTTTGAGATCTTTGTAAGCGGTTGTTATCGCATCGGCATACTTCTCGATGACCGTATCGAGCGTCGCTTGCGCGGTGAAACTATCGTCAGTGCTTACCGTAACGGCATCGACAGGAGTGCTGTCGGTGAGGTAGATGTAAAGTTTTATAGAGGTGGACTCGGCTTGGTCAGTTCTGTAACGTGCAGGATACGTGATCGTAAATCCGGTCTCACTTTGAAAAACGGTGCTGCTGTCAGAGTTTCCGGCAACTAGTGCAAGAGCCATTAGATGGTACAGATTCGCCAAAACCTTCTTTTCGCGCGTCATTTGGACCCTACCTAAATGAGGTGTCGCACTAAAGATAACGTTTTCTGGCGGCACTCCGCGGCCGGGGTCTCGCCGCAAGTATTCAATTCAAGCTACAAGACTTCGGACAAACGGTTTGGCGATGGCCACATACCGATTAAAAACGCCACGCAGCCGTGGGGTGACTCGACACGCGCAGCGTTCTCGTCTCGTGTGATGCACGTAGCACGCTCGGTGCCGCAGTTCACGGTGCGCGCTATAGTTGTGCGCATCCGTGTTCTCCTCGCTGTCCATGCACGTGATTATTTAGTTGGCAGCGATAAAAAGCTACGCTCCGAGCAGCATCGCGTGCGCCGCTTTGGGTTTTAACGCATTCTTGTTACGCCATTCATTCACAAGTTGCGTGTCTAGGTTTGTGACGTGCGTTGGCGGCGCTTCAATGCTACCCAACCGCAGGACGGGCACTTCTAGGCATAAAGAGGCCGCCAAAGGCACCAACAATGCGCAACATAAGTATAAGTATAAGGATGCTCAAACTGTTGAGCATACTTAACATAAAAAATAGAGCAAACAAACTATGCACGAAAAACAGTATGGTGAAATGGGAACCCATCACGATATGGGTAAGAAGTGGATGATGAAGAAAATGATGTGGGAGCAGCTGGACGATGATGCCAAGAAGCAGTATGTGCTCCGCAAGCTCGACGAGAAGATCATGAAAAAAGAGTTTAAAGTCAAGCTTGTACAGCACAAAATGGAAACCCTGCGCTTAATGAAGGGCTGGATCGAGCGGTGAGATAAGGATCTCACCCCCTATCTAACTGCTAGCGGCCTGCGCCGCTACACGAGATGGAATGGAGAAGGAAAAATCAGAACATCAGCGTGTGCTCGTCAAAGGGTACATGCGCCCTGACGGCACGTCATACTACGTTGTCATTCCCAAAAAGATCAGGGAACTTTTTAACCTGGACGGCGGCGAGTACTTCCTTATGAAGGCAAAGCCGGAAAAGGGGATCATCCTGCTCAAGCTGGTGGAGTTCGCCGACGAAGAGCAGGAAAAAGAGTCGGAAACTAAATAATTTTTTGCGCACCTACGGCTGTTCACGCACGACGAAGGTCGCTTACGACCAGACTGTGCCACAGACGATGTCAAAGAAGGCACTCGATTACCGCTTGATCGGCGGTCGCTTTTTTTCCTCTGATAGAGGCACGGTGCGACTAGGCGAAGTCTTGAGTGAACAATGGACCTGTTGAAAGTAGATTGCGGAACGCAATGCTAGGTGATTCAACCGGTTAAGGCCCTACCCCCTCACGGTTTTTTGCTCAAAGATCTATACGTGATCTTCCGTGCCGTTGTCGCCAGCGACTGCTGCGTCGTCTCGCACGCCCTCGGTCAGCAAGTACAACAACCGGCCGGCCATATCTGTTTGGGTTGCAAACGACGACTTCATAAAGCTATTTTCGTCGCGGAGCTGTTCAATTAGAGCGTCTTTTAGCTCGATCTCTCGTTTCAGTCGTGTAGCCTCGTCTCCGTTGTCCGCTAACGCGTAGCTGATGAGGTCAGCAGCGATGCGCGCTTTTGATTTGCCCTCGTTTTCAGAGCGGGCGAGTATCGTGGTAAAGTGCTCGTCGCTGACTGCCGTACAAATTTGCGGCATATGGTGTTAGGCGATTATCCTCATATAAATGGCTGTCGAATTGCATCTGAGGCAAAAATCAATTGATATCGCATCTCGAGTCTCGTTCTTCAGCGTTTTTCACGATAAAAAAGAAGCGCATAAAGGAAATTAATACGACTACAAAAGTCTCCAAGGAAATATATGCGATGACGCGCTTACGCTATCTTTTTATTGGGGATTAGTATATAACCATGCAATGCGAATGGTATTACGCTTGATATTCGGTGCTGTTTCGGTACCAAGAGGCGGCACAAAATAACCTGCCTCCGCAAATAGGAAGGCGTGAGGAAATGGTACGTTGGCGTTTGGAGGTATCGCGGGCAAGGAAATAAGAATCAGCGCAAGTCAAACTGCAATGGCCTATGTCGAACGCACAGTCTAAAAGTGGCGTAAGGATGAGAAACGGCAATGGCGTGGTGTGCTTTTTATTGCGAAGAAGTGGCACCTCTTTGTGAAGAGTAATCACCTGCTGCGCATGGGCATCATCTTCTTTACAACACCTCGGTAATCATCTTCTTTACAACACCTCGGTAACTTTCAACTTGTAAGGCGTCACTGGACAAAAGTGCGCCCGTCTCTGGCCATTAATTTGCGTTGCCAAGGCCCATTCATGAGGTTTTGGCGCGAGCGGGCCGCGAACATCACACAACCAGAATGGCGAGGAAGAAATGAGGCATACGCTAATGTTCTGCGCGACGACGATTGTCGCCATGCTATTGTGCTTCTCTGTGGTTGCATTAGGGCTGGCTATGATCCACCCAGCAGCGGCTGCTGACGTCAGCGCATCGGGGGCGAGTGCGCAACTCACGCCTAACGAGATAGCGTTAAGTTTGCCAGCTCCAGTGCAAAGCCCATCGACAATCGCGGCACAGTCACAAACGCCTACGGTTCCGTTAGTGCCCTTTCAACTCACGATAGCGAGTCAAACAGTTTCAAAACCTATAACGCTGAGCGCCTTAACGACGGTCGGGGCAAGTCAAACTGGACCTAGTGCGGGACTCACTGCCGACATGGCGTCTAGTAATTCTGCGCCCCCTGCGGACACCGTCACTACAAACGTGAAACCTGCTGGTAGCGGGTCTCTTGCGCTAATGCCTGTTTTAACAGTAGGTGGTCCGAGCGGGCTGATCTTGGTGAGTTATGGAACTGCAATCGTCGTGCTTGGGGTAATGCGGTACTGGTCTTTTTCGTTTGACGAGGGGACAGAGTACTCCCGTGAGATGGCAGAGTCATCTCCTGAACTGAACAATGCGAACGTTGTTTATGTGCGAGGCTCCGCGTACTCGATGCTTGAAAACGTCGAATACGGGCACACTGCCGAAGGGCGGTGACGAAGACAAGAGAGCTTTTTTGCCTTCGAACGAAGATCAGGGGGCTCATGCTCCGTTATGGGGCCTGTCTGCGATAAGACGAGACTTTTGTTCTAAGCTGGATTGATGTTCAAGCGGACGTCTCCGGAACCAGTGAAGGTAATGATCGGATGGCGATTGCAATTATTGGTGGAACTAGTTCCAAGGTCTAGGATCGCCCTTCGTTTTGTGCAAGCCGGTGAAAATGTTATAATTGGTCCCAAGGCAGTTGAAAAAGCGCAAGAAGCTGTAGGTAAAATAAAAGAACTTCTAGAAAACTACGAAACATCCAACCTCAAGGCTGCAGCAAATGCTGATGCTGCAAAAGAAGCAGAGATATTAGCCTTAACCGTACGCTTAACAGCTCAAAAGTCCAACTCTCTTGTCTATCAAGGAAGAAGCAGCCGGGAAAATATTGATGGATGCTTCTGGGCCACTTGAATCAGCTATTGGTGGATCCATCACCAGATGTTTATGCCTGCATGATGGGGTCGTCGCTGAAAGAGCACAAAAGGTCTCCCCGACCCATCTGTCATCCGTGCACTCTGCAACATCAGCAGCGGGGCCCTGATGAACTGCAAAGAACCCCTTGACTGTGATTCTTTGATATCCGGTGGCCACCAAGAATCCAAAATAACCGTCGCAAAACTAATAGAACAAATACCAGGCGTGAAACTAGTACATTGTGGACCCTAGAAAGAGCCTAATTCATAGAGAAAATCACCCCACTACTAATTGGACTGAACATCAAGAAAACCTGCAAAGGCGCTGGAATCCGAATTACAGGTATAGACTCGGAATATAAACTATACTAAGAACTATTTAAGATTTGGAATTCTTTTGTGAGCTATAAATCGGAAAAAGGGAGATGAGAGAGATGGGGAGATTAGAGAACAAGGTTGCGCTGGTAACTGGTGCAAGTTCCGGAATGGGATATGAAATTGCTAAACTCTTTGCAAAAGAAGGAGCATCAGTTGTCGTAATAGCACGCCGAAAAGAAAAATTGGCAGATCTTATAGCGCAAATAGAAGCTGATGGTGGAAAGGGCATTGCAATTGTTGGAGATGTTACCAGTGAAGACGATGTTCAGAAAGCCGTTAAAACGGCTGTACAAACGTTCGGAAAACTGGACATAGTCGTCAACAATGCGGGGATACTGGACAAAATGAGGCCAGTTACTGAACTCGATGATGATTTATGGAATGCAGTTATCAATGTTAACCTGACGGGGCCCATGCGCGTATTCAGAGCTGCCATTCCAGAGATGGAAAAGATCGGCGGGGGTGCGTTCGTCACCGTAGCATCTCTTGGCGGACTCAAGGCAGGAATCGCGGGATCAGCGTACACAGCGTCAAAACACGGGGTTCTGGGCCTAGCGAAAAATGTTGCGTTCATGTATGCTAACAGGAACATCCGATCTAATGTCATTGCTCCAGGCGCCGTTAACACCGAAATGGCTACTAACGTTACAGGAAATAGTGAAATGGGGTCGGAGCGAAGTATGCTGGGTATGGGTACGATGCCGCGAATGGGCGAACCTGAAGAGATTGCCCGGCTGGCTCTGTTCCTCGCTTCAGATGAAGCAAGCTTAATAAACGGGGCGGTCGTTACCGCTGATGCCGGCTGGGGTGCTTATTAATTAAGTAGCATCGCCAAACACTATATAAACGCTATAGGGCATTAGAAGTTTCCTTTGCTCAAATTTTAGGCTGTGATGCCCTTTTAGTTCTTTTTGCTCAAAAGATTTAGGAAACCGCAGGCTATGTCCTGCAGCAAATTTAGTTCTTTCAACGAAAGCGCTCCTCCTCTGCGGTCACTTCTATCTCGCTAGTGCTTGCGAGCGTACGCTTTCCAGTATCGTGTCCTTCCCTGTCTCATAGGGAATTATCTCTTTTACGTCATAGTGTATGTAGGGGCCAAACATGCTAGTCATTTTGAAGATATCCTCCGACGCCCCCTCAAAGATGAAACAGCCCGAATCGCCATCTATAAAGAAGCCGTTCTCCGTTACGATCCCGGCGTCCATGTAGCGCTCTATCGCTTCGAACATAGCCTCTGTGTTCTCTGTTATTTCTCTGCGGTCAGTAGGCCATGGGGCGAGCATGTTTCTGCGCCACATGACTAGGAATTTTGTTATCTATCTTACTTCCTTTCGTTAGGTGACAGCGACACGGCAGCCACATTTCAAAATGCATAGAAATGCACTATTTTAATAAAGGTTTCTGTGACTAAACCCTGTTGCGCCCGTGGTATTCAAAAGGTTGCGCTCCCAATATCTAGCGAGTCCGGTCTTGAATTGTACCAAAACCACCCTCGTGAGTTCTTGACAACGCAATCAAACGACAACGTTTGAGACTCGCCGACTGAAAATCGTCTACTTTTAGTTAAACCCCCATCAGTCATGGAAGAGGTAGACCTGGTCCTTTCGTTTTCTAAGATCACCTTTCCTCACCTAGATGGCACGGCTGATGCCTTTGGAGCAGGTATACTACAGCTTTTAGATTTCACGGCCAACCCTTACCTTAAACAGATAATCCAGACAAAGTCCCGATAGGCATTAAAAGAAGTTAGCTCAATAGTAGTTCAAATATGAGCAATAGATACCAAATAATAATTCGAAAAGGAGAATGAAGACTATGTCTAAAACTCAAGACTTCTTGAAAGAAGCTTTTGCAGGAGAGTCCCAGGCCAACCGCAAGTACCAGGCATTTGCAGCCAAAGCAGATAAAGAAGGATACTCCCAGGCAGCAAAGCTGTTTCGGGCAGCTTCTGAGGCAGAGGCAGTGCATGCCAACAACCACCTAGAGGCTATGAAAGCTATACTGTCGACTCCAGAAAACCTCGAGGGGGCTATCTCTGGCGAGGATCACGAGTATGAGAGTATGTATCCGGAGATGATTGAAACGGCCAAAGCCGAGAAGATTAAAGACGCCGAGATGTCCTTCTACTTAGCTAATGAGGTGGAGAAGATCCATTCCCAGCTTTTTAATAAGCTTCTTTCGAACCAGGGCACATCAACGGAGACGTTCCCTTATTACGTCTGTCCTCACTGCGGGAATACGGTGGAAAAGGAGGCGCCAGCGACGTGCCCAGTATGCGGCGCTGATGGGAAGCTGTTCAAGAGGGTCGATTAGCTTTGCTAATTAGGTCGGGAAGGTCTAAGGGGGGCTTCCCATTTTCTTGTGCATTGGATTGAGAACGTTTACTTGAAAGCTCCAAGAGTCACGAACAAATTACGCTTGGAAAAATTTGGAGAAGTTCATCGATAAGTGGGGAAATAATTACAAACGCCCGATCCCGGCCGACTAAGGCACGCCATATCAGAGGCTCAGATTGTGCAATGACCGCTTAAATGCGCTCGTTTATCACTGTCTGGACTGCCTGGTCGCTTTAAAAAAAGTGCAAGATGCGCTGGGGAATGGGTCGCCGTTCTAAGGTTCTAAACGCGCCCCCCTAGCCGCTTTACCAGTTCGTCGTCAAATCTGTAAATATCTGGCACTAGTCTTTCAGGACGTATTTTCTCGCGGAGTTCTTTACAGCACG
>Ga0208821_1000148_pt1 | contig 59133 bp, 59 predicted proteins | sample June2015DPH_20_5_FD_184720 | JGI IMG/M metagenome (GOLD analysis project Ga0208821, IMG submission 184720) | Peatland microbial communities from SPRUCE experiment site at the Marcell Experimental Forest, Minnesota, USA - June2015DPH_20_40... | ecosystem: Environmental > Terrestrial > Soil >...
GCGTTGTTCGACAACCGGCTCGTCTTCGACCACGTGCGTATGGACGTCCACCACGCCAAAACTGATGTCCTTGGTGTAGCGGTGCTTCTTGAAAAGCTCGAGCATGTCGAGTCCGCTGTTGGACATTTCCAGGTCGAAGTTATCGACCGGGAGATCCAGCATGCCCGGGTAGATGTTTTCAAAGGCGCCATAACAAATATGGGTGATGAAGTATGCCGGCAGGCCATCTGTCACGATGTGCATGGCTTCGATGGCCACGGGCAGTTCCTCGGGCCTCACCGAGATGGCGGGTTCATCAATCTGGATGATTTTCGCCCCCTCCTCGATTAAGGCCTCAACCTCTTTGCGGATTTCCTTCGCGAGCGCCAGGCAAGCCGTGCGGCGATCCGGATAGTATTCAATGAAGGACCAATCCATCACCGTGTAAGGACCGGTCAGCATACCTTTCAGGGGTTTTGAGGTGAGGCCCCGCGCGTACTTCCACCACTCGACGGTGATGGGCTCTTCCCAGTGGACCTCGCCGGTAATTATGGGTTTGTGGTAATAACGGTTGCCGTAAGAGCGGACCAAACCGCCTTCCTCGAACCCTTTGAGGTGCTCGGCGAAATAGGCCACCATATCGCTCCGATACATTTCGCCGTCGACAAGCACGTCCACGCCCAATTCTTCCTGCGCGCGGATCCAGAACTCTGTCGCTTGGCGCTCCGCTTTCTCCAGCGCGCCGCGCCTGATCTTCTTCTTGGCGAAGTCCGCGCGCACTTTCATCAGGAAATCGGGCTTGGGGAAGCTTCCCACTGACGTGATGGGGAAAAGGGGCAGATCGATTCCCAACCCTTGAAGTTTCGCTCGGCTCATGCAGGGCTCCCTAAGAATGTCTTCCTGATTACGGTCAGGTGTCTTAGCTTTTGCCGTGCCCTGTCACGCGGGAGGAACTCAAGGCCGCAAGAAGGGCTGAGATAAGCACAGTTCAAATCAGCGCCGTGGGCGAGCTTCTCAAGCTGCCGGGCTGAGGCTGCGGGATCTTCCAGCCTGGTATTGCGGCCGTCTACAAGGCCGAGGGCCAGTGTCCTGGCGGTACCATTTGAAGCTACCCGATCGACGAGACTCGGATTGTAAGTGAAATCGAGTCCCAGGAGGTCCACCGGCAGCGTCTGGAGGTGGTCATAAATGGGCGCGGGATCTCCGAAGTAAAAGACCAGCGCCAGTTGCGCCGAAGCCTTGCTCATCGCCAGGGCTGTGATGCTCTGCTCGAGGCGCGGGAAATCATCAGGATATTTGAGCAGAGCAGGCTCCTCCACCTGGATCACTGTTGCCCCCGCCGCAGCCAGTGCGGCGACCTCGGCCGCCAGCGCGGCGGTGTATCCTTCGAGCATCTTATCGAACCCACCCGCGCCTCCGTTTTCCTCAACGGAGTGCCGGGCCAGGGTGTAAGGGCCCGTCAAAACCGCTTTCACCGGGCGCGTCGACTTCCCCTGCGCATAGTTGAATTCTTCAAGCAGCAGAGGCTCGGTGCGTTCAAGCTTGCCGTGCACAACCGGTTGGCGGAAGTAAAAGTTCGTATCAAAGAACCTTAACAGGCCGTTGATCCGAACGCCGGAGAGCTTACCTGCGAGGTGGGAGATTGGATCGGACCAGCGGATTTGGCCGTCCGTCACGAGGTCGAGGCCTGCCTCCCCTTGCTCGGCAAGCGCCAGCTCCGTCATGCGGTTCTGGGCGGCCCGAACAGCGTCGTCGGTTTTCTCGCCTTTATCCCGCTGCGCAATCGTGCGGCGCAGGAGTTGATACGCAGCATGGTCCCCGATACGCGGGTAACTGCTGTGGTTGCACAGTTTCAATTCCATGTCGGGTCAGTTGCTCCCCTAACCGAAATTCGTCAGTAGTCCGAAGTCAGTGGTCCGTTGTCAGTCGTCCGTCGTCAGTGGTCAGTGGTGAGTTGTCAGTGGTCAGTTTTCAGAAGTCAAATAATGATTTCTGCTTGGCGGGCACTGGCCCACCCAAACCAGGAACAAGTTCATGTTGCACGCCCAGAAGGCTACGTACAAGTCACGATGGACCACTCGCCACTGACAACGGACAACTGACGACTGACTACTGACAACTCTTCTACTCGACGTACTCAGCCTTCACTGCTTTTGGCAGAAAGCCCTTTTGGAAGCCCCGGTCAAGCAACTCTTGGACGGCCAAGCGGCCACGCTGGCCGTAATCGAGGGTCCAGTCGTTGACGTACATGGAAACAAAGCGGTCGGCAGTAGTGGCGTCCAGGCCACGCGAAAACTGTTGCGCGTAGGACAAGGCCTCTTCGCGGTGATGCAGCGAATACTGAATACTCTCCTTCAATAATGCTGCTACCGCGTGCTTGGTGTAGCTGTCGAGGGCCCGGCGGATGACGTTTCCACCCAGTGGCAGAGGCAGCTTGGTTTCCTGGTACCACCACTCCCCCAGATCCAGGACCTTTCTGAGGCCGCTGTTTGCGTAGGTCAGTTGGCCTTCATGAATCACCACGCCGGCGTCCGCTTCACCCCTGGCGACGGTATCCAGGATTTGGTCGAATGAGGTCACGACCGCGTCAACATCCGGCTCATAAAGCTGCAAAACGAGGTAAGCGGTGGTCATCTTTCCGGGGACGGCCACGCGCTTTCCTTTCAGGGTGCCAAAGCCCAAACCGGCCCGCGACACCACCACCGGCCCGTACCGGTCGCCGAAACTGGCGCCTGAAGGCAGAAGCACGTACTTATCCTCGAGATAGGGATAGGCGTGGAAAGAGATCGCCGTGATGTCGTAAATCCCCTCCAGGGCTTTCCGGTTGAGAGACTCAATATCCTCGAGCCGGTGAGTGAAGGAAAGGTCTCGCGCGCCGATCTTTCTCGTCGCCAGCGCGTAAAACATGAATGCGTCGTCGGAGTCAGGGCTGTGCGCCAACGTCAGCTCGACAGCGCGTGGCTTGGTTTGGTCTGCCTTCTGGACCAACGACGACGGCATTACTTCCCCCAAAGGATTCACCCCGTGATGGACAACAAACATTCTACCATCGTTGCAGATTCTTCTCAACTATTTGGGGAGATAATACCAGGAATCATAACTCACTAATGCGAGCCGGTCGTGGGGGTTGTTCCGGCCACCTCGAGCCTTGCCCGGACGGCGCGCTTGGCCCGCAGCGCCTGCGCGGAAACGTCCCCGTTCGGATCATGTGATAAGCGGTCGAGTTGGTCCAGACTGGTTTGATCCCCGCTGAACATGATGACTGTGCATAGTCGCTTTCTCACGCCGGCATTGGGACTTTGAAGGTAAGGATACAACTTGGGCAGGAAGCCGGGGGTTCTTGCCAGTTCGATGAGGTAAGGCTGAGCTATATCCCCCCGCGTCCTCGAGGAAAGTTCATTCACGATGTCGCTCAAGTAGTCGAGTTTGCCGAGAGCCGTTATCGCATACTCGATGGCCAGCTTCGCATCGGCGTCTTTTTCCGCCATGACGGCCTTCTCCAGTTCTGGAAGGGTTTTGGGATCGGCGGTCCTCGCCAGACCTTCGGCAGCGGAAGTGCGGATAACCTTGTCACCGCTCCACAGTGCCTTGGTGAACAAGGGGCTGGAGGCCGGGGCGCCGAGGTAAGCAAGGCCTTCCAAGGCCTTTTCTTTGCTCTTTTGGTTCGTATCGCTTTCGAAAATGGATTGTAGTTTCGGCACGGCTTGGCCGGTTCGGAGGATGCCAATCGTAACGGACGCCTGTTGCTTGATGTCCTTATCCGGAGAGTCCAGCAAATCAACTAATTCACCTCCGGCCGACCTAGCCTCGATCTTCGAGAGGGCGTTGAGGGCTTCAAGAGACAGGGTTTCATCGGAGGAGTGCGCAGCTTTGATCAGGTCTGGAACCGCGGCTCGCGCTACCAGGATGCCAAGTCCTTTCGCCGCTTCGCGGGAGGCGCGGTGCGAACGAGTGTCCTTGAGGGCCGCATCCAGGGCCGTAATCACGTTGGGATCCACCGAGAGCCCGGGGTCGATTCGCGTGGTGTCCGGAGTGAAGTGCGCCTGGGCGCGTTTCACTTCCTTCTTAAGAAAGCCGGAAATACCGGGAGTCGGGATGATTCCGGTATAGTAGCCAACCAGCGACTGCACGGCCAGGACGCGATTCCCCTCATCTGCATCCTCGGTTGCTTTGATGAGGGCGGCCAGGGTTCCCGGCTGGTGAATTTGAGCAAGTGCCAGGATCACCTCGCGGCGAACTTTTTGGCTCGGGTCCGAGAGTGCCGCCGCCAGCGCAGGAATCGCCGACGCATCCTGGGCTTTGCCCAGATCGCGCGCCGCCCTGGCACGAACCTTTTCATTTGAGCTCTTGAGTGGGCTGCTCAGCGGATTCGTCGCGGTCGTGGAAGAATTCGCCGGCGGGACTGACCCCTGCGTTGTCCCGGAACTTGGAGCCTGGCCGAAAAGAAAGGGGATTTCAGTTGGAAGTATTAAAAGAACCAAGACCCAAGAGACGGCCAATGATCGCCTCATGCTTTCACCTCGGGATATCGAGATATGCTGCCAGCGCGCCGCGCTGCTGGTGTTCGCCGCGGCTTCTCCAAGCACATGCGGCCCACCGCATTAAAGCTTTGTGAGTCCAGAAGCAGCTCAGCGAACTGACACCCCCACATAGTACACGTTGTGAATGATTCATTGAAGGCCACAAAAAGAGCGAAGACTCGTCCAGCCGGACCGAGAAACTTCCCTGCGTACCGATGAACAAACGCTGCCGATAGGCCCGGCGGACGAACTCGCAGAGTCCGCGCGGGAGATCCTTTTCGAGGCTCGAGGGAGCCGCTCTTTCTAACTCTGGCAAGCTCGCGGCGCGCTGTGCGGGGAGTCCGATTTCGTGATCGGTCAAATACCGAACGTTACCAATTTGCCGAGCTTTGATAATGGTTTTGCCCATGAACTCCAGCGTCTCGAAGCGATGAAACACCTCCTGGAGGCTGCCACCGCCCGTCACTACACCATGATTCTCAAGAATGACGCAGTAGTAGCCCTGGGGGAAGGTTCCCTCCACATTCCGCGCCAAGGCCTCGCTCCCGGGAAGTTCATACGGGGCAAACCCCACTTCTCCGCACACCGTCCTGGCTTTGTGGAAGAGGCGGGTGTGTAAAAGAGATATGTGTGCTCATGGTTACTACCTCTGTATTGCGTTCTAGCCCTGAATTTCTTCGCGTCCTGCGCAAAATCCTAAAGCAGACCCTTCGTCCCGATGATTCGGCACTCAGGATGACATGTCATTCTAAGCGTGCGCAGCGAAAAATCGGCTGTCCGTGATGTCAGGACGTCGCCGCGAGACGGGCGCAATCGAGCCGTTGAAAGCAAAGGGCCTAGGCTACGACGTTCGCGAGAGCGCCCCCTCACTGTCACGCTGAGCCCGTTCGCGCAGTTTACCCTGAGCGAAGCGAATGGGCTCAGGGTAAACTCCACGAAGCATCTCGCCTTGCCGCTTCTCGACCGAAAACTCCAGAACGAGATTCTTCGCCCCGCTCAGAATGATAGCATGCCAAACGAGCGCCCCGATGTCCTGCTGCCCCTCCCTCACTGTCCCGCTCAGCGCCCCCTCGCTGCCCTCCTGAGCCCCCCGCCGTGTCATGCTGAGCCCGTTCGCCCAGTTTACCCCGAGTGTCCATGGGCCTGCGGCCCACCCAAAGAGATGAAAATCGCCCGTGTTGTCACCCCCGCGTAAGCGGGGGTCCACGTCAGTCTACATCGAGCTGGATTCCCGCTTTCGCGGGAATGACCGACATCGGGTGATTTTCGAGACAGCGAAGTGAATGGGCTCAGGGTAAACTCCACGAAACATCTCGCCTTGCCGCTTCTCGACCGAAAACTCCAGAGCGAGATTCTTTGCTGCGCTCTCCAGAAACTCGATGCATTACTCGTTTCCATTGAGCAGCTTGGGCCGAGCCTGTCTGGGCCGTCCTCGCCCCGCAACTAACCCCTCACCCGGACCGCGACGCCTGAAGAAAGCGGCGTCGCGGTCCACCCTCTCCCCTTGGGAGAGGGCGGACCCACTTTGCCATGCGCTGCGTTTCTGACATCACGGATAACCGTCTTTGGCTATCCTCGCTCAGAATGACAGCATGGCAGGCGAGTGCACGGATGTCAGGCGGATGCTGGATTTGGCGGATGGAAAGTACTCAGAAGGGCCCTGGCGTCCGGCCATGCTTTAGGTTGATACATGGAAGGGAGCGAAGAACTCAAGCCCTGCTTGACCTTCCACCTCCGAGGCCGGCTTCCCGACCCATACCACGCGACCGGCGACCGCGTCAGAGCCGTCACCAGGAACAACTTCCACCACTTGGCCCGGTGTGAGTGAGATGCCCACCTCTATTCTTGCCCCATGCGCGGAAACGTCCAGGGTGACCGCGTCGCATTCTTCCCATTTCCTCTCCGTTTCGACAAACATGATTATGGCCATTTTTGCGATCCTGCGGTCGGACCGCCGAGGAACCGGCTGGGCGAAGGGGGTTATAGGGTCAGTAGATTACACTCATCGAAGGTGAAAATCAAGCAGCCTTACAAGCAGCCTTACAAGCAGCGAGTTGAAGGAGATTTTCCGGCTGGAGAGGGAGAGGGCGCTAAGCAGCGACTGGGCGGCGCGGCGATCGGTGTGTCCGGCCAGGCGCCGCACGTCTTCGAGGGGGACGCCCGGCTCCAGCCGATCTGACCCTCACCAGGTCTCTCCTGCCTTCTCGAAGGCCCGCTTCTGATCCCGAGCGCCGTGGAAGATGTGCAGGATGTCTGTTGCCCTGCGCGTCTTGCGGTAGTAGATGAGGTACTTTCCCGCCGGAAAGCACCTCACGCCGGCAGCTACGTCCTCCGAGGGCTGCCCTACGCTCGGGTGCTCGCCGAGTATCCAGAACCGGCCCGTAATGCTGTCAATCAGCCGGTCTGCGACCCTCAAGCCCGCCCGCTTTGCCCAGTAGAGAAAGATCTCATCGAGGTCTCGCTGGGCGTCCTTTGAGACACGGTAAGGCATCACTGGCCAGACGCTTCCCGGGCAAGGAGCTTGCGTCCCCTGGCCTTTACCGCCTCCGCCAGCTTCTTCAGCCCGTCGCGCCCCTCATATTCCATGTATTCACCACACTCGATCGACTCGAGGCCGGCCCGGACGCGTCGCCTAATGCCTTCGAGTTGCTCCTCAGTCAGGTCGGAGAGAATATCCTCGGCGGTGGGCCTTGCCAGCCGCACTGCACGCGCCTCGTCATCCTCCATCCGGCGTAATGCTTCGCGCACCACCTCACTGGCGTTGTTGTACCGCCCGCTTCTCACTTTCTTGCGAACGTAACCCGCGAGACGGTCCGTAATCGACACGTTCATTTGATCCATCGCTCAGCCCCCTGCCCTGCCTTCAACAGTACTCACCTCTGACTCTAGTCACCGATCTGCCAGATGTCAAGCTTTGACATCGGGTGGATCTCGCGCCTTATATGCCCCGGGATCCTGAACCCGTGGTACACTTGGCAACCTTGTGAAGCACACGACTAATTGAGACTGTGCAAGCGGCAAGAAGCATTTTTCCAGTTTCGATTTTCGAGTTTCGATTTTCGAATCTCGTTTCCATGGGGGGTAACTTGACGCAAATTGAAGGAACTCATCCTGATCGTTTCTGCGCTGTGGTTCTGGCACTCGCGGTTCTTGGCGCCCTGGTCACGCCTTCGCGCGCGTGGCCGAAGACGCCGGTCTCAGATCTGAGATTTAAGGTCTTTTTTCCTGCCTCAACTCACGCCCAGCCGATCACCGGGCGCGTCTTCGTGATGATCTCGAACCGAGAAAGGCCTGAACCTCGCCTGCAAGTAGGTTTCTGGGGCGACACGTCACCTCTGTTCGGCGCCGACGTCGTCCAGCTTAAGCCCGGCGACGCCGCGTTGATCGACGGCACGGCGCTCGGTTACCCGCCAACGAGCCTCACTGATATCCCCGCCGGCGATTATTACGTTCAGGCGCTCATCAACGTTTACACGGAGTGTCACCGCTCCGACGGCCACACCCTCTGGGTGCACCTTGACCAGTGGGAAGGCCAGCAGTTCAGCCGCTCGCCCGGCAACCTCTATAGCGAAGTCGCGAAGGTACACCTTGACCACGCCGCTGGCTACGAGGTGAACCTGAGTCTGACCAAGGTGGTCCCGCCGGTGGAAGTTCCCAAGGACACCGAGTGGGTTAAGCACATCAAGATTCAGAGCGACTTGCTGACGAAATTCTGGGGCCAGCCGATTTATCTCGGCGCCACGGTGCTGCTGCCCAAGGGATACGACTCACATCCGACCGTTTCCTTTCCGGTGCTTTACGAACAGGGCCATTTCGGCCTCGGCGCTCCGATGCGATTCTCCACGCAGGATCAGCCGGCGCCGGAACGCGCCAAGATAAGGCTCAGTGACTACAATCTGGAAACCGGCTACCAGTTCTATCAGGCTTGGAACTCCGACAATTTCCCGCGCCTGATCATCGTGACGTTTCAGCACCCCACGCCTTATTTTGACGATTCGTACGCAGTGAACTCCGCCAACAATGGCCCTTACGGCGATGCGATCATGAGCGAACTGATCCCCTACCTCGAAACGCACTTCCGCATCATACGCAAACCTTACGCGCGCGTGCTTTCGGGCGGCTCGACGGGTGGCTGGGAGTCCATCGCGCTCCAGCTTTACCACGCGGACTTTTTTGGTGGCACCTGGACCCTTTACCCCGATCCAATCAGCTTTGAGCATTATCAGCTCGTGAATATCTACAACGATGATAACGCCTTCTTTGAGCCTGGTCATACCTGGCTGCGGGCCTTGCGGCCCATGATGCGGACGACCGAAGGTCAGGTGGAAGTGACCATGTCGCAGATGAGCCAGCTCGAGGCGGCGCTGGGCAGCCATGGGCGCTCCGCCCAACAACTGGAAATCTGGGAGGCGGCTTATGGCCCGGTGGGCGAGGACGGCTATCCAAAGCCGTTATGGGACAAGCTCACCGGCAAGATCGATCACAGTGTGGCGGACTACATGCGCGACCACGGCTACGACCTCACGGCTTACCTCAAGCAGAACTGGTCCCGCGGACGCGGGATCGGGCCGCAACTGCTGGGAAAGATTCACGTCGAGGTGGGCGACATGGACAACTTCTATCTGAACCTTGCCGTTTACGATCTCCAGGAGTTCCTCAAGACCACCCACGATCCGCATTACGAAGGGAGCTTCGAATTCGGCCGGCCCGAGAAGGGCCACGGCTGGCAATCGATGACCCAGGAGAACCTGATCCGGACCATGGCCAGTCACATCACCAAGAACGCGCCGGCGGGCGAGGATACATCGGCATGGAAGTACAACTGAGGCCGGAGTGTCGTGCTTCCCGCACCTGTCGTTGTCTCCCTTTTTGCCGGATTCACGCCTTGCCGCGCTATCTCTCAGGAGCAGAGAACCCAGGCGGCGCACGAGCTTGCGCTCCTGCGCTCCTATTTCCATCTACCCGGCCACGGTAAGGACCCGACTACGGAAGGCGGACACTCAAATAGCATGAGTGAAATGCCAGCCTACCAGAATCGCGACGTAGCCAACCGATATCGCCAGGGAAATCCAGAACGTCTTTCCGAAGAACTTCTCGGTGACCTGTTTGTGCCAGGCGCGATAGCAAACAATAACAAGCACAATCTCCAGCAGGATTGCTAAGCCGTGGAGAGCCGTGCTCATGGGTGGAGTAGCTTTTCCTGTGAGGGCGTTGAACAGAACTTTGAACTCGCCAAAGAAACCGCCCAACATAATGTTTAGCACGAACCCTAAGATTGGCGCGACGATCCCCAGCATGTAACTGAAGCGGTCCTCGCCAAAAAAGACCAGCAAGGCGACGGCAAGAAAGATCAATGACTTCAAGAGCTCGAAGGTGAAATAATGGGGCATGTTGAAAGCCCCCGCGACAATCACAATCACGGTAAGAAATGCGGTCAGGAAAACCCACCTGTCAGACATGGTTGCACTCCTTCTCGAGTTAGTGTGGAACCTGCTTCGAATTGCGTCGGCTGCGTGCTCATCCTGCGGAAGCCCGCTCTTGCTCCCCGCCGTGCTGTTCGGGACTGACAAGTCTTCATAGGCCTACGCCAGATCTCAGACCGATGGCTCCCTTTCAAGTGGCGCTAGTATAACACAGGAAACCCCGGCCAGTTGTGAATGCGGTTGCGTGCAGCGGCAAGCCCGAGGGCAGCACCCACGACCCGGGAACGGTGAAGGCAAACTCCGCAAGCCTTTGGAAATGTGCTGTCGTCGGACTGGATTCCTCCCGCAGAGCGGGACGGGAATGACCGGCGCTTTCGCGGGAATGACCGGCGGCTCGAGTGGATCCCCATTCCAAATGACACCAGCCCCTGGAGCAGAGTCGCCAGCCTTTATTTGACATTCTCCGGTCGCGAAAGTTCCAAGCGCGCCGGCCACAAGGTCGGTTCAAGCTGCAAGGCCTTTTGGAAATCGGCATTCGCTTCATCAACACGTTTCAAGGATCGTGCTGCAAGGCCGGCAAGGTAATAATCCTCTGGGGCAGTCCGGCCCTTGGGCGGGGCATTCGCAAGTTGCTCGAGGCCATCCTCAGCCTCCTGGACGCGGCCCATCTCCCTGGAGTCCAAGGCATGGTAGAAGAGCGAAATGCCGCCTGAGGTCCCTTCGCGGCTACTGGCGGTCCATGCTTCGAGGGCCGCTTGGGCTTTTCCTTGAGCCGCGAAAGCCTCTCCGAGCCAGAACTGCGCCGCTTCATCGCTGCGCTCATCGGGTTCTCCCACGCCAAGGTTGACCGGATAGCTCAGAGCTTCTCGAAATGCCCTTTCGGCTCGCGCTGGATTCCCTTCCGCCAGAGCCTTGCGTCCCTTTTCCAGATTCGCCGCGACGAAAATATCCCGAATCACCCGGCCCCCCTCCCAAGGCTTGAAATTGTGGCCCTTAAGGAGCTCCACGGCCTCGTCAAACTGCCGCTTTTCCAGCAGCAGCAGAGCCTTCGAGGCCCGCACGGTGTCATGGTCAAGCACGTCAGGTGGAGCGTCTGCCAAGAGCTTTTCACGACGGTCTGTGGCGCCTTGTCGGGCATAGATTTCATCAAGGTTGGTATAGAGGCGGAAGTCGTGAGGAGCCAGCCGAATCGCCTTTTCGAAAAAGCCTCCAGCCTCGGCCAGATCCTTTTTCACTTTCCACGCATAGATTCCCAGGTTTCGAGCGAGCACTGGATCATCGAATCCTCGCGCCATAGCCTGTGACCACTCTTGCGCTGCCTCATCGTACCGCCCGTGAGCGAAAAGAAAGTTACCCAGCATAGTGGCGGCATGTGTGTCCCGGGAATCCTGGGCAATGGCCTCATTCAATACCTCGGCGTCTTCGATTCGGTTGGGAAACACACCTGTAAGGTTGGCAGCAGCGGCCTTCGCAGCATAGGCTGCCGCCTCGCTGCTGCGATGCTCTTTCCGGGCGTTGGCAGCAAGGTAGTAATAGATCAGGGGCGAGACGTCTCTATCAGGCAGGTTCTCTACCGCCGCCTTGAGAACAAAGTCGGAAGATGTCAAGACATTCAACTCACGATACCATGCCGCCGCCTCCAGGTAATTCTGCGAAGCGTATCCAAGCGTTTGCTTCCATATTTTCGCGACGCCTGCCGCCCCGGCGCCATGGGGGCTTGCAGCTTCGGCAATAATCCACTTCTCCGCCACGGCAGGGGGGAAAAGGGGCATCTTCCGCTCGGCTTCAGCAGCGACACTTGCTGCCTCCGCCAGTTTGGCTTCGCCTCTCAGACTTACAGCAAGATCGCACATGACTGCCATGTTGTCAGGGCTCGAGTTCAACGCCTGGCGTAGCAGTGTTTCGGCATTGGCATAGTCCATTTGCTGAATCGCAATCTCTCCAAGCTGTGCAAGTGCAGGCACAGCGTTTCCGCCGAAATGGATAGACTTCCAGAGAAGGTCCTGCGCAAGGTCTGGCTTGCCCTCGCGGCGAAGGATGATACCCGCAAGGTATGCGGCTTGCGGATTGGTCTGGTCGCGCGATAGTGCAAGGGTCGCATCCGTGTGCGCCGAGATGAAGTCGGCGGCTCGGTATCGCTCCAGCGCAACCGCGAGCAAGGCTGGAATGTACCCCGGGTCTCGCTTCAGCACTTCCGTGTACCGGCTTGCGGCTTCCCCACGGCGGCCCTCTTTTTCGTCGGTCTGAGCTTTTATGAAAAGTTGCTCGACAGTGAGCTTGTCATCCGGAATCTGCGGCCATGAATGGTCGCCGGCGCTCGAAACAAAGTCGCGGTTTCCATCCACCGGATCGCGGGCATCCCAGTGGAGCACTGTTTTCCCCTGCTGGTCTTGGATCTCGATTTCCAGTTCGTTCCGTGCCTGGTTGAGATCTTCAACCGAGACCAAAAAGTGGGATGTGACGAGAGGCTTAAAGGCCACAGGCTTGAAGGACCGCAGCACTTTTCCTGCGAGCTTCACTTTAACCTCTGCGGCCCCTATTCCCACCACCGGGCTGACAAGGGCTTCCACGCGGGGCTTATCCTTTCCCTCGGGAGGCCGAAAGCGCACGTTGAGGGCACACTGGTTCGAGGCTTCCACGAAACCGTCCTCGAGTCCGTGCACCGGATACCAGTACTCCGTCCATTGCTCGACCGCCCCTGGAGTCATGAATTCCTGGCTGAGTTGGGTTTCGAAACGTCCCGATTGGATTTCGTTGTAAGGCCCATCCTGATCTGTCAGCAGATTGGTCCAGATCAGGCCATCGCCCGCCACGCCCCACGACCAGATTTTCTTTCCTGGAAGCGCACGAAAATCGGCCACATGCACCACGCCGCGATCCTGCTTGTGGTAGTAAGCCCCGAAGAAGTCACGGTGCACTTGTAGCCCGAACAAGGAAGTGGGCTGACGTATGTTTTTGTACCAACTGTAATCTACACCCTTCCAGAGCGGGTAGGTCCATATTGCGCTGTGCGAATGGGGATTGGCTTCCCTCATGGGGTAAATGAATTGCATGTCTTCCGTTGCCGGAACGGCGGCGTTGGCCCAATACCAGTAAAGGTCGGTCACCGGCGTGTCGTTAAAAAGCGTCACGCGTTCCTCCAGCCGTGCCTGCCCGGAACGAAGCGTCAAGGCGACTTCCCAGTGCATCTCGCTCACTTGGTCAACATCCCCTACGATCACGGTTGCACTGCCGTCCGCATTCTCTCGCGTTCGGTAAGAAACTCGCGCCACCGTGTCCGTGGTGTGACCGTTGGGGAAATTGAACTCAATTCCTCCGGATATCCACGCCCCTCGCATGGAGACCAGCCCATACTTGACCACGTTGTTACGGTAGAACACCTCACGCTTATCCGTCTTGTCGTAGAGCGAATACAATCGACCCCCAAGTTCCGGCAATACGATTGCCTTGAGGTACTCATTCTCAAGGTAAACCGCCGCATAGCTCTTCACTTCTCTCCGGTCCGTGAGGTCATCCTGCATGGTGTAGGGGTAGATGTTTAGGCCATTCACGGCGGGAAAGGGCGGGTTGGGATCGTCAGGGCCCAGCAAGTAGGTAGGAATTCGCAGCGTCCCTTCCCACACTCGAGCAGTTTCGGCCTTAAGCAATCCCGCCCAAAGCAAACTGAGTAACAAAGCAGCAAAGAGCATTCGTTTTGGTTTTTTCATGGATGACTCCAAAGAAATAATCGAGACGTCGCTCACCTTAAACCAGGATGCCCATGTTGGAATCCCGGGTAGCTGTGAGTGTACCACCCATGGCCTAGTTTTGGAGCAAGCAAGCGACTAGCGCCTCACGAAGAAGTTGGAGACTTTCCCTCCGAGCCGCCGCGCTTGTGACGTCAGCGGGGTGACGGGCGGCTTGCCGTTTGCACGCCGGCATGATAGCATGATTACATGAGTGACACCCTAGCCGACGAGATCGCTGGCGTTGAAACGAAGGTGGTCGGGAAAAGCGGCCAGATTTCCCTGGGTAAGAGCTACGCTGGCAAGACATTCCGCCTCGAGCGGTTCAAGGACGGGCGCCTGGTGCTGACGGCGGTGGTGCTGGTACCCGAGACCCAACTCTGGACACTCGCGGAGCCACACCGTTCCCGCATCGAACGAGGACTAGCCTGGGCGGCGGAAACGCGGCCTCAGGAGACTAATATCGATACCTTGCTGAGGCGCCGATCGAAGGGCGCGGGGCGTGGGCGTGTCCGCCGCTCATAGCCGCGTCCGCCTGGACCTCAACAGCCCCGAGTTTCAGGACGTCTTGTTCCAACTCGAGTCGGCCGAGCTGAAGCAAGTGGTTGCTTCCCTTCGTCGCCTGAGCAGGTTGGAGTGGGCCACCCTATATCGCCACACCGGCTTTCATTGGGAAGCGATCGAGCACCTGAGGGCGCCGAACGGTGCAAAAGTGTACTCCCTTCGCTTGAGCCAGCGAATCCGCGCCCTCGCTTACCGGAACGGCGATTTTCTGCGGTTCCTGTCACTCCACCCCGACCACGATTCCGCCTACGAGCCGTGAACGATTGCTGAGGCTGCCGAGCCCGCTCGGCCTGCCGCCTGGAAAGCGAGTTTCCATTATGGTCATGCCGCATCACCCCGAGGCAGAGGAAGAGAAAGTTCTGGCTGCGAACTTGGCGTTTTATGAGGCCATGCGGTCCCTGGACATAGCTCGTATGGAAGCAGTGTGGCTTCAAGAAGATTGGGTCAGGTGCTTGCACCCCGGCTGGGAGTTGCTCCTGGGTTGGGAGGAGGTCCAAAGAAGCTGGGCCGCCATCTTCCAGTCAACCGGGCAGATGTTGATTTCAATCAGCCGCCCCCTGGTTCAAATCGTGGGCGACACAGCTTGGGTGTCCTGTCTCGAAGACGTCACCGTCACACAAGCGGACGGCTTCTCCTCCGCCCTGATCGAAACCACCAATATCTTTGTTCGTCACCGAGGCCGGTGGCTATTGGTTCATCGTCACACGACGCCGCTTCCTGGGAAAACGGATTCGCCGCATGCTCAGGTTTTGCAATGAGCCTTATTTCTGAGTGGACCCCCGCTTGCGCGGGGGTGACGTCCTCGGGCGACCACAAGGGTCGCCCCTACGTGAGGGTGACAACGAAGGGAAAGGAATCAAACGATGTGTTTAAGCAGACGTAAGTTTTTGGGCAAAACGGTCAGTACAGGCGCAGGCCTCACCGCCTTACGAGTTTTCGGGCCAAGTTCGATCTTTGCGGGGATTCCGGATAACCCAGCCAATTTGGATGCCAAAGAGGAGCGGATGGCCTTCACGCCCGCGACAGCTTATCGACCTTACGAAACCAAGCCTGCTGACAGGGCCGACGAAATCACTTGGGTTCAGGTCGATTTGGGCTCAAGCCAGCCGGTTGAGGCGGTCAAACTGTTTCCAGCCCTCGAGCTCGATTGGGATGGTGTGCGGGGCTATGGCTTTCCCGTTCGCTTCAAGATTGAAGCCTCCGACGACCCGCAGTTCCAGACCGCCCATTCTATTGCGGACCTAACCAGCACCGATGGCCCGAACCCTGACGATAAGATTACTCAATATCCTGCCCGCGGGGTTAAGGGACGCTACGTGCGGTTGACAGTCACCCAGTTGAGGTTGCGGAAGCCCAAGGTGTACGATTTTGCCTTGTCGAAGATGGACGTCCTGTCTGGAGGCAAGGACATCGCCGCGGGTCAACCGGTAAGCGCCGACTCGACTTACGGGAATCAAGGCCTGGCTCGGCTGACCCGGCCGCCGCGCCCCATGGGAGAAGGTATTGTCACCGATCATCCCCAAAACGTCATTCCCCAGCCCCGTTGGAGGCCTGTAGCCTACAATGCCAGTGCTCCGCTAAAAGGCGTGACCCTCGGCGACGGCCTGTTTAAGACTGCCCTCGAGAACAACATTGGGTACCTGCTCAACTCTTTCACGGTGGACGAGTTGCTCCGGCCATTCCGCGAGCGGGCCGGCAAACCGATTCCTGCGGGGTTGAGAGAACCGGTCAAGTTCTGGGATACGCACCTTCCCGGTTCCAACGCCGGGCGATTTCTCATGGGCGCCGGAAATACCCTTCGCTGGGTCGATCACCCGGAATTGCAACGCCGTGTGAACGAGTTGGTCGATGGTATCGCGGACTGCCGCCAACCCAACGGCTATATCATGGCCTACCCCGAGGACACGATCTTCTTCTCCGAACGCGCCGCTTACACTCGTGCCTGGTTGACTCACGGCCTCATCGAAGCGGGCTACGGGGGCAATCCCAAGGCTTTCGGCCTGCTGCGCGGGTACTACGACTGGTTCGATCGTTGTCCCTATCTGCCCAAATTGCTTCGGGGCGCGGCGCAGGGCGTTCAGGGGATGATTGCTAACACCCGAATGTATTTCACACCCGTCGGTAAGCCGGAGGACCTTCAAGTCGTACAGCGCTATTTCCAAGAGAATTACTGGCTGGAAGAATTGGCGAAACATGAGGAGCGCGCGGTTTGGCAATATCCTTACGATCGCCCCCACTGTTATCTGATCACTGATTTCGAGGCCTACCTGGACTTGTACCGGGCCACGGGCGAGCGTCGTTATCTGGATGGCATGCTGGGGGCATGGGATTTATACCATGATAAATGGGAGCACGTGGGCGGCACGATCGCAATCTGCGAGTTCGACGAGTATCCACCCCAATCGTACCAGTTGTACAGTAACACGGGCGAATTGTGTGGCAACGTCTTCTGGGCCAAATTCAACCAGCGCCTTCATCTGCTTTATCCGGAGCAGGAGAAGTATGTCAACGAAATCGAAAAGTCCATCTACAACGTTGCCCTGGCCAACCAAGTGGGGACGAAAGGCATAATGTACCACGCGAAGTTGGTTGGCCCCAAAGACGATTCGGTGGGAATATCCATCAACACTTGTTGCGAAGGCCAGGGCACCAGGCTGCTGGGTTCGCTGCCGGAGTACATCTATTCCATTGCCTCCGACGGCTTATACGTCGACTTGTTCGAGGCCTCGACCATCACCTCGTCGCAGGCCGGACAAGCGCTCGAGTTGAAGATGGCCACACAGTTTCCGTTTCACCCTGAGGTGCAACTGCATTTCTCGGCGGCGCAGCCGATTCCGGCCAAGATCCGTGTGCGCGTCCCAACGTGGGCAGCCCAGGAGATGCCTATTCAGGTCAACGGCACGCTGGCCACCACTGGCAAACCGGGAACGTACGTGACCCTTGATCGGACTTGGTCTAAGGGCGATACGGTCACGTTCCGCCTGCCCATGGACTTCAAGCTGACGCGATACACGGGAGTGGACAAGATCGCCGGCCATGAGCGTTACGCGTTGGAATATGGTCCAGTTCTGCTCGCGATAGTGGGATCGGCGGACGCAAGGCTGGTGGTGCGGAACGGCCAGCGCCCCGAAGATCTGGTGAAGCAGCTAAAGCCTAAAACCGATCAGCCGCTCCACTTCACCATCGACGGCGATACGGTACATGAGTACATACCCTACTGGGAAGTGCCCTACAAGCAGTCCTTCACCTGTTATCCGATTGTTGACCTTGCCGCCGGGTAAGACCTTGATAAGCTATATCACGAGAGTTACAGTCTGATGGTCGAGCGGCTCAAATGGTCTCGTTCTGCCCGGCCAGAGGGTGGAGCTGTTTCTGGAGCTGGAGCTTGAGCTGTTCCTGGATTGCCCGCTGGTACTCTTCTGCGGCACGCCGTGCCTTTTCCAACGCCTGACGCTGCTGGTCACTCAGTAACCTTTGAGATTCTTGCAGGGCGAGCTGAGCCGCCGCCAGTTGCGCCTTTGCCTCCCCTGCGTAGCGTTGTAATTCGCCCGCATCAAACCCAAAATTCGCAGCCATTTTCCCGCGCTCGCCAGGCCCTAGCCTCTCCAGTTCGACAGGCACAGTCTGCTCATGCCGATCGCGCACGACTGTCAGGTTGACCTTTCGCTCTTCTTTTGAGGGGTTGCTCTCGAGTGCCTGGCGCAGTTCCGCAACCGTGGCCACGCTCTTCCCATCCACAGCCACGATGACGTCTCCTGCCTTCAGCCCCGCTTTCTCGGCAGCGCTGCCGACCACCACTTCGCGCACCAGAACTCCCTTGCCCTGCTTGACGCCGAAATAGCTTGCGAGCTGCGTGGTCAGTTCGTCTCCCGAAATTCCGAGGCTGGGTCTCCTGGCGTCGAATAGGAAGTTGAAAGCCGGATAGTCAAAAAGCTGCGTATTGGGGGGTTCGATGTGAATTTCCGGAACCTGGATGTTGAGATGGTTGGTTCTGGACTGGAGCTTGGCGTTAAGGGCTCGAGCCTGACCGTCACGGAAGACCTGCAAGCTGACTGTACGGCCGGCAGGTGTCTCGCGAATCAGGCGACGCAACTGCGCTTCGCTTCGCACTCGCTCACCCGCGAACTCAACGATCACATCGCCCTTTTGCAGGCCTGCCTTGGCCGCCGCGCTGTCCGCATCAACGCTCTCCACCAGGGCGCCATACTCGCCGGGCAATTTCAAGTCCCGCGCCTTATCAGCGGTCACATCCTTCAATGTAACACCCAGCCAGGCGGCTCCATCCGCAGTGAGGAGTTGCGACTGGATGGCGCCAATTAACCCTTCCGGCGCCTCCGGCGGCTCTGGAGGCTCGGGCGCCTCCTGACTGCGGTACTCACCCACGCCAACCAGCAACATCAACGCTGATAGCAGTAACCCCATGGCGAATTTTCGATTCATGATTTTCCTCCCTGTGCCAACCGTAGTGGCTAGTGGTTAGTGGCTAGCGACGGACGGTTCTGACCCCTCACCACTAGCCACTAGCCACTAGCCACTGTCGGAATGGCAGCGCCAACCAACATACTGTTAGACGCGGGTCGTCTCACTTCGTGATCGAAACTACAAAAGGTCGTCCCGCTCGGCGACGCGGATCGAGCCCCGGACAGTCCGCAGAGAAATGGTCACGCCGCCCAGCCCCACACGCGTCCGTCGTCTCGAATCGCCCGGGATGGAGCTGATTTGAAAGGCGTAATTGCCTTCGATGGTCCCGGCCACCGTGCTCAGTTCCAGGTCCGCATTCGGCCGGGGTGGAAGGAGCAGGACTACGTTGCCATTCACCGTGTCCAGGAGCAGCGGAGCCGTACCCGACGGCAGGGCGCGCAGGGAGACGAAGATGCTTCCTGTAAGCGCCCGCGCCACTACTCGGCCCGTCACATTCATCTGCGCGATGTTCCCACTCAGAGTCCGCGCGTCCACAGATCCCTCGACATTGTGCACGGCGATATTTCCTTCCAGCGTACGCAGTGAGGACAGCCGGACCTGGCGCGGCACGCGCAAGCGGTAGTTCACCCGCACCGGTTCCTCCAGATGGGGTGGGTAGACGGTTCTAAACTTCAAGCTCCGGTCCCCAAGCTCGGTCACCACACGCACGTCATCGAGGTGGTGGCCTTGCCCCGAGCCGATCTTTGCCGCCGTGACTTCCACTTCCGCCCGATCCCATCCCTCCACGCTGACCTCGCCCTGGACGTTCTCCACCGCCACGCTTCCTCCAGGAGGAAGTGGATAGCGTCCATACCAGGCTCGTTCAAGCTCCTGAGAAGTTGCAAGCGTGGCCGTGCATACCATCCCGAGGCAAATGAAAAAGCAGGTTCTCAAATGTCCTTGGAGTCGCGTGTGGTCAGTCCTGGTCACGGTCTTCCTCCTTCTCTCGCTGACGCTCACGGCGTTCTTTCTCACGCTCGCGCTGCTGCTGGTTCTTTTCCGCCTGCCGCTCCTGCCAGCGATTCCAACTCGTCTCTTCGCGGCTCTTCAAATCCTCCAAGCTTCGCGAGTCGAGTTTTCGGATCTCGATGTTGCCGGCAACGCTCCGGATGCGCAAAACTTCACCCCCGCCGTTCAAGGTGCCGTGGCCACGAATCGTGCGCTCGCCAAAATCCTCCTTGTCACCCAGAATGCTGAGTGGAAAATCGGTGACAATGTGATGGCCGGCGGCCGCGTCGATGGCAGCGTCAATAGTCAAAGGCAAACCCACGGGCAGATATACGTAAACATCTCCCATGGAGGTCTCGAGCTGCGATGCCGCAAAAGTCTTGGCGGAAGCGTCGAACTCCGCCAGGATGCGTCCTGCGGAGGTGCTGGCGCGGACGCCCGCCTCGAGCTGCAAGAGGTCAATGCTGCCACCCGCTGTTTCCGCCACAACTCGGCCACGCGCCCCTTGCAGGCGGATGCTTCCTCCGGCGGTCTCCGCCCGCACACTGCCTCCTGTTGGCCCCACCTGGATCTGTCCTCCCGCAGTCTGCGCCAGAACTTCACCGGCAGCTCCGGCGATGACCACATCGCCTCCCGCCGTCTCGGCCCGCAGCGTCCCGTCCACCTGCCCCACCTGGATCTCCCCGCCGCTAGTTTCAATCGTCGCATCACCCCGGACGTTCCCGACATGAATGCTGCCACCGGCAGTCCGGGCTTCGGCGCGGGCCCCAAGGTTCCCCAAGCTGATGCCTCCGCCGGCGGTTTCCACTCTGATTGGGCCGCTGATGTCCGTGGTGTGGATATCGCCACCTGCGGTGGTCAGCCGCGCTTCGCCCTGGAGGGCGCCTTCCACGCCAATGTCGCCACCCTGCGTCTCAACGTCCAAATTGAAACGAGCCGGAAGTTTGATGTCGAATTCCGCTCCCGCGGAGTGGTCGTGATGCCCTGAACCGGACAACTCCCCGCTCACATAAACGCCGCCACCCTCTATAGAGCGGGCGCTGAGGTGGTAAGCATCGAAAACCCGGCGCGCCTTCTCCTCGCTTCCCGTGTAAGCGCGCACGACCACGCGACCCTCGAGCTGATTGCCGGCCCCGGGGGTGATTTCCACGGAGCCCATGTCGGCGCGCAGAATCAGCTTTCCACCTTCGCGTGCCGGAGCGGTCCACTCGTAGGTCTCCGTCCAGGAGGCGTTCCCGTGACGCACGGGCGTGCCCTGCTTTACGATGGACTGGCCGAGCGCCGGCAAGGGCAGGGCAGCCAGCCAAAGCCATATTGCGAATTGCAAGAGGCGTTTATTTCTCATGAGGTTATTAGAACCCATCGCTTCCCAGCTTTCTCAGCGCACTCGCGCACTTCAATCGCACATAGCGGTTGGGATCGTTTGTGGCAAGGCGCTCGAGCGCGCTCAGAATCGCTTCATCGCGTCCTTCCTTCTCAACGTGGTCAACCAGCACGTCAACAGATTCGACCCTGACTCCCATGTTCCTGTCATGCTCGAGGACCTCCATCAAGCTCTGCTGGAGATCATCGCCACCCTCCATGCCTCGAACCGCGTCCATGGCTGCCAGGCGGTTCCCGACGTTCGAGTCGTGCTCCATGGTATAGAGCAGGGCGGCTCGGACGTTAGGACTTTTTGTCCGGGCACGCAAGGCGTCCAGTGTGTCACGGCGAATCCCCGCGTTGTCGTAACTCTTCACGGCATAGACCAGAAGCTGTTGGATGCGGGGATCGTCAAGCGACCCTTCGAGGGTGACACGGCGTTGCGCGTCCATGGTAATGCGCACGTCGCCCGTCTTCGGATCTGGAGCCACGCGGCTGATGTCGTTGATGCGCATGTTTTCAAAGTCCGCGCCGGCCAGGGAAGACGTGGTCACGTTTCCAGGCTCGGAAGGGACCACTCGAGCGGCTCGCGGGCGGAGCGTCCAACCTAGCCCAAAACCGAAAACTATCAGGCTTAAAGCGAAGGCCATGCGCGGGGCCATACTTAGTTGCAGGAAAGGCAGCCACTCCCGGATCAGGCCCTGCCATCCCAGTCGTTCCCTGTCAAGCGCTTCCACCAGCGCTTGCCTGCACTCCACCAGAAAGTCAGGAGAAGGTTCAATGCGTGGCCGTTGAGCCAGCACCTCATGAAGGCCGCGGACTTCCTCCCGCGCAGCCTGGCAATTGACGCAGCCCGCAAGATGCGCCTCGTAGGCCGCCCGTTGCTCAGGCGGAAGGTCGCCATAAAGATCGAGCGTCAAGTTCTCTTCAAACTCCTTGCAGTTCATGACCAAGTCTCCCCAAGCGGTAGGTCGTAGGTGGTATGTGGTAGATGGGGGAAGAACCTATTCCCTGACACCTGACACCTGACACCTGACACCTGACACCTGACACCTGACACCTGACACCTGACACCTATTCCCTACTCCCTCTAAACAAGGTCTCCAAGCTCCGTGCGCAATTTCTGCGTAGCGCGGAACAGACAGTTCTTAACCGTCTGCTCGCTGGTCTTGCAAAGCTCGCCAATGGCGCGGAGCTTGAGACCCTGGTAATGCTTCAATTCGAAGACCATGCGTTCGCGAGGGTTCAGGCGCTGGAGCGCTTCGTGGATACGCCGCCCAATTTCCCTCGAGTGTACGGCGCGTTCCGGGTCGAGCACTGGGCTCTCGTCAGGAACCGTCTGAAAGTACTCCGGTTGACCGTCTCCGCTTTCGGGTCCCTGGACTTCCTTGCGCGTGTTTTGGCGGCGTAGATAGTCCAGGCAAACATTCATCACCACCCGATAGAGCCAAGTGGAAAAACGCGCCTCGAGGCGGAAGTAGCGGAGGGAGCGGTAAACCTTCAAAAACGCCTCCTGGTAAAGGTCTCGAGCCTCTTCCTGGGAGTGCACCACTTGCAACGCAAGGCGAAGCACGTTCTGATCGTATACCCGCACCAGCGCCTCGAAGGCTTCAGGGTCCCCTCCCTGGGCGCGGCGGATCAGCGCGATCTCGTCCGCCCCGCTCAGTTGCCTCGCCTCCTCTGGTATGTTTCCGGCCAGTTCCAAGCAGCCTTCCATCACCAACTTCGCTTGAACCTCTCTACCCTTTACGACGCCTTGACGGGGAAAAGGTAAGCGCTAAAAAGCAGAAATCAGAAATCAGAAACTGGAAATTGGCAGCAGTGTCTTCTCGGTCCTGGTTTCTGGTTCAATTTAACTCAAGTCCTTGTCTTTTCAGCAACATTCGCGGATTAAACCGCTAAGTGTCTGTGTTTTCATGCACATTCCGGCATCGTTTCCGAGTTTTCGGTACCAGTCCTTTGTTTTCAATAACATTCCGGCATCGTTCCGTCAAAAAAAGAACTCATTTTAACTCGAGTTCGGACCGGGGCAGAATGCTCCCTCCTGACACTACGAATCCAGACGGAGTGCAAGACAGTGGGAGGAGCTGGCACCGTCTAAACTCAGGATTCGTGCTAACGCGCGAAGCCAAGAACAAATTGTCGCTGTCCATCATTTCCCCTCCGCTGCGGTGAGCCTTAACCCCTTGTCTTTTCAGTAACATCCCCGCATTAAACCGCTAAGTGCCTGTGTTTTCATGCACATTCCGGCATCGTTCCCGAGTTTTCCACAGCGATCCTTTGTTTTCAATAACATTCCGGCATCGTTCCGTCAAAAAAAGAAGCAATACCTCAGTTTCAGGCGCATACCCCTGGGAGCGCGGCCATCCTTGGCCGCACTCTGTGCGGCTCGAAGCCCGCGTTCCTGACAAACGCGCCCAAAACTGAAGCATTACAAAAAGAATTCTTTTCTGATTGCAGCCTGCTTTGGTAAATTGATAGTTGTCAGAATACGGCTGCCAGTAGATCGCTCTCCCTGCCTGCGGGGCCTTTCCCCCGCCACGGCAGGCAAAGGCGCTGAGGGGGGCCCGGATCTTATAGGCCTTCCTGCCCGTAATCATACGCTACCATTGTAGCTCACAGGAGCGAGCCTGTCAAGCATTAATTTTCGAGTCGAAATCCAGGATTCGGGATTCAGGATTCAGGATAGGATCACTCCAGTCGAGTTGTCTTGGAAGGGCACGCTCAGGAGGTAAGGGCAAGGAATTCGCGATCCTTCATGGCTACCAGCATTTTGAGCAGCGGTGAGTTCAGCGGAATCTCGTCAACGGGCAGGAAGTCGTGCTCTCTTTCCTGTAGTTGGCGGATTATCTCAGGAAGCTGCCCTAGTTCGGAAGCAGACTGCAAATGGGAAAGCAGGGCATCCGAGAGATTACGGCGCGCTTCCTCAAATGTCTGCCCGAAAGCAGCTACCGGCAGGTCTTCGGCAATACCATTCAACACTCCATCCTCGCTCCAGAATCTGCACAGAATGCTGATAGGCGCGGATGTTTCCATTCCAGGTTGAGTTGCCAGGACCTTGCCTCCCGTTCAATTCCGTAAAAATGGTTGCAAAAATCTACCGGCCGGTCAAGCGGAACTGTCGCTCCCTATAATCTGCTGAGTTGCGAGGCCTTCTTTCCCCCCGCAGTGCCTTGCGGCGTGGGCCGTCCAGGTTGAGAGCGTTGGGGTACCCAAGGCCCCGAAGGGGCCTTCCTTGAGTAGCCGCAGTCCCGCAGGCGCGGGACTGCGGAGAGCGGAGCCGAGCGAATGGCGCCAACCCTACCGGGGTTGATCCCGCCGGCACGGGACCCCTTCAGGGCCGGCAAGGGCTTTTCGCATCCTCTCCGTGGGTTTCACCCCGCGAATGCGGGACTACTCACGGTACGCCCCTACGGGGCAATTCCTGCCTCATCATCTCGGGTTGCCAGAATTGCGGGCCTTTGTAACGATGCACTTTGGGGACTTCGGCGGAATCCCGCCACCGCCGGCGCCGACAGCAGTTGAAAGTGATAAACTGTAATCCTCAGCTCTGCCCCTGACCGTCCGTCTCTCTGAGGCAACAATGTGGCAACGCTCCGGCAATCTATCAGCCCTTTGGGTGATTCTCCTGGCGCTCATCCTTGAGCTGCTTTCCCCGGCGACGTCTGCGCGCGAGGTGAACGGTGGAGCGTTCTCCGGGCCACCTCAATCAGCTTCGGATGAATACAAGGCCGGGCGGGAAGAGATGGTTCGCGAACAGATTGAAGCGCGCGGCATTCGCGACACCCGCGTTCTGGCTGCCTTGCGCAAGGTCCCTCGCCACCTGTTTGTGCCGCCGGAGGAACAGGGCGAAGCCTACAACGATTACCCGCTGGCGATTGGGCATGGGCAAACCATCTCGCAGCCCTATGTCGTCGCTTATATGACGGAAGCGCTGGAACTCAAGCCGCGCGACCGCGTGCTGGAAATCGGCACGGGCTCGGGCTACCAGGCGGCCATCCTGGCGGAGTTGGTTGCGGAGGTTTATTCCATTGAGATTGTTGAGCCGTTGGCCAAGCAAGCGGAAGCTCGCTTGCGACGCCTGGGCTACTCCAACGTGCAAGTTCGCGCCGGCGACGGCTATCGGGGGTGGCCGGAGGCCGCGCCCTTCGACGCCATCATCGTCACCGCCGCCCCCGGCCACGTCCCCCAGCCACTCGTCGACCAGTTGCGTGAGGGCGGGCGGATGGTTCTTCCTCTGGGGCAGTGGGACCAGGATCTGGTCCGCCTGCGCCGAACCCCCGAGGGGATCCGGCGCGAGGTTCTCCTCCCTGTCCGCTTCGTCCCCATGACCGGCGAAGCGGAAAAGCACCCCAACTAGCGCTGCGCTTTGGGCCGGCGCACGCTTGCCGGGGCTCCACCCTCCCCGTTTTGCCGCCGGACCAATCTCTTCCTTCCGCTTCTCCACCCTCTCGGTTGGCGAGAGTTTTGCCCTTCCGCCAGCTCCCGCACGCACGGGGTTGTCTTCTGGGCTTCGCCGCGCAGCTCCCGAGCACCTCGACACCTCACCTTCCCGTCATTGAATTTGCACAGGGCCGCGTCCGCCGCAACCACGGGCGGCTTCCTTCTCACACCTTTATCGAACCCGCGCCGGAACGCCCTACCCACCTCGACTTTTTCGCGAAAGCGCGCCTCTGATAAAGCACTAACGTGGCTCGCCCAGAACTTCGCGTTGCCCTGCGGGATCGTCAATAAACAGTAGGCGGCTGCTCGTTGCTGGTGCCAGGCCGATAGGAGTCTGGTCCGCTTTCAAAGCGCACTCGTCCTGTTTTCCGGGAAGGGCGTTTCTCGGGCACGATCTCCAAACTACCCATTGCATGAATGGCGCTCAAACAGTATCCTCGTGCCGACTGTCGGGGAGTGGCACTGACGAGAATCGGCGCTTACGAATTTGAGCAGGTTTGCGACATCGAGCCTATGCGAGCCCCAGATGGTTCCGTGCAACTTTTCATGCCTCAGGACCGATACGAAAACGTTCGAAATCTGCCTCTAAATAGATATGGAGCTGGCCCGTTTTGCAGCTTCAGGATTGGAAACCGCTTTCGGGCAACCGGAGTCTATGTGCTCATGGTTGATGGGGAACTACGCTACGTGGGCGAATGCGCCAATCTCTCAGACCGATTTAATGCTGGCTACGGAAACATTTCTCCCAAGAATTGCTTCAAGGGTGGTCAAGAAACGAACTGCCGCTTGAACAATCTCGTTTACACGACAGCCAAGGGCGGAGGGCGCATATCGGCGTGGTTTTTCCGGACCGCCGATTACAAGTCGGTGGAAGCGCTTTTGCGCAACATCCTAAACCCGGCATTGAACCGGGTCTGAGAGGCAGCGGAGCACAAATGACAAGAGAAGAGATACGCCAGGAATTTATCGCTTATCTCAGGCAGGCGCTTGCGGATAGAACGAAGGGCGGAGCCATTCAGTTGATGGAACTCTGTCAGCATCTGCAACGGAAGGTTGGGTATCCCGCCGTCCGTTCAGTACACCAGATTGCACGTGAGCTGTTACAAGAATTCGTGAACAACAATGTTCTTTTCATCGGATACGGCGACGCAGAAGGATTCCCATGGTTTACGGTCACCGAGTATGGAAGGAAGTGCATAGCCGAAGGCAATCTGCTGCCCTTTGACCCCGAGGGATACCTTGGTGCGCTGAGCAAACGTGTTCCCGGACTTGACGCAACCGCATTGACCTATTTGCGAGAGGCAATTTCAACCTACAACCGAGGCTTTTTCCTTTCTTCAGCGGTATCACTCGGTGTGGCATCAGAACACTTGGTGCTTCGATTGATTGATACTTATGTGAACGCTCATGCTGACCCGGCGAAGAGGGCTAAAGTCCAGCAGCGGTTCGAGGGTAAGTTTATTTTCCCGCAGTATTCGCATTTCAAGAAGGAACTGGACGGGCTGAAAGCAAGCATCCCTGGTGAACTCCTCAAAGACTATGAAACACATCTGGACGGAGTATTCAACCTGATACGCCTCGTACGCAATCAATCCGGACATCCTTCGGGAATTGTCCCGGACCAAGCGATTGTGTTTGCAAACCTACAGGGGTTTTCGTTTTTTGCAGTCCGGGTCAAGGCGCTGGAGGCTCACTTTGCCTCCACCACGCTTTGATGCCGCCATGAAGTGGGGGGATAATGAACACGGGCTTTTACATTGAAAACGAGTACATCTATGGCCCTGAAGAGTCAGGACGCTTCTACATTCAGAACGGGTATGTTTATGGCCCAAGAAACTCCGGGCGTTACTACATTGAGAACGGGTACATCTACGGGCCGGGACAGTCCGGTAAGTTCTATATTGAGGGCGGCTATATCTACGGTCCGTCAAAAGCTCTGCCTTGGCTCGAAGAATAAATACTCTGGTTTCTTGACGGTTTCGAGTTGGCCCAACCCACTGCCGATGCGTGAGTCACTCCGATGGAGCCGATTGCCGACCTCATTTGGGTCTGGGAAAAATTAGAGGGATGTGAACACAGCGGTGACCGAATTGATTCTCTTTGTTCGGGGGGCGTTATGGTTCGGGAGTCAACCCCATGAAGATAATCTTCAGTCGAAAAGGGTTTGACGCAAGATACGGCGGCGTCGCAAGCCCGATTTTTCCCGACGGACGTTTGCGTTCTCTCCCGATTCCGTCACTGGGGGACCAAAGGGACCCGCCGCCACCCCGCTACCGTGTCACGTACGACGACCTAGGCAATGACACAGACGACCTTGGGACAATGGTTGAGGACTTGACCTTCAACCATCGGAAGGGGAAACCCCGGATAAAAAGGACCGATTTCTGCCACTTGGACCCTGACCTTATCCGTGGCGACCTCGTCCGAAAGGAGGGCTGGTTGCCCATCTTCGGGCAATCCGATAAGGCCTGTGCCCACCTCCTCAACCAGGGCGTTCGGGAAGGTGACCTTTTCTTGTTTTTCGGCTGGTTCCACCGGCTGCAAGATGCGAACGGGCATTTCAAGTCCGACCCCAAAAGGCAAGACGTCCATCTGATTTTCGGCTGGTTGCAAGTCGGTGAGGTTTGGGGCTGGTTCAATGCGGAACCGGTTCTCCCAAAATGGGCAAACGACCACGCTCATGTTCGTGGTGACAGAGATGGGTACTGTAATCTTAGAAAACCCGTAGACGCTGTTTTCATTGCCCGGAGGCGCCTCGAACTTCCCGGTCTGTCCACTCGACTTCCAGGCGGGGGCGTATTCACGGAATTCCACAAGAAGCTTCTGCTGACCGGGCCTGGAGAAACCCGATGCAATTGGCGTCTACCGGCGTGGATGTATCCGTTTCCAGATAAGCCCCCACTATCCCATCACAAAGACAAAAAACGATGGGGGACGGGTGGGCGATGGGCTACGGTGAAGACCGTCGGTTATGGACAGGAATTTGTTTTGGACGCCGACTACTATCCCAGAGCAACGGATTGGTTGGTGGAATTGTTCAAATCAGCGGCCTAGAGACGACCTCGGCGAGTTCAGTCGTGGATGCTGTTTGTCAATTCCGCCAGCATTTCCGAAATTCCAGTCCTCACAGGTCAGCGTTTTGAAAGATTGGCATACCGTACGCAGCCAAGGCGAGGGAACACTAACCTGGGTCCGTGGGAACATTCGGCAGATGTGTACGAAACAGATTGACCACGTGCGGTTGCCGCTGGGGTACAAAACTGAATCGTCACGGAGGCACCATCGATGCCCTGCCCGAAATACCCTTCACGCACCGGTAGCACCGGACGAGCTTACGCCGGGAGCCAGCGACAGATTCAGACATACGTTAACGAGCGCACGTCGGAACTAAACCATGCGGTTGCCGAGGCGCTCAAGGCGTACAATCTTCGAGAATTCGCAATCCGTTGGGTCTCGCCACTGGCGGCGGACGATTACTGCGAATATCGAGATAAGGAGTTCCTGGAAATTATCGGCGCTGGGCATCTCGCTCCAAAGCTGCGTGAATTCTGGCCACGTGGGGGTCCGTGCTGGGATGCGCTCGCACGGCTGGACGGTGGTGGTTGCGTGCTTGTCGAGGCAAAAAGCCACTTCCCCGAGGTGTACGGGAAGGGCTGCGGTGCGTCGGGCGGGTCGCTGTCGCTCATTCAGTCGTCACTTGGACGAACGAAGGAATGGCTGGGCATGAACCCGGACGCCGATTGGCTCGGTCGCCTGTACCAGTCGGCCAACAGGCTTGCATTCCTCTACTTCCTGCGGCAGATTGGGAAAGTTGATGCGTACCTCGCCAACGTGTATTTCACGGGGGACCGGCATTCACCCACGACCCGGCAGGAGTGGGACACGGGCATCAGGGCCGTAAGTGATCAGCTTGGAATTTCCAGCCCAGTGCCATATAGCGCGTCAGTGTTCCTAGAGGCCGCTGAGTAGCGGCGATCCCCGAGTCCCTCGAACTGCGATGAAGAACGGATAAAGAATGGCTACGAAAATTGCCTTCCAACTCATTCCTTTGGAAAGATTCTCCAGTCAACCATTTGACCTGTCTCAATTACCGTTCAGCATCATGCCGAACGTCGAGGTTGCTGATGTATCAGAGCTATTGCCACCTTCGATGTTTGAGTATATGAAAGTCGAAGTCGGTCTGCACCGGCTGCGGTTTTTCGAGGGCACGGTGAAGTATGCTCTGGTCCATCGCTACGACGACCCCCCGGAGGCTCCTACCTACGAAGAGTCCGTGAGAATGGGCCAAAGGAACGACGAATTGATAAACGAGGTCTTTGTGTGCTCCCGAATAGTTCGACCAACACGCCGTCAAGGCTCTGTCACAGGCTACCTCACCGAAAGCGGAACGGTGGACCAACGTGGGGTCACCTTTCCCGACAGCGCCTTAGATGTTCCTGAGGCATTGAAATTGTTTGAATTTCGGAATAAAGACCTTGAGAACTTACATACGCTCATTTGCCCTTTCCTCAAAGCTATGCACGGCGAATACTGGCCCTTTCGGATGGCGGTGCAATATTACAACATGGGGTACGAGGTGAATGATTGGAAGTGGCGGTATCTTTGCTGGGGTTCCTCCGCCCTTCACGCTCTTTACTCGCCCAGTAGCGAAAAACTCGTCCGCAGGGTCAGGGGATTTTTGGGAGAGACGACGCCTATCTACCCACCCAATGAACATCCTGAGTTTGAATTCATGGAACCTAACCCAACAACCATAGGCGACATCATCGAAGACATCAATGTGGTCCGTAACTGCATTGCTCATGGTGAGCGCATACCTAACAAGTATTTTGGAGCAGAGGCTGGACGGGACAGCTTAGGTGGACGAGTAAACTATATTAGTGTCCTCGATGATGCGTTGGCTTTTATCGTGAGGGAAACGCTTCGCCGTGTTCTTGCGGACAATCTCATCGGTGGGTTTACGAGCCGCCACAGTGTTTCGATGTTTTGGAAAAGTAAGGGTCTGTAAGAACTGCCTGGAGGATTTGCCCAGGGGAGGAATCAAGCATGTACTTATTCAAGCAAATTGATGCCCCGAACATTTATGCCCCTGTGAGGAATGTGCAGATTGGGCTGGCTCCGCTGATTTGGAGGCTGGTAAGAAACAAGGCCGTTAAGAAGTCGCCCCCAGACGGCCAGGGCTTTCCTTGGCAATTGGACGGAGCCGAGATTCTGCGCAGTTGCTTGAGCGGCAGCGAACCTGAGCAGGTCCAAAGCTACAAGCTCGTTGCGGATATTCTGGATGCCGTCAAGAACGCTAGTAGAAAGTATGCGCAACTCTTCGAAGTATGTGAGATTTTCGGGTTCTCAGGCTGGAATTGGACTCCCATGTTGTGGAAGTTACGGCTGCTTTACGAGTGTGACGATTGCACCGACGCCAGGGATCAGGGACGCTGGAAATTCGACCCTGTCGACTCATTTGTCTATGAATTCCTGCGGCTTCAAGCAGACCATAATTGGGAGCGCACGAGGCAAGGAAGGCGGGATTTCGGGATGGTAGGCAAATTCAACGGCGTTCTACTTTGGCCAGAAGCGCTGAGGTACTTCATCGGGAAAATGGACTTGGAGAAAGGCACGATTGTCATCCCTGAGGTTGGTACGTCGGTAACCCACCCCCTTCCTGTCAACTGTCCTCCAGCGACCAATGTCGGTGTAGCCAACCTGTCAAATGTAAAGACAGAACACGGTCGGGGGTGCAGTGACCCTGAGACAGACGTCAAAACACGTCAAGCGTGAGCGTCACGTTGTCGGGTAGGACGATGGAACCGAAACCCACTATGCCCGTCACGACGCAACGTCTGACGGGAGGGTCCAACGGTTGAAAATGGTTTACTGACCGTAGCCTGGTACCTACCAGAAATTCCAATTTCACCATTTTCTTGAGATTTCTTACCCCCGCTCAGTCAGGAACATGCAGCGACCTCGCAAGGCGGCCAAATTTAATTTGTGAACTAGGGCCCAAATGCGGTAAGAAGGCAGGGATTAGCGTCCGCCGCCGCAAGCGCTTAGTTCCAGTTGCGTCATTGGAAATTATCTTCAAGTGGTCGCAGGAGGATCTACTCGCTCGTCACACCGCAAGTTGTAGCTCCGAAGATAGTTCCGACGCTGGCATGGATTGGGAATGAAAAGTCGGCATCACGGAAAATGGCCACCGGCCAATATAGACCCTGTGTGACGCCGCTTCGTTTAAGAATCCGTTCAATTGCCGTCCCGCACTCGGAAGCTGTCTTCTGCAGTGGCTCTATTCCCATTGCCGTTGTGCTTGCACCGGCACGCCCGGCGGGCATCCCCCTACCGCTTCCGGGAGGAGTTGGAGGGGTTTTTTTGAACTCCTCTTGCCACTGGCGGTCGGCCTTGACGTGCCGGGGACGAGGTGCGAGCCTTCGCCAACGGTGCCGGTGGAGCAAGCGGTACACATAGGCCAGGGAAACCTTCTTGCCCGTAGGTTTGCAGCAAGCGTAGCGCGGACCTGGACTTTAGGTCCGCGGTTTCTTGTTGTCAATTGGGGACGAACCGCACACCCGCAAAAGAGGTCTGCGCGGACGAACTCGATGCGCCCGTGGACGCCGCCGAACAGCAGAGCCGATGCGGGCTGACCATTGACCGCGTGTCCCGCAGGCGCGGGACCAGCCGATGAGAAGGCGGGAATTTGAAGCTGAAAGCCGCGGACCTCCAAAGCGGGTCGGCGTTACGCTTGCTGTACGCGTTGCTGACGCTGGCGAGCCTTGCGGCGCTGGCGGGGGCGGCGAAACGTCGAGCTGCATTCCTGCCCGGCGTCTGCCTGCTGATTGTCCTTGGCAAACCAGCCTTTCGGACGAACGTTCATCAGCTTGGCGCAGGCTGCAATGCCCGCTCGACACCCTCGGGATCGCGCGCGATGACGGTGAGGTAGGCTTTAGCTGGCTGGTCCGGCTCAGAGCGGCCCTGTTCCCAATCTCTTAGAGTGCCTAGAGGGATGTGGTAGCGCGCGGCAAACTCCTCCTGGCTCAGCGCGAGGGCGCGGCGGAGGGTCTTGACGCGCGGAGCGGGACGCAGTTGCCCTGGCCGCGCATCGGTAAGCGGCGGGTTTTCATGGTCGCGGGCGGCAGCGGCTTCGATTTCCGCAGCACTCAGCGGAGGCAGGGGCGGAGTGTCCAGCGCTTCTTCGGTGCCGTCCGGTTTGACCCGGACAAGCCTGCCGTTACGACGCATTTTGGCGATAGTAGTGGTCTTGCTCATCGACAGCTTCTCTCTTTGCGATATCCTGGGGTCTGACTTCCAGCGCCCTTCGAAAAGCAGCGGCAGTGGTATAGGTCTTAGGTTCGTTCATGCGGCGACCGTCAGAAGGAATTGACGTGCCTTCCTGTCATCCCGGGAATGATTTCTCGCTTCTGTAATCTCGCTCCGTCGAATTAGCCCGCGTCGGAGCCCTTCACGAAGCGCCTGCCGCAGCACTGAGGGAGAAACATCACCCGCAGTGAGGAGATCGAGGACCGTCCGCAGAACCTTTGTCACTGGGACTCCATCGATGGCTTCTACATCGCGTTGGGGAAGGTCGTCGTAATACAGGACAAGTACCTGTGGAATTTTGCTGTTTCGACGAAAGCCCGTCGGAACGGTCATGTGGAGTTTTGCGGGCATCAGGTCCGAGAGGTCGTGAATGCTAAGAGCTGTCGCGTGACTGTAGACTCCCTGAGGGACCTCTGCCCGGTTTCTCGACCACAGGGACCATAGCATTAGGTCAGGGCGCTTGCTTTGAGGGAAATTTGGGAGTCGATAGATTCCTCGGTACTCCCGAATCCAATTTCGCGCTTGCACGTGGTAGGGATGAGTGTTCTCCGCGAACCCCGCAGCCTTGGCTTGCTTCGTTGTGAAGAAGCCCTGCTGGCCTTCCGCGATCTCGTACAGCTTCTTGGCAGCTTCCTTGCGCGCTTTCCCCATAACACAATACTACAACTTATTTGAAGTATTGTGTACCCCTCTGGGTAAGAATCTTCCAGGGTCAGTTTCACAGCGCGGCATGGCCGCAACCAAAAGCAGATTCTTCGCTACGCTGCGCTCCGCTCTCCAGAAACTCGACGCATTACTCGTTTCCATTGAGCAGCTTGGGCCGAGCCTGTCTGAGCCGTCCTCGCCCCGCAACTAACCCCTCACCCGGCCCGCGACGCCTGAAGAAAGCGGCGTCGCGGTCCACCCTCTCCCCTTGGGAGAGGGCGGACCCACTTTGCCATGCGCTGCGTTTCTGACATCACGGATAACGGTCTTCGGCTATCCTCGCTCAGAATGACATACCATCCTAAGAATGACATGTCATCCTGATCCCGCCTTGCGGGAGAAGGATCTGCTTTTCTTCGCGCCGCGCGGAAAAGTTGGCGCCTAATGCTACAGTACTTGGCTCGGGTGTAGACTCTCAATGCGGTTGGTACAGATTCTCGCTCAGGTCAGAAAATTCGCGGGTGCAGGCATTGTCTTTCATGTGTGGGCCCCACGAACACGCGGAACATCCCCGTCACGGCGTCCTATCCGTGGCCTGTCGTGGCTTCTTAATGGTCGCCGACATAAAAGGCGATGTCGGCGCCACCCGCCAAAGACGGGGGTCCGCGCTACCCGAACGGATTCGCGCTTTCCGATACATGGGCAAACTGGCTATCGTCAAGCCACAGAGTTGAAGAACAAAATTGGTTAGTGGGTCAATTTGATGTAGAGGCGGCTTTACGCCGCCATTTGGCGATCCCGCTCGGAGCGGGATCGCCACTACAGCAGCAAATTGACCCACTACCCAAATTTGCGCTACCTCTTGATCGTTAAGTTGTACCCTCGCCGCTTGGTCATGATATTATGACCATGGGTATGAGAATATGACCATGAAGACCATGCGGGCGGGGGAATCCAAAGCGCGGTGCCTGAAACTTATGGACGAGGTTCAGAAGACACGGGATCCCTTGATCATCACCAAGCGGGGTAAACCTGTCGCCAAACTTGTCCCCGCGGACAAACCCGGCAACGACATCTTTGGATGTCTCAAGGGCGTAGTTAAAATCGTCGGAGATATTGAATCACCCCTGGCGCCTCCTGAGGATTGGGAGGGGCTGCGGTGATCCTGCTTGACACCCCCGTGTTGGTGTGGCTCGTGGCGGACCCGGCGCGACTCTCGCGCCGCGCGGCCGCCGCGATTCGCCGGGCTCGAGCGAATCAGGGAATCGGCATCGCCGCCATCAGCCTTTGGGAACTTGCCCTGTTGTTTTCACGGGGCCGGCTGGAAGCGACGGGAACCCTTGAAGCCTCAGTGCAATTAGTAATGGACCGCTCGGGCGTGACCGTCAAACCCATTACCCCGGAAGTCGCGGCGCTGGCGACGCAGTTCCCCCAGGACTTCCCCCTCGACCCCGCCGACCGCCTCATCGCCGCCACCGCCCGCGCCGAGGGCCTGGCGTTGATCACCCGAAACGAACGCATCCGCAAATGCCCCCTGGTAAAAACCCTTTGGTAGCGGGCAGCGGGTAGCCACGCCGTGGCCACGGCTGAAAGTCCGCCGATCTTAATGGCGGGCGACCAGTTCTGACCGTGGGCTTTTCTCATACCTGGTACCCTTTGCGTCTCACGACTTGTCCATGAGCGCTTTTTGCACCGCTTCCGGGTTTCTATCAATCACCGTCATGTAGGCGGGCACCGCGCTTTCCGGACGCCACCGCCCTTGCTCCCATTCCTGGAGCGAGCGCGGGCTCACAAGAGCAGTGACAAGTGACGAGTGACCAGTCACAAGCTGCCCGGTTAAAGCCAGCCGCTACGAAAAGCTTCGGGAGATCGCAGACGCTAAGAGGCGACTGTCTGCGCCAGCCCGCGCAAGTAATTTTCGATTGACGATAGACGAACGAGGTCAAAAACAGTGACAAGTGACGTGTGGCAAGTTGCCCCCGCGGCCGGTGTCAGTGGGTTTGTCTCTTGCCCAACCAAAGGAGCTCGATGGGCTCTCGTTTGGAGAGTTGCCACAGTTCGGGATCTCCAGTCACCAGGATGGCGTTTTGCTCCCGGGCCGTTTCCACAGCGAACGCGTCCGCGTAAGAAACAGGGTAGCGGCTCTTCAAGCGAGCCGCACCCAGGATCAATCTTCGGTCGGGGAGGAGCGCTTGAATCGGCATCATCGCGAGGTCAGCAAGGAACCGCTCGGCGGGCGCGGCCCCGTGGCGCTTCGCGATCAGGTAGAAGACTTCGCCCATGTTGAGCAGCGAGATGCTGACCTTGGTCTCGCCGCGCGAAGCCTGCTCCAGAAGTTCGCGCACTTTGGCGCGGGCCGGCTCTTCGCCCTGGAGCCAGCCGATCATCGCCCAGGAGTCAAGAACGCTTGCGGTCACGCGTCAACTCCTTTCGCCGGTTTCGAGCCAGATCCCCCAGGAGATCGGAACCTTTGAAGCGTCCTTCCCACTCCCTCCAGTTCCCCGCCACCGCTTTCCGCAAGATCACCTCATCGCCTTCAACCCTCACCGTCAGGGAGACGCCCTCGCCCAGTCCCAATTGATCTCGGACTTCTTTGGGAAGTGCCAGTTGTCCTCTCGAGGATACGCGGGCTTTCAGCATGGCCTTCACCTCCTGTCTTACTTTATAGTAAGACAGAATGTAATTCAAGACATACGTAGAGTGGCCAATCGGGGGGCCGGAGGGGGCAGCGGGTAGCTACGGTCAGCGCAGTCGTGACTGTGGGGTTTTCTCATGCCTGATACCCTTCGCATCTCACGACTTATTCGTGAGCGCTTTTTGCACCGCTTCCGGGTTTCTATCAATCACCGTCAAGTAGGCGCGCACCGCGCTTTCTGGACGCCTGCGCCCTTGCTCCCATTCCTGGAGCGAGCGCGGGCTCACAAGAGCAGTGACAAGTGACGAGTGACCAGTGACAAGCTGCCCGGTTAAAGCCAGCCGCTACGAAAAGCTTCGGGAGATCGCAGGCGCTAAAAGGCGACCGTCTGCGCCAGCCCGCGGGTGGTGAGCTGTCACCACCTTTCGCGAAGCCCCCTTTTTGAGATGTGCGACCTCGGAGGCGGCCTGAAGTGGAATCTTCCAGGGTCAGTTTCACAGCGCGGCATAGCCGCAACCAAAAGCAGATTCTTCGCTGCGCTGCGCTCCGCTCAGAATGACATACCATCCTGAGAATGACATGTCATCTTGATCCCGCCTTGCGGGAGATGAATCTGCTTTTCTTCGCGCCGCGCGGAGAACTTGGCGCCTAGTGCTACAGTACTTGGCTTGGGTGTAGACTCTCAATGCGGTTCGTGCGGATTCTCGCTCAGGTCAGAAATTTCGAGGGGGTTCTCACATCATGGGGAAAATCTTCCTTATCTGTATCTGCACTCTAACGCTCGCTCCGCTGGGGGCGGGGGACGATCGTTTACTCCAGTGGATGGACAGGATCGCGCAACAGCAGCTTTCCGAGCGCGAGGCCACTGTGGCGAGGATTCGCACGGTCAGCGAAGCGCAAGCGCGTCAAGCATGGGTGCGCGCCAAAATCCTGGAGTTGCTGGCCGGCCTCCCGGACTACAACGGGCCGCTTAATGCTCGAGTCACGGGCCGGATCGAACGGTCGCAGTACTCCATCGAGAAAGTTATCTTCGAAAGCCTGCCTGAGTTTTATGTAACGGCCGACCTTTACGTGCCGAAAGAAGGCGGAAAGCACCCGGGCGTGCTCATGCCCATGGGCCACTGGGAGCAGGGCAAGCTTGCCGCGCAGCCCATGGCTGCGAACCTGGCCATGAAAGGCTTCGTAGTGCTGGCTTACGACCCGGTGGGCCAAGGCGAGCGCCAGCAGGCCTACGACCGCAGGATCGAAGCTTCCCTCGCCGGCGGCGCGACCGATCAGCATTTCCAGGCCGGCGCGCAAAGCATTCTGGCGGGCGAAAACTTCGCGCGCTACCGGATTTGGGACGCCAAGCGTGCGCTCGACTACCTGCTGAGCCGGCCGGAGGTGGAAAGCGAAAAGATAGGCTGCACCGGCTGCTCGGGTGGCGGAACGCTGACTACCTATATCTCGGCGCTCGACCCGCGTATCAAGGTGGCGGCGCCGGCCTGCTACATAAATTCCTGGCGCCAACTGTTTGCCGGACCCACCGGGGATTCCGAACAGAGTTTCCCTTTTTTCCTCTCTTCGGGCCTGGATGTGGCGGATTACATCGAGCTGTTCGCACCTAAGCCTTGGTTGATAAATTCCACGATCGGCGATTTCTTCCCCATCGAGGGTGCACGCCACGCTTACCAGGAAGCGTTGGACTGGTACCGGATTTACAACGCTGAAGACAATATCCGGTGGGCGGTCGGTCCCGGGCCGCACGGCACGCCCCTGGAAATCCGCGAGGCGATCTACGAGTGGATGATCCGCTGGCTGAAAGACGGCCGTGGCAACTTCCGCGAAGAGCCGGTGGAGATGGCGCCGGATTTCGATCTGCTCGCAACTGAAACCGGGCAAGTGGAAGGCCGCCAAGTTTACCAAGTGATCTTGGACCGCTTCCGCCAGAGGATGAGCCAGGGCAGCACCGAACAGTTGTTAGCGGAAGTCCGCAAGTGGTCCGGGGATGGCGCTGGCCGGCCGCCCGTCGTGCACGTCTTAAGTGATGCGCCGGGGGAGGTTTTTCGCACCCAACAACTGGCCTTGGAAGTCGAGCCCGGCCTGGAAATCTCAGGCACCTTATATGCCCCCATCGCGCCCGGCCGCAAGTCGGCGATCCTGCTGGTCGATTTGGACACGCCCTTGGCCGAGCGCTTGGCCGCGCACGGCGCGGTGGTCCTGAACCTCAAGCCGCGTGGTGTCCCGGTTTCCTCCACGGGCGAGGATCAAGCCGCCGCTAAGCAGAATATTCGCGCCTGGGTGATCGGGAAGAATCTGGCGGGCATGCGCGCTGGTGACATTGAGCGCGGCGTGGACGTGCTTCTCGCGCAGGCTGACGTCGACGCCGGCTCCGTCCGCGCCGCGGCCCGCAACGTTTCGGGCGTGTGGCTGCTAATGGCAGCTTCTATCGACGCACGAATCGGCAAGATCTGGCTCGACCGCACTCCCTACAGCCTGCGGGCAGCCCTGGAAGTCCCAATCGCTCGCGACCTGCACGACGCAGTGATTCCTGGTTTCGCGCTCCATTGGGACCTGGAGGACCTCGTGAAAGCTATGGCGCCGCGCCCGGTCCTCTGGACCGACCCCACCGACTGGATGCGCAAGGTGGTCCCGCACCTCGCTGGTTTTCTTTGTCGCACTTTCGAGGAGCCGGACGACCGCTTTCTGGCCGAACTTATGAAGTGAGCCGGAAATTGGAAGCAGATGTGTTGTGGGAACTGCACGGAGATGCTGGGCCGAGAGAATATAGGCCGACCCGGTCTCGTTGGGAAGCTCGGTATTTTAGGCCACAACCTGGACGGGGGGGGTGTCGTGAACCTGTCGATATTTGCCGGCCGATGCGTCAGAAAGGAGCGAGACAACGTATTGGTTAAGGCTCACCCCTTCCCAAACGCTCTGTTCTGCCAGCCTCCTGTGGAGAGAACGGGGCATTCGGAGCAAGATCTTTCCGCTGTATTGCTCCATACGCCGTGGTTCTGGGACCTCCAAGCCTGCTGCCAGCCGGGATTCCATCCACGCACGTTTAGCCTCCTCCAAGTTGTGAAACGCCTCATCGGGTGTCTGCCCGTGGGTCACGCAGCCAGGAAGATCGTCCACTTCAACAACGAAATCTCCCTCCGTGTCCTGGTAAACAGAGCTTCTGTAGCTAAGCTGGAGATAGTAATCAACAGGTTTCATAGACAGTCATCCCTCATACAATCCTAGCTCTTCCATGGCGTCAAGAAACTTCCTCACGTAGACTTCCTTTACGCAGCCTGAGCTTGGCTTGACAATGGTGAATGTCTGGTCGCCCACTGTGAAGGCGTGGTGAGAGCCAGAGCCGTGATGATTGTAGTGGTCATACATACCGCAGATGTGGTTCTCAAGCAGTGCCTCGAGGTCTTCAAATCGGACATTCTTAGGAGAAGCGCCGATTTCCGAGAGCCGTTTCTTGAGCCTGTCAACATCCATTTAATTAGATGCATGATACTACCTGTACTATCGGCGGCTGTCAACAGTTTCTTTGCTGGATCTTTCAGCGTGACAATTTGCCTTTGCGGGATTGAGGCGTCCGGGGTTTTCGCTGGTCGGACTTCTAGGGTTCTCTTTGCCAGTGCTGGCCGCCATCTTCGGTAGTCCACTGCTCCCCGGATTCGGTCCTGACCGTGATCTGCTGAAGGTCGCGCGACCCAGAAGTAATAGCGACAATGGTTTCTGTGGTAGGGCTCTCGCCTGAGTTTAGGTAGACGCGCTTCCACATCGCGCCGCCATCGGTGGAATGGTAGAGGGCGGACCCTCCCGCCCAAACGTCCCTGCCCACGGCGTGGACCGCCCGGAACGTGACCGCGTCATCGACGCGCACTTCTTCCCAGGTTCTCCCACTGTCTTGGGACCGCTGCACTTTGCCACTCGTTGAAATACTCCAAAGTGCCGCGAGCGGAGCCACCGCACGGTTCAGTTTCCCGGCGAACGCCATCCGTGACGGTTCCGCCACCCGCGACCCCACACGGATGGACGCTGCTGCCCGAGGAGCCGACGGAGTACTGCTTGGCGCGGAGATTCCCTCAGCCTGGGCAGCGTTTAATCCCTGCGAGGCGGCAGCGGGTTCGACTTGCGCTGGTGCAGCAGTTGCACCGGCCTGCGACTCAGCACCGGTCTCGGCTTTCAGCGTGTCTTCGGATGCTACCGAGGGTTTGAATGCACGCTTGGCAGGGGGCGGCGGGGAGGGCAAGGCGCCAGCAGAGGTGGCGCTCCTGCCTCTCGAAATTTCGCGCGCCCGGGGTGCCGTCGGAGTATTCTCGGCTTCCACCGCCACCGGCCGGCGAGCCGCAGCCATCAACGTCACACGCTGCTCGGTCTCAGCGCCCGCAGGGTGAGCGGCGATCTTCTGCCTTCTCCACGGATATGAGTGCAAGACCATGACAATGGCCGCGGCTCCCAACGCCGCTGCCAGCGCGCCCCAACGGAGAGTCGGCCAGGCGCTCCACCACCGCCTGGCGGCCAAGGACACGGGCTGAGCCACCCCAACCTCCCCGGGGAGCGTCAAAGCCGCAAGCTCGCGGCACTCTGCACACTGGGCAAGATGGTTCAGAACCTGCGTCCGCTCTCTCTTGGTCAGGGTCTTCTCCACGAATGCCGCCAAGAAGTTGGCATCGGGATGCTCGAAGCCCTGCAAACCCGCAGCTTTCGGAGGACCGCCGGAAGATCCTGGCGCAGCGGGTTTTGTTTTCAGCCGCTCGAGCACGATTTTAGGTAGTCCGCGCATGACCTAATTCCGGTCTGATACTACTTTCGGGTCCGTCATGCTGATCCCGCCCTGCGGGAGAAGCATCCCGGCATTTTTCCACACTGATTGAGCTTTCAAATGCGGGGATTCTTCGCTTCGCTCAGAATGACAGCAGGTGGCGTGCCGACCGTCCTCCCAGGATAAAGCGAACTCGAACCGCACTGGTCTCTCCTATTATGGAACGGTCTGCTAGCCTTTTTCTTGCAGCGCCTGTTTCCTATTCCCTGTTTCCTGTTTCCTATTCCCTATTCCCTATCCCCTCCGCCAGCCGTCGGCGAACGTCCAAGGAGAATTCGCTTACCTCGACTTGCATGGCTTGTTCCGCCTCTTTGGAACTCATGCCGCGCTTGACCAGGCCGGCACGAATGGCCTGGCGAGTTGAGGCGGTGATTTTCTCCAGCCTTCGGCTGACCGTAGATTCGTGCACGCCCAGCAGACGTGCGATGCCGGCCAAGGTACGTCCATCGAGATAATAGCTGGCCAAAATGAATTTGTCTTCCGCCGCAAGTGAAGCGAGGGCTCGATCTGTAGCTTCTTGCAACCGCGAATCGAGTGCCTGAGTTGGATCGGGATCATCGGCCTGGAACTGCACGCCCGCCTCGCTCCGCTCTTCCAGGCTGACCAGTCGCTGCTGCTGGCGATAGCGATTCACATACTCTTGCGCCAGGACGGCCCGGAGCCAGCCCTCGAGGGAGCCCCGGCCTGTGAATGAGTTCAGTTTCGAGACTCGCCGGCCGTCCGTCGTCCGCGTTCCGTAGAGATCGGCATAGAGGGAATCTGCCAGATCACGGGCGGCGGAATCCTCCGGGGCGATGGAGTGCGCCGCGTTATAAAGCTTCTCGCGGTATCGGTTCAGGAAGATCTCCCAGGCAGCTTCGTTGCCCCGGGCGCAGGAGCGCGCCAGCGCCAGTTCCTCGACACGCAAGTTCGTGAGGAGTTGCAGAACTTCGGATGGGCTGGCGTCGGCAGGGAGGTACTTGGCAGCGACCTCTTGTAGAATGCTTGCGAAATCCTGCTGGGCCAGGCCGAATCTTTCTGCTCCGGCTTGGCGATAAAGCTTGGCAGACACCGATTCCGGGATGGCTGCCATCGCGAGGCAGGTTGCGGTTTCTTGGCTACGGCTCATCGGATTGCCGAAACTCGAAAATCGAAAACCGAAAATCGAAACTCGAAGGAGACCTCACTCCCGCTCGTGGAACCGATCTTCGATTGCAATAGCCGAAACTCAAAACTACGTCATTCCCGCGAAGGCGGGAATCCAGCGGGTGGACGGCACTTTTCCAGATGGCTGGGAAGTGGATTCCCGCTTGCGCGGGAATGACTTCGGCCGAAAGCGCCACTGTACTCCATCAGAGCCGATTTTCGAATTTCGATTTTCGAATTTCCACAATCAGTTGGATGCAAGAATTATAACTTGAGCCGTTCTTCCTGTAGACCGGGACAGATGCCCTCGGTCAACTATTTTGGGTAGTGTTGTAGCGGCGAGTTTATCCGTCAACTGACGGACCAAATGGCGGCGTAAAGCCGCCTCCACTCCACTACCCTAATTCTGGGAGGAACCTACCATGAGAAGAAAACAAATCTTGGGTTTAGGCGCAATGACAATAATGACAGCTTTGATGGTCTTGCCCCTGGGGCCGGAGCGCGGCGCGGCGGGCGAGACCGGGTGGAGTTACAAAGTGCTCGCGCCGATCAGGCGCAGCAATCTGACCATCTTCCCGGTGGTCACCGACCGCACACATGACACGAGGGATTTCCTGACCCTCGATGAAGGTCTGCGCTCGGGCGAAGTCGTGGTAAGCGAAGCAGGAAGCCTCCAGCCGCTCATTCGCGGCCGCGTGCGACCCTTTCCCGGGGGCGCGCAGGTTGACCGGCTGGTGCTGGTGAACAATTCCGCACGTCCCCTGATTCTGCTGGCGGGCGAGATCTTAACAGGAGGCAAGCAGGACCGGGTGGTCGGCAAGGATCGCATTGTCCCGCCCAAGAGTGAACCCATCGACCTCGCCGTCTTTTGCGTTGAACCCGAGCGTTGGGTGGCGACCAAAGACAACTTCGGCTCTTTCCATACTCAGATGGCGCAGCCCAGCGTGCGGCGTAGCGCCATGGCCGAACAGGATCAACAAAAGGTATGGTCGGAAGTTCATGCCTCAGCGGCAGCGATGGCCTCGGGCGCCAGTCCGCAGGCAGCCCGCGAGATCGAATCGACTTCGTCCTATGCCCGCGTGATGAGCAACGATGAGGTGAAACAACGCGTGGAGGCAGTTGCCGCGCCGCTCGAGCAGTCCTACCAAGAAGTGATGCGCGAATTGCGCGATCGGAATGCCGTGGGCGTCGTGGTGGCGGTGAACGATCAGATCATCTGGGCCGATCTCTTCGCCAGCACCGCCCTGCTTGAGAAATACTGGCCCAAGCTTATCCGCTCGTACGCTGCCGAAGCTTTGACGCGGCCGACGATCCCGGGGCATCCCGACGTGAGGGCTGCCCAAGCCTTCTTGCAAGACTTCGAGGCGCGGCGTGAGACCGTGGAAAGTGAACCCGGCGTTTATCGGCGCACCGAATTCGCGGGTGAGGGCTTCACGGCCTTCGAGCTGACCACCCTTCTGCCCGGGACAGGCTTCGACATTCATATCGCGAAAATGGCGGAATGACCACGAAGCCCACCGGCGATTGCGAGACCTATTGATAGCTGCATAATAAATGCAATGGTGCCATTCTTAAAAACCCCGATTATGCCGGTTTTTGAGCAGCGGTTCATTGCATTATAAATGTCGCGCTCAATAGTCATTCCCGCGAAAGCGGGAATCCAGTCCGACGGCAGCAAATCTCCAAAGGCTTGCAGAGTGGATTCCCGCTTTCGCGGGAATGACTAGGTCTCGCAAATAATACCAACTGGTGACGGCAGCAAATCTCCGAAGGCTTGCAGAGTGGATTCCCGCTTTCGCGGGAATGACTAGGTCTCGCAAATAATACCAACTGGTGACGACAGCAAATCTCCAAAGGCTTGCGGAGTGGATTCCCGCTTTCGCGGGAATGACTAGGTCTCGCAAATAATACCAACTGGTGACGGTAGCAAATCTCCAAAGGCTTGCGGAGTGGATTCCCGCTTTCGCGGGAATGACTAGGTCTCGCAAATAATACGAACTGGGCTGGGGTATTGCATGCGGAGGCGGTCAGGTGTAGATTACCGCACGGCCTGGAGAGCAACATGGAAACGCCATGGGGGGGGAGGGAAGTGAGGGCGGCAAGGCTGTGGAGACCATCTCCGGCAAACGCCGTGCCTCCCGCGAGCGAAGGAGAGTTTTTCCCCCTTTAAATTGGCGGCCGCTCCGAGCTAACGCCGCTCGCAAACTTATGAATGGCTTCTAACCTCTCTTATGGACCGAAGAGAATTCCTGAGCATACTCGGGACATCGGCGTCGATACGATTGGCCGGCAAGGAGGAAGAGACTTTACCGATCAGGGATGATATCTACCCGGATTTGGTGAAGGTCGCGGAAAGGGCTGCGGAGGAATCGCTGCCCAAGCAGCAAACGGATGGGGGGCTGCGCGACGAGCATGAAATCCCCCAGCCGGGAGCCACCGCCGGCTTCCTCTCGAACCTGGCCGCCCTGTTTCTGGCCCCGGAGTCCCGCTACCACCGCAGCGCCGAACTGCTTGAACGGATGGAGCACGCGGCTGAGCACCTGGTTCGCATCCAGTATCCCGACGGCACCATCGACCTCCCGACCACCAACTTCGGGTCTCCACCAGACGTGGCTTTCGTGCTGGAACCGTTATGCGCTGCTGCCGAGGTCTTGCGGGCTCGAAAGTATCAGGAGACGCGCAGGCTGGAGGCGACGCTGGAAACGTTCATCCAGCGGGGCGCCTCCGCCTTGACGACGGGAGGCATCCATACTCCAAACCATCGCTGGGTCGTCGTGTCAGCCCTGGCCCGCTGCCATCACCTCTTTCCCGATCCTCGTTACCTCGCGCGCCTGGACCAATGGTTGGCCGAAGGCATTGACCTGGACGAAGAAGGACAGTTCACCGAGCGCAGCACCGGAATCTACAATGCGATCACCGACCGCGCGTTGCTGACGGCTGGGCGGATACTCGACCGTGCCGTTCTGTTCGATCCGGTGCGGAAGAACCTGGAGACCATGGTCTACTTCCTGCACCCCAACGGCGAGGTGGCTACCGACATCTCCCGCCGCCAGGACCGCTTCCAGCCCGCTACCCTGCGGCCCTACTACCAGGCTTACCGCTTCCTGGCGCGCCACGACCGTAACGGACGCTTCGCGAGCGTCGCGGACGACATCGAGCGTTACCATCTCGAGCAATTGGGCGGAGAGTTGATCTACTTCATGGAGATTCCAGAACTCCGGCAGGACCTGCCGCCGCGCGAGGCGTTGCCCAGCGATTACGAAAAGTTTTTCCCCCTTTCCGGGTTCGTGCATATCCGGCGTGGCGAACGCAGTGCCACCATGCTGGGCGGAGACTCGCGGTTCTTTTCCTTCCGGAACGGCGGAGCGGTGGTCGAGGCGGTGCGCCTGGCTAGCGCCTTTTTCGGCAAAGGGCAGTTTTCCGCTCCCCTGACACGTTCAGGAAGCATGTATCGGCTGGAGCAGGAACTAGAAGGATTTTACCTGCAACCCCTGGACCCGGGGGATCGTCGAGCGGATGGGAATTGGCTGGCGATGCCCAACTCCCGCCGCGCCCACAGCAATGTCTTCCACTTGCGGTCCCGCGTGGATGTTCGCGAGAGCGAGGACGGCTTCGAACTCTCCCTGGACGTCGGCGGCACCGACCGGGTTCCGTTTGTGCTCGAGATCACGCTGCGGCCGGGAGGACAACTCACGGGCGATGGGCTGGCTCCGCTGCCAGACGTGCCCAACGCTTATTTGCTCGCAGAGGGTTTCGCGAGCTATGAACTCGCCGGCCGTCGGCTGCGCATCGGTCCTGGCTTCCGGCGCCACACATGGACCCAACTGCGCGGCGCCGAACCCCGCCTGCAAGGAGTTACTCTGTATCTGACCGATTTCACCCCCCTGAACAAGACTCTTCAGTTCGCCGCCCAGTGACGCTCGGCGCGAGGACGGAACGCGAGTCATTCCCGCGAAAAGCTTGCCCTGAGCTTGCCGAAGGGCGGGAATCCAGTGCGTGGATACCTCATTTCCGAAGGTTTGTGGAGTGGATTCCCGCTTTCGCGGGAATGACTGCGGCTTGGAGCGCCCCTTCGCGCAAATCACACCACTGCCCGCCGATTGGAGAAAGGTGGGAAGGGCAGTGACAAGTGACGAGCCGGAGGAACTGACTTCTCACTCGTCACTTGTCACTCGTCACTGCTTTACTGGTCGGGGCGCGCGGATTCGATCTGCGGACCTCTTGCGCCCAAGTCTGAAATGGATAACAGCGCGAATTCGCAGAGATACGCGGGGACGGCATGAAAACTGGTCGAAATGAAGCCCCACCTCAGCCTTTTCGACGCGTGGGTGGCCTAAGCCGCCACGCATTTATCGTTTTTCTGTCCATTTTTGATTTTTGTGCAAGAAAACGGGGTGAGCTGCCTCGGACGCCTACAAGGTCCAACTCGCCCGCGTCGCGGTCAAGCGCTCCCTGTTCCGTGCCGCGAAAGGAGAGGTCTGACCACGTCTGAGCCGACTCCCCAGCCCGGTCGGCCCACGGTGCACCGCCGCCTGCCCCGCTCCAAATGGATGTTCATTGAAGCGGAGCCTGACCCGACCGTTCCGCGCTCCGACGGCGATGTCTGCTGGTGCGTGCACACCCAGAACTGCTTAGGCCCCGAGGGTGCCCCCTGGCGAGACGCTAATCTCTCAGGAGGCATTCCGGCGCGTCGGGGACAAATCGCCGGAAGAATTCCGCATCACTGATCTGCCTGGCTGACTGCACCAGGCTGCGCCAGGCGGAGAAGTCGGTCTGCTCCAGCCACTCCTGGACTTTCCTGGGCGCGGGTTTCATCAACTCTTCCAGGGCTGCCGCCGTTTGTTCCTCGAAGACAGTCCGCACCATCGCGAAGCGGTCGAACTCGATATCCTCCCAGCTTATCGGATACGGGAACTTGGATCGCGTGAGCTTTCCAACCCGAGCGTTGGTGACGCATCTGACGCCGAGTCCCGTGATCCACGCCCTGGCGGACAAGTCCTGCTCCAGCGTTCCCCAAATTCGGAAGAAGGGCGAAAAGCCACCCATTCTCTCGTGGCTCTCGCGCAGCATCATGCAACAGGCGCCGATATCCACCGGAACTTCCACGGCGCCCTCACCGGGGAACTTGGTTCGATGGCGAAGCATGAATCCTGGCGAAATGTTGTTTGCGTAGTTTCTCTCGCCGCGCCAGACGAAATCCGCGCCCCAGCAGACGGGCCTCGTCAGCTCGTAGTTCCAGAAGGCCGCGCAGAGGAGCGCCCCAGAGCCGACGTGGGCCAGCATGCAGTCCAGCCAGTCGGGCGCGAAGTTCATATGGGCGTTGGGCCATGCCAGCACATCTCCGCTAGTCAGCGCGGCGCCGTGCCGCCGTGAACGCGTCGCTCCCATTGCCGCGTCGTGCCGCACCACCCGCACGTCCGGTCGGGACAGGCTCACCGGCGTCAAGCTCGCGTCGTCCATTACCACAATCTCCCGTGGGTATCGTTCCGACGTGGCCAGTAATCCATCGATGGTCGACTCCAGCACGGCCACCGATTCATTGCGCGTGGTAACGACAAACGAGATCTTGTCTCTCGTCCGCGATGCCAGGGCAGGAGCCTTGCGCTGATGATTCTCGATCCTGTCAGGCAGCTCGGGAAGAAACCGAGAGAAGAACTCCGCATCACTGATCTTTCTGGCGGACTGGACCAAGCTGCGCCATTCTGAAAAGTCGGTCTCGTCCAGCCACTCCTGGACCTGCTGCGGCACAGGCCTCAGCAGTTCCTCGAGCGCCATGGCGGTTTCCTGCTCGAATACGGTCCGCACCATCGCAAGCTGGTTGTATTCGATTTCCTCCCACCGCACAGGATACGGAAACTGAGATCGTGAGAGGTGCCCAACCCTGGCGCCGGTAACACATTTCACGCCCAGCCCAGCGAGCCAGGCGCGAGCGGAGATGTCCTGCTCGTCTTTCCCCCAGATGCGAAAGAGGGGCGAAAAGCCGCCGATTCTCTCGTAGCTCTCCCGCAGCATCAGGTAGCAGGCGCCCATCACCATCGGCACGTCGACGGCGCCTTCCCCAGGGAATTGAGTGCGGTGGCGGAAGTCCAATCCTGGGCAGTGTCCCTTCGCGTAATCTCGTTCTGCCCGCCAGAGAAAATCAGCACCCCAGCATTGCGGCTTGGTCAGTTCGTAATCCCACCAGGCCGCGCAAAGTAATGCTCCAGAATCGACATGGGCCATCATGTGCTCAAGCCAATCGGGGGCAAAGCTCATGTGAGCGTCGAGCCAGACGAGGACGCTTCCCGTAGCAATCGAAGCTCCGCGCCGACGGGACTGGAGCACGCCGACAGGCACCTCGTGTCGTACCACCTGCAGCTCAGGCCGTACTAGAGCCACCGGTACGGCGCTTCCATCATCCACAATGATGATCTCCCTGGAGCAGGCTGCCGAAGACTCCAGCAATCCTTCGATGGTGGACCGCAGCACCTCCAGAGACTCATTGCGTGTCGGGATGATGAAGGACAACTTGTGGACCAAGTGACCTGCCCTCCAGGCTAGTCTTGCCGGTGCAGCCTGCCGAAGCTGCCCGCAGAGTCAATCCTGCGACGCACAGCTATTACAGCACGTCCCACCGAAGACAGCGTCTGGGTTTAAGAAAACTCTGAACCTCGGATGCTTGGCAGCCGTGCCTCGAGCGCCAGCCGAAGCTGGTCGGGTACGGCGACAGCATGAGCCCACCCTGTCCCACCGCGAGCCAGTTCTCAACAGCACTTTCGGTTGGTGCCCCGATTCAGTGTTTGCGGGCTCTCCTTTTCGAAGAGGGCTTTGAGCTTTTGCTTTCGGGGGAGCGAGAGCTTCGCTTCGCTGAGTATACCATCCAGTTCCTCCTGATCGGCAGTCGAGGCAGTGTAATAGCGGGTCAAAAAGTTCTCCACATCTGTGCTCGCATGCGGATCCAAGCGGCGGAGCTTCGTCTGCAAACGGTACTGCTCCGCCTTCCGTCGGTTCTCTCTCAACGCCGCCTCATACTCGGCACGGGCGGCTGGGTCCTTGATGGCCTTGGGATCCGCTCCGGGGGGAAACTGTGCCCCGTTTGAAGGGGGAGGAATCACGCCCCTTTCGGGAACGTCATCGGGATTAAAGTTCGGGTCTAAGCTCCGGTCGATCGCCGTCAGCACGTCTAGCCAAACCTTCGCGGCTTGTCGCCGGGCTTCGATTGGGCCCAAGGCTTTAGCTAGCGCCGAGAGGTCGACGTCCTCCATCGCTTCGACTGCAGCTTGGAGATAGTTGGGCTCCTTGGTTTTCTGAAATTCCGTCAGTTGATTGCCGGCCTCCTTAAGCTCTTTCGACATGGTCTTTGTTCTCTCCTTCGCTTTCTGAATCGCCTGCGAGGATGGAAAGCCGGCCGAAGCGAGAAGTGCGGCAACCAGGCCGACGCAGATTCGAGATTGCCACCAGATCGCGCGCATGGCGGCTCAGTAGCTCGACGTTGAATCACTGACTTGAATCGCCGGTGAGGGTCCTCCTGCCTTGGACATCGTCAGCGTTGTACCGTCGGATGCCAATGTGTGCTGCTGCGTCACGGGCTTGATCAGCTTCCAGGCTCCGCCGCCGACTCGAAAATTCGTAGGGATAACCCATATCCGGCTTCCTGGAGCAAAGGGAGGCGTGCCGAGTGGATATCCCGAGTAAGCCTTATCTTGACCGTTGCATTTTGTACCCAGACCCGCCACCACGGTCATGCTGTTGGTGGAAGGGGTGGTGTCCGGGTGATGGGCCTTGTCGTCAATCAAAGCATAAACACCGGTGTCGTTGGCAGTGGCTTCCTCTTCGATCGTTTCAACATTGTAAAAGCAGACGTCGTCGGGGAGTAAGTAAATGTCCATTTTCATCCCGGTGCTCGGCTTGTTGACCGTGTGCTTGACGTTTGTCCCAGGAGTCTGTCGCTGCGCCACATCGGAAGGTTCGACCACATTAAAAGGAATGGTGGCGGTGCAGGTCGAACCGGTAGCCGTGATGGTAATGGAAGCGGCGCGGTCGGGAGCTGTAAAGCGGACGGTAGCGCCGCTATCGGAGGAAAGCCTGCCCCCGGTGGTCGTCCAGGTGGCAGTGCCGCCCGAGAACGTCAAATTCACTTCTTCTCCCACACCGATTTTGGTTCGCGCCAGGTTCGCGGGAGCGGTCGCCACGGTCTGCGAATCAATCCAGCAGTAGGGAGTGGGCTTGGGAGTGGGAGTAGGAGTAGGAGTTGCTGTCGGTGTCGGCGTCGGAGTTGGCGCTGGAGTTGGCGCCGGTGTCGGCGTAGGAGTTGGCCCGGAACTGCAAGACTCCGTGGGGGCACCCACGTCGCCCGTCGCACTCTGGGTAGCAGGGTCGGAGGCAGCGGAGGCCAAAGCCTGGTCAGGGGGCTGTGTGGGCGCCGGGGTCGGGGTGGGCGCGCAAACGGGTGCCGGAGTCGGGGTGGGCCCAGGAGAAGACGGTGCCGGGGTCGGAGTCGGGTCGGGCATTATACTATGCGCTCCTCAGGTGCTTCTGGGCAGTCTTCAGCAGCACGGAGATCCGCACATCAGCGCTGTTGCGCGTCCTGAGAACCTCGCCGACCCACGGCAGCCGCTTGTCGCGATCAAAATCGTGGCCGAGAACAATCATCAGATCGACGTATCGGCTCACGTCGCGCTGCGCCTTGATGTTGTAGGAAGCAGCCTGCTTGATCCCGTGCCGGATTGTCTCGCGAAGCTGCGACTCGCCCATGGCCTCGCACTGCTTCGGAAAGAACTTCTTGAGGTGAATGACCATGCGGTCCACAAACTTTTTGGTCTCCACCTCCGCGAAAACCGCCATCTGCTTCCTGCGAATCGTCAGCATGATTGTCTTACTGCCTCACCTGGCCGCTGAAGTTCTCGCCAGAGTTCCCGGCCGTCACCCCCGCAGCCCTGCGCCTCAATTGTCTCCACCGTTCGGACCCACTCCGACAGCATCCTTCACCTCACCGCAGTGGCTTGGAGCTTTACGGTTTCCTGCGACAGAGAAGTAGCGTCAAAGTCAAACCGAATCAGGGTGGCAGGATCTTCGCCTTCGACCAAAAAGCGGTCGATAGGACCGAAAACCGTCTGAAGCTCCCGCGTCAAGCAGGTAGGGAGATACACGCGCAGGACGCGGGGGTCATAGTAGCGGAAGATCAGGCGCTTGCCCTGTTCGTCCTTCACCACGAGAAGCCCGCGCAGATGCCGTCGAAGTCTCTCCATGCCGGAATGCGACCGAAAAAAGATTCCCCAACTGTTACCCCAGCCCTTGTTGATGATGTAACGCGTGAAGGGGTCATCGCGGTCGAGCTCGATAAGATAGGGCGCCGTCAATTTTGTCTCGGAGGGCAGATCGCCGGTGTAGAGGCAGCAATTGTTCAGGTAGCAGCCGACCACGGCGGAGTAAATCCGCTGATCGCGGGCGCCATCGAGCACGGTCCAGACCTTGTAGTACCCGGGCTGGCTCCGGGGCCACAGGGCATTCTGAATCTGTGTCAGAAACCGGTGAGCCATCAGCTTGCTGCCGCCCTCCGGGCGGCTTCACGCTTCATTCACTCCTCGCAGAAGGGTTTGCCGGACTGGGCTGCTTCCTGCAGAACCGCTGCCATAGCCGCTGCATCGATGTTCGGCAGGAACACGGCTTCTTCCGGCTCTGGCTCGGGCGGTGCACTAGACTTTGGCGGAGGTGGCGGCAGCGGCACAGGCTGCGGCTGAGTTGCGGCCGCTTGCGTCGCGGACGCTGCCCCAACCGCATCGTACTTGCGCTTCACCCACAGCTCCCGGGATGCAAGCAGCCAGGCGATTTCCTCTAGCACCTCTTGATCGCCGAGGAGCGAAAGGGCGTATCCCTGGTTCCATTCGGCGAGCAAGTATCGAAGACCCCACATGAACTGGGCGTCGGACTTGAACGGAAGCAGAAACAGCAGCGCCGAGCGGCGGTCCGAGAACTCGATGGCGTCGTCGAGGTCCACCGGCCCACTCCACCACCCAAACTCCCAGCTTGCGCCGCCGTACGGAATTCTCACGAGGACCTACTCGGGCTGCGAAACGCGCCCCGCTGTTCACACTCCGAGCGGACGTCGTAAGGGAACCGTGTTCCCAAAAGTCCGTTCGGAGTTTAATGCGCCAAATTATAACCTTGCGGCGCCCCCTTTTGCAACGACACGAATTAAGTCGCCTCTTGATGGCGCGGTGGTCTTGCTCCAGAATGTTGTTCGGATATTGAACCGGCCGGTGGCGGCAGCGTGGTGGTAACACTCCTTTTTCCTTGGATTCATCAAGCGCTGGCGGGCAGCACCTGGCTCGGTCGGTGTTGAACGCTCGCGGGTGGCGCATACATTGCCTTTTATGTATGCGCCCCACGAACACGGGCAACATCTCTGTTACCGCGTCCTATCCGTGGCCTGTTCTGGCTTCTTAACGGTCCCCGACATGAAGGGCAATGTCGGCCCACCCGCGAACACAAAGCGAGCAAGGTAGCGCAGACCTGTTTCGCAAGGTCTGCGGCTCTTCTTCCGGTCCCATCGCAGGCTGCGGACTCACAAAACAGATCCCCGCTGCGCTTGCTTTGGCTACGGACGGCAACGATGCAGCCTCGGCGAAGGCATTCGGAGCGGAAATCACCATACTGTCTGGATGTTTGAGGACTTTACGCGGCCATCTCGACTGATGACGGGCACTCGCAAATAAACCGCAGTGGCCGCCACAATCCGATCCGGCATGTCCGGCACCTGTGCGCGGGGGATTTGGCGCATCGCTTCAACGCCGACAATCACGGCAGATCCTCGCCGAAGCCGCGAAACATTTCCCGGCGGTTCTCGTCGATCTCTTCTTCAGTCGGACCAGGACCATATTTGGCAAGCAGCCCATAGGCCGATTTCTTGGGCTTGACCGGCTGAGCGGGCGCCTCAGCGAGAATCTTGTCGAGAGCCTCGCGAACGAATGCATCGGGCGAGAGGCCCTTGGCCTGGGCCGCAGCCTTGAGGCGGGCTTCTTCCTGAGGTTCGAGCGGCAATGTGATGGTCATTGAGCGGCCCTTTCGTTCCCAGATCTCCTCAACACCCTCTTACGTGAAACGCGGCCTGCAAGCAAACCAGCACTGGAATGTGGTTTCGCCGGTAGCGGATACACAGCAATTTATGTGTGCGCCCCCAACATCTCCGTCACAGCGTACTACCCGTGGCCCGCCGTGTGTTCTTAACGGTGCCACATGGCGCGTCGGCTCCACTTGCCGGTTATACTGTAACGCGCACATTATCGCGTAAGAACTCGGGGGCAAAGTCGGCTCCATTCGGCCAGACGAGTGTGTGAAACTCGGGATGAATCTGGAACTGACTGAATACTACGGGATTGCGCAACGGTTCGAAGATGGGTCCGCGGAGAGCCGACGCCAGATCGACCTCGCCGCTCGTCCCGTCGCGAAAGCGGAGCCACACGACGTGGCCGGCCACGTAGCGCGCCTCGACAATGTGATAGTCCATGATTCTCACTCCAGTGGGGCAATGCGCCTGAGGGGTTGCCCTTGCCTCGCGAGTTGCCAGTTTTCGATCAATTCTTCCTTGTGAAGGCACTGGACACTAAATCCTTGGGGATGCTGGTCGGGGCGCGCGGATTCGAACCGCGGACCTCTTGCGCCCAAGGCAAGCGCGCTACCAGGCTGCGCCACGCCCCGAAATGGAGTACCATTTCATTTTGCCAAGCTTCTTTCGGGGTGTCCAGTGCGAATCACGGCGTCGGGCGCTGCCAAGGCGGTGCCCCGCAGCGAGACGGTAGTCGAAGGAGACAGCGATGAATGAGAGCGGTGAGCTTCGGGAAAGACGCCCCACGTGGTATTTTCTAGTGCTGGTTGTGGTCAATCTGATGTGGGCCTTCCAGTACACGGGGGCCAGGATCGCGACGCGGAAACTCGGCCCCATCACGGTGACTCTGTTGCCGATGGCTATGGCGACGGTTCTCTTAAGCCTCTTGCTCCTCTCCAGCCGGCGCAAGGAAAGCGGAGAGCTCTCAAGGGAGCGCGGCAGCTTCGGGCGGCAATTGCTGGGGTTCGTCATACTGGGAATCGGCGGCTGCTTTGTTGGGCAAGTCTGTTTGACTTCCGGCGTCAAACGCTCGCTGGCGTCCAACGCTTCTGTCATCACTCTGGTGATTCCGGTTCTGACCGCATTTCTCGCCACGCTCCTGGTGGGCGAGAGAATGAGCCGTCTCCTCTGGATTTCATTTGCTCTGGCCATTGCCGGCGTGTTGCTGGTGTCGGACGTGGACTGGCGCACGGTTCACATCTTTCGTGGCAAATATTTGGCCGGCAACGCCCTGATCCTGGTCGGTTGCTTTGGGAGCGCATTCTACAACGCTTTCAGCAAGAGGCTGCTCCGCATATTCACTCCGCTGGAGGTGCTAGTCTATAGTTTCATAGTTGCTGACGTGGCGCTCTTCGTGGCGATGCTAGTGCGCGAACCGCCGTCGTGGCCACAACTGGCTTCCCTCGGGTTCGCGGTATGGCTGAGCCTGGGGATGATTGCGGTTTTCTGCCTGACCTCAGCCATGATCCTTTTCTTCTGGGTGATTAAACGCATCGACCTCACCCGAGCCTCGCTCTCCATTTATCTTCTGCCGGTTTTTGGAGTGCTCATCTCCACCCTCACACTGAAGGAGAAGATCAGGTGGGAGTTACTCGCCGGCGGAATGCTGGTATTTGTCGGAACCTTTCTCGCCACCAAGTACGGGGAACGCAAGAGAGCCGGGGAGGGGTGACGAGCGTAAAGATATTATGGACGCCTGGCTGAAATACGGGTATTTCTGATTTGCTGACAGCTTTGAGAAGGGGGTGCAGAATGGCTCGAAAGAAAATCCTTATGCTGGTTGGGGACTACGTTGAGGACTATGAGGTCATGGTGCCGTTTCAGGCTTTGCAGATGGTTGGGCACACCGTTCATGCGGTCTGCCCGGATAAGAAGGTGGGAGCAACGGTCCGAACGGCCATCCACGACTTCGAAGGCGATCAAACCTACAGCGAAAAGCGGGGGCATAACTTCGCGCTGAATGCCAGTTTCGACGAGGTGAAGCCGGAGGATTACGATGCTCTGGTAATACCGGGTGGACGCGCGCCCGAGTACCTCCGCCTGAATGAGAAGGTAATCGAGATTGTGCGGCACTTCAGCGATACCGGCAAACCCATCGCGGCCATCTGCCATGGGGCTCAGATTCTTGCCGCCGCCGGGATTCTGAAAGGCCGAACTTGCAGTTGTTATCCCGCCGTTTCGCCGGAGGTGATGGCGGCAGGCGGCGCTTACGTTGACCTGCACATGGATGAAGCGCACCTTGAAGGAAACCTTGTCACGGCCCCGGCATGGCCCGCTCACCCGGCATGGCTTGCAACGCTCCTGCGAGTGTTGGGCACTAGGATCGAGCCCTAAGGGCAGTGACGAGTGGAAGAACAGGAGACAGGAGTCAGAAGTCAGAAGTCAGGAGTCAGAAGTCAGAAGAAGGGGTTTCAGGTGTCCGGTGCCAACCGGCCGGGGTTGGGGCCTAGGGGCCAGGGCTGCATGCTAGGGAAAGGAAGCGTGCCGACCTCCGCCAACGATTCCCCGCTTTCGCGCCCACGGCCTAGTGCCTACTGCCTACTGCCTACTGCTTTCTTGGGTGCGATTGGGAAGGGAAAGCCTGTTTGGTTTGTAGAGATCGAGACCCGGGCGAGGGAAAGGAAGCAAAATGGAGCAACAGAATTACTTCAGCTTGAGGAATCGTATCGCCGTGGTGACGGGGGGCGGGCAGGGTATCGGCGAAGGAATCGCAACGCGTTTGTACGCTGCCGGGGCAAAAGTAGCCGTTCTGGACGTGAACGAAGAAGCGGCGAAATCGGTTGCCAAGTCGATTGAGGGAATGGGCGTGAAGTGCGACGTCTCATCCGCCCCTTCCGTGCAGGGCGCTATCGACCGGGTGCGGGAAGAGTTGGGGGCAATCGACATTGTGGTGAACAATGCGGGAATCACAGGGAAGACAGCACGGCTCTGGGAATTAGAAGAAGAGGACATGGACCGTGTTTATGCGGTGAACCTCAAGGGCGTTTTCCTGATCTGCCGCGCCGTGATTCCCGAAATGCTGGCGCGGCGGTACGGCCGGATCGTGAACGTGGCTTCGATTGCCGGCAAGGAAGGAAATCCCACCCTCGTTCCTTACTCGAGCAGCAAGGCGGGCGTCATTGCGCTGACTAAAGCTCTCGCCAAAGAGGTTGCCGACCAAGGCGACATCACCGTGAACAGCATTGCCCCCGGGGTGGTGAGGACGAAGATCCTTGATACCATCGCGCCGCAGACGGTCCAGTACATGATCAGCAAGATTCCCATGGGGCGCACCGGGAAGATTGAAGAGGTTGCGGCGCTGGTTCATTTTCTTGTTTCGTCGGAGGCCTCGTTCACCACCGGGCAGTGCTACGACATTTCGGGTGGGAGGGCTACTTACTAAAGCTGTCAGCCGTCAGCTATCAGCTATCAGCGGCGGTGCCTGGAGTTTCTACATTTGTGCTGTGGTTTTTGCCGCTCGAGGCGGGCGACCCCCTCACCCGGCCCGCGCCGGCTGGTGAAAGCGCCGGTCGCGGTCCACCCTCTCCCCCAAGGGGGAGAGGGCTGGAGTCTGTAGATTTGCGCTGTGATTTTTGCCGCTCTGCCCCTCTCCCGTTTCGGGGGAGACGGGCACAGGGCGCAGAGGCTGATAGCTGATAGCTGACGGCTGATAGCTTAATCTGCTTCCATGCCACACACAAATCTTGGTAATGTTGGTTGTGTATGAGTTTTGAGATATTCGTGGCCCTGCGGTACCTGAAGGCCAAGCGGAGACAATCTGTCATCTCCGTGGTCACCGTGATTTCGATTCTAGGGGTCATGGCTGGTGTCTGCGCGTTGGTTGTGGCTCTGGCGATTAACAACGGTTTCCGCGAAGAATTGGAAAAGAGCCTGCTGGGCGCCACCGCCAACGTCAACCTTCTACGGTCCAAGAACGACGGAATCAAAGACTACGAAGCGCTGGGTGCGCGACTCAGCAGCCTGCCGCATGTGGCGGCGTGTGCTCCCGCACTCTACGGAGAAGTCCTGGGTTCTTTTCACTCGCGTGCTCAAGGGGTAGTCCTGAAAGGTGTTGATCCCCAGCGCGAAATCCACGTCGGTGACCTTCTTATGAGGCTGCGCGAGGGTACACTCGAGGGCCTTTCGCAGACTTTTGCTGACGCTGACCCCATCATTCTTGGCAAGGAGTTGGCCAAGTCGCTCGGGGTGTACGTGGGCGACACCATCCTCATCACCAGCCCCCAGGGTTATTTGACTCCCCTGGAGGTGGTTCCAAAATTCCGCCACTTCCGGGTAGTGGGCGTGTTTGACTCCGGCTTCTATGACTTTGACGCCACCTGGGCGTTTACCAACCTTCCTGCGGCGCAACGCTTGTTTGATTTGGCCGATGTGGCTTCCGTGATAGAGTTCAAGATTGATGACATCTACCAGGCCGCCTCCGTGGCCGAGCAAATTCGGGAGGCCGCCGGCAAGGGATTTGAGACCACCACCTGGATGGAGCAGAACCACTCCCTGCTAAGCGCTCTGCGTCTGGAGCGCCTGGTGACCATCCTGACCATTGGCCTGATCGTGGTGGTCGCTGCCCTCAACATCTTCATTACTCTGGCCATGATGGTGATGGAGAAGAACCGGGATATTGCCGTGCTGATGTCCATGGGCGCCAGGAAGAGGCAGGTGTGGGCGATCTTCACTCTTCACGGGCTGCTCATCGGCGCCTTGGGGAGTCTGCTGGGGCTTATTCTTGGTTATGGGACTTCCTGGCTTGGGGGCCGTTACAAGCTGGTCCCGCTCCAGGCGGACGTTTACGCGCTAGCCTCGGTACCTTTTCATGCTCGCCCGTGGGACGGAGTTTGGATTGCCTTGGCGGCGCTCAGCATCAGTTTTCTGGCGACCCTTTATCCGTCACTATCAGCGGCCAGACTGGACCCGGTGGAAATCCTGCGTTACGAATGAAGAGATTGATTCATCGGGCCATCGGGCCATCGGGTCATTGAGCCATCGGGCCATCGAGCCATCGGGCCATCGGGCCATCGAGCCATCGGGCCATTGGGCCATCGAGTCATTGGGTCATCGGGCCATTGGGTCATCGAGCCATTGAAGGGAGCAAATGCTCCGCTAAACTGAGTCACAACCGGAAGAAAGATTTCGGATGCCGACACCACCTGAGCAGTTGAGAGCGAGAACCAAGCAGTTTGCGATCCTAATCGTCAGGCTTTTTCAAAGCTTGCCAAAGAATGACGAGGCGCGAATCATGGGGAAACAGGTGCTGCGAGCGGGGACGTCGGTTGCAGCGAACTATCGTGCTGTTTGCCGGGCCCGCTCCCGAGCTGAGTTTGTGTCCAAGATGGGAGTCGTCGTCGAAGAGGCCGACGAGACGGTTTTCTGGTTGGAAATCCTCGTTGAGACCGGGATAGTCCCCAGAGTGCGAATGGAGAACCTGCTGGGAGAAGCCAACGAGCTGTTGGCGATTTTTGCGGCCTCTTACGGGACGGCAAGAGCCGGTCAATTGAGTCATTGAGTCATCGGGTCATCGGGTCATTGAGCGATTGAGCCATTGACGCAAAATCGCTCAGTTTAACAATGACTCAATGGCTCGATGACCCGATGGCCCGATGACCCGATGACCCGATGACCCAATGGCTCGATGACCCGATGGCCCAATGGCCCAATGGCCCAATGGCCCGATGACCCGATGACCCAATGGCTCAATGACCCGATGGCTCAATGACTCAATGACCCGATGATCCAATGACTCAATCCCTTTTGCGGACTGTGAATCTTACGAAGATTTTCCGCTCCGGCGACGAGGAGATCGTGGTCTTCGACGATCTGAATCTGGAAGTTCGCGAGGGAGAACTCGTCGCCCTGGTGGGTGAGTCGGGAACGGGCAAAACGACGCTGCTCCATCTTCTTGCCGCTCTGGACACTCCGACGAGGGGTGAGGTATACTTCATGGGGCAGAGACTGAGTGAATTTCGCCGGGAGGAACGCGCCACCTATCGTAATGTGCGCGTCGGTTTTGTGTGGCAGATGCACTACCTCCTTCCGGAATTCAGCGCGCTCGAAAACGTAGTGATTCCGCAGTTGATTAGCGGGCGTGACTTTTCATTGGCCAAGGGGCGCGCCAGG